>Ga0316576_10001008_pt1 | contig 14520 bp, 11 predicted proteins | sample S0NA_FD_203075 | JGI IMG/M metagenome (GOLD analysis project Ga0316576, IMG submission 203075) | Rhizosphere microbial communities from salt marsh grasses in Alabama, United States - S0-2_050615r3r5 | ecosystem: Host-associated > Plants > Roots > Rhizosphere | place: USA: Alabama | collected... | reverse complement strand
CGAGCAAGGTTTAGGAAACCAAGGGTTTGCGCGGAGGCGTACATTCGTACGCCGCACAAGAGAACCCGCAGGTTGACGCCAAGATTGCCGAAAAGCGCCGTTTCTGGACGGGAACGGGCTAGGAGCTTGTAACGTGAAGGTGGCGGATGGATTTCGGAGAGCCGTGAAGTGCCATCTGAGGCGCGATTTCGGAGCAGGACTCAGAGTACGGGCCGAGAATGCAACGAAAAGGGGCCTCACGGAACCCGAAAGACGCCGCTGATCTTTGCGCTACAAGCTCCTAGGGCATCGAGAACGGCACGGTCGACGGGCCCGCCGGCAGGTGGGACTCGAGAAAGGCGTTGAGCTCGTCGACCTCGCTGCGGTCGATGTGGCCGTCGGCGAGGACCTCACGCAGACGCTTCTGGAACTCGCCCATGACTGGGTAAGGGTCCTCGATGGTCTCGAGCTGGGTGGCGAAACGATCGAGGTTGCGGGTGACCCGCATGCGTTCGCCCGGAGGCAGATCGACGGGCAGGTTGGCCACGAGGCGGTTTCGAGCGCCAGCGAAGCCGCTCCAGACCGTACGTCGCAGGAGGGTCGAACCGGCGAACAGAGCGCCGATGAGGATCACGAGAACGAGGCCGCAGCCGATGGTCGCCCAGCGGCCGGGCTTGGAGCCCGAGGCCCACTCGGGCCGGCTCGCCGCACGTGCCGTCGCGAAGTCAGGCAGCGTCGGTTCCGGCGTCGTCTCGGGCGGACGAGGCTCGTCGTCCTGGACCTGCGGCTTCCTCACCTCGTCGCTCATCGGATCATTGTAGCGGGCCTTCCGAGGATCAACGACCGTGGGGGTGCCAGGCACGCTGCATCCCTTCCCGGCTCGCCCCGCCGACCCTGGTCCACCCCGGCGATGGAGTTCATCATTCATCATTCGCGAACCGCTATCATGCCTCCATGACCCGGCTTCTCGATCGCAACGCCGCCCTGCTCCTGGTCATCGACGTTCAGGAGCGGATCAACGCCGTCATGGCCAATCAGTCCCACCTCCCGAGGATCGAGGTCCTCGTCGAGGCGTGCCGTGCTCTCGGGGTGCCGGTGGTCGGCAGCGAGCAGTACCCGAAGGGCCTCGGTGCAACGGTCGAGCCTCTCGCCGCACTTCTCGGCGAATCCCCAGCCTCCAAGGACACCTTCTCGTGCGCCCGCGACCCCGGTTTAGGTCATGCGATTGCAGCGTCCGGTCGAACCCAGGTGATCGTGACCGGGATCGAGGCTCACGTGTGCGTCCTGCAGACCGCCCTCGATCTCCTCGACAGCGGCGCCCGGGTCCACGTTCCCCACGACGCCGTCAACTCCCGCCGACCCGTTGATCGACAGTGGGCCCTCGAGCGGCTCCAGGCGGCCGGCGCACAGATTACGACCACCGAGTCGGTGCTCTTCGAGCTCGTCGAGCGCTGTGACACCGCAGATTTCAAGACGGTGGCGAAACTCGTCAAGAAGCTGCCCGTAGTGTAGGCGGGTCCCTCTGCCGGAACGCCCGCGGTCAGTATCTGAGCAATGCCGCGATCGAGCCGTGCTTCTCCAGTCGCCTGGCGGCCGGACCGTCCACGACCTCGACCTGACCGGCCATGTCCATGACCGACTGGCTGAGTCGGTCGAGGCACTGAGCAACCCGATTGACGTCGCCGCCGCAGTACTCGCATGAGCCTGACCCGTGCGGCGAGTAGGCGCCACAGTCGCTGCACTCTCCACCTTCGACCGTGGTGCCCTTGCCGTAGACCAGCTTCCACACCCGCCCATGGTTGACGGCGTCGAGCACGGCGCCGAAGCCCACCACCGCCTTGCCGCCGTCGTGAAGCTCGGCCTCGATCCCCTGCACGAGCGAGGTCTCCTGCTCGCGTTCCATGCGGAGCTGGAGCTTGAGGACGCCCGCGAGGACCTCCTTACGACTGGCGGTAACCGGCATCGACACGGTTCGCACGAGCTTGCCCTGCAAGCGCCGCGGCAGCAGTCTCGTCAGCTGTGCCGTCGCTTTCGAGGTACCGGCGATGATGAGGCGATCGAAGGGCTGGCGAAGGGCGAGATCGTGGAGGGCGTCGATGACCCGCTTCACGTGCAGCGCCACCTCCTCGTCGTGGTGCCGGTCGCGCCGCTTCTGCGACCGCCACTGGTCGGTGCCGAGAGCTCGCGCTCGCGACGTCGTGTCCGAGATCAGGTCCTCGTGCTCAGTGATCTCACCCAGGTAGACGGTGAAGATCCGCGCCCGGGTGGTGCTGGTGAGGACGACGCCGTACCGCTCGTGCTCGTCCATGGCCTCGACCACCGGGCGAAGAAAGGCGCCACGCCGCCAGTGGGCGGAGGTCGCCATCGGGATGTTGAGCTCATGGAGCTCGGCGAGCTTGGCCGGGACGTTCACGACCACCAGAGCCGCGAGACCTTTCGGCCGCAATGCGCTCGCCAGATCGAGTGCACGCCGAGTGGCGTCGACCAGTCGCCGGTCAGGGCCGTGGGTGGCCTTCAGGTCTTTGAGCAGGGCCTCGGCCTGAACCACGAAACCGCGCTTCCGGTTGACCGGCTTGTTCTGGTCGGTGTCCAGGTACAGGGTGAGGGTCAAGGTCTCCTGTTGCGTCAGAGTGTGAAGACGACTCAAGACGCCCCGTCCGAGCATGGCCACCTCCATCAGATGAGAGTCTGTCTCCAATGGTACACCTCCTCGGCGACGACGGCAGCGGTACACTCTGCGCACGGAGGATCGGTCATGAAGGAGTACGACGTTCGCGATCTCGCCTGTCCCGGCCCGGTGCTCAAGCTGCGCGAGCTTCTCGAAGGCGGCGAGCGCGAGCTCTCATTCTGGGTCGCAGACGAGCTGTGCCGCTCCAACGTCACCCGTTTCGCCGCCTCGCGCAACGTCGCCACCATGGTTGAACCCCGCGACGATGGAACCTTTGTCGTCAGCTTCCGCGCCGGCGACGATGCCGCCGGCGCCCGTCCCGGCGAGGCGAACCTGCTCGCCTGCGACCTGCCGGCGACGACGGACGCGGTTGCCGGACCGCGGGTCGTTCAGGTCACAGCGGCCACCATGGGCGCCGGCGACGACGAGCTTGGCGCCCTGCTCTTGCGCTCGTTCCTCAAGATCCAGGTCCAGCTGGACACCAGACCCAACGCCATCATCTTCTACAACGACGGGGTCAAGCTCTGCTGCTCGGGCTCGCATCTCATCGACGACCTCCGCGCCCTCGAGACATCGGGCGTCGAGATCATCGCCTGCGGTACCTGCCTCAACTTCTTCGGCCTCGCCGACCAGCTGGCGATCGGGCGGGTCACCGACATGCTCGAGATCGCGAGCCGCCTCGCCGAGGCCGGTCGGATCGTCAGGCCGTGACCAGACCGGTCTACCTCGACCACGGCGCCACGTCGTGGCCCAAGGCGCCGGGTGTGACCGAGGCCGTTGTGCGTTTCCTCGACGACGAGGCCGGCAACCCGGGCCGCGGCGGTCACCGGCTGACGGTGGCCGCATCGCGGGCGATCGAGGCCACCAGAGAGGACCTGGCCACCCTGCTCGGAGGCGACCCCGAACGAACGCTGCTCGGGCCGAGCGCCACCTACTGGATCAATGCCGTGCTCGCGAGCCGGCTGCGGCCGGGCAATCGGGTGGTGACCTCGGCTCTCGAGCACAACGCGGTCATGCGCCCTTTACGCTGGTTGGAACGGACCCGTGCGATTCAGGTCGTGGTTGTCCCAGGTGACGACCCGGACGGGCTTCCCACAGCCGATGCCTTCCGGAGCGCGGTCACCGAGGCGCCCACCGCTCTGGTGGTGCTGAGCCACGCCTCCAATGTCACCGGCATGGTCGTCCCCGTGCCCGAGATCGTCGCTGCAGTCGCCCCGGTGCCGGTAGTGGTGGACGGCGCCCAGACCGCCGGCAGTATCCCCGTGGACTTCGCCAAGCTGAGAGCGGCGGCCTATGTCTGCTCCGGCCACAAGGGTCTGCTCGGGCCGCCCGGGACCGGCATTATGCTCCTCGGCGGGTCCTTCGAGGTCGGTCCCCTGGTGCGCGGCGGGACCGGCTCCCACTCGGAGAGCGAGGAGATGCCGGAGCACCTCCCCGACCTCCTCGAGGCCGGCACGCCCAACGGCGCCGGTATCGCCGGTCTCGGCGCCTCCTGCCGCTGGCTGGCAGGGCCGGGGGTGGTTGCCGCCGCCGAGCACGAGGGGCGGTTGGCCCAGCGACTCGCCGACGGGCTCCGCAAGCTTCCCGACGTGACCCTGCACGGGTGGCGCGACGACGCGCCGCGCATCGGCATCGTCAGCTTCACGGTGATCGGCGCCGACAACGGCGAGCTGGCAGACCTCCTCGACCGCCAGCACGGCATCATGCTGCGCGCCGGGCTGCACTGCGCGCCGGCCGCCCACCGCCGGATCGGCACCTTTCCCGATGGCACCCTGCGCGCCGGGATCGGGCCGTTCAACACCGAGGACGACGTCGATGCGCTGGTGGCGGCGATCCGGGCGATCGTCTAAGGGCTCGAAACCTCCTCCAGAAACGCCCGCGTGCACTCGATGGGATCGCCTCCTTCGATGTCGGGAGGCGGCGTTCTGCCGGCGAGCTGGTCTAGGAAGTCGGCGTTGGCGCTCCACACCGTCTGCATGACGCCGAGGAAGCGCTCCCGCATTTCGGGGGTCGAGGACCGCCGGAGCCGGCGCATGCTCCGGATCTGATCAACCGTCACGTCGGCGCGGTTCCACGAGCAGGTCATGACCCGGAAGCCCTTCATGGCGAAGAGGACCGCGGTTGGATCGGGCCGCTCGTAGTGCCAGTCGCAGATCACGACGTCGCGCGGGATCAGGTCGATCGCACGGTGGGTGTTGTTCATGCTCGCCTCCCACATCCCGAGGCCGGTGGTGCGGCCGTCGAGCAGCCGGTCACCCCAGATCCAGAGCTCGACACCACGCCCAGCGAGGTGGTCACGGACCTGCGTGACCTCGCCGGCGAAGAGCTCGGCGGGATCGCGGCCCGCACAGCGCGGACAGCGATCCTCGGCGATGTAGAAGACCTCGTCCATCCCGGCGTGGAACGCGTCGGCCTCGAAGGCATCGACGACCTCGTCGATGAGCGCGAAGACGATCCTGTGCACGTCCGGGTGGAGCGGGCAGTAGCTCTTGCAGTAGAGCCCGTCGAGGTTGGGCCATTCGTAGCGCTCGGGCATCGCGACCCACGGGGTCTCGTCGAACTCGGGGTGAACCTCGAGCAGCTTGCCGAGCTTCGACTCCCAGCTCTGGTGGCCGAGCAGGTTGACCTGCGGGACCAGCCGGATGCCCGCCCGGCGGCAGGCGCGCCGGATCCGCTTCGCGTCCCTCCGGCTCAGCGCATCGTTGTCGCTCAGCTCGGGATGCGAGCGAAACTGGAAGCCGTAGTCGACCCGCAGCACCAGCGTGTTGACTCCGGCCGGCTGTAAACGGTGGCGGATGAAGTCGACGAAGTCGACGACCCCGTCCGGGTGCGGCGCCGCGATGCAGAAGCCACGCACCGGCAGTGCCGCTTCTCCGCCGACGGCGGCATCGATCGCGAGCGCGACGGTGGCAACGCCGGCGGCAACAACGGCGGCGACGGCCAGCGCCCTGCAAGGACACGGTCGAGTCATGTCGTCCCTCCCACCGAAGCCTCACCAGGTCAGGGTGACCTTGGTGAGACCCCTCGGCTGCTCGGTGTCGTAGCCCTTGGCGCGGGTCAGGTGGTAGCAGAAAAGCTGCGCCGGGATGATGGCGAGAATCGGACTCAACCACTCCGGGAGTCGAGCCGGCAGCTGCACGGCGGTATCTGCGAGCTCGAGAGCCGACGGCTTGTTGGACACCGCCAGGAGCTCGACGCCGAGCTCGCCGACCAGCTGTCGGAGCAGCTTCATGACGTTGTCGAAGACCTCGCCCGACGGAACCACCGCGAAGACCGGGAAACCGCGCGTGGCGAGGGCGACCGGGCCGTGCTGGAAGTCGGCCGATGAGTAAGGGTCAGCGGCGACATAGGCGAGCTCCTTGAGCTTGATGGCCCACTCGTGCGCGGTTGCGTAGTTGAAGCCGCGTCCGAGAACAGCACAGCGAGTCATGTACCGGTACCGCTCTGCGGCTGCGGCGACGGCCGCGTCGCAATCGAGCACCTCGTCAGCCAGGGCCGGAAGGCGCTGTAGCCAAGCCTGCTCCTCGGCGTCGCCGGCAAGCGCCGCGGACAGCATCGCGATCGCGACCAGCTGTCCCGTGTACGACTTGGTCGCGGCAACCGCCATCTCGGGACCGGACAACGTGTCGACGACCAGCTCTGCCGCCTCCGCGAGCGGCGACCCGGCGTTGTTGGTAATCGCCAGGGTGAGAGCGCCCTGACGTCGCCCTTCGTGCACCACGCTGACCACATCCGGCGACTGTCCGGACTGCGAGATCCCGACGACCAGGGCATCGCCGATGTCGGGCGGCTGCCTGTACACGCTGAATAGGGACGGCGCTGCGAGCGCCATCGGCATCCGATTGACCGCCCCCCACAGGTACTTGGCGTAAATTCCGGCGTAGTCGGAGCTGCCGCGCGCCGCGAGATAAACCCAGCGGATGCCACGGTCCCTGATCCGCGTCGCAATCTCGGCCACCGGCGCCGCCTGCCGTTCGAGCAGTCGGGCAATCGCCGCCGGCTGCTCGCGGATCTCGTTCTTCAGGCTCATGGGCCCCCTCCGGATGTGGCATCGTCGAGATGTCAGGTCGGTGCTGTGAGCCGCGTTGCCGTTCGCCCGCCAGTATATACGCCGGACGGGATCGACCGGCTTGTCTTCGTCGTCAGGACCACGGTACAACTATCTCGATGGTGTCCAACTCGGAACGACATTGCTCTTGCCCGGCCGGCGATGGCATCGAGGATCCGCGGCGGCGTTCGGGAAGCTCTGGCTGTCTGCTCGGAGGCGACCGATTGCGGAGCGGTTTTCTCGAGTCGGCAACCCCGGTCATCGGGCGTCCCGCCAGACCTGAGAGGGAGGGTTCGATGGCACCGAACGGTGTGGTGTCCTGGCTGCTCTGGATGATGGTCCCGGCGGGCGCGACGGTGGCTCTCGTTGCCTGCTCAGCGACGCCGATGGCCCCGACCACCGAAAGGTCGCTCGACGGCGAGTGGCGGATCCGGGCGGCTGCCGGGGTCGCCGACGGCGGCGAGGTCCTGTCGACGCCGGGCTTCGACGCGTCCGCCTGGACCCCGACGAGGGTGCCGTCGACCCCGATGGCGGCCCTGGTCGCCGCCGGCGCCTACCCCGACCTCTACCTCGGAACCAGGCTCGAGGAGGTCGACGCCCGGCAGTTCGACGGCCCGTGGTGGTACCGCACCGACTTCGAGCTCACATCCGACGAGGCGGCTCGGACGGCGCTGCTCACCTTCGCCGGCGTGAACTATGCGGCCGACGTCTGGCTCAACGGCCGCCATCTGGCTGCCGCCGACCGTGTTCGGGGCGCGTTCCGGGTCCACGAGCTCGACGTCACCGGCCGGCTCGAGGGAGGCGTCAACAGCCTCGCGGTCGCCGTCCATCCGCCTACGCCCGGCGACTTCACGATCGGTTTCGTGGACTGGAACCCGAGACCGCCGGATCGAAACATGGGCCTGTGGAGGCCGGTCAGCCTGCGCCTGACCGGCGACGTCTCACTCGGCGACGTCTTCGTCCGCACCGACGTCGACACCGAGACCCTCGACCGGGCCGAGATCGCCGTCGACGTCCGGGTGCGCAACCACTCCGACCGGCAACGGACGTCGACGGTCACGGGCCGGATCGAAGGAACCTCCTTCACCGCCGACGTCATGCTCGCCCCCGGCGAGGCGCAGACTGTGAGCTTCACGTCCGAGCACTATCCGGCGCTGAGCCTCGCGTCGCCACGCCTGTGGTGGCCCTACACCATGGGCTCACCGGAGCTCTACGAGCTCGGCATCGAGGCCACGGTCGACGGCAAGATCTCGGATCTCGCCACCACGACCTTCGGCATCCGCTCCGTCGCGACCTACCTCAACGAGGAGGGTCACCGAGGCTACACAATCAACGGCGAGCCGATCCTGATCCGCGGCGGCGGTTGGGTCGACGACCTGCTGCTGTCCGACACCCCGGAGCGGGTCGACGCCCAGCTCGCTTACGTCAAGCAGATGCGTCTCAACACCATCCGTCTCGAGGGCTTCTGGGGCAGCAGTCAAGAGCTGTACGACGCCGCGGATCGGGAGGGCATCCTCGTCATGCCCGGATGGAGCTGTCAGTGGGAGTGGCAGGACTACCTCGGCAAGCCGGTCGACGAGCTCTACGGCGGCGTGCTCGAGCCCGATGAAATGAACCTGGTGGCGGCGTCGCTCGGCGACCAGATCCGGTACCTGCGCAACCACCCGAGCATCTTCACCTGGGTCCTGGCCAGCGACCTTCTCCCTCACCCGGACCTCGAACGACGGTACGACGACGTCCTCGCCGCCGAGGACCCGACTCGACCGCCGCTGGTCTCCTGCGGCTGGCATGAGAGCGAGGTCAGCGGTCCCAGCGGGGTCAAGATGAACGGCCCCTACGACTGGGTGCCACCGCGCTACTGGTGGGAGGACCGCGAGCACGGCGGCGCCTTCGGCTTCAACACCGAGACCGGACCCGGACCCCAGCCACCGCCACTGGAAAGCCTGAGGAGGATGATTCCGCCCGACCACCTGTGGCCGATCGACGAGGTCTGGGACTTCCACTGCGGCCGCAACGAGTTCAACGACATGGACCGATACGTCGAGGCGCTCGACCGGCGCTACGGGCCATCCCGCTCGGTGGAGGAGTTCGCCTTCAAGGCCCAGGTCGCCAACTACGAGGCGATCCGGCCCATGTTCGAGAGCTTCGGCGCGATGCGGCCGCTCACCACCGGCCTCATCCAGTGGATGCTCAACTCCGCCTGGCCCGAGACCTACTGGCAGCTGTACGACTGGTACCTGATGCCCAACGGCGCCTTCTACGGCACCCGCGCGGCGTGCCAACCAGTGACCCTGGTGTGGGACTACGCCGAGAAGACGGTGCGAGCGGTCAACGACACCCGCACCGGCCGATCCGGACTGACGGCGACGATCCGCGCCTTCGACCTCGCGGCCAATGAGATCTTCACGAGCACGACCGCCGTCGAGCTCGCGCCGCACCGTTCGCGACCGGTGGCCTCCCTGGCCGGGCTGGCGCCACCGACCCCGGTCTGGTTTCTCGACCTGCGCCTCGCCGACATCGCGGGGGACGAGATCGCGCGCAACTTCTACTGGCTGTCGACCCACGATGACGAGCTCGATTACGACAACAGTCTCTGGTTCGTCACGCCCACGAGGGCCTTCGCCGATTTCGGCGCCCTCGATCGCCTACCGAAGGTCGAGCTCGAGGTTGGCGCGACACGGATCGACGGGGTTGGATCGCCGACGATCGAGGTCGCTCTTCGCAACCCGTCGCGCAGCCTGGCCTTCTTCACCGAGCTTCGGGTGGTCGACAACGACGACCGCTCGTTCCTCCCCGCGCTGTGGGACGACAACTACGTCTCTGTGCTGCCCGGGGAGGCGCGGACCGTCACTGCGCGTTTCCCACAGACTGCGACGCTCGACGGATCGACCCTGGTGACGCAGGGCTGGAACAGTCCGAGACGAACGGTTTCCATTCCATGAACGGCGTCCCCCATCCGAATCCGGAGGTCACAGCATGAAACGCTCCATGGGCATCGTCGCGCTCGTCTTTCTCATCTTCTTCGTGATCTCGTTCCTCACCAACATCCTCGGGCCGCTGGTGCCCGACATCATCAAGGGCTTCAACCTCAGCCTCACCCTGGCCGGCTTCTTGCCGTTCTCGTTCTTCGTCGCCTACGGTGTGATGTCGATCCCGGCCGGCGTCCTGCTCGACCGCTTCGGCCAAAAGCCAGTCCTGATCGCGGCCTTCGTCCTCGCCTTCGCGGGATCGTTCCTCTTCGCCTCGCTTCCGACCTTCGCGGTGGCGCTGACATCGCTGTTCATGATCGGCATCGGCATGACCATGCTCCAGGTCGCCATCAACCCGCTGCTCAGGGTCGCCGGCGGCGAGGAGCACTTCGCGTTCTTCTCGGTGATGGGCCAGCTGGTCTTCGGCTCGGCCTCGTTTCTCAGCCCGTACGTCTACTCCTTCCTGGTGACCAGTCTCCAGGGCGATGCCGCCCCCACCGGCGGGATCCTCGGGCTGCTCGCCGGGCTGGTCCCGCCCCACCTGCCGTGGGTGTCGCTCTACTGGGTGTTCACGGTGGTGACTCTGGCGATGATCCTGATCCTGGTCTTCGTGCAGCTGCCGAGGGTCGAGCTCAAGGAGGACGAGCGGGCGGGCGCCGCCTCGTCGTACCTCGAGCTGCTCGGGAACCGCACCGTCTGGCTGTTCTTCTTCGGGATCTTCGCCTACGTCGGCACCGAGCAGGGGGTGGCGAACTGGGTGTCGCGCTTCCTCGAGACCTATCACGGCCTCGACCCCCAGGTAGCCGGCGCCCGTGCGGTGTCGTTCTTCTGGGGTCTGCTCACCGCCGGCTGCCTGCTCGGACTGGTCCTGCTCAAGCTTCTTGACGCGCGCAAGGTGCTGGTCTGGTTCTCGGCCGCGGCCATGGCCAGCCTCGGGTTCGCTCTCGCCGGTCCGACCAGCGTCTCCTATGTCGCGTTCATGATGGTCGGCTTCTTTCTCTCGGTCATGTGGTCGGTGGTGTTCTCCCTCGCCCTCAACTCGGTGGCCCAGCACCACGGCTCGTTCTCCGGGATCCTGTGCACCGGGATCGTCGGTGGCGCGGTGGTCTCGGCTCTCGTCGGCTGGCTCGGCGACCTGGTCGGCCTGCGGGCCGGCATGACCGTGCTCTTCGTGACCCTCGCCTACATCCTCTCGATCGGGCTGTGGGCCAGGCCGCTGATCGACAACGCCACCGTGTCCCCGGCCGAGCTCTGGCGATCTCTGACCGGCGGCAAGGTGGTGTGACATGGACCGCGGGACGATCATCGGCGTCGATCTCGGAGGAACGAAGGTCTCGGTCGGCGCGGTCTGCGGCGACGAAGTCGTCCGTCTCGTCAAGGCTCCGGTGCCGTCTCGGGAGGCCTCTGATGTCGTGCTCCAGCACGTCATCGACACCATCGCCGAGGTTGTCGACGACTCGGTCGTCGGGATCGGTGTTGGAGTGCCGAGCGTGGTCGACGTTGCCGAAGGCATCGTCCGAGACGTCGGCAACATCCCGTCCTGGAAGGAGGTCCCCCTCAAGACCGTTCTCGAGGGCCGTTTCGGCGTCACGGCGTGGATCAACAACGACGCCAATGCTTTCGTCGTCGGCGAGCACGTCTTCGGCGCGGCGCGGGGTTACGACGACGTGGTCGGGATGACGCTCGGGACCGGGCTCGGCACCGGCGTCGTTGTCCGAGGTCGGCTCTTCAACGGCGCCAACTGCGGCGCCGGCGAGCTCGGGATGATCGCGTACCGCGGCGGTCAGCTCGAGGACTGGTGTGCCGGACGGTTCTTCTCCCGTGAGTATGGCGTCACCGGCGACGTCCTGCATCGACGGGCTCGGTCGGGCGACCGGGAGGCGATCGAAACCTTCGAGCACTACGGGCGGGAGCTGGCGGAAGGGGTCAAGATCGCGCTCTACGCCTACGACCCGGAAATCCTCGTCTTCGGTGGCTCCATCGCCTCGGCTTTCGACCTCTTCGAGAACGAGCTTCGTCGGGGGCTTGCCGACTTCGAGTACCCGAGTTCGGTCGAGCGACTCGTCATCGCAGCGAGCAGGCTCGAGAACGCTGCGGTCCTGGGCGCCGCTGCTCTCTACCTCGATGCCACCCGGGACGAGCGATGAACCTCGCCGGCTCGCACGCGGTCGTCCTGGCGGTCGCCGTTGTCGCGCTCGCGACCTGCGCCGGTGGACCGATGCCCCCTTCCCAGACCTCGGGTTTGGGGGCGGGCTTTCGTTTCTCGACCTACGGACCGGCCTTCGATCCCGGTCCCGAGTACTGGGTTCGGGTCGGCGAGACGATGGCCGCAAGCATTCCGGGGGCGGCGCCGGAGACGCTGTGGATCGTAGGTCGGCTCAACGGCGATGGTGTCCGGTTCAACTTCCCGGTGAGCGGTGAGCACGAGCTCATCGAAGGGGCCGAGACGGACGAGAATGAGACCGCGCTCGATCTCTTCGACGCCCATGGCTTCCGGGTCTGGCTCCAGGTCGAGCCCGGCCACGCACCGGTCGAGGAGCTCATCGACCTCGTGATGAGCCGCTACGGCCACCACCCGAGCGTGGTCGGATTCGGGGTCGACGTCGAGTGGTACGAGTCGACCGTCGATCCGGAAGGAACGGCGGTAACCGACGCGACAGCCGCCGGCTGGCTTGCGGCTGTCCGGCGCCATGACCCCGACGACCGGCTGTTCCTGAAGCACTGGCTCATCGAAAAGATGCCGCCCACCCTCCGGGACGGCCTGCTGTTCGTCGACGACAGCCAGATCCTGCCCTCCCTCGACGCCATGGTCGACGAGTTCGCCGAGTGGGGCCGAGCCTTCGCGCCGGCGCCGGTCGGCTTCCAGTTCGGCTACCCGTCGGACCGGCCGTGGTGGCACCGGCTCGCGAACCCGCCCGCCGACATCGGGCGCGCAATCCTCGCCGCTGTGCCCAACACCCGGGGGCTCTACTGGGTTGACTTCACCGTGCTCGACGTCTTCCCGCCACATCCTGAAGCCGGAACCGCCGAGGTCGCAGCCGGACCACCGACTCTCGGCTACGACCCTGCGCCGCGACCGATCGTCGGGGTCACGGAGAGACACGACCAACTCACGGGTTGAAGATCAACCGAATGCAGCTCATGAGCCGTGTCCAGCAAGCATAACGTGGTGGGTGCGTCACACAGACCACACCCACGACTCAACCTCGCAAGTTGCCCCGACGGATCGTTCCGTCGGGGCAACGTCAATTCAGTCTGCCAACATCAAGCCCGGACTAAGGGGCCGACGCCGACCAGGCCGAGAGGTTCCCCGTCTCGAAATCGTCCCCGAACAGCACGATGAGGTGGTCCATGTCGAAGAACTCGAGAATCTTCCCCACAAGGTCGTGCTTGGTGCTCGGCGCGGTCGCGTCCACGAGACCGCCGAGCTTGAAGCTGGTGCCGATGGTGCGGTAGGTGCCGCCATCGTAGGCGACCCCATTCATGTACGACGGCGTGACGTTGACAAAGACCGTCTCGGCCCCGCTGAGGGGTGCGATGCGATCCATGTAGGCGTTAGTCCCCGTGTACTGAAACTGCATGCCATCGGTGAAGGTGCCGGCCCCGCCCGCGATGGGTCCCGCGTCGCCAGAGCCGTCACTGAGTCCGTCGATGTGGAAGTACGAGTGTACGGCCGTCTCGGTGTCGTAGGCCCACGTGTCGCCGCCTTCCATATAAAGGCGACCGCCAAGATCCAGGTAGTCGGCTAGTGCTTGGCCCTCGGCCGAGCTCAACTGGTGATTGGTCGAGTACACGCCGAGACACGCGAAAATGGCACTGTACTTGCTCGGGTTGCTCGGCAGTGTGGTTCCCGTGTCATAGTCGATCGTCATCGCGTCCAGCTCCTGCCCGATGGCGGCGCCGGTCTGCGGTGTCCCGTCCGGCTCGAAGATGAACACCGGGGTCTGCTCGACGATGTAAAACACGTGGTATCCCGCAACGGGATCGACAGCCGAGTTGGGCGTCATCGCGACATCCACGGCGGAGATCCGGTACTCGATCATGTCGCCGATCACCACGGAACCGTCAAGGTCAGCCGAGTACTCGCTGTTCCCCTGAAGTGCCATCGGCACCGTTTCCGGCGAGCCGCCGTTGATCCTGAACTCGAGGGAGACCGTATCGACGCCCTGATTGTCAGTCACCGTGGCGCTCACCGTGACCGGCCACGCCATCAGCACCTGGTCCTCGAGCGGCTGGTGGTCGATCACGGGCGGTGTCGAGTCCACCCCAACGTAGAAGCTGTGCAACCCGGTCGGCGCATCGGCTGGATCGGTCACCGTTCTGCCGCCCGTGTTGGCGGCGGACAGATAGTAGTACACGGTCGTGCCGTACGATTGGGCAGGGATCTCGGAGGTGAACTCGTTCGTGTACGCATCGGCGACAACAGGTGTCAACACGACCTCGTTGAAGGTCCCCCCACCGTCCAGATTCCAGTGCAGCAGGAGATCCGCGGGAATCAGGTCCGTGGCCGAGTTGATCGTGCAGTCGACCGGGTAGGGGTTCAGCTCGTCCTCCGAGTCGGGCACGGGATCATGATCGATGTTGAGCAGCAACTGCTCGATGGTGTTGACCACCTGGGTCTCGTTGAAACCAGATGTCGTGTACCACAGGATGTTGTTGCCATCGACGATGGCGTTGTACGGTACGTAATTGTTGCCGAATGCGTTGTAGACCGCGCCGGTCGGGTCGGCGAGAACCGGGCAGGTCAGTCCGTACGTGCTTCTCCACGTTGCGGCCGTTGCTTGATTCTCTCCAGCTCCGATGGCGAGCACCATGAGCCCTTCACTGCTATAGGTATTCCAGATTGTCTGTACGTG
>Ga0316576_10001007_pt1 | contig 14526 bp, 11 predicted proteins | sample S0NA_FD_203075 | JGI IMG/M metagenome (GOLD analysis project Ga0316576, IMG submission 203075) | Rhizosphere microbial communities from salt marsh grasses in Alabama, United States - S0-2_050615r3r5 | ecosystem: Host-associated > Plants > Roots > Rhizosphere | place: USA: Alabama | collected... | reverse complement strand
TCCACGTTTCGCCGAACAGCGCGCATCGGACGGGGAAGCCTCCGGCCAGGAAGGCCAGGAGGAGAAGGGGAAGCGCCCAGGCGAGCGCGGACGAGAACAAGACGACGAGGACGGCCACTCCGGTGGCGGCGGCGGCGATGGATCGCCGGCGCCAGGCGTGCACCCGCTCCGGGAGCGCCGGGTCCCCGGAGGACCGCACGAGGCGGCGCCCCCACCGCCAGACGAGCACCCCGGGGGCGAGGGCCACGAGAGCGGGCAGAATCAGGCCCACGGTTCAGGAGCTCCCGTGCGGCGGGTGCCGTCCCGAGCTCGAGCCCCTCATCCCGCCGCATGGTACACGCGACCCGTCACTTCGGCTAGAATCCGGGCGCTCTCAGCGAAGGAGGAATACAGTGGCTGCGGTGTCGATCGGTGGGTTCCTCGTGCGTTTCGTGTCCGCCCTGGTGCTGGTGCTCGCCACCTACAACCCGGAGGGCCTCTCCTACTACCACTGGGTCCGGGAGAAGGGTGACGGACCCCTCGCCCTCAAGGCGTTCGTGGGCGTTCTCCTGCTCATCGCCTGGGTCTTCATGCTGCGGTCGGCGAGGCGCTCGCTGGGCACGGTCGGGATCATCCTCTCCATCGCCCTCTTCGGAACGTTCCTCTGGCTGGTCCTGTCGGTCGCAGACGTCTCGCCCCAGGGCTCACGGGCCTTCACCTACCTGGGGGAGATCGTCCTCGCCGGGGTCCTCTCCATGGGTCTCGTCTGGTCGCGGCTGCGGCGGCGGGTCACCGGCCAGGTCGACGTCAAGGACGTGAGCGACTGAGGCCGCGCTCAGAAGCGGGCGGCTCGCTTCACCAGTCCGACGGCGCGTAGTCCTTGAGGAACTTCCCGTGAACGTGGGTCCCGGTGTTGAGGCCCGAGAGGAACGGGTCGAGCACCCGGGCCGCGCCGTCCACGATGTCGAGGGGGGGCTGAAAGCCCAGCTCCTCGCGCTTGCGCTCCGCGTGGATCCAGGGGTCCTCGTCGGTGATCCAGCCGGTGTCCACCGCGTTCATGTGGATCCCGTCGCGCACGTAGTCGCGCGCGGAGGTCAGGGTGAGCATGTTGAGGGCCGCCTTGGCCATGTTCGTGTGGGGGTGGCGGTCGGTCTTGGTCCCGCGGGAGAAGATGCCCTCCATGGCCGAGACGTTGACAACGTGCTTGTCCCGCCCCCGCGCGCGGAGCATGAGCGGCTTCAGCCGGGCGCAGAGGATGAAGGGGGCCACGGCGTTCACCAGCTGGACCTCGATCATCTCGGGCGTGGCCACGTCGGCCAGGGCCAGGCGCCAGGAGTTCACCGCCCGGAGGTCGACCTGCTGGAGGTCGGCGTCGAGAGCACCGCCGGGGAAGAGGTCCTCGCGGCGGGCGCCCTCGTCGAAATCGAAGCGCACCTGGGACAGACGTGCCGAGTGGCGGAGCCCGAGGCCGGCCCCTCCCCCGCGCCAGGCCACGAGACCGCCGAAGCGGTCGGTGTCGGCGTCGGTCGTGGGAGCGGCGGTCTCGAGGAGGTGGACGGATTCGTGGTGCCGGGCGACGAGAGGCCGCAGCTCCGTGGGCAGCGCGTCCAGGGGCCGCTCCTCGAACTCGAGAAGGTGCTCGTAGAAGCCAGGGGGGCGGCGCACGGTCTGGCAGGCGTTGTTGACGAGGAGGTCCAGTCGCCCGAGCTCGTGGTTCATCTGGCTGCAGAAGATCTCCACGCTGGGCGAATGTCGGAGGTCGAGGCCGTGAATCCGGAGGCGTCTCCTCCAATCGGCGAAGTCCGGCTCGGTGGCGTAGCGCCGGGCGGCGTCGTGGGGGAAGCGCGTGGTGGCCACCACCGTGGCGCCGCCGCGCAGGAGCTTGAGGGCGGCCTGGTAGCCGATCTTGACCCGCGCTCCGGTGACGAGCGCCACCCGGCCCTCGAGGTCCGCGGTCTGGAAGCGCTTCTCGTAGTTGAGCTCGGCGCACTCGGGGCAAAGCGCGTCGTAGAAGGCGTGGACACTCCGGTACGCGGCCTTGCACACGTAGCACGACCTCGGGCTCTCGACCTCCCGCGGCGCCCCGGCCGGCGGGGTCGGGACGGTCAGGAGGCGCGGGGGCGGAAGGAAGACCGCCGACTCCCGCGCGGCCCGGATCCCGGTCCGGGCCAGGACGGCGCGGTCGCGGGCCTCGAGCTGACGCCGGCGCCGGGCCCGCAGCGCCTTGACCAGCCTCCGCTTCTGCTCGGTCTCGGGGTGCACCGCGCGGCCCGCGGCGGCGAGGAGAGCCGTCCGCTCCTCGTGGGGCAGCTGGGCCAGGAGCGAGCGGTCGCTCACCACCGCCTCGAGCACCTCCCGCGCGCGCCGCAGCTCGTCCGGGCCCGGCGCGGAGGGCAGGGGCTCGCAGGAGGGCGTTCGTAGTTCCTCGGCCATCCCCACAGTCTAGACGGAAGACGAAGGGTGTTCACCCCCTTCCACGGACGAAGGTGCGCGCAGCGATATACTCGCCGCGGCCGGCGTCCCTCAGCCGGGCCGGGAGGCCCAGCAATGTCCGAAGACAACCCGCCCATCCCCCTTCGTGCCGGTCCGCTCACGCTGGCGTTCGATCGCGGCGAGCTCAGGTGGATTCGTCTCGGCGATCGCGAGGTCCTGCACGGGGTCTACGCCGCGGTCCGGACGCCGGAGTGGGCGACGGTTCCAGCGGTGCTCGAGGACCTTCAGGTCGAGGCGGAGGACGACCGCTTCGTCGTGAGCTTCCGCGCCCGCCACCGGCAAGAGCCCCTCTGGTTCGAGTGGGAGGGCCGGCTGACCGGAAGCGCCGATGGCCGCGTGCGGTTCGAGATGGACGGGGTCGCCCGCTCGACCTTCCTCCGGAACCGCATCGGGCTCTGCGTGCTCCACCCGGTCGAGGAGTGCGCGGGCGCTGCCTGTGCAGTGGAGACGGCGGACGGGACGTCCACCGGCGAGGCGTTTCCCCGCCTCGTCTCGCCCCACCAGCCGTTTCTCGGCGTGCGGGCCATGCGCCACGAGGTCCGCCCCGGTGTCGAGGCCGAGGTGCGGTTCGAGGGCGAGGTCTTCGAGACCGAGGACCAGCGCAACTGGTCCGACGCCTCGTTCAAGACGTACTCGACCCCCCTGGCCCTGCCCCTGCCGGTGGAGGTCCAGGAAGGGGAGCGGATCCGGCAGTCGGTGACGCTGACCCTGCGTGGCCCCGTGGGGTCCCCCTCGAAGGGGGCGGCCCGCGGATGGCTCTCGGACGAGGTCGTCGAGGTCGCCGTCGAAGACGACGTCGTCCGACCCTGGCCCCGGCTGGGCCTGGGGCTGGGAGCCTCGCCGATCCCGCCGACGACCGCCGATCGACTGCGGGACCTGGCTCCCTCCCACCTGCGCGTGGACCTCGAGGTCTCGGCCGGCGGGTGGCGGGAGGCGCTTGGCCGGGCCGCCGGGGTGGCCCACGCCTGCGGGACCGGTCTCGAGGTGGCGGCCTTCGTGACCGCGGAGAGGGCGGCCGGGGAGCTGACCGAGCTGGCGGAAGGCGCGCGGAGCACGGACGCCCCGGTGGATGCCTGGCTCGTCTTCGATGCCGGCACCCGGACGACCACGCCCCGGCTGGTGGAGCGCGCGCGGGACGCGCTCGGCGCCGGCGCCCCGGCGCCGCCCCTGGGCGGGGGGAGCGACGCCTTCTTCGCGGAGCTGAACCGCGAGCGGGCCGCGGCCGCCGACCTCGAGCTCGTGAGCGTCTCCGTCAACCCGCAGGTCCACGCCTTCGACGATGCGACGATGGTCGAGAACACGACGAGCCTCCGGTGGATCGCGGAGACCATCCGCGGCTTCTCCGGAGACGTGCCGCTCGCGCTCTCGCCCGTCACGCTGCTTCCTCGTCCCGCCACCGACCCCCGCCAGCGCACGTTCTTCGGGGCGGGGTGGACCATGGGGCTCGTGGCGGCGGCGGTGGCGGCGGGCTTCACCCGGCTCACCCTCTTCGAGGTCCAGGGCCCGGGCGGAGTGATGGAGAACGGTCGCCTGCTTCCGGTGGGCCAGATCCTTGCGGAGCTGGCGGCGCTGGCCGGCTCGTCGCCCGACGCCCGAGTGCTCCGCGCCGAGCCGGACGACCGCTCGCGGTGCCTCACCCTCGCGGTGCAGGCCGGCCGCCTCCGGCGGGTCTACGTCTTCAACGCGACCCGGCGCCCGCTGGACGTGATCGTCACCGGTCTCCCGTCGGAAGCCTGGCGCCGGGACCTGCGGTCAGGGGCCACGGCGGTGGCGGGGGCGTCGCGGGTCCCCGAGGAGGCCACGGGGCAGAGGCTGACGGCGGCCGAGGGCCGACACGCTCTCCGCGTCGGGGGACACGGCATCGTCGCTCTCGACGCGGAGGTGGCGGGTTCGTGAAGGCCCTGAGATTCGCCGCCCTCGGCACCGGGTTCTGGGCGCGTTTCCAGCTCTCTGCCTGGCGCGAGGTGGGGGGGGCCGAGTGCGTGGCCCTCTACAACCGCACCCGGAGCAAGGCCGAGGCCCTCGGCCGCGAGCTGGGCATCGACGCGGTCTACGACGACGCCGAGGAGCTGCTCGAGAAGGAGAGCCTGGACTTCGTCGACATCATCACCGACCCCTCGACCCACGAGCGGTTCGTGGCTCTCGCGGCCGGGCGGGTTCGGGCGGTGATCTGCCAGAAGCCCCTGGCCGAGAGCCTGGAGAGCGCGCAGCGGATGATCCAGGCCTGCCGTGACGCCGGGACCCCGCTCTTCGTGCACGAGAACTTCCGATGGCAGGCGCCGCTCCGGGCCCTCAAGTCGGTGGTGGACGAGGGCCGGCTCGGGTCGGTCTTCCGGGCTCGGATCGAGATGGTGTCGGGCTTCGACGTCTTCGCCAACCAGCCCTTCCTGCGCACCCTCGAGCAGTTCGTCCTCACCGACGTGGGCACCCACGTCCTCGACGTGACCCGCTTCCTCTTTGGGGAGGCGGAGAGCCTGGTGTGCCACACGCAGAAGGTCCACGCCGACATCGCCGGCGAGGACGTGGCCACGGTGCTCCTCCGGACTCGAGCCGGGGCGACCGTCCTCGTCACCCTCGGCTACGCCGGGACGCCCCTCGAGCACGAGCGCTTCCCGGAGACCTTCGTCTTCGTCGAAGGCACCCGGGGCTCGGCGGAGCTGGGACCCGACTACTGGCTCCGGACGACGACCGCGGAGGGCACCCTCTCCCGCCGCGTCCCGCCCCCACGGTACGACTGGGCCGATCCCCGCTACGACGTCGTCCACGCCAGCGGGGTGCCCTGCAACGCCAACCTCCTCGCCGCCATCCGTGGTGAAGGCGCGGCGGAGACCACCGCCGAGGACAACTACGAGACCCTGCGCCTGGTCTTCGCCGCCTACGAGTCGGCGAAGTCCGGTGGGGTCGTTCGGATCTCGCCCTCCCCAACCCCGTAGGGCCTCGGGGCGCGGTAACATCCGCGCGAACGGAGGCAGTCCCATGCGCGACGATGCTGATTCCCCCAATCGCCCTCAGCAGCCCGCGGGCTCCACGGCGAGCCGCCGGGAGTTCCTGGCCGCCGCCGCCGCCATCGGCGGCCCCCTTCTGGTGTCGCCCCGGGAGGCCCGGGGCTCGCAGGCCAGCTCCCGCCTGACCCTGGGCTGCATCGGGTGCGGCGGCCGCGGCACCTGGATCGCCGACCTGTTCCAGAAGCACGGGGGCTACGAGATCCGCGCCGCCGCCGACTACTTCCAGGACAAGGTGGACGCCTTTGGCGAGAAGCTCGGGGTTCCCGTGGACCGACGCCACACCGGTCTCGACGGCTATCGCCAGATCCTGGACAGCGACGTGGACGCGGTGGTGATCGAGAGCCCGCCCTTCTTCCACCCGTCCCAGGCCCGGGACGCGGTGGAGGCCGGGAAGCACGTGTACCTGGCCAAGCCGGTGGCGGTGGACGTTCCCGGCTGCCGGACGGTGGAGGAGAGTGGCCGCCGGGCCACGGAGAAGGGGCAGTGCTTCCTCGTGGACTTCCAGACCCGCACCGATGCCTTCTACCGGGAGGCGGTCAAGCGAGCCCAGTACGGAGACATCGGTCGCATCGTGTGCGGCGAGGCCACCTACATCTGCGGTCCCACGTGGGGCGAGCAGGCGCAGTGGCTCGAGGAGAACCCCGGCGATCCGGAGATGCGGCTCCGGGCCTGGGGGCTGGACCGGGCCCTCTCCGGGGACGTCATCACCGAGCAGAACATCCACGCCCTGGACGTGGCGAGCTGGGTCCTGGACGCGGCGCCGGTGAAGGCGGCGGGGACCGGGGGGCAGAAGGCGCGCGCCGCCGGCAACTGCTGGGACACCTTCTCGGTGAGCTTCACCTTCCCCGAGGACGTCCTGGTCACGTTCTGCTCGAAGCAGCTCGGCGCGGGGTGGGACGACATCTGCTGCCGCATGTACGGCACCGACGGCACCCTCGACACCCACTACTTCGGCGAGGTCTCGATCCGCGGACGCCTGCCGTACAAGGGGGGGAAGATCCCGAACCTGTATGGCGCCGGCGCCGAGGCCAACGTGGCCGACTTCCACGAGGCCGTCACCCGAGGCGACTGGAGCAACCCCACCGTGGCCCCGAGCGTGCGCAGCAACCTGACCACGATCGTGGGGCGGACCGCGGCCTGGCGCGGCGCCGAGGTGACCTGGGACGAGGTGATGAACGCGAGCGAGGTGCTCGAGGCCGACCTCTCCGGGCTGCGGAGCTGATGGGGACGGCGCGGCGGCGGGCTCCGGCGCTCACCGCGGTCGCCGCGGCCCTCTGGACCGCGGCCACTCTCGGCTCCGCGGCCGGGGCCGGGAGCGGCGACGTCGTGGTCAACTCACTGGGGATGCGCATGGTCCTCGTGCCGGCGGGGACCTTCCAGATGGGGAGCCCCGCCGGTGAGCCCCTGCGGCAGGAGGAGGAGACTCCGCGCCGGGTCACCCTGACCCGCCCCTTCCGCATCGCCGCCACCGAGGTCACCCAGGTCCAGTGGCTCGCCCTCATGCCCTGGAACCGCAGCCAGCACCAGGGAGACGACCTGCCGGTGACGTCGGTCTCGTGGAAGGATGCCCGGGAGTTCTGCGTCAAGCTCTCGGAGAGGGAGGGCGCCCCCTACCGCCTGGCCACCGAGGCCGAGTGGGAGTACGCCTGCCGGGCGGGGGCCGCCGAGGTCGTGTCGAGGGCGGAGCGTCCCGCGGTGGCCTGGTACGCCGAGAACAGCGGAGGCATGACCCACCCGGTGGCCGGCAGGGAACCGAACGCGTGGGGTCTCTTCGACATGCTCGGGAACGTGGCCGAGTGGACCCTCGACGCCTACGGGCCCTACCCCCATGCCGAGGAGGAACAGGACCCGGCCGGTCCGGCCGCGGGGACCACCCGGGTGGTGCGCGGGGGGGCGTGGCGCAGCTTCCCGCCCGCCGTGCGGTGCGCGGCCCGGATCGGCACCCCCTCGGCCCACCAGCTCCACCACGTGGGCCTGCGCGTGGTGCAGGAGGTCCAGTAGGCGGTGGCCGGCCGTGCTCCACGTCCCCCGTACACGCGATGAGGCGGCCTGGCAGTCCGAGCTTGCGGACCGCCAAACCGGGTTCGCACTACGGACGCTTCGACTGGTCGACGACAGGCGAGGACTTCTCCCCCGCGAGCGTTTGGGCGACCTCATCGACGAGCGCCGCGTTGCGCGAGACCGCGCGCTCGAGGATGGCCGCCTGGCGGGCGGCCCGGTCCCAGTCGCCCTCCTCCGCCGCCTCGGTGACGCCCGGCAGCTCGAGGTGCGCGTAGGTGAAGCGCGCCGCATAGAGCGTGTGCCGGAACCACGGTCGGCCCGGCAGCCCCTCGGGATCGAGCCAGTTGCGCTCCACCTCGCGGATGCCGCGGTTCACGCGCTCCGCGACCTCGGCGGCCACGCCGCCCGATTCGAGCGCGCGGCGGGCGGCCTCGTTCAGGCCCTCTCCCGCCGCCTCCAGGGCGTCGATTCGACTCTTCAGGTTTGACAGATCGAGCCGGCCTTCCTCCGTGGCCTTCCCGAGTTCGTCGACGAATGTGCGCAGGTGCCGCGCCTGCGCGGCGAAATCGAAGGGCAGTAGGTCCGCGTTGGCGAGCCGCAGCGCCAGCGTGCCCCAGATCTGCGCGAGAAGGACGTGGTAGCGGTAGCCAGGGTCGCCGAAGTGGTTCATCCAGTAGAAGCCGTCGTAGACGGAGTGGTAGACGCCGTACGGTCCGTCGAACGAGAGGTTCACGGTGGGGATCCCGAGGTGGTTGAGGAACACGGTGTGGTCGGAGCCGCTCCCGATCCGCACGTCCACGAGGGATGCGTCCGGGACGGGACCCGTCTCGCCCGCCTTCTCCCGCGCCTTCTTCTGCAGCGCCCGGAGCGCGTCGACGAGCGGTCCCCCGGTGGCCGGGTCCTCGAAGCCGCGCGCGACCTCGAGCAGGAGCGGCGCGAGCGAGCCGATCGCCTGGGGCTGGAAGTCGGGGCCGGCCGCCGAGGAGTCGACGTTGAGGTAGGCCACCGCCCTCGCTTTCAGCTCGGGGGCGAAGTGCTCGCCCCACTCGGTCGAGCCCGTGAGACCCACCTCCTCGCCGTCCCACGAGCAGAAGACGAGCGTCCGCCGAGGCCGGATGCCGCGCCGGGCGAGCTCCCCGAGGGCGCGGGTCAGCTCCATCATCGAGGCGGTTCCGCTCGATGGGTCCACTCCGCCGAACTCCCAGGCGTCGCGGTGGTTCCCGAGGACGACCCATTCGTCGGGGAGCTCGGATCCGCGGATCCGCCCCTCGACCACGAGGTTGGGGCCGACGCTGTTGTCCATGTCGACCTTCATGCGGACGCGGACCCGCTCGCCGCCGAGCCGGTACTCGATCGGCAGCCCGCCCTGCCAATCCTCGGGCGCCACCGGCCCGTCCATGTTCTCGAGGAGGGGCTTCGCATCCTTCCAGGAGAGCGGGAGTCCCGCGATCCGAGGCAGGGAGCGCGCCTCGTCGAGCCGCACCCGTGGCGCACCCGGCAGCGACGGCCAGCCCGGTGTCAACGGGTCGCCGGGGACGATGAAGTCGTAGGTGATCGCGCCGCGCTGGATGTGGCTCTCGGGGCCCCAGGGCCCCTCGGGGAACACCGGCCCCTGCGTGAACCCGTCCTCCGCGGGATCGGAGTAGATGAGGATGCCGGCCGCGCCCTCCCGCTCCGCCGTGAGCGCCTTGAAGCCCCGGTAGCTGTAGGGGTTCGAGTAGCGAACGAGCGCGATCTTGCCCCGCACGTCGACCCCCTGCGCGCGCAGGTAGGCGTAGTCCTCGGGGTTGCCGGCGTGGGCGTAGACCACGGGGGCCTCCGTCTCGGCCGAGGCGGACATCCCGAGGTAACCCGGGCTGACCCGCGGGTTCTTCGTGTCCGGGTCGACATCGTAGGGCTCCTCCCGCAGGCTCGCCTCGTAGCGGACGGGGGCGACCATCACCAGCGACACCTCGCGGGGAGCGGTGTTGAGGACGTCGTAGCGGTGGACCGTCACGTCCTCGAGGCCCTGCTTCCTCCACTCCTCGGCGACGAAGCGGGCGAGCGCGTTGTTCTCCTCCGATCCCGCGGGATGGGGCTCGGCGGTGAAGCGGCGATGCCAGGCTCGTGTCCGCTCCGCCGAGGGGATGTCGCGGAGCGCGGCCTCGGCCTCACGCTGGCGCGCCACGGAGCCCGGAGAGAAGCCGGCGAGATCCTCAGCCGGAAGGGCTGTGCTTCCGAATGCAGCCAGGGCGGCAAGGGCTAGCACGTATCGATAGCCTGCTGACTCGCTCATGCGGGACCTCCTCGCTCGGTGGTTCTTCGGCCGGCGGAGACCGTGGCCTCCATCGCCTCGACCAGGCTGGGCTCGAGGATCGACAGCGCCTCGTCGACGTCCGCTCTCGTGATCATCAGGGGCGGCATGAAGCGGACCGTGCTGGCGCCACACGACAGCAGGATGAGCCCGTTGTGGAAGGCGCGGTGGAGAACCGCCTCCGCAACCTCTCGGGCCGGCGCCCGCGAGGCCCGATCCGTGACCAGCTCGACTCCGATCATGAGACCCCTGCCCCGGACCTCGCCGATGATCTCGTGGCGCGCCTGGAGCTCCCGCAACCGCTCCATGAAGTAGGTCCCCACCGCCGCGGCGTTGGCCGCGTACTCGCGCTCGACGAGGTCGAGGGTGGCGAGGGCGGCGGCGCAGCAGAGGGGGTTCCCCCCGTAGGTGTTGCCGTGGGCGCCGTGCGTCCACTTCTCCATCAGGCGCCGCTTCGCGACGACGGCGCCGATCGGGAGACCCGACCCCAGACCCTTGGCCAGGGTCATGACGTCGGGGGCCACGTCCCAGTGCTGGCTCGCGAACATCCGGCCGGTGCGCCCCACCCCCGACTGGACCTCGTCGAAGATGAGCAGGATCCCGTGGCGGTCGCACAGCTCGCGCAGCCCCCGGAGGAACCCGTCCGGCGGGACGATGTACCCGCCCTCGCCCAGGATCGGCTCGACGAGGACGGCCGCGACCTCGCTCGGCGGCACCGCTCCCGCGAAGAGCACGTGGTCGATGTAATCGAGCACGGCGTTCCCCTGGTCCTCTCCGGCGAAGAGAGGCCGGTAGGGATTGGGGTAGGGCACGTGGGTCACGCCCGGCATCGTCGGGAAGAAGCCTTTCTGCTGGGTGTACTTGCTGGAGGTGAAGGAGAGCGAGCCCATGGTCCGACCGTGAAAGCCGCCGAGGAAGCCGAGGAAGCGCGGGCGGCCGGTGACGAAGCGGGCGAGCTTGAGCGCCCCCTCGACGCTCTCGGTGCCGGACTGCGCGAGGAAGACCATCGCCGGCTCTCCCATGGGTGCCAGCGCGGCGAGGCGCTCGGAGAGGCGCACCTGGCCCTCGTGCCAGTAGTCGGCGCTGATGTGCAGGAAGCGGTCGGCGGCCTCCTTCACCGCCCCGACCACCTCGGGGTGGGCGTGCCCGGTGGCGCACACGGCAATGCCGGCGGCGAAGTCGAGGAAGCGGTTGCCGTCCACGTCCCACACCTCGGCGCCCCGGCCGTGGGACATCACGAAGGGATAGTCGCGCGGGTACGACGGCGAGCTGACGGGCCTGTCTCGGTCGAGGAGGGCCCGGGCCCGGGGCCCCGGCAGCTCGGTTGGGGCGTGGGGGTTCTTCATCGGCGTGATTCCTTTCAGACCGGCAGCGGGGACGGTCGGTGGTGGGCACGGCGCGTGCGCTCGTGGAGGTCTCGGAGAATGCGCAGCTCGTCCCCGGTGGGTGGGGCGACGACCTCGACCGGGTCGGCGGTCCTCAAGGGCCAGCCGGTGGCGCGACGGATCTCGTCCACGTCGACGTTCTCGTAGCGGGCCGCGAGGACCAGCTCCTCGGAGCCCGCCTCCGGCCTCAGGAGGCCGAGGTCGGTGATCACGACCCGGGGGCCCGCGCCGGGTGCTCCCGCCCGCGCCCGGCTCCCGCGTCCCTCGAAGAAGCCGGCGCTCGTCACGAAGTCCGGCTTCGGCACCAGCGAGCGGGGCGAGTGCTTGAGCACGACGAAGGTCTGCCGGGCGTGAGTGGCGATCTCGGGAGCGCCGCCTCCCCCCGGCAGGCGAGTCCTCGGCCGGGCGTACTCGCCAATCACCGTGGAGTTGAGGTTGCCGAAGCGGTCGATCTGCGCCGCGCCGAGGAAGCCCACGTCGACGCGCCCGCCCTGGAGCCAGTAGGCGAACACCTCCGGGAGGGAGACGATCGCGGTGGCGGTCTCCGCCAGCTCGCCGTCCCCGATCGAGAGGGGCAAAACGTCGGGCCGTGACCCGATCGTGCCCGACTCGTAGATGAGGACGATGTCGGGCGCGTGAGTGTGGCGGGCGAGGTTGGCGGCGGCCGAGGGCAGGCCGATCCCCACGAAGCACACGCAGCCGTCCCACAGCAGGCGGGCGGCGGCCACGGTCATCATCTCGTCGGGCGTCCAGGATCGAGTCTCGCTCACCGCGGCGCCTCCCCTCCCGCCGCCTCGAGAGACCGGAGGAAGTCGGCGTGGCTCGCGGTTCCGAGGACGTGCCGCCCCATCCACCCGGTGAAGGATTCCCGATCGCGCGCGACGGTGTCCCAGGCCCGGTAGAAGGCGTTGTCCCGGGGGTAGTGCCCCTGGGCGTAGGACGGCCACGCCCCGCCCGGCACGCTGGAGACCGCGGTGACGACCCAGTGCGGCAGGACGAGCGCGTTCATCGTGGCCCCGAGGTCGTCTACGATCTCCTCCACGGTGACGAGGAGGACGCGGGCGGCCAGGGCCGCCTCCTTCTGAATGCCGACGATTCCCCGCATGAGGACGTTTCCCTTCCGGTCCGCCCTCTGCCCGTGGAGGATCGTCACGTCCGGCCGCAGGGCGGGAACGGTGGTCAAGGTCTCGCCGGTGTAGGGGCAGGTCACGGTCCGGATCTCGTCGTTGACCCGCGGCAGGTCGGTGCCGGGGGACCCGCGCAGCACACCGAAGGGCAGATTGGAGGCCCCGGCGGCGTACGCCGCCGCCATCCCCGCGTGGGCGTGCTCGTGGATCGCCAGGGGAGTCGGCCAGCCGTGCTCCACCGCGTCCCGGAGGCGGTGGAGCGAGCCGACACCGGGGTTCCCGCCCCACGAGAACGTGAGGGCGCGGGCGCAGCCGGCCCCGATCATCTGGTCGTAGACGAGGTCGGGGGTCATGCGCACGAGGTGGAGATCGCGGCGTCCCTGGCGGACGATCTCGTGGCCGGCGGCAAACGGGATGAGGTGGGTGAAGCCCTCGAGGGCCAGCGTCTGGCCGTCCCGGACGTGGGTGGCGATCGCCTCGGTCAGGCTGAGCTCGGGCATGGGCTCACTCGACGACGGTCTGGGACTGCTCCCGGAGGTAGAGCGGCAGGTAGTAGACGGACCCGATGGCCTTGCCGGTGGAGCCCGAGCCCTTCCACCCGCCGAAGGGCTGGTAGCCGGGCCAGGCGCCGGTGGTGGCGCCCTGGGGCCGGTTGACGTAGGTCACGCCGGCCTCGGTGTGGTCGAGGAAGTAGCGCGCGTCCTCGTCGTCGCCGTAGCAGCCCGCGGTCAGCCCGAGGGTGGTGTCGTTGGCGTGGGCCATGCCCTCGCGGAGGTCCTTCACCCGGGCCACCATGACGATCGGCTGGAACATCTCCTCGCGGAAGAGCGGGTGGTCCGGGGGCGCCTCAGCCACCGTTGGTGCCACGAAGAAGCCGTGGGCCAGCGCCCCGTCGGTCAGGCGCGTCCCGCCCACGAGGATCCGGGCGCCGTCCCGTCGGAGCTGCCCGCAGTAGCGCTCGTAGCTCTCGGCCGCGGCCCCGTTGATGACCGGCCCCATCCAGTTCTCCCGCACGCAGGGGTCGCCCACGCGGATGGCCTCGGTCTTCTCCACCACCTTCGCGAGGAGGGCGTCGGCCACGTCCCCCTCGACGTAGACCCGCGACAGGGCGGAGCACTTCTGACCGGTGAGCCCGTAGGCGGAGCGCACGATGCCGGTGGCGGCGCGCTCGAGGTCGCCCCGCGCCGTGACCACGCACGGGTTCTTGCCCCCCATCTCCGCGATGCAGGGGCGCGGGTACGGACCGGACGCCATCCGGCGGTACAGGCTCATCCCCACCTCGTGGGAGCCGGTGAAGGTCAGGCCGGCGAGGTCCGGGTGGCTCGCGAGGGCCTCTCCCACCACCGGTCCGGAGCCGGTCACGTAGTTGAAGACCCCCGCCGGCAGCCCCGCGTCGCGGAGGCACTCGGCGAGAAGGTGGCCGGACCAGGGGGTGTCGGTGGCCCCCTTGAAGACCACGGTGTTGCCGGTCACGAGGGCGGCGGCCACCGGCCCCCCGGCGAGGGCGAGGGGAAAGTTGAAGGGGGTGATGACGCCCCACACCCCGTGGGGCTTCATGATGCTGCGGTTGTGCGAGCGGAACCCGGGAAGCGGGTCGTCGGGCAGGACGTGGTCGTAGGCCTGGTTCCGCTCCACCTCGGCCGCGTAGCCGGAGAAGAAGTCGGCCGTCTCCTGGGTCTCGCCCAGGGCTTCCATGCGGTTCTTCCCCACCTCCAGGGCGACGACCGCCCCGATCGTGAAGACCCGCTCCTCGAGGAGCGCGGCGACGCGCTTCACCAGCCGAACCCGCTCCGCTGCCGGCGTCGCCCTCCATCCGTCGAAGGCCCTCTTCGCCGCCGCCACCGCCCGGTCGACGTCCTCAGCGTCGGCGAGGGCGAAGCGGCCGAGGACCACGCGCTGGTCCACCGGGCTTCTCTTCTCCCAGGACCGGGCCGACGCGACGTCGCGGCCGTCCACGGAGAGGGCGTGGGTCGCCCCGCACCCCTTCCGCACCTCGTCGAGCGCGGTCTCGAAGCGGCTGTGCATCTCCTCGGGGGGATCGAACATCGTCGAGTACGTCAGCTTGAAGGTCATGGCCAGGACAGCTCCGTGAGCAAGCGCTCCATCAGACCGAGCGCGTCCATGAGATCCGCCTCCCCGATCACGAGGGGAGGCGCGAGGATGACGAGATTGCCCTGCACCGCGAAGGAGACCCCCGCCTCCCGACCCCTCTCCAGGAAGGTTCGGAGCGAGGGGTGGACCTG
>Ga0316576_10001006_pt1 | contig 14531 bp, 14 predicted proteins | sample S0NA_FD_203075 | JGI IMG/M metagenome (GOLD analysis project Ga0316576, IMG submission 203075) | Rhizosphere microbial communities from salt marsh grasses in Alabama, United States - S0-2_050615r3r5 | ecosystem: Host-associated > Plants > Roots > Rhizosphere | place: USA: Alabama | collected... | reverse complement strand
TAGGCGAACTGCACGTACCCGATCGCCCCCGGAACCGCCTGGACGTAGGCCGCCACCCCGCCGTTGCCCTGGCCGCGGATGAGCGCCCCACGCTCTTGCAGGACCTTGGGCCATGCCGGACTCATGGTCGTCCCGACCGACTCCGCGAGCTCCGGGCTGATCGCGCTCAGATGGCGCGTGATCACATAGGTGGTCCCGCTTGCATCGGCCCTGGCGACCAGGACGATTGGCATGTCGGGCAGATCGACCCCCGGGTTCGCCGCCTGAATGACCGGGTCGTTCCATCGGCCGGCCCGACCAAGAAAGATCGCCGAGACCGCCTCGCGGGAGAGTCTCAGACCCTGGATGCCGGGCAGGTTATAGGCCAAGACCACCGCCCCGGCCGTCATGGGGATCTGGATCACCCCTCCCTCGACCTGCTCGGCCTCCTCACGCGTCATCGGAAGGTCCGACCCGGCAAAGTCGAGCCTCCCGCCGATCAGACCGGCGATGCCTCCGCCGCTTCCGATGGCCTGGTAGTCGACGCGTACATCGGGGTGCGTCAGATAATAGTCGCGGAACCACCGTTGATAGAGCGGCGCGGGAAAGCTGGCACCCGCCCCGGTCAGCTTGATGACGTCCGACGCCATCGCGGCCTGGGATAGGAGCAGCCAGGTGGCACCGGCCACAGAAAGAGACCGGATCAGGCGAACCGGATGCATCGTCATCTCCTCTCGTTGTCGGATGTCTTCGGATACCTCATCGGCACCGCTCTGCGGAGACCGCGGCTGCGATCACCGAATCGGCGTGCCGCAGCCCCCGCCCCGGTCATGTCCGGCCCTCCTTGTCGCCGCCGCGGTTTGCCTCGAGCATGCGCTGATAGCGCTCGGGATCCTGGCTCAACATGGTCAGGTACTCCTCGACCAGCGCCCGCCAGCCGAACCCCCCGTGCTCCTTCAATCGCAGCAGGGCGATCATCAGCAGCTTGGATGCCGCCCGGATCTCGCGATCGCGGCCCTCCCCGTAAGACTCGACCAGCTCCGCGTAGAGCGCCTCGACCTTCTCGAGGGGTGTCATCCGCGTGTCCATCTAAACCTCCGCGGGCATGGGCTGGACCTTCCATATGCGCTCACAGTAATCGCGAATGGATCGGTCGGAAGAGAACTTGCCCATCCGGGCGACATTGAGGATCGACATGCGGTCCCAGTGCGCCGGATCGCCCCAGGCGTGACCGACCTCGGTCTGGCGGCTGACATAAGCCTGATAGTCGGCCAGCACCATGAAGGGATCGTGTTGAAGCAGGTTTTGGGTAATCGGTCGGAAGAGCTCACGGTCGCCGTGTGAGAAGAGTCCGGAGTCGATCAGATCGATGGCGGACTTCAGCTCCAGGCTTTCATGGTAGAAATCCCAAGGTCGGTAACCCTCGGCCTGCAGCTGATGAATCTGCTCTGCGGTCAGGCCGAACAGAAAGAAGTTCTCGTCGCCCACCTCCTCGCGGATCTCCACGTTGGCCCCGTCGAGGGTCCCGATGGTGAGCGCCCCGTTCATGGAGAACTTCATGTTGCCCGTCCCCGAGGCTTCCTTGCCCGCCATGGAGACCTGCTCGGAGAGGTTCGCCGCGGGATAGAGCCGCTGGCCATTCTTGACGTTGAAGTCGGGCATGAAGGCGACTCGCAGGGTGCCGTTGATTTGCGGGTCCCCGTTGATCACCTCACCGACCGAGTTGATGAGCTTGACGATCAGCTTGGCCATGAAATAGCTCGGGGCCGCCTTGCCGCCAAAGATGAAGGTGCGCGGGGCAAGCTCGAGGTTCGGGTCGGCCTTGAGACGCTCATACAGTGTAATGATGTGCAGCACGTTCAGGTGCTGCCGCTTGTACTCGTGGATGCGCTTGGCCTGCACGTCGAACATCGATTCCGGATCGACCGTCACATCCGCCTGTACGCTCAACCACTTGGCAAGATCCTGCTTGGCGGCACGCTTCACCGCGCGCCACTCCCCCTGAAACGCGGTGTCGTCGGCGCGTGTCTCGAGCGCCTTGAGGGCGGAGAGGTCACGCACCCAGTCCGTGCTGCCGCAGCAGTCAGTGAGGAGCGCCGCCAGGCGCGGGTTGCTGACGACCATGAAGCGACGCGGGGTGACCCCGTTGGTTACATTGTGGAAGCGCTCCGGCCAGATGTCATGGAAATCCTTGAGGATGGTCGATCTGACCAGATCCGAGTGCATCGCGGCCACACCGTTGACCGCGAAGCTGCCGACGGTGGCCAGATGGGCCATACGCACCCGCCCGCCATGCTGCTCGTCGATCAGGGACAGGCGTGCCACCCGGGCCTCGTCCGCCAGGAACCGCATGCGCACCTCGTCGAGGAAGCGGCGGTTGATCTCGTAGACGATCTCGAGGTGCCGTGGCAGCAGCCGACCGAAGAGCGCCACCGACCAGGTCTCGAGCGCTTCGGGCAGGAGGGTGTGGTTGGTGTAGGCACAGGTCTGGCGGGTGATCGTCCAGGCTTGATCCCAGCCCATCTGATGCTCGTCGACCAGCAGGCGCATCAGCTCCGCCACCGCCAAGGCCGGATGCGTGTCGTTGAGCTGGAGTGCGAACTTTTCGTGAAAGCCCTCCAGCGACCCCGCGGTCCCGAGCTGCAGGCGGATCATGTCCTGCAGCGAGCAGGAGACGAAGAAGAACTGCTGCTTCAGGCGCAGCTCCTTGCCGGCCTCGGGCTCGTCGTTGGGGTAGAGGACCTTCGAGATGTTCTCCGCGACCATCTTCTCGTTGACGGCCCCGTAGTAGTCGCCGGTGTTGAAGACCTGAAAATCGAACGACTCGCAGGCCTCTGCCTTCCAGAGGCGAAGCAGGTTTGCGTTCTCTACACCGTAACCCAGTATCGGCGTGTCGTAGGCGACGCCGTTGACCACCAGATCGGGCACCCAGCGCACCCGCAGGTGACCGTCGTCGCGGTACATCTCGGTGTAGCCTCCAAGCTTCACCGGAAAGCGCAGCTTGGGACGCGCGAGCTCCCAGGGGTTGCCGTTCTTCAGCCAGGCATCGGTCGCCTCGACCTGCCAGCCGTTCGCGATGCTCTGGTCGAAGATGCCGAACTCGTAACGGATCCCGTAGCCGATGGCGGGGATCTGGAGCGTCGCGAGCGAGTCCATGTAGCAGGCGGCGAGCCGCCCGAGGCCGCCGTTGCCGAGCCCCGGCTCCTCCTCCTGCTCGACGATCGCCTCGAAGTCGAGGCCGAGCTCCTCACCCGCCGCACGCGCCGCCTCGAGGATCCCCAGGTTGATCAGGTTGTTGACCAGGTGTGGGCCGAGCAGGAACTCCGCCGACAGATAGCAGACGGTCCGGGCATTGGATTCCTTGTAGGTCCGGGCCGTCTTCACCCAGCGTTCCAGCAGCCGATCGCGCACCGTGTAGGCGGCCGCCATGTAAAGGTCGTGCGAGGTGGCAACCTCCGGAAAGCGCCCCTGCAGGTAGAAGAGATTGTCGACAAAGGCCCGCTTCAGCGCCTCCTTGGACAGGCCGGTCCGGGTGTGCTCCTGCTGAGTGGCGGACTTGTCGCTCTCGGTCTTCATCGCTTGCTCCTCACTCGCCTGGAATCGATCGGCCGTTTCCGAGTCCGTCCCACCTCGGGCGGCGACTCGGCAGCGGGCGCAGTCACCCGAGCCGCTGCAGATGCTCCGCCCGCCCGAAGCATAGGGTCGGCACCTCAGCTTATATCAGTCATGTGTTCGTCTGATGACCGACCACGAGCGGATCACCGTCGCGGGGGGATCCATCCTAGCTCCCAAATCGAGAGACGAACGAGCTCGACTGTCCGGCCAACCGGCTTCGGGGACGACCTGAAGCAGTTGGGCGCCTTCCCGTTCGGCGCGACCGAGATCGACACCGCTCATCAGGCGGCCGTTGCCACACTCGCGGCGGCTGTCGAGCGGCGAACCGCGGCGCTCAATCGCGCGATTGGCTGCGGCGCCAGGCTGGAAAACCGGCTCAGGACGGCGTCTGGCATACCCTAAGACGGCGGAGAACTGCAGGGAACGGCATCGCCGCGTCAGGACCGCGGATCCTCGAAGAAGACATAGTTGGTCGAGTAGTCGCTGATCTCAAAATAGACCCGCTTCTCGCCGTTGTCCTGAGCGCCGTTCAGATTGGTGTCGAGAACGCCGTAACCGAAGCGATAGGGCCGCGAGCCGGAACCCTGTGTCGCGCCGGCGGTGGTGAGCTTGTCGATCTTGATGAAGCGCTTGACCAGCTTCTCGCCGGCATAGACCTCGAGAACGCCGTTCACGCCGGTCCAGTTCTGGATCGAGCGCCCGAATTTGTTCTGGGTTTCCTGGGTACAGCCGGCGACCAGTAGGATGGTCGTCAGCGCGGCAGCAGTCTTCGAAAACGCAGCGGTGTTCATCGTGATTGATCTCCCCAATCGATCTGGGTCGCCCTCGTCAGGCCATCCGATGCTGGGCAGAGTGCCCGCTCGCTGAGGACGAAATCGCCGAGCGGGATCTGGTTTCCTTGCCCCTCGTCCGGGGCAGGTCCGAGCATATTTTCAAGCCATGGAGTCGCATTACGACCAGCCTCAGGTCTAAGTCTGTTGAGCTGGCAGGACGGATAGGAGAAAGGCCCCGGGCCCGCTACCCGAGCGTATAACCGGCGTCGACATTCAGGGTCGCCCCGGTGATCAGGCGTGCGCCCGGGGAGGCGAGAAAGAGCACGGCCTCGGCGATATCCCGGGGTTCGATCGCCCGTTGCCCCAGCAGATGGCGGTGCGTCACGGTGGTCTCGATCAGGTCACCCGCCCCGCCCCACATGGGGGATTCGACGACACCGGGCGCCACGCAGTTGACGCGGATTCCGCGCGGGGCCAGGCCCATCGCAAGGCGCCGTGTCAACATGTCCAGACCGGCCTTGCTCGCCGAGTAGCTGCCGGAGGTGCAGGTCGCAAAGGGGTGTTGGGCGCAGGCCGATGAGATATTGACCACGACCGGGTCCGGGCTGCGCTCGAGCAGCTCCAGACAGGCCTGGATGAGGGCGAAGGGCGCAATCAGGTTGGTTTCCAGGGTCGCCCGCCAGGCCTCGACCGGCTCCTCGATATCCCCCTGGCCCAGGATCACACCCGCGTTGTTCACCAGCACATCCAGTCGGCCGTGCCGTTGAGCGATATCCGCGACCAGGCGCGAACGGAAATCGCCGTCGGTCACATCGCCGGCCGATGCCGTCAAGTCACCTGCGCCCGTCGCCTCCGCCCACCGCTCGGAGAGGGAGGCAACCTTGGCCGGGTCGCGCCCGAAGGTCCGCACCCGATCGCCTGCCACGAGAAATGCGCCGACGAGCCCCGCCCCGATTCCCGATGTTCCGCCGCTGATGCAGACGACGCGCGGCCGATCCGGATTCATCGCTCGCGCTGACCCAGGTTGGCATGGATCAGGGCGCCGTTGAGCACAGGGGCGCGCGACGCAAAGGCGACCGTCTCGGCGATCTCCTCGGGCTCGATGAGACGATCGAATGCAGAGAGCGAGGTGACGGCGGCCAGCGTCTCGGGATTGTCTCCAATCATGGCACGGAGCTGCTCCGTATCGGTGAACCCGGGACAGATCATGCAGGAATGGATGCCACGACCGGCGAGATCCTGGCACGTGGCACGCATCATGCCTGCCAATGCGTGCTTGGCGATCACGTAGCTGGCGACCCCAGGGACCGCCTTCTCGGCCAGGGTCGAGCCGATATACAGGATGCTCGAGCCCGCACGCATATGCGGCAGAACCAGCTGGTTCAGCCCGTTGGGGGCAACCAGGTTGAGCTCGAGAACGGTCCGCAGATCGGCGCTGAGCAAGGAGTCGACCCGGTCACGACGCATCACGGATGCGTTGTGGACCAGACAGACCCGATCGGCATCGGCCAGCCAGCTGCCGAGGGGGGCCGCCAGCGCGTCCACTGCGCCGGGCTGGGCCAGATCGCACGGCAGGTTCACTATCCCCGGCTCCGGAGAGGGTCGGCGCGAGATGTTCACGACGACGCTGCCTTCAATCAGGAAGCGCGTGGCGATTGCGCGCCCGATGCCGGAGCTGGCGCCCGAGATGATGACGAGATTCATGTCGACTCCCAGGATGAAAACGCCCACTGTCCCGAACCCGACGAGACCCCGAGCTCGATCTCGCGGAGGTCCAGACCGGCCAGCTCCGGCCGACACCGGAGGCGCTCCAACAAGAGGCCGGCCAATTCTTCGATCGTCACATTGCGGATCGGCAGCACCAAGACGTCGCGCTCCAGGAAGGTGAGGCGCTCCTTGCCGAACCAGGCGATCACCATCCCGTCCGCGCTTTCGATCCGCAGATGCGGCGACTGCTCGGGGAGCAGGAGGCGCTCGTCGAGCGCATCGCACAGCTCCTTGAGCACACGCTTGAGCATGACATAGTCGAACGCCAGGCCGTCGGCGCCGACCGCCGCCGTGACATGGCACCGGACCTGAAAATTGTGCCCGTGGAGGTTTTCACGGTCGCCCCCCGAGAAGATGGTGAAATGACCGGCGCTGAAGTTGAGATACTCCTTGCTGATCTCGATCCGCGTGAGGATGTCGGTGTCCAAGACGATCTCCGATTCTTGACGGGGGCAACCTGACCCCCTCTCCCGGTGAGTCTTTGGGTCGACCGGAGCCAAACCAAGCGTGGGCCGACTGCCTGGAGACCTGCCAGCCAGGCGAGGCCGACCGACAGGATGCAGGGCAGCACGGCATTGAAGAGACTCCACATCGTCCAGGTGAGGCTCGAGCCCGGAGGAGGCGAAGGATCGCGGTGCGCCAGCCCGGACCGGCCCGCGCAGCGGTAATGGATTTGGGCCCGGGTTGCAGGGAAGCTGCGCCCTGGACGTGGAGGGCAAGGGCCGACCCGAGCGGCGGAGTCCCGAATTCCCAGCGGGGATGGACAGCATGGCCCCTGCACTGCCGGCATCGACGCGGCGCCATCGACCCAGGCCCAACGCCGGCTAACCGGCCAGATCCTCCATCCGACGGGCGAGGGTGAAATCAAGGGCCGTGAGGCCGCCCGCGTCGTGGGTGGACAGGTCGACCAGGACCCGATTGTACACATTGCACCAATCGGGGTGATGATTCATCGCCTCCGCCACCAGTGCAACCCGGCTCATGAAGCCGAAAGCATCCACGAAGTCTCTGAATTGAAAAATTTTGTGGAGTTTTTCGCCATTCAGGCTCCACGGAGAGGCGGCCGCTGCGTTCAGCTCCGACAGGGCCGCTTCGATGGCCCGGGAGTCCAGTCGTGATGAGGTCATGGCTCCCCCAAGTGGGACCGAAGACATTGCGACGATTCGCTCGCGGCACGCCCGCCCGACGTCCGAGACACACCTGCGACGGCGCTTCGCCGGCGCGGATGCGGCCGGCCGCGAGGGAACGACCGCTGGCACAGATGGCACGAGGCCCGGTTGCGCGCCCCCGATGACACCTTCGCCCGCTCAGTGATGGGCGATCGCCTTTTCCGTGAAGAGATAATCCTTGAGCTCCTTGTCAAATGCGGGGTCCTTCCGCCGAATCCATTCCAGCACCATGGCGGCGTGCTCCTTCTCCTCGTCGCGGTTGTGCGCAAGGATCGCCTTCAAATCCTCGTCCTTGCAGGCATCGACCCGCTGGTTATACCAATCGACCGCTTCGAGCTCCTCCATGAGCGAGATGATGGCCCGATGCATGTCCCGGGTCTCGTCGGACAACTCGTCGACCGGCTCGTGGTAGCCCTCGTTCGCCATAGATGCATCTCCGAATCGGTTGGTTCATCGAACGCGCGGCTGCGCGCCAGTCGATTCTCGGGTGTGACGCGACCAAACACAACCGCCGCGTGCCGAATGCCGGCGCACCGGCGCATTCCGGCTAGGGATGGCCGATCATTCACGCCGTCTTGGTCGGGACGGCCGAGGTCAGCGGGTACGATCGCGCCGCAGGGCCTCGATCAGGATCTCGCGATTGCGGTAGCGGATGTCCTTGCCCTCGGCCACATAGATGATCTGCTCGGCGATATTGCAGGCGTGGTTCCCGATGCGTTCGAGGGCGTGCGAGCTCGTCAAGAGGCAGACGATCTGACGCGGCTTGAATCCCGCGAGATCCTCGCGGCCGAGGAAGGCGCGGGTCTCGTCCGCTATCTCGACCAGCAGGCGCTCGTCCTCGAAGACGCCGAGGGCGAGCTCCACGTCGAACCCCAGCAAGGCCTGGATGCTGCGCTCGAACATGCAGCAGGCCTGTTCCTCCAGGCTGCGCAGCAGCCCCTGCAGGGTCTCCGACGGGAGGGCACCCGGGGCGAGCCCGCTTTCGCCCATGGCGAGCGACTGGCGGGCGATCCGCACCGCCTTGTCACCGGCCCGCTCGACATTCCCGGCGATGCGGGAAAGGGCGAGCACGATCCGCAGGTCAACCGCGGTCGGCTGCCGCCGCGCGATCACCCTGAAGATCTCCTCGTCGGCGTCCAGTGACAGATAGTTGATCTGGGGCTCCCGATCGAGCACGCGGTAGGCCTGGGTCTCCTCGCCATCCACCAAGGCAGCAAACGCGGAGCGCGTCTGCTCGATCACCCGCTGGCCCATGTCCAGGATGATGCCGCGCAGGGCCGCCAGCTCGCGGTCGTAACGGCGCACCGTGTGGCCGCCAGCAATGTCGCCGCGCGGCGGCGAAGAGCGCTGATCGGCCATCAACCGAAACGCCCCGTAATGTAGTCTTCGGTCAGCTTGTGCCGGGGGTTGGTGAAGATCTGGTTGGTCTCGCCGACCTCGATCAGATCCCCGAGGTGGAAATAGGCGGTACGCTGAGAGACGCGCGCGGCCTGCTGCATCGAGTGGGTGACGATGGCAATGCTGTAGTTGGCCCGCAGCTCGTCGATGAGCTCCTCGATGACCGCGGTCGCGATCGGGTCGAGCGCCGAGCAGGGCTCGTCCATGAGGATCACCTCGGGCGAGACCGCGATGGTTCGCGCGATACAGAGGCGCTGCTGCTGCCCCCCGGAAAGCCCCGTGCCAGGCTGGCCGAGGCGATCCTTGACCTCCTCCCAGAGCCCCGCCTTCTGCAGGCTGCTGGTGACAAGCTCATCGAGCTCCGCCCGGTTGTTGGTGAGCCCATGGATGCGCGGCCCGTAGGCGACGTTCTCGTAGATCGACTTGGGAAAGGGGTTGGGCTTCTGGAACACCATGCCGACCCGCGCGCGCAGCGGCACCGGGTCGAGCCCCTTGTCGTAGATCTCCTGACCGTCCAGCGTGATCGACCCGGTCACGCGGCAGCCGTCGATGGTGTCGTTCATGCGGTTGAGACAGCGCAGAAAGGTCGTCTTGCCGCAACCCGACGGCCCGATCATCGACACGACCTCGTTCTTACCGATGTCCAGGCTCACGCCATTGATGGCCTGTTTGTCCCCGTACCAGACATCGACGGCGCGACAGACCATACGGGGATCCGCGACCGTCACGTCCCCAACCGTCGCACGCGACTCACGATCCCCGGCCAGCTCTTTCGCGCTCACCGCGCCGCTGCGCTGCTTCAACTCTTCGACCGTGGTGCTCATGTCTGACCTCGAATGTGGGTTCCGCGGGGACGCACTCACCAGCGTCGCTCGAACTTGCGCCGCAGCATCACCGCGGTCAGGTTCATCAGGATCAGGAAGCCGAGCAGGACCAGGATGGCCGCCGATGTGCGCTCCACGAAGGCGCGCTCCGGACTGTCGGCCCAGAGGAAGATCTGCACCGGGAGAACCGTGGCAGGCGAGGTGAAGCCGCTCGGGATGTCCACGATGAAGGCGATCATGCCGATCATCAGCAGCGGCGCGGTCTCCCCCAGGGCCTGCGCCATGCCGATGATGGTCCCGGTCAACATGCCGGGCATGGCGAGCGGGAGCACATGATGGAGCTGGGTCTGCAGCGGCGAGGCGCCGACCCCCAACGCGGCCTCGCGGATGGACGGCGGGACCGATTTCAAGGCGGCCCGGCTCGCGATGATGATGGTCGGCAGGGTCATCAGGGTCAGGACCAAGGCCGCGACGAGCGGCGTCGAACGGGGCACGCCGAAGACACCGATGAACACCGCCAGTCCCAGGAGTCCGAAGACGATCGAGGGGACCGCGGCGAGGTTGTTGATGTTGACCTCGATCAGGTCCGTCCAGCGGTTCTTCGGGGCGAACTCCTCGAGATAGAGCGCCGCGCCGACACCGATCGGGAAGGAGAACAACAGGGTCAGCAAGAGGGTGTAGAAGGACCCCATGAGCGCCCCCGCGATCCCCGCAAGCTCTGGCTCGCGTGAGGTGCCATGGGTGAAAAAGACGGTGTTGAGCCGCTTCTGGACCCGCCCGCCCTCCTCGAGACGCTCGACCCAGCCGAGGGTCTGATCATCGACGCGTCGCTCGCTCTCCGGGCGTGTTCGGTCGATGTGCCCCTTGACCAGCATATCGATGTCGTCATCGGCGAGCAGCGAAACCTCCACCGTCGTGCCGACCAGGTCGGGATCGGCCAGCACCATGTCGCGCAGATGCGTCGGCGCCCCGACACTGATCATGCCGGCGAGGGCACGAACCTGGCGCCGATCGGTCACCTCGGGGAACGCCCGGCGCAGCGCGTTGCGAATGAGCCCGGCGTAGTTGGCCCGCATCAGGGTCTCGCGCTCGCGTGTGCCCTCCGGGTCGATCACGGCCGCCTCGAAGGTCACCGGCAACCGGATGTAGGTCTGCTGAAGCGCGGTGTAGCCCTTGCTCAGGATGTCCCCGAACAGCAGGACCACGAACAACAGGCCCAGAACCAGCGCAGTCAGGCCGAGCAGACGGAAACGCCGCTCTCGTGCGTAGCGCCGCTTCAGGCTTGCATTCACGACGTCGATGGTGCGCGGACGCGGGGCACCGCCCGCCGAGGTCTCACTCATACTGCTCCCGGTACTTGCGGACGATCTGGAGGGCGATCACGTTCAGCGTCAGGGTCACTGCGAACAGCGTGAGGCCCAGTGCGAACGCGGCCATGGTCTTGGGGCTGTCGAACTCCTGGTCACCCGTCAACAGGGTGACGATCTGAACGGTCACCGTGGTCACGCTGTCGAGCGGATTGGCGGTGAGATTGGCCGCGAGACCCGCCGCCATGACGACGATCATGGTCTCGCCGATGGCCCGTGACACGGCCAGGAGGATACCACCCACGATCCCCGGCAGGGCCGCCGGGATGATGACCCGTCGAATCGTCTCGGACTGGGTCGCCCCCAGGGCATAGGAGCCGTCACGCATGGCCTGCGGAACGGCGTTGATCACATCCTCCGAGAGCGAGGACACGAAGGGGATGATCATGATGCCCATGACCAGGCCCGCGGCCAGGGCGCTCTCGGAGGCCACGTCCAGCCCCAGCGACATGCCGAGATCGCGGACAAAAGGGGCCACGGTCAGCGCGGCGAAGAACCCGTACACCACGGTGGGGATGCCGGCCAGCACCTCGAGGGCCGGCTTGGCCAGCGCACGGACACGACGTGGGGCATATTCGGAGAGATAGATCGCCGACATGAGCCCGATCGGGACGGCCACCAGCATGGCGATCGCCGAGACCATCAACGTTCCGGTAAAGAGCGGGACGGCACCAAAGGCACCCGAGGCGCCGACCTGGTCCGCGCGCAGGGCGGTCTGCGGACTCCAGAGCGTACCGAGGAAGAACTCCAGGGGGGAGACGGCCTGGAAGAACCGCAGGGACTCGAACAGGACCGAGAGGACGATTCCCAGGGTCGTCAGGATGGCGATCGAGGAGAAGACCACCAGGATGACCATGAAGATGGATTCGACCCGGTTGCGCGCGCGCATCTGCGGCCGCGTCCTGCTCCACGCAAACGTCATCCCGCCGAGCGCGACCGCCATCACCGCCAGCCACATGGCCCAGCCGGCAATCTGCTTGAGCTGAACGTAACGATCGGCGGCGGCCTGAATCTCGGGGGTGACCGCGCCTGAAACGATGGTTCCGGATGCCAGGTTCTTGATGTCGTTGACCAGCAGTCCGACCCGGCCCGGCGAGAGCCCCTCGATCATGGCGGGCGGGAGCTCTGACTTGACGATTGCGATCAGGATCTCGTCTTGGACGCCGCTCCAGAGTCCCAAGAGCAAGAGTGCCGGAATACCCGCCCAGAGCGCCGCGTAGAGGCCGTAGTAGGCGGGGAGCGAATGCAGGGTGTTGATGTGCCGGGTGCCGCCCGCCGTGGCGACGGCACGCCTGCGCCCGAATTGGTATGCCAGACCGATGAGCCCCAGCAGGACGATCAGCAGCGTCGATGAGTGCATGGAGGGACTGCGCTACCCCTGCAAAAACGCCAGCGGCCAAGAGGCCGCTGGCAGGTCTGGCCCGGGCTTCGGGCCGATCTCGTTTGGGAAAGGCCGACTAAGCGCATTTCCCGTCCTGGCCACGCATGGCCCGGCGTTTTCAGGCACCTGACCGCTTCAAAATGGTGCCGTCCGAGAGTCGCGACTCTCGGACGGCGTGCTGATGATGACCAGAATGGCCATGAATCAGCCTCTCCTCTAGTCGTCAAACGTCACTTGGACGGCTGCGACATCGGCTTGAGCGCCTTGGCGTCGGCAGCCACCGAGACACGCATCGCCTCGGGCAACGGGATCAGACCCTTGTCGGCCAGATAGCCGTCGGGGCCCCACGCCTTGTCGGCGGTGAACTCGGCGATATACTCCGGGATACCCGGGATGGTGCCGACGTGGGCGTTCTTGACATAGAAGTAGAGCGAGCGCGAGATTGGGTACGAGCCGTCGGCGATGCTGTCGAACGTTGGCTCGATGCCGTCGATCTTGGTGCCCTGGATCTTGTCCGTGTTCTGATCGAGGAAGCTGAATCCGAAGATGCCCAGGGCATCTGGATTCGCGACCAGCTTCTGAACGATGAGGTTGTCGTTCTCACCGGCCTCGACGAAGGCACCGTCCTCACGGATGCCCTGGCACACCGCCTTGTGCCTGTCCTTGTCCGCATCCTTGAGCGCCTTCACGGCATCGAAGCTGTTACAGCCTCCTTCCATCGCCAGCTCGACGAAGGCATCGCGAGTCCCCGAGGTGGGTGGCGGACCCAGGACCTCGATCGGGGTATCCGGCAGGTCCTTGTTGATCTCGCTCCATTTCCGATAGGGGTTGGGCACCAGCTCACCCGCCTCGTTCGGCACGTCCTTGGCCAAGGCAAGCCAGATCTCACCGAGGCTGAGATCGAGCGTCGGACCGGCCTTCGAGTGGGCGATGGCGATCCCGTCATAACCGATCTTGACCTCGGTGATGTCCTTGACGCCGTTCGCCTGGCATTGCTCGTATTCGGACAGCTTCATGGGGCGAGAGGCGTTGCTGATGTCCGACTTGTCGACACCGACGCCGGAGCAGAAGAGCTTGAAGCCACCGCCCGTCCCAAGTGATTCGACCTTGGGCGTCGGGAAGGACGACTCACGTCCAAAGGTTTCGGCAACCGCCGTGGAGAACGGGAAGACGGTCGACGAGCCGGCGATCCAGATCGAATCGCGGGCCATTGCCTGGCTCGACAGAGAGGACGCGGCGAGCGTGACGGCCGCGGCGATGATGGTGATTCTCACGACATATCTCCAGAATGGTTGGAAGCGACCCTGGATTCTCTATGTTAAGTGTGGTCATTGTATGACCCCGATATGACATTTCGATGACGACCGGGCCAACGATGGCCTGTCGTCGAGCGCATCAGTCGGAGCCCACATCACTCAGAGACCGCACCAAGCGCATACTTGCACCGAAAAAATCATCGCTTGGGTAACGCTCGCAGCTGGCCCGGATGCGGGTTAGGGCGGCATCGAGATCGGCTCCGGCGAGGACATCGCGACCGGTGGCGAGGTTCAACCCCGTCACCAGACCGGCCAGCCATTCTCGGTAGCGTCGATAGCCCTCGCCGGCGATCGCGTTCGCCGCCCCATCGGCAGGTGCGGCCATGAGAAAATCGCTGCAGGGCTTGACTCCGGCCCCCCAGAGGACCGGGACAGCTGGGGCGAGACTGGTCGCGACTGCTGCGCACCAGGGTGTCATGCCGATCAAAAGGAGGCAGCCCCGGATGCGAGCGGAGCGCCGGCGGGCGGAATGCGTCATGAGACCTTCGTCGGATGGGCTTCGGGGTCCACTCGGGGTATGATCACTAGATTTGCCGGAAGCCTGCAAGCCCATCGTCATGCGCCTCCTGATGATCTCGGACGTCTACTTTCCACGCATCACCGGCGTGTCGACGTCGATCCAGACCTTCGCACGGGAATTCGTCGGGAAGGGGCATGGCGTCACCTTGATCGCCCCGGACTATGCATCCGCCGGCGCAGAGGCCCCTTCCGAGCCCTTCGAGATCCTGCGCATCCCCTCACGCTATCTGCCGATCGACCCGGAGGACCGCATGCTGCGGCCGCGGGAGATCCGCCGCCACTATGAGACCCTGGCGCGCCGGGGCTACGACCTGGTGCACATCCACACCCCGTTCTTCGCCCACTACACCGGTCTTGCCCTGGCCAGACGCCTGGACGTTCCGGTCGTCGAGAGCTATCACACCTTTTTCGAGCAGTACCTCC
>Ga0316576_10001005_pt1 | contig 14535 bp, 15 predicted proteins | sample S0NA_FD_203075 | JGI IMG/M metagenome (GOLD analysis project Ga0316576, IMG submission 203075) | Rhizosphere microbial communities from salt marsh grasses in Alabama, United States - S0-2_050615r3r5 | ecosystem: Host-associated > Plants > Roots > Rhizosphere | place: USA: Alabama | collected... | reverse complement strand
TTGATCTTGAACAAAAATCCTCATTTCTGGATGGACACTAGTTTAAATACACCATTTGGGGCTGTAGCTCAGCTGGGAGAGCGCATGACTGGCAGTCATGAGGTCGACGGTTCGATCCCGTTCAGCTCCACCAATAGAAAAAAAGAGGTTGGCTTACGCGGCTAACCTCTTTTTGTTATGGGCTCATTTTTATAAAACGCAGATTTTTCTTCTTGTCTTGACATCATCATCATATTGGCTTAAAAAATTTTCATTTCGTTAAAAATAGACGGTTAAGTCATCATGAAAAAGCAAAATATATGCAATGTATCTTTTTTCATCATTGCCGCGATTGTTATATGCGTTGCTTTCTTGAATAGGCCCGAAGTCTCTTCGGGTATGGATAAAGTTGAGCAAAACACGGGAATTACAGAAGCTGAACATTCAAAGAAATCCATTGTCCATTTATATTTTTCAGATAAAGACAATTCGTTTCTCAAAGCTGAAACAAGGGATCTATTTTATACAGACAATTCAGACGAATTTGGCAAAAACATTGTCCAAGCCTTGATAGAAGGCCCAAGGACCGGACTTATGCGGACAATCCCTGCAAATACAACACTTAAAGCATTTTATATTACCCGGGATGGTACAGCGTATGTCGATCTATCCAAAGCAATTAGAGATGGTCATCCAGGCGGGGTTAAATCGGAGCTTTTTACGATATATTCGATAGTCAATTCGCTGACATTGAATATTCCCGAAATTGATGCGGTAAAGATCCTGGTGGGTGGAAAAGAAACGATGACCTTAAACGGTCATATAGATGCTCGTTTTCCGTTAAAACCCAATATGCTTTTAATACGATGAAAAAAAAGGATAATATTAAAAAGATAAGAAATATCGGTATTATTGCTCATATCGATGCCGGAAAGACTACGGTAACCGAGCGGATCCTTTACTATACCGGTCGTTCTCACAAAATCGGTGAAGTTCATGACGGAGAAGCGATTATGGACTGGATGCCCGATGAACAAGAACGGGGAATTACCATTACCTCCGCTGTTACCACTTGCCACTGGAAAGGAAGTGATGTTCAGATCATAGACACACCGGGACACGTCGACTTTACCATCGAGGTTGAACGTTCTTTAAGGGTTCTTGACGGGGCCGTTGGTGTATTTTGTGCAGTTGGCGGTGTGGAACCTCAGTCGGAAACGGTATGGCGGCAGGCTGACAAGTATCATGTTCCGAAGATGGCTTTTATCAACAAACTTGATCGGATCGGTGCCGATTTCTTTGGTACAATCGAAATGATGAAAAAGAGATTGAATGCCAATCCGCTGATTTTGCAGCTGCCGGTGGGTTCGGAAGATGATTTTTCGGGAATTATTGATCTTATCGACATGAAGCAGGTCATTTGGGAAGCTGAGACCCTGGGAGCAACTTTTAGAGAAGAAGATGTTCCTTCGAGCCTGCTCGACAGCGCAAAGGAATATCGTGAAAAACTGATCGAAACCGTTGCTGAGGTTGATGATGATATCATGGAGGACTATTTATCCGAGACACCTGTTACTCCGGAAAAATTGATCGCTGCTATCAGAAAGGCGACCATAGATCTGAAACTGGTTCCGATCCTTTGCGGCAGTGCTTTGAGAAATAAAGGCATACAACCGCTTCTTGACGCCATTGTAGAATATTTACCAAGCCCTTTGGATATACCCCCAATTAAAGGCGTACACCCTAAAACCGGGGAAATTGTCGAATGCAGGGCCAATAGTAATGATCCTCTTGCAGCCCTCATATTTAAAGTGTCGATGATAGAGGGTCGTAAATTATCTTATATTAGAATCTACAGCGGAACCATGAATGCCAAATCTGACATTTACAATTCGTCTCGAGAAATAAATGAAAAGCTTTCACGCATATTAAAAATGCACGCCAACAAGAGAGAGCGCATCGACTCCGCCAATGCCGGCAGCCTGGTCGGGGTTATCGGATTAAAGGAGTCTTCAACGGGAGAGACGCTTTGTTCCATAGATCATCCTGTTTTATTAGAGAGAATAGAATTTTACGAGCCTGTCATATCTGTGGCTATAGAGCCTAAAACCCATTCTGATCAAGAAAAGCTTGATCAAGTCCTCGAAAAATTTATAGCTGAGGATCCGACACTTAGACTTCAACAGGATGAAGACACAGGACAGACAATCTTGTCCGGTATGGGAGAACTTCATCTCGAAGTCATCATCAGTCGTATGCAGCGAGAATTCAAAACCAATGTCAATGTGGGAAAACCACAGGTTATGTACAGGGAGACCATTGAAAAAGAAGGTCATGCATCTGCGGTATTTGATAAGGAAGTGGCGGGACAAAAACATTTTGCCAAGGTCACGTTAAAACTGATACCTTTAGAACGGGGTACTGAAAACAGATTCAAGTCTGAAATTACTAACGAAACAATACCTGATATATTCATCCCTGCTATCAAAAAAGGTGTTATGGAATCCTTGGAAAGCGGAGCGTTAATGGGATATCCTGTTGTCGATGTTGAGGCCGTTCTTACCGGAGGGGTATATAAAGAATCATTGAGCACTGAACTGGCCTACACCGTCAGTGCATCTATGGCTTGCAAAGCAGCGCTGGCGGATGGTGGATCGTTCCTCCTTGATCCGATTATGAATGTGGAAATTTTTGTTCCAGAGACGTTTATGGGAGAGGTGATAGGGGATCTCAATTCTCGGAGCGGAAAAATTGAATCTATCGAACACAAAATGGACGTACAGGTGATAAAGGTCGTGGTTCCGCTGGCGCGCATGTTTGGATATTCAACATCTTTGCGATCGGCAACACAGGGAAGAGGAACATTCACCATGCATTTTTCTCACTTTGACCGTATCTAATGCATATCTTCAAATCTTAACTAGTGCCCATCCATAAATGGTCTTTTTGCCCAATCCGCCGGAGGCGGACAAGTCTCTGCGCTTGCCTTGTGAAATGCGGAGCCTATTTCTCTGGGGTTATGCTCAAAAAATAATCCTCCTGAGGCGGATAAATCCTCGGAATATTACACATATGCCTGCGGTTATTTTTTTCACATGCCTTGACATTGAATAAAAATTCTAATTTATGGATGGACACTAACTACCGATTTTTCTCTGTTTTATCGCGTTCATCCCGTTCTGCTTTACTCTTTTTTCCTCTCATTTCCTTCAACAATTCCTCAACTTTGGCTTTTTTATACGGGTCGTCGATGTTCTCTAAAGCTTTTTCTAGATGGAAAACGGCATTTTTGAAATCGTTGTTATTTTTATAATGAAGTCCCAGACAATAATGCGCATCTCCTTGCTTACCAAGCTTCCAATACGTCTCCCCAAGGGCATAATACAAACGAGGGTAATTTTGTTGTTTTGAGGCAAGTTTTTCAAACGTTTCGACTGCATCCGTGAGATGGCCGAGTTCTACCTGGGTACGGCCAAGGTAAAAAAGAATATCAGGATCATTCGAGTTAATACTGGCAGCGCCATCCAGTATGGTGAAAGCTTGCTGGTAATTTCCATCGAGAAAATATAAGCGGCCAAGATCTTTTAAGATATAGGGATCAAAAGCCCTTTTTTCCAGTGCCGCTTTGAGGTATTTTTCTGCAGCTTTGTGGTCGCCTTTTCTTTCCAGGGTCAGGGCGTATCCATAATTTGCCAAGGGGTCGTCGGGATGGTGATCTATTTCTGATTTAAACTGTCTTAATGCAACACCTTCATCTCCGTACATGGCAACGAGCCGTGTGTGTGCCCTATTAAAATAGTAATCATCGATATTTGCCTTGATTTTTTGTTTGTGCTTTTCAAGCCAGGTGTCGATATACCCCATCCGTTCCTCCGACCCCGGATGGGTTTTCAAATAGGTTGGGATTTGAGTTGAACCGAAAAATTCTTGGCTTCGCATTTTTTTAAGTGTAGAGATTAGGCCTTTGCCGTTATAACCGGCTTTTCTCAGCAAGTTAAGTCCGATTTGATCGGCCTGTCTTTCATCTTCACGGCTGTATGCGAGAGCATAGGCTTGACCGGCGGCGACAGATCCAACCGTCAATGCATTGCCGGCTGCCGAGGCTCCGGCGGTTCCAAGAAGCACGCCGGCAACAACCCCGGCAATTGTGGCGATGTTTGCTTTTTCAGACCTTTCTATTTTCTGAGAAATGTGCCGACACAGGACATGCGAAATTTCATGGCCGAATATACAGGCCAGCTCTTCCTCGCTATCCAGGGCCTGGAGCAGCCCGCTGTAAATAAAAATATGACCCGCCGGTGTTGCAAAAGCATTATAGGTATCATCCTTTATGACATAGAAATGGTAAGAGAACGGTTGTGGGCCAAGGGTGGCAACGAGCTTTTGCCCGACATCATTGACATAATTAACGATAACCGGGTCTTTGATAAACTCGTAGTGTGCCATAATCAGTTTCATAAAATCGCGAGATAGGTCTTCTTCCTGCTGTATTGTAATTCCCGATACATCTTTAGGAAAGATGATGCCACACGCAACAATAAAAACAGCACATAACACAATACATTGTTTAACAATTTTCATGAAAACCTCTATAAAGAAGGTGCCGGTAAGAGAAACCGAAACCATATGGTTTTGCTGCATGCCTATAATTTATTACTCATCTGGTTAATAGTCAAATCATATCCTTATATACTTTTCAAACATCATGTTTTATGGTAAAGTTTGTCACCATGACTCATATCATATGCATAGCCAACCAGAAGGGGGGTGTTGGAAAGACGACGACAGCCGTAAACCTGTCGGCTGCCATGGCAGTTTCGGAAAAGAGCATTCTCCTTGTGGATTGTGATCCCCAGGGAAATGCAACCACCGGTTTGGGAATAGATAAAAATCGTATTGAAAAATCCTTATACCATGGCATGATCGGCTCTGCAGATGCCGAAAATCTTATTTTGGATAGTGACATAAAGACGTTGAAAATCATCCCCTCAAGGGTCGAACTGATTGGTTTTGAAGTGGAAATGATGTCAAAACCCGAGCGTGAAACAGCCCTGAAAACGCTTTTATCCCAAATTAAAAATTCATTTGAATACATCATCATCGACTGTCCGCCCTCATTGAGCCTTTTAACGGTTAATGCGCTGACTGCAGCCGATGTTATGCTGATCCCGCTTCAGTGTGAATTTTATGCATTGGAAGGCCTTGGACAGCTGCTTCAAACCATGAAGCGTATCAAGTATAATTTGAACCCTAAGCTTAAGATTGCCGGTATTCTTCTCACCATGTTTGATAAAAGAACAAATCTGTCTCATCAGGTTGCCCAGGATGCCGAAAGATATTTCAAGCAACTGGTATTCAAGACCATGATTCCCAGAAATGTCAGATTGGGCGAAGCGCCGAGTTTCGGAAAGCCGATCCTATTGTACGATGCAACCTCGCAAGGTGCTATCAGTTACTTTAAGCTGGCAAAAGAGATCATGAACAATAAGTCTTTTTGAATAAATTCGTCGTATAATAAATATTAACGAACACAACGCCATCACAATGAAAAAAGAAATGAAAAATAAAAAAACCGAATCAGGTTTTAAAAAATCCAGAAAACTGGTCCTGGGAAGAGGCCTTGATGCTTTATTGCCCGACATTGAACCCATGGAAGATATTTCAAAAGAATATTTTGCGTGTGATATCGGGATGATTCAGCCCAATCGTTACCAGCCGCGTTTGAGGTTTTCCGACAATGAACTGGAGGATATGGTCAATTCAATTCGTCAGCAGGGCATCATACAACCCCTTTTGGTGAGAAAAGACAGCAAGGGATATGAACTTATAACCGGTGAACGACGATTGCGTGCCGCTAAAAAAGCAGGGCTGAAACAGGTGCCGGTTATTGTCAAATCCATCACTGATACAGAATTACTGGAAATATCCATAGTTGAAAATGTACAGCGGTCAGATTTAAATCCCATTGAAGAGGCTGAAGCCTATCATCGGCTCATCACAGAGTTCGGTCTTACGCAGGATCAGGCTGCGGATCGTGTTGGGAAAAGCAGATCTGCTGTTGCCAATTTTTTAAGACTTCGTCAGTTGCCTGAGCAAATAAAAGGCAGCATTATGGATGGAAATCTGAGCATGGGCCATGCACGAGCCTTGCTGGGTACTGTAACTTCGGCCCAACAAAACTCGGTATTCCGGACGATAATTGCTAAAGGACTTTCGGTCAGGGAAACAGAACGTCTGGTCAAACGTTTGAAAGCAGAAAAAGAAAAATCCAAAAAACCTATATTGAGTTCTGAACAAAGATACTTATCAGATGTGGCCGATTCTCTTTCCGGTCGTTTCGGAACCAAGGTTCAGATCAAACGGCGGGGACAAAGGGGGAGACTGGAAATCGAATTTTACAGCGATGACGATCTTGACCGTCTTCTAAACTTGTTAAAGCAGATATAACCTGGATTTTGCGTGAAAATTGATAAGGTTATTTATCTTGCCCTGAAAAACCTGGTCCTTCGGGCCAGGTCAGAGTTCTTCGGCTTTGCTTAGAGAATCGCAGGAAGAGTTTGAAATGAACTAAAGTTTAAAGTGAGCTAAGGTTAAGGAATTCTATTAATTAAATAAGATCAGCGGAGCGAAGCGACTCCACAACTTTTAGGCATTTTAGATCACTTTAGGCACTTTCAACTTGTACGGTTTTGAGTAAAACAGCCCCTTCCAGGGGTAACTCAAAGCCTGACCCTCTGGGCCAGGATTCTTTATAAAAAAACATGTATAATGTCGATTCATATCATCATCGATGGCTACAATTTAATCCGACAGTCCAATTCATTCGGCGACCTTGACCGTCAGGACATTCAACTGGGCCGAGAGGCTCTTCTTGAAGCGCTTGCTGCTTATCGGAAAATAAAACATCATAAGATAACCGTTGTTTTTGACGGCACCAACGCGCCTCCCTTTTCCCAGCACGAAGTTCGAATCAAAGGAATTAAGGTCAGATTTTCTCGCAAAGGTGAGTTGGCTGATTCTGTTATTAAACGAATGGTAAATCGGGAAAGGGAAAAAGCATTGGTTGTAAGTTCTGATCTGGATATTGTCAATTTTGCAATTGCCAAGGGAGCTGCGACAATCAGTTCTTTAAATTTCGAAGAAAAGATCGCTATGGCGATTTATACGGATATAAAAGGGATCGAAGCGACAGACAACGGTGGATGGGTCCCCACTACAAAAAAGAAGGGCCCGAGCAAACGACTTTCCAAAAAAAAACGTCGAAATAGGATCAAAATAAGAAAACTGTAAAATTAACAAAGCATGAATATAATGAAACAAAAAGACAGATCGCTGTTTTTATTGACGTTTATTCTGATATCTGATAGCAAATACATTTCTGATTAATTGTCAACAAACAAAACGTTATGAGTCACTCAAATAAAAAGACGGATTTGCAGCGGATATGTGTCATCGACGGGCAGGGTGGAGGTATTGGAAGCGCGGTTATTAAGAAGCTAAAGGAATTTTTTGGAGAGACCGTTGAAATTATTGCTCTCGGGACCAATGCCATTGCAACGGCTCAGATGCTGAAAGCCAAAGCCAACAGGGGTGCATCTGGAGAAAATGCCATTGTTCAGACGACAGGAAAGGTTGACATTATTATCGGAACCGTTGGAATTATAGTGGCCAATGCCATGATGGGAGAAGTTACACCCAAAATGGCGGAAGCCGTGGCCAACAGTCCGGCGAAAAAACTTCTTATACCGCTCACCCAAGAAAATGTTGAAATTATAGGTTTACCGCCTGCTCCGCTCCCGCATCTTATTGAGGCTCTTTTACAGGAAAATTTAAAAAATTATAAAGGAAAATACGATGTGTGAAGCAAATGCATACTTAATTGAAGGAGATGAAAAAATACTGGTAATGGAAGCCGTTGATACTGTCGAACCCGAAGATGACGGCATACGATTGGTCAGTATTTTTGGAGAACAAAAATTTATAGATGCTCACATTCATTCTTTGGCCCTCGTAGACCACTATATTTTTTTAAAAAAATAAAACCCAACGGCTGAGTAATCCCGCCTGGGCGGGACTGCTTTGCGCTTCATTTCGTGTTCACTGCGGCGTACATAGGTACCGCCTCATTCCACCAAATTTGCGACGTCTTTTTATCTCGTGGATTTTATCGGTGGGACTTCAACTTTTTACTTTGCCGTTTCAATTTTGACTTGCTACGAAACTTTTAACCCTTAATTGAGGTTGAATTTTCCATTCAATTTGTTTGATATGGTTTGATTGTGTAAAAAGGTAAGGGCAGCACGAAAGCTGCATGGTTAAGATGAAAATATTAATTGCTAAGAACGCCGGTTTTTGTATGGGGGTACGAAGAGCAGTTGAGATGGTTCTGGATGCTCCGAATAAACACGAAAATACGATCTGTACGTTTGGACCCCTTATCCACAATCCGCAGGTCTTAGATCTGTTAAGAGAAAAAGAAATATCAATATTAGAACATATACCGGAACAGGCAACAGGCACTGTTTTAATTCGTGCTCACGGCGTTCCTCCACAAACCAAACAGAATCTTAAAAAAGCGGGCTACAGGATTATTGATGCCACTTGTCCCCGGGTTATTAAAGTTCAGACCATTATTCGGACACATGCAAAAAAAGGTTATGCATCTATAATTATCGGAGACAAAGATCATCCTGAAGTTATCGGGCTTTTAGGATATGCAGAGGGAAAGGGGTTTGTCGTTGATAATTTAGATGATCTTGATACCCTACCACCCTTTGAAAAAGCGATTATTGTTGCCCAAACCACTCAAAACACACTTTTTTTTGAGGAAATAAAAACATGGGCAAAAAACAAATTCCCCCACTATAAAATCTTTGACACGATTTGTGATTCTACGGCAAAGCGTCAGGCCGAGGTCCAAAACCTGGCAGATTCGGTAGATGCCGTTATTGTTGTTGGCGGACAGAACAGCGGAAATACAAAGCGGCTCGCTGAAATTTCACAAAAGACAGGAAAACCAACATATCACATTGAAACTGAATCGGAAATTGATGTCAACGCTCTTTCTGAAGCCAACTGTATCGGGATTACAGCAGGCGCTTCTACCCCGAACTGGGTTATTAAAAAAATTTACAGAACACTTGAGGCCCTGCCTTATAAAAAGAAACAAGGATTACAACGGATTATTTTTCCCATTCAACGCGTGCTGCTTCTCACCAACATCTATGTGTCCATCGGTGCCGGCTGTCTGTGCTACGCCTGTATAAAAATTCAGGGGATTAAAAATAATTTGCAGTATGTACTTATATCGATGCTTTATGTTCTATCCATGCACATTCTCAACAATCTCATAGGTACAAAGGCAGACCGATATAACGATCCGGACAGATCCTCCTTTTATGATAAAAATAGGACATTGCTTGGTTTTCTTGCGCTTACTGCCGGCGGCATTGGTTTGATGATTGCGTATTCAGCCGGCTGGATTCCTTTTTTGATCCTTTTCGGTATGAGCCTAATGGGCCTTTCTTACAATGTAAGAATTATCCCTAAACGTTTGGCGTACGATAAATATTTGCGGCTTAGGGATATTCCCGGATCAAAAACGGTTCTGATCGCAATGGCATGGGGAATCGTGACGTCTGTTCTGCCTCAATTGGGTGAATCTGGAAATATTCATCTGGATACAGCTATCATATTCTTATGGTCACTTAGCCTGGTCTTTGTCAGAACAGCATTTTTCGATATTCTCGACATGCAGGGTGACCGCATTGTGGGCAAAGAAACGATTCCCATACTGGTAGGAGAAAAGCGAGCCCTTCGCCACTTAAAAGTGATATTAGCTATTAATTTCGGAATCTTATTCGTTTCAAGCGCGTTTCAACTCATACCAGGTTTAGGGTTTTTACTTTTGATCTGTCCGGCGTTTGTTTTCATTATGCTATCAGCGCATGAGCGAGGCTATATGCTTCCCGGCATACGTCTGGAATTTCTGGTCGAAAGCAATTTTGCTATGGCCGGCATTATGACATTGGTCTGGTCGCTGTTTTAATCTGATATATCCTCATTTTTCCAAATAGCAGGTTCCTTGCCTGCAATAAGCCTTTTGATGTTATCCACATGACGAAAATAGATGAATAGGGTTGTTACAACGGCACATCCAAGCATGACTTTCGAGCCGGTTGCTTTCCAGATTGCGACGGGCAAGACAGCCGCGGCAGCAAGAGAGGCGAGCGAAACACGGTTCGACCAGCAAACAAACAGGATAAAAACCAGAATCAGAATTACCAGTGCAATAGGTGAAATGACGCCAAAACACCCTGCTGCAGTTGCAACCCCTTTTCCTCCATTTTTGAATTTCATATAGACAGGGTAAAGGTGTCCCATAAAAGCTGCAAAAGCCACCAGAGCAATATAGAGATCACCCCATGCTTCATTGGGTGTTGCCATTGATACAGCCAGCCAGACCGGAAAGGCTCCTTTTAGGATATCACCGGCAAGGGTCAGGATGCCGAGTCCTGGTCCTGCCATGCGAGCTACATTCGTTGCACCGATATTTCCGCTTCCCACCTGTCTGATGTTGATAGGCGTAAATAGACGGGTAAAAATAATTCCCCAGGGAATGGATCCCAAAAGATAACTGAAGATAGGTAGCACGAGGTACTTGATCATTTAATATCCATTTTGCTATTGAGTGTTGAATATTCTGATACCCTAATTGGGCGTAAACAAAACCGAGAACGATCATAATATGTTTATTTCAAAAAGTATTTTGATGATGCGATTACATTTTAATTTCTCTATCGTTGGTGAGATATGAATTCTGTTATTTTATCTCGATTTTGTTTACCTTTCAGGAAAGCCGAGGATACCCTATCTTCGGCGTTGTCAAGGGTTCGCAGTCCCGCCAACGGCGGGACGGCTTCACCCTTTCCGCCTTGAATCTGAGGCATCCTCGACTTTCGCTCAATTAGGGTGATACTATACCAGATCAATATAGAATTAAAGTTTAAATATTTTTGAGATCGAGGTATTTTATCTGTTAAATCGCTTTAGGTATAATTAAATTTTTGCTGAAAGATCACGCCAAAGGCGGATAAAACTCGTGAATAAAGGCTCGTAATGAAAGAACCTGCCCGCTCAATTAAAAAAAATATTAAGAATGAAACCCGTAAAAATACCCATAGAAGATGTTTTGGATCTTCATACCTTTAAACCCCAAGAGGTGCCGGATCTTCTTGAAGATTATTTTGCCGCCTGTATTGATGAGGGAATATATTCAGTGCGAATTATTCATGGAAAAGGCCGGGGAATACTGAAGGATCGTGTTAGAAGGCTTCTACAGAAAAATCCGATGGTGGCATCATTTAGTGATGCACCTCTTGAAGCCGGTGGTTGGGGAGCGACGCTTGTTGAACTTAGACATAAATGATGAAGCGGATGTGTCTATGGAAAAGAGCTAACTATATATTATTTCTTGCGGTTTTTCGTGTTACATGAATTTCCCAATGTGTAAGAAATGTAACAGAAATTGTGATATACATTTCATAATTTCTATAACCGTTATTTATTAATATTCGCTAACTATTTGAAATATATGAAACTAAAAAAAATGATTTTTCCTGCATGATTTTTGCATAAAAACAATAAACAATTTTAGAGAACACATTATTCAGAAGCTATCTGAATTATAAACATCAATAGAAAATTTTTGAAATAATCTGTATTTATTATGATTCAAATCTTGCCCGATAATGGAGGCCGGCGGTCAGGTACGGATAGGAGGGAGTTTAGTTATACGACTCACATACCCGAACGAAGATCCGGCAAAGATAGGAGGAGTGGTTTAGATCGAAGGCAAAAACCAAGGGCCCATAAGTAATAAAGGTAGTTGTAGCGTAAAATTTAAAACTAAAATAAACAGAAGTTAAAAACAAGTCCCGTCAAGAAATGGCGGGATTTTTTTTTGACTGTTCGGCCGTCCCTTTTGTTTGTGTTTAATGATCTGTAACGGCTAGGGAATCGTATCTATGGACGCAAATTTTGGTTCATGGAGTGCAATTAACATATCGGTCATCTCTTTAATCTTAATCATTATGTCGTATGACTCATATACATTAATATGGGTGCCGGGAGGAATGACTTCCATTTCCATGGCCTTAATCTGGGTCGGGGGATTGAAATTTTCGTCGATTACACAAAATCCGGTAATGGCGGCCTTGCCGTCGGAAGTATCAATGAGCACGGTCAAACCACCATCTGTATGAACCGGCGTATGAATTACCCGGAGTCCCGGTAAAATTTCCGTGTCCTCGTAGATTTTTCGAATCTGCCCGTTTTCCTCTGCATCTTCGATATAATCTTCAACATAACGGTAATCCAATGGATGAGGATTATGAATTCTTTCCAGTTCTTTTACATGGACAAAAATTTCAGCATTTTCACATTTATAATCATTTTCACAGTGATCGTTGTGCAGGTGGGTGTGGATGATCATATCGATATCCATTGGGCTTAAATTCCAGCGGGCCAATCCTTCTTCAAACGTATAAATTTTACCGCCAATAGATTTTTCACGGGTTTCGGATTGAATCGGGTTCATCTCCCCGGTATCCACAAGAATTTTTTGGTCGCCCCCTTCTAAATACCAGCAATAGATGGGGATGGTATATTCCTGACCGGTTCCATACTGATATGTCATCATACTTTTATCAAAAACTTTTGTTCCCACGACAATGGGGTGGATTTTGTACATGGTTTTATCCTTTATCGTTCGATTCCGGTTCGCGCTTTAATCCCCTGGTTATAATAATGTTTAATTTCTTTTACGTCACTGACCAGGTCGGCGATTTTTATTAACGCTTTCGGAGCACGGCGACCGGTCAAAATGAATTCGATATTCTTCGGTCGCTCGTTAAGGAGTTCGAGCACGTCTTCGGCTTTGATTAAATCAAACCAGACCGCTACGTTTATTTCATCGAGAATGATGATGTCATATTGATTGGTAAGCATCACTTCCCACACTCTTTTAAGTCCTTGTTGTGCCTGGGCGACATGCTTTTGCGTGATGTCTTCTCGATGAATGCAGTCGAAATCTCCATACTGCTCGATGGTGATATAGGGGTGATCCCGAAGCGCTGTCAATTCACCATAGTGCTGGCCTTTCATGAACTGGCCGATATAGGTTTTCATCCCGTACCCTGCGGCACGTATGGCCAAGCCTATTGCCGCGGTGGTTTTTCCTTTACCGTCACCGGTATAGATGTGGATGTATCCTTTTCTATCGGTCTGATTCCCCATTTGATATTTTCCTTTATGTGACAAACTGTCACGAGAGGTTATCCCGCTCAGGAAAAACCTTTTGAAGTTCCGACTGAACAAACTCCGATCCCTGTTTTGTTCATAAAGCTGCTGGCGTTTAACAGTTTTTTCACCTTATTGTCATTGCATTTCGGGCAAAAAACTTGTTCATCATCACCTTTAAAAGTGAGTTTTTCAAAAGAATGGCCACAGTTATTGCATTGATATTCGTAGATCGGCATATGTACCTCATGAGTTTAATTTTACCTGAACGCTAGGAAAGGCATTAAGGTCGGTGTGCGGCAGAAAGAGTGCCGAGGTAAATTCATCCATAAACTGACTGTTGCTGCTGAAATCGATGTAGGTCATGTTGTTTGAAATTTTATGGGCCTCATTTCTGTAATCGTCCGACAAAAGCGCCATATATGCACCGCCAATGGAGCTGTTCCCCAGGTATTTAAATTTGTTCCGGTCAATATCGGGAAGAAGGCCGATGGTTATGGCTTTGTTAATATTAAGATACTGGCCGAACCCACCGGAAATGAGAATCTGATCGATGGTTGAAAAATCGAGTCCCGCCTGTTGGAGAAGGACCATAAATCCGGCATAAACCGCTCCTTTGCTCAAAATCAGGCTGTGAATGTCAATTTCAGTAAAGACAATCTCCTCTTCCATGGGTGTTTGCTCTGCAAATGCCAGTATATATGCCAGATCTTCTCCATCCAGCTTCATTCTGGGATGACTTGAATCGATTTTAAATTTCCCATTTCGACCGATGATACCGGTCAGCATCATTTCCGATATTAAATCGATCATGCCGGAGCCGCAAATTCCGCGGGGTGCAACATCACCGACCGTAGAAAACGTCGGTTCATATGTTTCCGGATCAATGGATATTTTGTCTATAGCGCCTTCCTCAGCACGCATTCCCCAACGTATCCCACCTCCTTCGAAGGCCGGACCAGCCGAACAGGATGCCGTCATGAGCCAGTCTCGGTTTCCCAAAACAATTTCACCGTTGGTTCCGACATCGATAAACAGGGTGGTCGGATCATTTCTGTGAAATCCGGCATAGAGGAGACCGGAGACAATGTCACCGCCCACATAACTGGCCGGATCGGGCATGATAAAGACCGCAGCAATGGGATTGGCCTTGATACCAATATCACCGGCTTTCAAAATGGGAAATTCCGAAACAGTAGGGATATAGGGTTCACGTCGGATATATTTTGGTTCGATTTTCAGTAATAGATAGGTCAT
>Ga0316576_10001004_pt1 | contig 14536 bp, 7 predicted proteins | sample S0NA_FD_203075 | JGI IMG/M metagenome (GOLD analysis project Ga0316576, IMG submission 203075) | Rhizosphere microbial communities from salt marsh grasses in Alabama, United States - S0-2_050615r3r5 | ecosystem: Host-associated > Plants > Roots > Rhizosphere | place: USA: Alabama | collected... | reverse complement strand
CGCCAACGGCGCGCGGCAGGTCCTCGAAGGGATCGACGGCTGCCGGGTGTCGACCGGCGATCGGCTGATTCTCGAGACCCCCGGTGGCGGCGGTTTCGGGGACGCGGACGGGTGAAGCGGCTGCTCAATCTGCTCTTCTGGTCGGTGATCGCTGCGGCGTTCATCGGTCCTGGCACCGTGACCACCGCCGCCCGCGCCGGTAGCGACTTCGGCTTCGTCCTCGCGTGGGCGCTCCTGTTCTCGACCATCGCCTGCATGGTGCTCCAGGAGGCCGCGGGACGAATCACGGTGCTCTCGGGTCGAGAGCTCGGCGAGGGCATCGGCGAGCGTTTCACGACCGGGCGACGAGGACGGGCCGTCCCGGCGATCCTGGCGATCGGCGTCGTCCTCGGCTGTGCTGCGTACGAGGCTGGCAACCTGCTCGGAGGCGTTGCCGGGTTGCGACTGGCGATCACAGCACCACCGGCGCTCCTGACGGCCATCTGCGGTGGGCTTGGCGCGGCCCTCCTGGCGACCGGCAGCACACGCTGGATCGCCCGTTTCCTGGGAGCCCTCGTCGCGGTGATGGGGGTTGCGTTTCTGGTGACGGCGGTGCGGCTCTGGCCGGACCTCGCCGAGCTGCTCGAAGGGTTGCTGGTGCCGAGAATCCCGAGCGGTTCGACCGTGCTCGTGCTGGGGCTCGTGGGGACGACGGTCGTTCCGTACAATCTCTTTCTCGGCTCGGCGCTCGCCCGGGACAATCAGCTCGGCGAGATGCGATGGGGGCTCGCTCTGGCGGTTGCCGGCGGAGGTCTGATCTCGCTCGGCGTCCTGGTGGTTGGCAGCGCCCTCGGCGGCGGCCTCGAGTACCCGCGGCTCGCGGCCGTGCTCGCCGAGAAGTTGGGTTCAGGCGCCGAGCTGTCCCTTGCGGTCGGCTTGTTCGCGGCCGGCTTCACCTCGGCGATCACGGCGCCGCTGGCGGCGGCCATCACCGTCCGAACCCTTGTCGGACGCGGACGCTCGGAGTGGGGCGAACGGGGTTGGCGCTTTCGTGCGGTCTGGATCGGGGTGCTCGTATTCGGGGTCGTGTTCGCGATGACCGGTGTCCAGCCGATTCCCGCCATCATCGTGGCCCAAGCCTTCAATGGCCTTCTGCTGCCTCTCGTTGCGGGCTTCCTGTGGCTGACGATGAACGACCGGACCCTACTCGGTGACGGCGTCAACAACCGCTGGCAGAACCTGGTCACCGGTCTCGTGGTCGCGGTCTGCGTTCTGCTCGGCCTGCGCGGTCTGCTCGCCGCCGCCCGCAACGCCCTCGCCCTCCTCACCGGCTGAGGTTTCACCGCAAAGAGGCAAAGCTCGCAATACCATGGCTGCCATCGCAGGCATCGCAGTTCAACGCAAAGACGCAAAGACGCGAAGAGCGCGAAGACATCGCAAAGGCCGACCTTCGTGTTTCAATAGCAGCTGCATTGTCTCGGCGCTTCTGCGTTTGAACTACGAGATCTGATTGGGCTGTAATGGGCTTTGGGATTCCCTGCGATGCGTTTGCGCCTCTGCGCCTCTGCGTTTACTTGCGATGGTGTGATGCCCAGCGACGACTTGGCGTCTGCCACGCCTTCGCGGTCTTCGCGTCTTGGCGGTTCCTGTTACTCTCCCGGCGCCAGGGCGGCAAGAGCGGCCTCGCGTTCATTCTCGAACTCGTCGCCCGGGTACCAGGTGGGCGTGTCGTCGGCGGTGGCCACTGCGGCGCCGAGCATGAAGGCGAGCCGTGCGTCCTGGACGAGACCGTCGAGGTTCCAGTCGTCCTCGACCTCGTCGGCCGGCTGGTGGTACTTGGACTCGATCCAGTCCTCGTACCGATCCTCGCCCCACCCGGGCTCTCGGCCGATGAAGTCGATGCCCGACTTGAACCAGATCGCCGGGACGCCGACCCGTGCGAAGCTGATCTGGTCGGATCGGTAGAACCAGCCGGCACGGAGATCCTGCTCGGCCCGGATCGTGCGGTCCTGGGTCCTCGCCGCCGCGGTGAGCCAGTCGTCGAGCTCGGACTTGCCGAGGCCGTAGACCGTGACGTCGCGGGTCAGGCCCCAGACGTTGCCAAGCTCGAAGTTGATGTCCGCGACCATCAAACCGGCGGGGACGAAGCCGCTTTCAACAAAGTACTTGGAGCCAAGAATGCCCTGCTCCTCGGCGGCTGGGAAGAAGATTAGGATCGAGCGCCGGGGAAGCTCAGGCAGTGTTGAGAAGGCGCCGGCAACCGCGAGTGCCTGGGACATCGCAACGCCGTTGTCGAGGGCGCCATTGTAGATCGTGTCGCCCGTCTCATCGGGCTCGCCGATGCCGAAGTGGTCGTGGTGGGCGGAGAAGACCACCATTTGTTCCGAGACCTCGGGATCCCCGCCTCGCAGCAAGCCGGCGACGTTGGCTGTCCGGGTCGAGCGGATCTCGTTCGTGAACTCAAAGGAGGTCGTGACGCCGAGGGAAACCGGGTGGAAATCGCGCGACCGGGCGGCGGCGATGAGTTGATCCAGGTCACGACCCCCCAGAGCAACCAGGCGCCGCGATGCGCCCTCGGTCAGGTAGCCGTTGACCAGGGCGTGGGGCTCGTCGCCCTGAGGCAGGGAGAACTGCTCGCCGATGTTGGACGAACGGACGACCTGCCACGGGTAACCGGCCGACGGGGTGGTGTGGACGATGAGGGCGGCGACGGCGCCGTGACGCGCCGCGCTCTCGTACTTGTAGGTCCAGCGGCCATAGGAGAGCTTGCGTTCGCCGGCAAAGAGCTCCGGGTCCCAGTCCGGGTCGTCGTTGAGCATCAGAAGGACCTTGCCCGAGACGTCGACGCCCTTGAAGTCGTCCCACGTCTCCTCGGGGGCCTCGATACCGTAGCCGACGAAGACCACCTCGGCGTCGTCGAACGCGACCTGCTCGCGTTGAACCCCCGAGCTCACCATGTACTCGTCGGCCCAGGCGAACGACTCGGTGGTGTTGTCGGGGCCGGTGAAGGTCCACCGTGCCGGGAAGTGCCCGGTGACGCCGATGATCTCGAAGGGCTGCTCCCAGCTGCCGTCGAACAGGGGCTCATAGCCCATTGTCGACAGACGGTCGGCGAGAAAAGCCCTGGCGGCGCGATCGCCGCGGCTCCCCGGTCCGCGACCTTCGAAATCATCGCTGGCGAGCCGGCTGACGTCGGCGAGAAGACCCTCAGCCTCGATGGTGGCCTCGGCGGCCGCGAAGCCGTCCGGCAGGGTGAGCTGGAGGTCCTGGCTGGGGGGCTCCGGCGCCGGTGCGCATGCGGCTGCGGTCGCAACGATCAACGTCATGCAGGCGAGGTTCTTCATGGTGACTCCTTCCTGGCCGCGCCCAGTCTGGCCCGGCTGAACCGGAGTCTAGCAGCGCTATAGTTCTCGAGGTCGAAGCTTTGACCCCAGGGGGAGCCATGGACCCGACGCCGAGTCGACGTCTCCGTTTCATTGTCCTGCTGCTGATGGCTGCCGCCGCGCTGACGGTGGCGCCCGCCCGGGCCGAGGTCGAGCGCGTCGAGATCACCTCGCGCGAGCTCTTCGCCGGTGGCATGTCCTTCGGGGACACGGGCCCGTACGAGAAGATCCGGGGCCGACTGTTCTACGCGGTCGATCCGGCGAACCTGGCCAATACCGAGATCGTCGACCTCGAGCTGGCGCCCCGGGGCGCCGACGGCAAGGTACGCTTCGAGGGCGACTTCCTCCTGCTCAGGCCGGTCGACCTCGGCCGGGGCAACCGGCGTCTGCTCTACGACGTCAACAACCGAGGCAACCTCTACGTGCTCCGCCACGTCAACGGCGGGGCCCGAAGCAACGATCCGTCGAGCGCCGAGGATGCGGGCAACGGCTTCCTCATGGAGCGAGGCTACACGCTGTTGTGGTCGGCATGGAACTGGGACGTGCGGTCGGGCGACAACAGGCTTCAGATCGAGCTTCCCGTCGCCACCTCGGACGGTGCGCCCATTCGTCAGCGGATCGCCGCCGAGATGGTCAACAGCTTCTCCACCGAGACACTGGCGTCCATGCCCCTGGCCTGGGGCGACAGCCGCTGCTACCCGCCCGCCGACCTCCTCGCAGCCGCCGAGGCGGTTCTGACGGTACGGGACGAGCCCACTGGAGAGAGGCAGCTCATCTCCCGTGAGCGCTGGCGCTTCGCTCGCATTGAGAACGGGATGGAGATTCCGGACCCCACCGCCGTCACCCTCGACGGCGGCTTCGAGCCGGGCCGGATTTACGAGCTGATCTATGAAACGCAGAACCCTCGCGTGGTCGGCCTCGGCTTCGCTGCCGTGCGGGACGCGATCTCCTTCTTCCACTTCGAGGGGGCGGATCGATTCGGCAACCCGAGCCCCCTCGCCGAACCGGACGGCAGGGGAGCGTGGCGGTCAACCACGGACCTGGCCATCATCTTCGGGGTCTCCCAATCCGGCCGTTTCATCACCCACATGCTGTGGCAGGGCTTCCACGTCGACGAGCGCGACCGCATGGTCTTCGAGGGCGCGAGGATCCATGTCGCTGGCGGCGGCAAGGGGGGCTTCAACCACCGTTTCGCCCAGACCACCCATCACCCGAGTCACCTCGAGGGCAACCTGTTCCCGGCGGACCACCCGCCCTTTAACTTCCTGCCGGACGGCGAGCCCGCCGACAACGACGTGCTGGCCGCCGCCAAACGGCTTGGCAAGGTCCCGAAAATCATCATCACCAACAACGCCCTCGAGTACTGGACGCGGTCGGCATCCCTGATCCACACCGACCTTACGGGGACCCGGGACGCGCCGATCCACCCCGACGTCCGGATTTACATGACGAACGGCGCGCCCCACGGCGCTGCGCCGTCACGACACCGGACCGTCACTGTGCACGAGCGCAATCCCCTCGGTGTCGAGGCGGTGCAGCGGGCGATGCTGACAAACCTCGACCGTTGGCTGACGGCCGGCGTCGAGCCGCCACCGAGCCGGGTGCCGCGGATCGACCGGGGTGAGCTCATCACCGCTGCCGAGCACGCCAGGCGGTTCCCGCTGATTCCCGGCGCCCGTGATCCGGGCCGCAACCTGCAACCGCCTCGCCTGGACCTCGGACCCGAGTTCTGGACCACCGGCGTGTTCTCGGTGGTACCGGCGATTCCCGGCGATCCGTGGCCGACGCTGGTGCCGGCCTTCGACGCCGACGGCAACGGAATCGGCGGCATCCGGCTTCCTGAGCTCGCCGCCCCGCTCGGGACCTACCAGGGTTTCAACCCGCGCGCGACTGCGGCCGGCGCGCCCGACTACCTGACCCGGTTCGACGGCTCGTTCTGGGCATTCCCGGTCACCGAGGACGAGCGCCGGCGGATCGGTGATCCGAGGCCGTCGTTGGAAGAGCGCTACGCCGACCACCAGAACTACGTCAACAGAGTCGCCGCGGTCGCGGATGAGCTGGTCGCGCAACGTCTGCTCCTGGCCGAGGATGGCGCGGCCGTGGTCGAGCTTGCCGGTCGCCTGCAATGGCCGCCGGAGCCCATCGATACTGCGCCGTTCTGGCGTCTGGGCGACGATCGCGTGGTACCGACCGGGGTCGTCGACCGACGGGTGGAAGAGGCCACGGCCGTTGCGGCGGCCTCCGCCACAGCGGCAACCGCCGTGGAGGCGACCGCGGTGTCCCGGGCTGCAGGTGTCCAGGTTTCGGCGGAGCCGGGGCTCAGGGTCTACCTGGACGGGCAGCTCGTGGGGACGACAACGCTCCGGGAGGACGGCATCTACCTCGCCGATGTCGAGAGGGGACGGCACACGATCCGGGTCGAAAAGGACGGCTTCGAACCGCAACGCTACGACGTCCAGGTCTACACCCGTCCGATCGAGGTCGAGGTCGGGTCTTTCGTGCCGGCGTCGGTGGCGGCGCCGGAAGGGCAGCGCGGTGGCGGTGGGGCAACGGAGATCCGCGAGGTCGGCAGCCTGGTCGTGACCTCGGCGCCCCAGAACTGTATGGTCGACATCGACGGTCGCGCCCAGGAGAAGACGACGCCGCAGCTGTCGATCGGAGGGCTGGCGGCGGGCGAGCACACGATCACCTTCTCGAAACCGGGCTTCGAGCCCGTGACCTCGGTGATCGTCATCGAGCCCGGGGCCGAAGCCACTGTCCACGGCGACCTCAAGGAGACGAAGGTCGAGGTGGTCCACGAGGGCCTGGGCTCGCTGCGGGTCATCTCGACGCCGTCCAACTGTACGGTTTGGTTTCGCGACCAGATCTACGACAACATCCGGATGAGGCTCAATCTTGGGAAGATTCCGGCCGGCGAGTACCCGATCATGTTCATGATGCCGGGCCGCAAGCTGGCGACCTCGGTTTTGATCGTCGATCATCAGAAGACCATCGTTGAGGTTAGCTTCATCAAGGGGCAGGAGCCGTTCGTGATCCGGAGGGTGCCGGAGTAGTCCGGGCTCGACACAGCCGCCGCACAGAGAAGCGACCGCTGTCAGTACCAGTCGAGCATGTGCACCGCGATGGACGGGTCGGCGGCCACGAGCGTGCGGAACCGCTCGAGGTCGCTCATGCCGTCCTTGCCCCGGTAGTGGGTGGGGTAGACGACGGTTGGGGCGAAGTCGAGAACGGCGCTCGCCGCGTGCTCGACGTCCATGGTGTAGGGGAGGTTCATGCACACGAAGGCGGCGTCGATGCTCTTGAGCGCGCGCATCTCCGGGATGTCCTCGGTGTCACCCGAGATGTAGACCCGCCGGCCGCCCATGGTCAGCACGTACCCATTGTCTCGCCCCTTGGGGTGAAACTGCAGTCGGCCGTCGGTGGTGTTGTAGGCCGGCACTGCCTCGATGGCGATCCCGTTGAGCTCGACGCGGTCGCCGTTGGCGAGGATGATCCGTTTTCCCGGGACGGCGTCGCCGAGCTCGTGATCGACGCTCTCGGGCATCACGAGGGACGTGCCGGCGGTGGTCAGCGCCGTCAGTGTTTCGGGGCTCAAGTGGTCACTGTGGATGTGAGTGACGAGGATCAGATCGGGTGGGTCGAAGGCGGTGAAGCGCTCGGCATCGCCCACCGGGTCGACGGCGATGGTAAGGCCGTTCCACTCCATGACGAAGGTGGCGTGCTCGATGGGGTGAATCACCAAGGGTCCGTTGTTGGTGGTGATGGTGTCCGAGGCGAGCTCGGCTGCGGCTCCGGGTATGGTGACGACGGCGAGGGCGAGGGCGATGGTGGCGGTGTGACGGGCGGCGTGGGACATGGCGACCTCCTTGAGGGTGCTTCAGACCGTGGACCTGGCGCGGACCGAGCGTACGAGGTAGTTGGTGGAACCCAGCGCCCGGCGACGGGTCGGGATCTCTCCGTTGACGCCCAGCCTCTCGAGTGATCCAACAACTGCGGCGCCAGCAAAGCTTCCCGTGGTCAGCCACGCTATACTACCCGAGTATCGGGCCGTCCCAGGCGGAGCCGCTCCGCTTGACCCGGTGATGTAAAACCGGTCGCCGAGAGGAGCCGGCCCGCAGTGCAAAGAGAGGTGCGAAATGCTGGACAGGAAAGCGACGATCATCTGTCTTCTTCTCGTTCTCGTGGTTTTCACCGGGGTGGCGGAGGCGATCCGCAAGGGCCGGCTCATCGGCCGCGTCGAGGACCCGGACGGCAACCCGATTGAAGGGGTGAACGTGCGGGCGACCTCCGAGGAGGTCCCGGGCTTCGACGTCCTCGAGGTGACCGACAGAAAGGGTGTCTTCAAGCTCGACTTCGAACAGATCGACGTGGTCTACACCTACGTCTTCTCCAAGCCGGGCTATGCCACTCTCAGGATCGATCAGACCTGGGAGAAAGACGGCACCGCCCACGATACCTTCGTGCTCACCCCGGGTGAGGACGCAACCCTGGATGCCAACGCGCCGGTGACCGAGTCTTCCGAGGCAGCCGCTGCCTACAACGCAGGGGTCGCCGCCTTTGAAAGCCAGGACTACGCGACCGCCGAGACGAAGTTTGCTGAGACGGTGAAGGCCGACGCCGAGCTCCGGCAGGGCTGGATGGCTCTGGGCCTCGCAGCGCTCCAGGAAAAACACTACGAGACCGCGGCCGAGGCCACCGAAAAGGCGATCGAGCTCGGCTCGACCGACCCTGCGGTGCTTCGCGCCCGTTGGGAGGCCTACCGGCAGCTCGGCGATGAGGCCAAGACCGCCCAGGCCCAGGCCGAGCTCGAGCGGATCGGCGAGCTCGCCAAGGAGGCCAAGCGGATCTACAACGACGGCGTGCATCTGCTGAAGGAAGGGGACAAGGAGGCCGCCTTCGCCACGTTCAAGGAGGCCCTGGCCGCCGACCCGAACCTCAAGGAGGCCCAGATCGCGGTCTCCACGACCGGTCTCGAGATCGGCCGCAACCAGGAGGCCTTGGACGCCGCCATCGAGGTGCTCAAGGACGATCCGGGCAACGCCGATGCCCTCAGGCTGCGCTACAACGCGGCGCTGGCACTCAACGACCCGGATCTTGTGGTCGATGCACTCGTGGATCTCGCACCCGTCGAGCCCGAGGCTGTCAAACAGAACCTGTGGCTGCTCGCCATGGCCGCGTACGACGCAAACGACATGGATGCGGCCGAGCGGCGCTTCAAGAAAGTGCTCCAGGTCGACCCCACCAAGGCGCAGGCGCACTACCTGCTCGGATTGATCTGCCTGGGACGGCCGGACGCCAAGGAGGAAACGCGGCAGCACCTCGAGCGTTTCCTCGAGCTCGCCCCGGACGACCCCGACGCGGCGGCTGCCCGGGACATCCTCGACTACCTGAAAAGCTCGTCCTGACCACGGCTGCCAAGAATGAGATGAGCTCTCGAATCTGAGATCTCGGGCGTCTCGTCCGAAAATCCGAACAACAGTCCTCCGGCCTCGGCGGACGGCCCTCGGCAGGCCGGTCTCGGGTAGGGCGGACCGTGCCCCATAGGAGTTGCTGACGGCACTGGCGCAGCCTCATCAATGTTCGAGTAAAAATTGTGTTTTCATGAACTTCAGAGCGTCTGGCTGGGGTGCGGTCGACTACGCCGCCGGCCGACAGGGCGAGGTTGAAGGGCCGAGACGCCGGCTGGGGTCCCGTCGGTCGAAATGGCACGGCGTTTGCTTAGTTTCGGTTCCGTAAGAATATGTCTGCGCCAACGACCCGCTGGAACCCGAGTTCACGAGTGCCGCTGCACCACGCAGCGGGGGTGTCATTGCTCGCGAACCCGGGTGTGACGGAGGCCGGTTCGCGGCGTCTCCGGCGGCAACGGCATCGCCTCTGGGCTTCTGCCGGTGGCAGCGGGCGTGATGCGCGTCAACCCCGAGACTCACGTTCTTTCGCGTGTCTCCACCGTGGAGCCATGGTTGAGGAGGGCCATGGGGCGGTACCGAATCCGAGTTCGACAACCCAACCAAGGAATCTCAGCAGAGGAGGAGAACTATATGCGTGGTAACTGTCTGTTTCGTTTCACCTGGCTGATCGGCCTCGTGGCCATCGCCCTGGTCGCCCTGCCCGTCATGGCGCAGGAAGAGGCCTCAGACGAAATGATCGAGCAGGCGATGGAGCGCTCCTTCGAGGGCGAGGTCACTGTCACCGGTTCGCTCATTCCCCGCGCCGACCTGACCGCCCTGAGCCCGGTGTCGATCCTCGATCCCGAGGAGATCACCTACACCGGCGTGACGCGCGTTGAGGACCTGATGACTCAGATGCCGCAGGTCTTCCAGGCGCAGAACTCGACGATCTCCAACGGCGCTTCCGGCACCGCGACCGTCCAGCTTCGCAATCTCGGCTCGGTCCGCACTCTGGTGCTGATCAACGGCAAGCGCATGCCTTCGGGCGACGCCTGGTCCACCGCTCCGGACCTCAACTTCGTCCCGGCGGCCCTGATCAAGCGGGTCGATGTGCTGACCGGCGGCGCGTCCTCCACCTACGGAGCCGACGCGGTCGCCGGCGTCGTCAACTTCGTCCTCGACAACGACTTCGAGGGCGTCCGCGCGAGCATCAACTGGATGGGCTATCAGCACGACAACAGCAACTCGTATGCACAGGCCCAGAACGCGGAAGCGGGTTTTAACGCTCCGACCGGTTCGTCGATCGACGGTCAGCAGTACGACGTCAACGTCGCCATCGGTGGCAAGTTCGCCGACGGCAAGGGCCACGGCTCGTTCTACGTCGACTACCGCAACATCGAGCCCGTGACCAAGGCCGACCGCGACTACACGAACTGCGCCTGGGCGCGCGGTCCCAATGGCCCGGTCTGCAGCGGCTCGGGGACGATCCCGGCTGGTCGCTTCCTGGTCTTCGATCGCGACTGGAATCAGATCGCCGACTACGTGCTCAACGACAACAGCAACACGTTGCGAGACCGTGCCGGCGACGTCTACAACTACGGGCCGCTCAACTACATGCAGCGGCCGGACGAGAAGTGGTCGGCTGGCGGCTTCGTCAACTACAAGTTCAACGACCACTTCGAGGCCTACGGCGAAGTCATGTTCATGGACGACTACTCCGATGCGCAGATCGCGCAGTCGGGTAACTTCGGCAACACCGACCAGCTCAACTGCGACAACCCGATGCTGTCGGACGAGCAGCGCCAGATGCTGTGCACGGATGCCGGCTTCGGTTCCGATGAATACGCCAACGTCATCATTCTCCGCCGCAGCATCGAGACCGGCCCCCGCACGAACATCCTCCGCCACACGAGCTGGCGGATGGTGGCAGGCCTTCGGGGCGACATCAACGACGCCTGGAGCTATGACATCTACGGCCTCTACACAGAGGTCTCGGCCCCGTTCGAGTACATCGGTGACCTCAGCGTGTCCCGGATGATCGATGCCCTCGACGTCGTCGGCGATCCGGACGACCCGAGCACCTGGGCCTGCCGCTCGGGTAACGACGGTTGCGCTCCCTGGAACCTCTTCGTCAACAACGGGAATCAGATCGCCACGGACCCGTCGCTCGGCGTGACCCAGGCGGCGGCGGACTACATCGCGCTCAACATGGTGCTCGCCTCCGGTACCAAGACCCAGATGGTCAACGGCACCATCAACGGCGACCTCGAGGAGTACGGCATCATGTTCCCGACCGCGAGCGAGGGCGTCCAGATCGCAGTCGGTACCGAGTACCGCAAGGAGTGGTTGTACGTCCACCCGGACGACAACTGGGAGAACGGCAACGGCTCCGGCCAGGGTGGTCCGACCGTCAGAGTTGACGGCGAGTACAGTGTCAAGGAGGCTTTCGTCGAGGCCCTCGTGCCGATCGTTCAGGACACCCCCGGGTTCCGCGACCTCAGCCTCGAGCTCGGCTACCGCTACTCCGACTACTCGACCGCCGGCGGTTACTCGACCTACAAGGGGCTCGCCGCCTGGGCGCCGACCGAGGCCTTCAGGTTCCGTGTCGGCTTCAACCGCGCGACCCGTGCGCCGAACGTACGCGAGCTCTTCACGCCGCAGGGCCTCGGCCTCGGCGGCAGTGACGACCCGTGCGCGGGCTCCGACCCCGCGGTCACCTTCGAGCAGTGCGCCCGCACTGGCGTGACCGCGTCCCAGTACGGCAACGTCCTCGGCAACCCCGCCGACCAGTACAACACCCTCGGCGGCGGTAACCCGAACCTCGAGCCCGAGACTGCTGACACCTTCACCCTCGGTCTGGTGATCACGCCGCCCTCGATCAGGGGTCTGCAGGCGACCATTGACTACTACGACATCCAGATCGACGACACCATTGGCAGCCTCGACGCCGACAGCATCATCATTACCTGCCTGACGACAGGCGACCCGACCCTCTGCAGTCTGATTCACCGTGACGTTGCCGGCACCCTGTGGCTGACGCCGGACGGCTACACCGAGACCAACAACCAGAACCTCGGCAGCCTGTACTCCGAGGGCGTCGACGTCAGCTTCAACTGGCTGATCGGCCTGGGCGACATGGGCTTCCTCAATACCCAGCTGCTCGGCACCTACACGATCGCCAGCCGCTACAAGGATCCGCTCCAGGATTACGACTGCGTCGGCCTGTACGGCAACATCTGCGGCATCCCCACCCCCGAGTGGCGGCACCGCGTGCGCGTCTCCTGGGAGACGAACTTCAACATGGTCTTCACCCTCGGCTGGCGCTACAACGGTTCGGTGATGATCGACGGGGCGAGCTCTGACCCAGACCTCGCGGTGCCCGGCGACGTCGAGTCGTACAAGATCAACGGCGTCTACAAGAACTCCGAGTGGAACCTCTTCGACTTGGCCTGGGTGTGGAACATTAGCAAGAGCTACCAGTTCGTTCTCGGCTGCAACAACATCTTCGACAAGGAGCCGCCACTGGGCGCTGGTCTCAACGACAACGACTACGGCCCGGGATTCTACGGCTTCTACGACCCCTACGGTCGGACGTTACACGCGTCCATGAACTTCACCTTCTAAACGAGGCTTTTCTGATCCAATCCGGCGGCTCCTTCGGGAGCCGCCATTTTTTATCTATGGGGCGATGGCCGGGGCACGATGCCGCCGAGCCTTGACGACTCACAAGCTCTCTGCTGCGGCCGGCGATGTATCGCCCTGGCTGCGTTTTCTCACCTCGGGGTGCTTGACGACCTGTCAGGTACGCCTCCGCGCCCCAAGCTGAGAAAACGCGGCCAGCATCGGCGCCTCGTCGTCCTTGAGGCGATCCATCATGAACAGTCCAGGCTCGATCTCGGCAGTGCACGGAACAACCGCCGACAAACCAAGTATTCAGTGTGCCGTAAGATATGAAGCGGACGATTGCTCGTTCTTCCGCGGAGGCGTCGGCAACCGGCCGGCCGGGACGGGAAGGTGGTTTCGACAATGCAGGTTCGGACTTCACTGCCTTTGCTCGCGATCGTGATGTTGGCCGGTGCCGGTCTCACAGGTAGCGCGGAACTTCCGGTCGTCAGCGTCGACGAGCTGCTCGCAGGAGCTCCGTTGGGGGTTGCCGAGGAGCTGCCAACGGTCATCAACAACGCGGAGGTGCTGGCGGTCAGCCCCGCCATGGTGGCCTTCATCGACGAGCAGGTCGACCGCCGAGCGAGCGACTCCCTCAAGTTCCACCAGCTGGCCTTCGCAGTCATCAACGAGGACAGCTTCGGCTTCGAGCATGTCGAGGTGACCCGGACGGCCGCCGAGACCTTCCGCCTGCGGCGGGGCAACTGCCTCTCGTTCTCCAACCTCTTCATCGCTCTCGCGCGCGAGGCCGGACTGAAGGCCAGGTTCCAGGAGGTGGACATTCCGCCGAACTGGACGATGCAGGACGACGCGTACATTCTCAACCGGCACGTGAATGTGATCATCGACCTGGGATCCGCCGGCCGACATTCGGTGGACTTCAACATCTACGACTTCCGGACCAGCTACGACAGGCGCACGATCTCAGACACCCGAGCCCTCGCGCACTACTTCAACAACATGGGGGTGGAGTCGATGCAGGCCGGCGATGTCGCTGCAGCGCTGGCCTACTACCGCAAGGCGATCGTCGAGAATGCCGGCGAGTTCGCGCCTGCATGGACGAACCTCGGGATCCTGTACATGCGCGGCGAGCACGAGGATTATGCCGAAGCCGCCTTTCTGCAGGCATTGGAGGTCGATTCGGGTCACGAGGTGGCGATGAGCAACCTGGTAAGCCTGTACGATCATCGGGGTGACGCCGAGCGTGCGGAGCTGTTTCGCCGAAAGGTGGCCCATCACCGCAACCAGAACCCGTACTACCGGTTCCACCTCGGTCGCGAGGCCTTTTTCGCTCGGGACTACGAGAGCGCGATCTCACACCTGAAGTTCGCCGTCCGTCGGCGCAAGAACGAGGACCAGTTCTGTTTCCTCCTCGGTCTCAGCTACCTGCAGCTGGGCGACGAGAAGGCCGCACGCCGATGGATGCAACGGGCCGAGGAGCTGGCGGCGACGGAAAATCTGAAGAGCACCTATTCGGACAAGATCGACCTGCTGCTGTCCGGATCGAAGCGGTGACGGGGCTCCGTCCCCCGACTTCTGCCGTTCCCGAACGATCCGGACGGTGGGTGGGCCCGACCGCTTCGCGAAGCTCGGATGCCTCTCACTCGACCGGGAATCGCTCGTCGTAGAGCTGGATCACCTCGTCGGTGATGACCGCGGAGCTGGCGATGAAGACCAGGGGTTGCGCGTCCAGCGTGAAGATCGCGTCGAAACCGTTGGCATTCCCGTAGTCAGTTGCCACGGTTCGGACTCGAGTCGCTACCTCGGCCAGCAGCTCGCGTTGCTTCTGCTCGAGATCACGGCGAAGCGCCCGTCCGGCATCCTCGAGGTCGCGTTGTGCCTGGAGGAGTTCGTCCTCGAGCTTCTTGATGGCCTCTTCGGACGCCACCGGACGCTGCTCCTCGAGCTGGCGGTTGAGAGAGACGACGCGGTCCCGCAACGCCTCGATCTCGTCGCTCTTCTTGTTACCCCAGTCATCGAGGATGGCGAGCTGGCGCCGCCCCTCCTGAACGCTGCGAATCACGCGTTCGGTGTCCAGGAAACCGATCTTCCCAGCTGAGGCCGGAAGGGATGCGAAGACGAGTGCGACGACCGAAACCCAACGCATGACGGATTGCATGTCAA
>Ga0316576_10001003_pt1 | contig 14539 bp, 8 predicted proteins | sample S0NA_FD_203075 | JGI IMG/M metagenome (GOLD analysis project Ga0316576, IMG submission 203075) | Rhizosphere microbial communities from salt marsh grasses in Alabama, United States - S0-2_050615r3r5 | ecosystem: Host-associated > Plants > Roots > Rhizosphere | place: USA: Alabama | collected... | reverse complement strand
TCGTGGCCGCCGACGATGCCGGACGGCTCGAACCGGGTGAAGACGAAGGCGTCGACGAACTCCTCGAGCGGCACGCCGTACTGCAGGCCGAGCGACACCGCGATCGCGAAGCAGTTCATCAGCGAGCGGAACGCCGCCCCCTCACGGTGCATGTCGAGGAAGATCTCGCCGACCGAGCCGTCCTCGTACTCGCCCGTCCGTATGTAGACCTTGTGGCCACCGACGGCGGCCTTCTGGGTGAAGCCGGTGCGTCGCTGCGGCAGACGCCGCCGGCGCGCCTGGTAGCGGATGACGACCCGCTCGGCGATCGCATCGGCAACCTGCTGGACATCGCCGTCGGCGACCGCCTCGGTCATGGCCTCGTCCTCGTCGGCGGTGAGCGAGATCGACAGCGGCTGGCTGAGCTTGGAGCCGTCCCGGTACAGCGCCACCGCCTTGAGCATCTTGCGCCAGGCCAGGGAGTAGGCGCGTTTGATGTCGTCGAGAGCGGCGTCGGCCGGCATGTTGATGGTCTTCGAGATCGCGCCGGAGATGAAGGGCTGCGCCGCGGCCATCATGAGGATGTGGCCGTCGTAGGCGATCGAGCGGGTTCCGCGCTTGCCGCACCGGTTGGCGCAGTCGAAGACCGCCAGATGATCTTCCTGGAGGTGCGGTGCGCCCTCGACGGTCATGGTTCCGCAGGCGTAGGTGTTGGCGGTGTCGATTTCGTCCTGGGAGAAGCCGAGCCGGTCGAGGATGTCGATCCTCCAGTTGGTGAGCTCCTCCTCCGACAGACCGAGCTGGAGCAGAAACGCGGTGCCGACGACGTGCGGCGCGAACGCGCTCTGGATATCGAACGACGACGGCAGGGCCTTCTCGACCCGCTCAATGGCTGCGTCGTCGAAACCGCGTGCCCGGAGGGCCTGGTGATTGATGGTCGGACAGCCGTCCAGCGTGCCACGCCCGACCGCGTACGCGACGATCTCGTCGATCTCGTCCGGCGCATAGCCGAGCGAGCTCAGCGCCGCCGGGATGCCCTGATTGATGATCTTGAAGAACCCGCCCCCGGCGAGCTTCTTGAACTTGACCAGCGCGAAGTCGGGCTCGATCCCGGTCGTGTCGCAGTCCATCACCAGACCGATCGTCCCGGTGGGTGCGACCACGCTGGCCTGGGCGTTGCGGTAGCCGTGCTCGGCGCCGAGCTCGACGGCTCGATCCCAGGCGTCCCGGGCGGCGGCCAGGAGGGCCGGTGGTGTCAGGTCGGGATCGAGACCCATCGGGTGGACGGTCAGCCCGTCGTACATATCAGCCGGCGTGTTGTAGGCGGCGCGGCGGTGGTTGGCCATGACCCGCAGCATCGCCTCCCGGTTGTCGGCGAAACCCGGGAACGGACCGAGCTCGGCAGCCATGTCGGCCGACGTGGCGTACGCTTCACCGGTCATGATGGCCGTGATGGCGCCACAGATCGCCCGGCCCCGGTCGGAGTCGTAGGGGATGCCGAGCCGCATGAGCAACGAACCGACGTTGGCGTAGCCCAGGCCGAGGGTCCGATAGCGGTAGCTGAGCTCGGCGATCCGACGGCTCGGGAAGGACGCCATCAGAACCGAGATCTCCAGCACTATGGTCCAGATCCGAACCGCGTGCCGGAAATCGTCGATCGCGAAGCCGCCGTCATCCTGGAGAAACCTCACCAGGTTGATCGACGCCAGGTTGCAGGCGGTGTCATCCAGGAACATGTACTCGGAGCACGGGTTCGACGCGTTGATCCGGCCCGAGTTCGGGCACGTGTGCCACTCGTTGATGGTGTCATCGTACTGGAGACCCGGGTCGGCGCACTCCCAGGCCGCGAGCGCGATGTCGTCCCACAGCTTGGCCGCGGGGAGACTCCTCGCGACCGCGCCGTCGGTGCGCCGGATCAGCGACCAGTCGCCGTCCGACTCCAGGGTCTCGAAAAAGGCATTCGGCACCCGCACGCTGTTGTTCGCGTTCTGGCCTGACACCGTGAAGTAGGCGTTCGAGTCCCAGTCCGTGTCGTACTCCTCGACGTGGTACTCCCGAACGCCCTGTGCGGCGAGCTGAAGCACGCGCTGAATCGACCCGTCGGGCACACCGCGGCGTCTGGCATTGCGAATCCGGCGCGCCAACCGTTGGTTGCTCTTGGGGTCGATGTCGGCGGTTCCGTCGTCGGCGAAACACGCGTCCATGATCGCCGACAGGTGGTGGCGATTGACCCGGGAACCGGCGACCAGTGCGGCGACCTTGCGTTCCTCGATCGCCTTCCAGGACACGAACTCCTCGATGTCGGGATGGTCGAGATCCAGGCAGACCATCTTCGCCGCTCGTCGAGTGGTGCCGCCCGACTTGATGGCGCCGGCGGCTCGGTCGCCGATCTTGAGGAAGGACATGAGTCCGGAGGACCGGCCGCCGCCCGACAACGGCTCGCCCTCGCCACGCAGGCGTGAGAAGTTGCTGCCGGTTCCGGAGCCGTACTTGAACAACCGGGCCTCTCGGGTCCACAGATCCATGATGCCGCCGTCGTTCACCAGGTCGTCGGCGACGGATTGGATGAAACAGGCGTGCGGCTGGGGGTGCTCGTACGCGCTCGTCGAACGCTCGAGCTCGCCGGTCTCCGGGCTGCAGAACCAGTGACCTTGAGCGGGACCGGAGATGCCGTACGCCCAGTGGAGCCCCGTGTTGAACCACTGCGGCGAGTTGGGCGCCGCCATCTGGGCGGCGAGCATGAAGCAGAGCTCGTCGTGGAACGCCGTGGCGTCGTCGTCCGTGTCGAAGTAGCCGTGCTCCCGGCCCCAGTGCGTCCAGCAACCGGCGAGGCGGTCGAAGACCTGGCGGGCATCGCGTTCGGGTCCGGTCACCGGACGGCCGTCGTCGTCGAGCACCGGAGCTCCGTCGTCATCGCGCTGCGGTACACCGGCCTTTCGGAAGTACTTCTGGACGAGAACGTCGACCGCCACCTGCGACCAGCTGTCGGGTACGAGGACACCCTGCATCGCAAAAACGAGACTGCCGTCGGTGTTTCTGATTTCGGTGTCTCGTTCGACGAACTGGATGCCGGCGTAAGGATCGCCCCCCTCGGTGGTGAATCGACGCTCTACCCTCATTTGACCCCCTCGACCTCCCTCGAAAAATGGCGGTTCCCGGCCAAAAATCTCCCCCGAAATACACCACCAACGTCCCGCTCACCGGGGTGATTTTTGCTGACTCGAACCACTATATATTGGGCTCTGCGCGCTTGTCAACAACTAGATGTTGGGGTTTGTTGTTTTTCTAAGTGCTTGAGAATCAGGTTCTTCTGAGGTCGTTCAGGGACCATCCGTGATCCACCGTCCGATTTCTCAGAAACCGCTCGAGATTGGAGACAAGGGACGCCAACGTGTGCAAATGTTGGGCGGCGGCCAGAGCCGCTTCGGACCGGCCGATGTCCGCGCAGCACGCAACCCGGCGGGTTCAGTACCGATCCCGGATGCGCGGGATGAGATAGTCAGAAAATGCATGTTCAAGATCATATTTCGGATCGAGACCCCAATCCCGGCGCGCCGCCGAGTCGTCGACGTTGGCCGGCCAGCTGTCAACAATCGCCTGACGCTTGAGATCGGGTTGAAAGTCGATCTCGGCGCCGGGGAAGCCGTCGATCACAAGCTCGGCGATCTCGGCCGCCGACGGGTTGAATGAGGCGATGTTGTACACGGACTGGGTCAGCTGCCCGCGCTCGGCGGCGGCGAGGCGGAGCATCGCCTCGACCGCGTCGGGCATGGTCATGAACGGGATCCGGCTGTCGGGGCGGACGAAGCACGAGTACGGTTGCCCCTGGGCCGCCGCGTGGATCATCTCGGGCGCGTAGTCGGAGGTGCCGCCGGACGGGACCGTGATCGCTGAGATCAAGCCCGGAAAACGGATCGCGCGGAAATCGACCTTGCCGGACAACGTCTCCGCGGCGAGCTGCTTGTAGTTGTCGGCGAAGTACCGACCGAGGTGTTCGCAGTACAGCTTGTTGCAGCCGTACATCGTGGTCGGCTGGTTCCACTCGTGCTCGCGGATGCGGTCTGCGTGAGCCTTCGTCGCGAGATCGGGCAGACCATAGGCGGCGATCGAGCTCGGATAGAGGAACACCACGGGGTGGCCGTGCGACTCGCCCTGGGATTGAGCGAAGTCGAGCAGCTTGAGGGTGCCCTCGACATTGACCTGGTGTGCCGCCAGCGGCGTGAACTCGGCCCGGCTCGACAGCAGCGCTGCGAGGTGGAACACGGTGCGCACCTCGAACTCGGCCAGGATGCGCTCGAGCAGATGGATCTCGAGGATCGAGCCCAGGTACTCGCGGTCGACCAACGCCCGGTGCTCGGGCGGCAGCGGCTGGAGGTCGATGGTGACGATCGAGGTGTCGCCGGCGGCGGCCAGAATCTCGATGAGACCGTGCCCGATCTCGCCGCTCGCGCCGGTGATGAGAGTGACGGTCTTGCGCATGGCTGTCTCCAGTCGGAGTGTGGTCGCGCCCCGGGATTGTACGTGGGTTGCCGGCGAAAATCACCGAGGTGAGACGGGGCCGGAGCCGGGCGCGTGCGCCGGGGGTGCAACCGTGATGCCGCCGGCGGCGTCCAATGGGCGAGCGCGAACTGATCGACCCCCGTTTACGTAGAGATGATCGAGGGAGGCCCCCACGATGGCCAGACTGTTGAAGATCCTGGTGGTGCTGATCGTGCTCGGAGCTGCGGGCGGTGCGATCTACGCCTTTGTCGGCGCCCGGGGTGGCGACGAAAGCGGATTCACGCTGGTCGAGGCCGAGCTCGGCGACATTACGGAGAAGGCGCTCGCCGTGGGCCAGATCGAGCCGCGCGAGCGGTTTCAGGTGAAGTCGAAGATCTCGGGTATCGTCGCCCGCTGCTTCGTCGAGGTCGGCGACACGGTGCGCACCGGCGATCCGCTGTTCGAGATCGCGCCGGACCCGACTCCGCAGGAGCTGCTCAACGTCGACCACCGGGTGCGCTCGGCCGAGGCGACCTTCGCCAAGGCGAGAGCCGACTTCGAGCGAGGTGTGGAGCTGCACCGGGACGGGCTGCTGTCGAAGGGCGACCTCGACGGCCTGCAGGAGGCCTTCGAGCTCGCGCAGGTCTCGGTCGAGCAGGCGCGCGACAACCGCGAGCTGACCCGACAGGGCATCGTGTCGGGAGGTACCACCGAGGTCGAGCGGGTGATCCGGGCGACGGCGAGCGGAACCGTGCTGAGCCGGGCGGTGGATGTCGGTGAGCCCGTGGTGCCGCTGACCTCGTACCAGCCCGGTACCGAGCTGGCGACCGTGGCCGATATGAGCGATCTGATCTTCAAAGGGACGGTGGACGAGATCGACGTTGGCAAGATCGCCGTCGGCATGCCGTCGCGGATCAAGGTCGGCGCGTTGCCCGACGAGGTCGTGACCGGTCACCTGTCGCGCATCGCGCCGCAGGCGCAGCGGGCCGAGGGCGCGACCCTGTTCGACGTCGAGATCGAGCTCGACCCGGGCCAACAGGTGACATTGCGCGCCGGCTACTCGGCCAACGCCGACGTCGTGATCCGCGAGAAGGCCGGCATCGTGACGATTCCCGAGCGGCTGGTGCTGTTCTCGGAGGACGGTGACGAGACCTTCGTCGAGATTCCCGGCGCCGGTCCCGAGGCGGAGCCGGAGAAGGTCGCGGTCGAGCTCGGGCTGTCCGACGGCCTCAACGTCGAGGTCGTCAGCGGGCTCTCGGTCGGCGACCCGGTCGTCCAGCGGCCGCCGAAGGAGATCTCGTGATGCGGTGGCGGCCAGCGAGTCGGGCGGCGATGGGATGACCTCGATCGGCTCGTTCCTCCGGCAGCTGCTGCGCGACGTCTGGTCGCAGAAGCTGCGGACCTTCCTGACCGTCTTCGGGATCATCTGGGGCACCGTGGCCGTGGCACTGCTGCTCGCCGTCGGCGAGGGTGTCCACCGCGAGCAGACCAAGAGCTTCGCCGGGCTCGGCGACCGGATCGTCATCGCCTGGCCGTCGCGGACCTCGCTGCCGTTCGAGGGCCTCGGCAAGGGGCGGCGGATCCGGATGGACGAGTCCGACATCGAGTTCCTCGAGAAACGGGTCGAGGGGCTCGACGGAATCTCGAGCGAGTACAACCAGAACCTCCGCGCGCGGTTCGGTGACCGGACGCGGCTGGTGGACGTGTCCGGAGTGTCGCCGATCTTCGGTGAGATGCGGAACATGATCCCGCACGAGGGCGGCCGATTCATCAACCCCACCGACATGGCGCACCGGCGGCGAGTGGTCTTCGTCGGCAACGAGCTCGCCGCGGACCTGTTCGGCGACATCGACCCGGTGGGCCGCGAGGTGATGGTGAACGGCTCGCCGTTCCTGGTCATCGGCGTGCTCGAGCCAAAGGAGCAGGACTCGTCCTACTCGGGCCGCGACCACTCGAAGATGATCATCCCGTCGACCACGTTCATGGCGCTCACCGGACAGCGCTACATCGACCTCTTCATCTACAAGGCGGCCACGCCCGACCAGAACAAGGTCCTTACCGATCGCGTCTACGCCGCGCTCGGCGAGCGCAAGCATTTCGACCCGGCGGACCGTCAGGCGCTGTCGATCTGGGACACCACCGACATGTTCGTGTTCTTCGACAACTTCATGCTCGCGTTCAAGCTGTTCATGGGCTTCATGGGGGTGCTCACCCTGACCGTTGGTGGCATCGGCGTGTCCAACATCATGAATGTCGTGGTCGAGGAGCGCACCCGTGAGATCGGGATCAAGATGGCGCTCGGGGCCCGAGGCCGCACCGTGCTCGGCCAGTTCCTGCTCGAGACCCTGGTCTTCACCGCAATCGGCGGCATCATCGGTCTGACCGTGACCTGGCTGTTCTGCGCGGCGGTCGCGGGCTCGCCGGCCGAGGACGCCATCGGCACCCCGGTGCTGTCGCCCCAGATCGCGCTGCTCACCGCGAGCGTGCTCGGACTGGTCGGCTTCCTTGCCGGCTACTTCCCGGCGCGCGACGCCTCGCGCCTCGACCCGGTCGTAGCAATGAAACTCTGATGGAAGGGTTGATGTACATCCGTCGCAACCACAAAGACTCCAAGACACGAAGGCCGGCCTCGGGGCTTGGCCCGATTTGTGTTCTTTGTGCCTTCGTGCCTTTGTGTTTGCGACGAAATGGGAGTCCGGACGAAGGAGCGGTCGGCTGATGGCAAGAGATCTCACGGTCATCACCACGCTGTTTTTGAAGGCGTCGTCGCTGCAGCGCAAGCGCGCGATTCTCACCGTCGCCGCCATCGCCTGGGGCACGGTGGCGATCCTGATGCTGCTCGCGTTCGGCGAGGGGCTGCGCAACCAGATGGTCAAGGCCCGGCGAGGAATGGGCGAGAACATCGCCGTCTGGTGGTCGGGCGAGACCTCGAAGGTCTGGCAGGGGCTGCCGGAGGGTCGGCCGATCCGGGCTCGGCTCGACGACCTCGAGTACCTGCGGGCGAAGATGCCCACCGCGATCGGGGTGCTGGGCGAGATGACCTCGTGGCAGACGACCCTGACCTGGGGGAGCACGACGATCACCGGGCGGGTGACCGGCGCCAACTGGCAGTACGGCGAGATGCGCCACCACTACGCTCAGACGGGCGGACGGTTCTTCAACGCCAACGACGAGCGCGACAAACGGCGGGTGATCTTCCTCGGCAACCAGCTCGCCGAGGACATTTTCGGCGACCTCGATCCGGTCGGCGAGATCCTCCAGGTCCAGAACGTGCCGTACCTCGTGATCGGCGTGCTCAACCCGAAGCTCCAGATGGGCACCTACAAGGGTCCTGACGAGAACGGAGCGGTGATTCCGATCACCACCTTCGCGGCCCAGTGGAGTCGGCAGTGGCTGCACAACATCGTCTTCAAGGTCGCCGAGGCCGGGGACATGCCGCGGGCGCGCGACGAGTTCGCCCGGGCGATGTCGGCCAAGTACCGCTTCGATCCCACTGACGAGCAGGTCACCAATCTGTGGGACACCGCCGAGGGCGGCAAGAGCCTGGCGACGGAGATGCGCCGGTTCCAGGTCTTCCTGGGCGTCATCGGCGCGCTCACCCTGCTGGTCGGCGGCATCGGCGTCGCCAACATCATGTACGCGGTGGTCAAGGAGAAAACCCGGGAGATCGGTGTCCAGATGGCGCTCGGCGCCCACCGCAGCTGGATCACCGGTCCCTTCGTCCTGCAGGGAATCACCTACACCTTGCTCGGGGGCTCTCTGGGGCTGGTGGTCGCCATCATGCTCGTGCTGCTGCTGCAGATGGTGCCGGTCGAGGGCAACCAGGCGCTCGAGTTTCTCGGCAAGCCGACGCTGTCGGTCGACATCGCGGTATCGACCGCGGCACTGCTCGGCTTGATCGGAATCCTCGCCGGTTACTTCCCGGCGCGCCGCGCGGCGAGCGTGGATCCGGCGGAGACGTTGCGGTATGAGTGAGCACATTCGGACGCGGGCACGGACGCGGACACGGACGCGGGAGTCGGCATGAACTGGCCACTGAAGAAGAAGCGAAACGGGGACGCCCAGGGCAACGGGCACATCATCGAGATGGCCGGGATCACCAAGGTTTACGACACCGGCAAAATCAAGGTCGAGGCGCTCAAGGGCATCGACCTGGTGGTCGATCCAGGCGAGTTCGTCGCCGTGGTCGGTCCGTCGGGCTCGGGCAAGTCGACCCTGCTCAACCTGCTCGGCTGCCTCGACACCCCGTCGGGCGGGACGTATCACCTCGGCGGCGAGGCGGTCGCCGGGCTCGATCGGGACCACCTGGCCGATGTGCGAAACCGCCGGGTCGGTTTCGTGTTCCAGAACTTCAACCTGTTGCCCCAGCTGACCGCGCTGGAGAACGTCGAGATGCCGATGCTGTTCGGCGGGATCGGTCGCCGCGAGCGCCGGCGCCGCGCCCTCGCTCAGCTCGAGAAGGTCGGTCTCGGCGACCGGGTCGAGCACCGGCCGACCGAGCTCTCCGGCGGCCAGATGCAGCGCGTCGCCATCGCCCGTGCACTCGCCATGGAGCCGGACATCGTGCTCGCCGATGAGCCGACCGGCAATCTCGACACCGGTTCGGGCACCGACGTCATGAGCCTGCTCGCCGAGCTCTGGGAGCAGGGCCGGACGCTCGTGGTCGTGACCCACGACACGACGCTGGCGCAGCGCGCCGGCCGCATGGTCGAGATCCGCGACGGGCTCGTCGTCACCGATCAGCTCGCCGTAGCGTGACGAGCCGTCAGCGATCAGCTGTCAGCCGTGAGCTCCATCGCGAGCGCAAGACGTATATCGCGAAGCTGAGAGCTGAGAGCTGAGAGCTGATCGCTGATCGCACGTCGAATCTCGGCAAATCAGCTGCCGAAGCGGGCGAAGAGCTCGGCGAGCTGGGCGGGGTCGAGGCCCTCCCAGGGCTCGCCGGACGCCATGCACATCAGCACCATCTTCGCCGCCTTGTCGAGGACGTGGATCCGGTCGAACGCGGTCGACGGGTCGGTCGCATGGGCGATGCAGCCGTGATACCGCCACAGGATCGTGTCGGCGCCACCGCGCACCGCCCGGGCGGTGGTGGCCCCGAGCTCGGCCGACCCCGGCAGCACGTAGGGCAGCAGAGCGACGCCGCGCGGCGCGAAGATCTTGGACTCGGGATGGGTCGACCACAGCAGCCGGTTGAGCTCGTCGGCGACGCTGCACCGCTCGAGGTGGCTCAGGGTCGCGAGGTGGGTGGCGTGGGTATGGAGGATCGCTCGGCTTGACGACCCGAGATCGGTGAGCGCGGCGTAGATCTCGAGGTGGCTGGACAGCTCGGAGGTGGGCCGGATGTCACCCGAGCGCCAGGCCAGGCCGTTCCAGCCGATACTGCCGCCGTCGGCCGCGATCTCGACCAGACAGACCTTGTCCTCGGGCGCAGCCGCGAGATCGCGGAACCGCGAGCCCGTCGCGGTGACGAGGAACCGCCGGCCGGCGAGGCCTGGCATCGGTACGGTGAGAGAGCGGCTCGAACGATTCCGCGATGGGGGGACCTTGATGACGTCGGTCACCTCGGCGGAGATGTTGCCCGCGCTCGCCTCGGCCCAGCCGAGATTCCAGAGGTGCCCGGCGATGTCCGCGAACTCGCGGACGATCGGCTCGAGCGGTCGGGGGACGGTCGGCGGCACGCGATGATGATCTCACGCGCGCCCGGCCGGCGAAACCGTCAGCGGCCGTCGTCCGGCTCGAGCTCGATCGGCCCGTCGCTGTAGAGTCGTGGGTCGGCGCTGGGTGTGAACCCGCACCTCGGACACGGATCGGGCCCGAGGACCTCGAGGCCGACCCCGCGCCAGCTCCCGTACTCCTCACCGCACCTCGGGCAGATGACCACGGTGCGCTCGACCTCGATCGCCATCACGACCTCCCCGGTCCGTTGGGACCGCCCGGTTCGTCTGCCCCCAATGTGGGTCGTGGCGCCGCAAGATGCAAAGCCCGGTCAGGAATCTCCGAGGACCTCCTGCCGCGCGCGGGACTCGTGACCGCGGAGCCTGGTCGCGAGACGGTCCATGAGGGCGTACACCACCGGGACGACGAACAAGGTCAGCAGGGTCGAGGTGATCATGCCGCCGGCGGTGGCGACCGCCATCGGCGCGCGCGCCTCCCCACCCTCGCCGAGCGCCAGTGCGACCGGCAGCACACCGAAGATCATCGACACCGCGGTCATCAGGATCGGTCGAAGCCGGATCGGGCAGGCCTCGCGGAGCGCCGCCTCACGGTCGAGCCCACCCTCCTGCCTCTGGATCGTCAGGTCGACCAGCAGGATCGAGTTCTTGGTCACGAGCCCGAACAGCAGGATGATGCCGATGACCGACATGATGTTGATGGTGTAGCCGGTGAACAGCAGCGCGAGCAGCGCGCCGACGAGAGCCGGCGGCAGCGCGAACATGATGGTGAACGGGTGGATCAGCGAGTCGAACTGGCTCGCCAGCAGCATGTAGACGATGAGCACCGCGAGCCCGAGGGCGAACAGCAGCGAGTTCATGGACTTGGCGAACTCCTCGGCTTGGCCGGTGGGCTCGGCGCGGTAGCCGTCGGGCAGCTCCTCCGCGAGGATCGCGTCGACGGTCTCGAGGGCGCGGTTGAGCGGCACGCCCTCGAGGTTCGCCGTGAGCAGGACGCTGCGCGCGCGGTCGGTCCGGTTGATGTTGATCGGTCCGACGCCGCTGCGGATCGTCACCACCGAGTCGAGGCGGACCATCTCCCCGGTCGGAGTGCGCACCTGGAGCGCGCCGATGTCCGCGGGCTCGAGCGCCTGGTCGGGCCGGACCTTGATCCGGACGTCATAGCGCTTGCCCTGGGTGGTGTAGGAACCGATCTCGCGGCCGGCGATCAGCGCGTAGACCGTCTGGTACACGGTCGCCGCGTCGAGGCCCAGATCGTGGGCCCGTTCCCGATCGACGGTGACGAAGAGCTGCGGCTGCTCGAGATCCAGGTTGATGTCGAGATCGACGAACCCGGGCTCGGCCGACAGCCGTTCGATGACCGCGTCACCGATGTGTTGCAGCTCGTCGAGGTCGGGTCCGCGGATCGAGTAGGCGAGCGCCTTCTCACCGCCCTCGCCGGCGACATTGTAGAAGCTGAACTCGATGACGCCGGTCTGGACGCCCTCCACGTTCGCCAGCTCGCGCCGCAACCTCTGGACGACCTCCTGCTGTGTCGCGGTCCGATCGTCGGGCTTGTACATTCTGAGGAACATGATGCCGGTGTTGACCTGACCCCGATCCTCGAGGTCGATGGCCATGAAGCCGGAGCGGATCTCCGGCTGCGTCAGCACGACCCGCTCGATCTCCTGCATCTTCCGGTCCATCGCCTCGAGTGAGGTGCCGACCGGCGCCTCGGCCCGGATCATGAACGACGACATGTCCTCGGCCGGCGCGAACTCGGCACCGATCAGGGGCACGAGGGCCAGGCTCGCCACGAGCGCCACCGTGGCGCTGACGAGCGTCAGCAGCTTGTGACGCAGGACCCAGTCCAGCGCCCGGGAGTACGACCTTTCGAGCCAGGCGAAGGCCCGCTCGAGGGCGTCGTACAGCCGGCCGTGCTTGGCCTTGACCGTGAGAATGCGCGAGCACAGCATCGGGGTCAGCGTGAGCGCGACGAACAGAGAGATCAGGATCGCCGTGGCGACCGAGATCCCGAACTCGAACAGGAACTGACCGATCATCCCCTTCATGTAGGCGACGGGAATGAAGACCGCGGCGATGGAGAAGGTGGAGGCCATGGCGGCGAGGGCGATCTCGCGCGTCCCGGTGAGGGCTGCGGCGAACGCGCTCTCACCCTCCTCCTGGTGTCGGAAGATGTTCTCGAGCACGACGATCGCGTCGTCGATGACGACCCCGACCGAAAGCGCCAGCGCCAGCGTCGTCAGGTTGTTGAGCGAAAAGCCGAACATCCGCATGAAACCGAAGGTCGCGAGCAGCGACGTCGGGATCGCGAGCGACACGATGAAGGTCGACCGCCACGACCGGAGGAAGACGAACACCACGAGGATCGCCAACACCGCACCGTAGATGATGTCGACCTGGACGTTCTCGATCGACTTCTCGACGTACTCGGCGCCGTCGAAGGCGATGTCGTAGAACAAGCCGGGTGGGAAGTCCTTGGACAGCTCCTCCATCCGTTCGCGCGCCGCACGGTTGACGTCGACCAGGTTCGCGCCGGATCGCGGAGCGATGCCGAGCCCCAGGGTCGGCGTCAGGTTGTAGCGTGCGGCGCTGCGCTCGTCGTCGACGCCGAGCTGGGTGAACCCGACGTCGCGGAGACGGACCGGGCGCCCGTCGACGACGGTCAGGATCATGTTGTCGAAGTCGTCGACGGTCTCGAACAGACCGAGGTTGCGCACCGCGAGCTCGATCTTGGGGCCTTCGATGAAACCGCCCGGCAGCTCGAGGTTCTCGCGTCCGAGCGCGGTGATCACGTCCTGGACGGTGAGCCGGTAGCCGGCCAGCTTGTCGCGGTCGATCCAGATCCGCATCATCGGCTCGCGGAAGCCGGGCATCAGCACGTTGCCGACGCCCGGAACCGCCTGCAGCTGCGGCTTGACCACCTGGTCGGCGTAGTCCGACAGCTCGCGCGCGTCGAGCCCGGCAAGCGCCATCCACAGCATCGGCTGGGAGTTGACGTCGAACTTCTGAACCACCGGCGGCTCGGCGTCGAGCGGCAGCTCGCCGACCGCGCCGGAGACCTTGTCCCGCACGTCCTGGGCGGCGATGTCGATGTCGCGCTCGAGGGTGAAGGTCACCGTGACCTGGGACACGCCCTGACCCGAGAACGAGGTGAGCTGGTCGATCCCCTCGATGGTGTTGACCGCGGCCTCGATGACGTCCGTGACGTCCGACTCCATGACCTCGGGCGAGGCGCCGGGCAGCAGCGTGATCACCGTGACAACGGGGATGTCGAGCGACGGCAGCAGGTTGACCGGCAGCGTGGAGTAGCCGAGGATGCCGAACACCACCAGTGCGATCATCATCATGGCGGTGAAGACCGGACGTCGGATTGCTACATCGTAGAGATTCATCGGGCGTCCCATCGTGAGTCGAGCGCAGTTTTGAGTTTCATCGCATGTCCCCGGGGTGTGTCCGTAACTGAGAGCTGAAAACTGAAAACTAGGAACTCGAAACAACCGTGACCGGCAGACCGCGAGTCAGGCCGGAGACGTCTTCGATCACCTGCTCGCCGGGCTCGAGCCCGCTGATGACCTCGACGGTGCCGTCGTCGCGCCGGCCGATCTGGATCTTCCGGTAGGCGATGCGGTCGTCCACGACCATCAGAACCTGCGACAGATCCGACGTGGCGATGGCCGATGCCGGCAGCCACATCGTCGACTCGGTCTCGGGCGAGGTCAGGGTCACATTGGCGAACATGCCGGGCCGCATCGAGCCGTTGCTGGGTGCCGTGCCGACGATCTCGAACGAGCGGCTCGCCTCGCGCACCACCGGCTGCAGACTGTAGACCTTCGCGGTGTGGACTGTGGATCGCGAGCCGACCGAGAAGGTGAAGGTCTCGAGGCCGGCGAACCGTCCGACCCAAGTTTCGGGAACGCGCGCGGCGACCTTGACCTTGCCGCCCAGAGCGAGCTCGAGCAGACTACTGCCGACGTCCGTCCACTGCCCGGCGACCACCATCCGCTCGGTGATGTCGCCGGATGCCGGAGCGCGAACCAGACTGCGCTCGAAGTTGCGCCGTGCGAGGGAGTGGGCGGCCTCTGCGGCGGCGACCTCTGCGGTGGCGAGCTCGAAGCTGGCCTGGGCCTGGTCGAGGGCCGCCTGGGGGATGGTCTCGTCGGACCGGAGGTCGCGCTTGCGCTCGAGGTCCTTTCGCGCCAGCTCGAGGTTGGCCTTGGCGGCGTCCCGGTTGGCCTCCGCCTGGGCGAGCTGGATGGCGAAGGTCTCGCGGTCGACCTCGACCAGCGGGGCACCCTTGGCGACCGTGTCTCCGACCTCGACGAGCACCCGGTCGACCTTGCCGGCGACCTCGGACGAGACGGCGACAGTGTCGAAGGCCCGGATCTCGCCGACCAGCTTGATCG
>Ga0316576_10001002_pt1 | contig 14550 bp, 14 predicted proteins | sample S0NA_FD_203075 | JGI IMG/M metagenome (GOLD analysis project Ga0316576, IMG submission 203075) | Rhizosphere microbial communities from salt marsh grasses in Alabama, United States - S0-2_050615r3r5 | ecosystem: Host-associated > Plants > Roots > Rhizosphere | place: USA: Alabama | collected... | reverse complement strand
CTCGCCGTGGCGCTCGCCGGCGCTGCGATCGGTCGTGACAGCGCCATCGACTTCGCCGATCTCAAGGGGATCGTGCAGCGCCTGGTCGAGGAGCTCCACCTTCCCGTGCTGACCTGGCGTCGGGGCGGAGAACCGTGGTTCGATGCGTCGCAGGCTGCGATCCTCGTGACGCCGGATGGATCGGCGGTCGGCGCTGCCGGGCTCGTCGCCGATCGGATCGCGGACCGATGGAATCTCACGTCGCCGGTGTTCGCCGCCGAGCTCGACCTGTCGGTCGTCCCCGACGAGCCGCCGCTGCCGCAGTTCGAGGCGCTCCCTCGTTTCCCGGCGGTGGTCGCCGACATGACCGTCGAGCATCCGATCACCCTTGATTACGCCGAGCTCAGCGGTGCGGTCCGCGACCTCGCCGGTCGCGCTGTCGAGGCCGTCGAGCTGCGGGTCCGCTATGCCGGGAAAGGGCTGCCCCCCGGAACCGTCAGGACGACGCTTCGGCTGACCTATCGCGCGCCCGACCGCTCGCTCACCCAGGACGAGGTCAACGAGCAGCAGAGCGCGCTGCGCGACGACCTCGCCCGTCGGCTCGGCGTGACCTTCGCCTGACAAGGAGTGTGGACATGGCCATGGAAACGGTGCTGAAACAACTCGAATCCCGCATCGAGGAGCTGGTCGGCGCGTATCGCGACGCGGTCGATCGTTCGACCGAGCTCGAGGCGCGGGTCGGCGAGCTCGAGGCCGAACGCGACGAGCTCCAGGCCAAGCTGACGGACGAGTCCGAGACCGGGAACCGCATCGCCGAGCTCGAGCAGCAGCGCGACGTGCTCGCCGGTCGGCTCGAGGCGGTGCTCGGCGTCATCGACGATGCCCTGTCCGCCGCGGGCGGCGACGACTGACGGCTGTCAGCGCGCTCGACCGTCCGGCGTGACCGCCTCCGGGGTGATTCCGACCGGACCGGGTCCGAGTGAGACATGGTGTCCCAATCCTGACAGGACCTGCCGTCGGTAGCCCTCGAGCCCGGGAGGTACGTGGCGGCCCTGGACGACGAACCAGGTCAGTTGACCGACCAACGCCACGGCGGTGACGAGCCACAGCCAGCGGGTGCCCTTGTGCGCCAGACGGGTTGCCGCCCAGCCGAGGCCGGCCGCCAGCAGTGCAGCCAGGCTTAGCCAGATCGCCCACGACGGCCAGCCGAGCACCGCGCTGATCACCGTCGGGGCCGCGAAGCCCTGCGCCAGGCTCGGCACGACGAGCTGGGTCAGCGGATGCGAGAACTCCGGCGGGAAAAACGGCGTCAGCACGACCGTGAGACCGACGCGGGCAACCGAGATCGCCGCCAGAGCCGCGACGAGCCCCGACCAGGCGGGGCTCCGTCGAGCCGCCGCCGCGGCGGTCAGGACCGGAATCAGCAGCACGGGGATGACCGGTGTCAGATGGCGGGCGGCGGCGCACCAGCCGGCCTGCCAGTCGACGAAGCCGGCCGCAAAGCCGAAATACGCGAGCGTCGCGGTGATCAACGGCAGAACCGCACGCGACCCGGAACGCCGGGCGAGCACGACGAGCCCAACCGGAGCGGTGAGCAGAATCGGTGCATAGAAGAACAGACCCCGGGCTGCGCTGCCGAGCACACCCCACAGCGCGTCGACCGTCGGCCACCCGACGCCGGAAACACCGGTGGCGTGGATGGTCCGAAAGCCCTCATCGGCCTTGAAGGCGTAGCCGGTCAACCAGGGCGCTCCGAACGCGACCTGATGGTAGAGCGCGACGGGCAGCAGGCCCGCGGCGAGGCCGGCCGCGATGAGAAGCACGAGGCGAGGCGGGGTCCGTCGGGCGAGGAGGGTCGCGAGGATGACGGCGACCAGGATCACCGTCGGATACTCGGTGGCGATCGCAGCTCCTGCCGCCAGGCCACCGGCCAGGGCACGACCGGCTCGAGGTCGGCGATCGTCCCGGCCGCCGGCGCCGACCAGCACGATCCACGCGACGGTGATCAGCGCCGCCGCCGGTGCGTGGCCGAAGAAGACCGTGCCGTATGTCCACAGCGGCGTGGTGAACGCCGCCAGCAGGAACAACGGTCGCCAATCGGTATCCGTTGCTGAGCCGACCGCGGTGCCGAGCAATACCGCCGCCAGGACAGTAGCGAGCGCGACGGCGACCGCAGTCGCGACGTGGCGCAGCGGCCAGTAGCTCGGCAACCCGGTGCCGTCCTGAGCTGGCAGCAGGGCTGTCGCGAACCAGACCACCGGCACCGCCGCGATGGACAGCCCGGGCGCCTTGTCGGCGAGCAGCCGTCCGTCGCGCCGGGCGACGTCCTCGGACAGACCGTAGACCCGGGCCGGCTGCTCGATGTCGACGGTCCCGAGCTCGGCCAGTGCAACAGCCAGCTCGATCCTGACGAGCTCGTTCGGATTGGTCGTCGGTGGCCGGCCGGCCAAGGGGAGAACGTAGACCGCAAGCGCCGCCGCGACCAGGACCAGGGCGGACCCACGGCGGGCGCCCGGCCGGAACTCGGTCGTCAATTCCACATGTCGCATCCGTTCTTATCCTACCCGTCTCGAGGGGGTTCGACGCGCCATGGTGCGGCGCGATTTCGCGCCGACTCGATGCTGTATACTCATCGATGGGAAGGAGTGACGAATGGCAACCGTCCGAGCCACTGTCGAGATCTTCGGACAGCGACTCGGGTTGCGTGCGGACGGCGACGCGGACCGGCTTCAGGAGATTGCCCGGTTCGTCGACACCCGGATGCGCGAGGTCGCCGATCGGAGCTCCAGTGTCGACACGGTCAAGATCGCGGTCTTGACCGCACTCAATATTGCGGACGAGCTCTTTCAAGAGCGCGAGACGGATCAAGACGTCCGGCAGAAACGTTTGGAGAAACAGGCGGAACGACTCGTCGACAAGCTCGAAGAGGCCATGAGGCCCACCGATGTCGGTTGCGAAACATAGGACTTGGAGGTCCCTGCGCGGTTGGTGATGAGTGAAACTATTGTTGAACCAACACCTATTTGAAGGGTCGCCGGGTTTTCCCGCTCCGATGCCTGCCTCACGGCGGGAGACGGGCGGGGGACAGGCACCCACCTGTGGTTTCACAGGTTCAAATAGACTAGCTCACACGGCCGCAGTGGGGGCCTCCCTTTTCGCCTCGTTGATCCGATCCTGAACGCCGGTCGTCCTGATCGCTCCTTGACAAAGGGGGTGGATCGTGGACGTGACGTTGATCGCAGCAGCTGCTGTGCTGCTGGTCGCGATCCTCGGTTTGGGCGTGGTCTGGGTGTTGTGGCGCCACTCGAAGGGCGCCGCGCTCAGGCTCGTCGCGAATGCCGAGAAGGAAGCACGCCGACTGCTGGCACGAACCGAGATCGACTGTGAACGACTGCTCAAGGACGCCGAGATCTCGGCCCGTGAGCGGCTGCTCGCCGCACGGACCGAGTTCGAGCGCGAGACCCGGGGGCAGAGACTCGAGCTGATCGGGCTCGAGAACAAGCTGCAGGAGGAGTCCGCGGCGTTGGACGAGCGCGACACCCGGGTCGCGGAGCGTGAGGCCGGCGTGGCCTCGCTCGAGGCGGAGCTGCACGGTCAGGAGGAGATCCTGACCGCGCGGGGTCAGGAGCTCGAGCAGGCGATCGCCGAGCAGCGGGTCAAGCTCGAGCAGATTGCCGGCCTGACCACCGAGCAGGCGAAGTCCGAGCTGCTCCATGCGATGGAGAACGATGCGCGCATGGACGCCGCGAATCTGGTGCGGAAGATCGAGGAGGAGGCGACCGAAAAGGCCAAGGAGAAGGCGCGGCGCGTGATCTCGATGGCGATCCAGCGGATCGCGTCCGAGCACGTCGTCGAGAGCACGGTGTCGGTGGTCGACCTGCCGTCGGACGAGATGAAGGGGCGCATCATCGGTCGCGAGGGTCGGAACATCCGCGCCTTCGAGCAGGCCACCGGTGTCGACCTCATCGTCGACGACACGCCCGAAGCGGTGATTCTGTCGTGCTTCGAACCGGTGCGGCGCGAGATCGCCCGGCTGTCGCTCGAGGCGCTGATCCAGGATGGGCGAATCCACCCGGGCCGCATCGAGGAGCTGGTCACCAAGGTCCAGGGTGAGATGGAGGAGAAGCTGCTCGCCGACGGTGAGGCGGCGGCGCTCGAGGCCGGCATCCCCGACATGCATCCGGAGATCCACAAGCTCATCGGTCGGCTTCAGTTCCGATCGTCGTACGGCCAGAACGCCCTCAAGCACTCCATGGAGGTCGCCTGGCTGGCGCATCACATGGCGGCCGAGCTCGGCGCCGACGCAGAGGTCGCCAAGCGTGCCGGCCTGGTGCACGACATCGGCAAGGCGGTCGACCGCGAGATGGACGGCACCCATCTCGAGCTCGGGCGCGAGCTGCTCAGGAAGTACGGCGAGTCCGACCAGGTCATTCACGCCATGGAGTGCCACCACGGCGACTACGACCCACACTCGGTGGAGGCGGTGCTGGTGACCGCGGCCGACGCCCTGTCGGCGGCTCGGCCGGGCGCCCGGCGCGAGATCCTCGAGAACTACATCAAGCGGCTCGAGAAGCTCGAGGGCATGGCGACCGGCTTCGACGGCGTCGAGAAGGCGTACGCGATCCAGGCCGGCCGCGAGCTGCGGATCATCGTCGAGTCCGACCACATCTCGGACGACAAGGCGGTGTGGCTCGCCCGCGACGTCGCCAAGAAGGTCGAGGCCGAGCTCACCTACCCGGGCCAGATCAAGGTGACCGTGATCCGCGAGACCCGGGCGGTGGAGTACGCGCGGTGACCGGATGATCAGGCTGCTCTTCGTCGGGGACATCATGGGCTCGGCCGGCCGCAAGGCGGTGGCGGGTGCGCTGGAACCCCTCGTCGATCGCGAGCGCGTCGACTTCGTCGTCGCCAACGTCGAGAATGCCGCCGGCGGTTTCGGCGTCACCGCCGGCGTGCTCGCCGAGCTCGAGCGGTTCCCGATCGACGTCTGGACCAGCGGCAACCACATCTGGGACAAGAAGGAGGGGGTGCCGCTGCTCGATGCCCACCCCACTCTGCTGCGGCCGGCCAACTACCCGGACGGCAACCCGGGACGCGGCTGGTGCGTCGAGACCACCGCGGGCGGCGTGCCGGTCGCGGTGGTCAACCTGCAGGGCCAGGCGATGATGCCGCCGATCGACAACGCCTTCCGCTGTGCCGACGCGGTGCTCGAGGAGATCGCCGCCGCCCACCCCGAGGTCCGGATCGTGCTGGTCGACATGCACGCCGAGGCGACCTCGGAGAAGCAGGCCATGGGCTGGTATCTCGACGGTCGGGTGACCGCCGTACTCGGCACCCACACCCACGTGCCGACGGCCGACGAGAGGATCCTACCGGACGGTACCGCACTGCAGACCGACGTCGGGATGACCGGCCCGTATGAGTCGATCATCGGCATGAAACCGGCCAAGGTGCTCGAGCGGTTTCTCTACAACACGCCGCGACCGTTCGATCCGGCGAAGCGGGGTCTCCAGCTCCGCGGCGCGCTGATCGACGCCGACGAGGCGACCGGCAAAGCCATCGCGATCCGCCGGGTCAAGGTCGACGTCGGGTAGCCGCACGTGACGAGCTGTCAGCTGTCAGCCGTCAGCTCCATCGCAGGCATTCTCCAGGAGGAGATCGACGAGGCTCGTTGGCTGAGAGCTGAGAGCTGAGAGCTGAGAGCTGAGAGCTGAGAGCTGAGAGCTGAGAGCTACTTCGCGCCTGAGCGGTTCATCCCCCGAGCCGTCGGCCGTCGCGGACGACCACCTCGCCGTTCTTGACCACGTGGCGAACCGGGTTGACGCCGTAGTGGTAGACCAGGTGGTAGTGGGTCGGTTCGTTGAGCACGAGCAGGTCGGCCCGTTTGCCGACCTCGACCGAACCGATCTCGGACGCCCGGCCGAGCGCGGCGGCCGAGTTGAGGGTGGCGGCGGTGAGCGCTTCTTCGACCGTGAGACCCATGTCGAGCGTCGCCAGCGCGAGGATGGCGGGCATCGACTCGGTGGGGGACGAGCCCGGGTTGCAGTCGGTCGCCAGGGCGACCGCGCAGCCGGCCTCGATCAGCCGTCGGGCGGGGGCGAAGTCGGTACGCAGGAAGAACGAGGTGCCGGGGAGCAGCACCGCGATCGTGTCCGAAGAGGCGAGCGCCTCGATGCCGGCGTCGGTGACGCAGATCAGGTGGTCGGCGGACAGCGCCTCGAGCTCGACCGCGAGCTCGGCGCCGCCGAGCGGCGTCAGCTCGTCGGCGTGCAGGTGAATGCGCCAGCCGAGGCTGTCCGCGTCTGCGAGCAGCCGGCGGGTCTGGTCGAGATCGAAGACGCCCTGCTCGCAGAACACGTCCACGGCCTCGGCCAGCCCTCGTCGGGCGATGCTCGGGTGGATCTCGTCGATCAGCCGGTCGACCCAGCGTTCGGGGTCGTCTTGGTGCTCGGGCGGAACCTCGTGCGCCGCGAGGCACGTCGGGTGAAGGTCGACGGGGTGACTCCGCTGGGCGGCGGCGATCACCTCGAGCATGCGGATCTCGGTCTGCAGATCGAGGCCGTAGCCCGACTTGGCCTCGAGGGTGGTCGTGCCGTGGACGAGAAAGGTGTCGAGACGGTGTATCGTGCCGTCGAGCAGCTCGTCGAAGCTCGCCGTCCGTGTGGCCGCCACCGTGGCATTGATGCCTCCGCCGGATCGCGCGATCTCCATGTAGGACTCGCCGGCGAGCCGTCGGTTGAACTCGGCCTCCCTCGAGCCGGCCCATACCGGGTGGGAGTGAGGGTCGACGAAGCCCGGGACGACGCAGCCGCCGGCGGCATCGAGCTCGCGATCGGCCGGCGCGAATCGGCGGTCGTGCTCGGCGGCCGTGCCGACGAACGCGATGGTCGCGCCGTCGCATCGAACCACGGCGTCGTCGACCGTGCGGACCGCGCCCAGCTCGGGCCCGCGACGCGCGGTCGTCCCTTTCGGGGTGACGATCCGGCTCGCGCCGCGGACCAGCAGGCTCACACGCCGCCCTCGCCGGTCGCATCCTTGCTGCGCGAGAGCAGCGCGATCTGCGGTGTCGTGCGCTCCTCCTGCTCGCGAGCGCGGTCGTCGTCGATGAGGCCCTGGAGCAGCTCGACCAGCCGCACCAGCTCGGATCGGGTCTCGCGCCGACGCTCGCGCAGCTGTTGGATCACCCCGTCGATCTTGCGGGCGCGCTCATTGGCCTCCGTGACGAGACGGTCGGCCAGGCCGTGGCCGTCTTCGATGATGCGCTGGCCCTCGTCCCGTGCCGCCTCGACGGTCGCCTCGGCCGAGCGCTGGGCCGCCACCAGCGCTTCCTGGAGCGCCGCCTCGCGTTGCCGGAACGAAGCGAGCTCGGACTCGAGCTGGTGGATCTGCTGGCGCAGGCCACCGCGATCGCGGACCAGCGCCTCGAGAGTGCCGGCGATCTCGGTCAGGTACTCGTGCACCTCGTTGGGCGGATAGCCCCGGAGCTTGATCGGGAACTTCTTGCCGAGGATGTCGAGTGGGGACAGCTCGGACATGTGCCAGCCCTCCTTTTCAGTCTTCCAGTATGCCACGAGACGGCCCGTCAGGGTGTGATGCCGGGGACGTTTCCCGTCGGCTATACTCGCTGTGGCGGGAGCGCGGACGGCCCATCGCGACCGCGAGGGAGTGCGCATGTCCGAAGTTCAACTTCGAGTCCACGAGCTGCGCAAGACCTTCCACCCGGGTTTGTTCGAGCGCGACGTCGAGGTTCTGAAGGGGCTCAGCCTCGAGGTCGACCGCGGTGAGATCTTCGGTTTTCTCGGTCCCAACGGCGCCGGAAAGACCACCACCATCAAGGCGATCACCGGGCTCGTCATCCCGGACTCGGGCGAGATCACCGTCGCAGGGCACCGGCACGACACCATGGCGGCCAAGCGGACGATCGGTTTCATGGCCGAGAACCCCTACCTCTACCCCCACCTGAGCGGTCGGGAGTACCTCCGATTCTCGGCCGAGCTGCTGGCGGTCGACCGCGGCGAGATCGGCGATCGCGTCGCGGCCGCGCTCGAACAGGTGTCCATGACGGGCGCCGCGGACCAGAAGTTGACCACTTTTTCCAAGGGCATGCTGCAACGGGTCGCGCTGGCTCAGGCACTGCTCGGTGAGCCTCGGCTCCTGATCCTCGACGAGCCCATGAGCGGCCTCGACCCGATCGGCCGGCGCGACGTCCGCGATCTCATCCTCGAGCAGCGCGACCGCGGCGTGACGGTGTTCTTCTCGAGTCACATCATTCCGGACGTGGAGACCGTGTGTGATCGCGTGGCGACGGTCATCGACGGCCGCGTCCGCGGGGTCGGCGCGATCCACGACCTGCTCGCCCGAGAGGTCGAGTGCTACGAGCTGACCTTCACCGGCTGCGAGCCGACCTCGCTCTCGACACCGCTCTCCGCGGTCCACCGGAGCAGCGATGCGGTCTGGGTGCGCGTCGAGGCGGAGCACCGCGATACCCTCGTCCGGGAGCTCGCCGACAGCGGCGCCCGGCTGGTCAGCCTGACGCCGGTCCGCAGCACCCTCGAGGATCTGCTCGTCCGTCAGTACGAAGAGGGGGCAGCGCGATGAGATCGATCCGGGTGATCGCCGCCAACACGTTCCGCGAGGCGGTGCGCGACCGGGTGCTGTACCTGTTTCTCGGCTTCGCGACCCTGCTGCTGGCGAGCTCGAAGCTGTTCGGCATGCTCACCGTCGGCGACCAGTCGAAGATCCTCAAGGACATGGGGCTCGGCGGCATCCAGTTCTTCACCATGCTGATCGCGGTCATGATGAGCGTGCTGCTGATCAGCCGCGAGATCGACAGCCGAACCGTCTACTTCATCCTCGCCAAACCGATCAGGCGGTGGCAGTTCCTGCTCGGCAAGTACGTCGGGCTGCTGGCGACGGTGCTGGTCAACCTCGCGCTGATGACGTTCATGCTGCTGCTCTTCGTCTGGGCATACGGCGGCGGATTCGACCCGCGGTTGATGCTGGCGACCGGCATGATCGGGGTCGAGATGGCGCTGCTGGTCGCTTTCGCCACCCTGTTCGCGGTGCTGACCCGACCGATCCTCGGTTCGGTCTTCACCCTGGCCGTCTTCGTCGTCGGGCACGTGTCCGAGGACCTTTGGCTGCTCACGCGGCACCTGCCGGGATCGATCGGCCGCGGTGTGGTGACGGTCCTCTACTACCTGGTGCCCAATCTCGAGCGCTTCAACTTCAAGACCGAGGTCGTCCACGGGTTGCCGATCCCGGTCACCGCCGTGCTCTGGGCGGTGCTGTACGGCGTGCTCTTCACCGCGCTCGTCCTGTTCCTCGCCTGCCTCCGGTTCGGGCGGAGAGATCTCAAGTGAAACGCGGCATCATCGCGTTGCTGGTGGTCGCCATTCTGCTCGCCGGTGCGGTCACCGCGGAGCGGGCGATGCAGGGGATCGACCGGCAGGACCCGCTCGGCCGTCACCTGCTCTACCTGCCGAGCCCGGAGATGCTCCGGTTGGCGAGCCTCGGCAACCCGGGCCTGGTGGCCGACGTGCTCTACCTCTGGGCAATCCAGTACTACGCGCAGTATCAGCCGCACGATCGCTTCCTGTACCTCGAGCCGATCTTCAACCTGATCACCGATCTCGACCCGCGGTACGACGACGCCTACCGCATCGGCGCGCTGATCATGGAGCTTCCGGTCACCGAGGAGGCGAAGAACAAGGCGGCGGTGATCCGGTTGTTCGACAAGGCGCTGCGCAACATGCCGGGCAACTACGAGATCGCCGAGGCTGCCGGCTGGGACATGTACATCCGGTACCGCGACAAGGCCGAGGCCATCCGGTACTTCGAAGCCGCCGCGGCGATGCCGGGCGCCCCGCACCGGCTGGAGCGGTTTCTCGGCGTCTGGCGGGAGCAGGGAGAGGGCTGGTCGTTCGACGACGCGCTCGCCTACTGGCGGGAGGTGCGGGACGAGGCGGAGAGCCGCTACGACCGGACCATGAGCGAGCGCCAGATCTACCGGCTCTACGCCGGGCACGACGAGGAGCGCCTCGACCCGATGCTGAAGCGCTGGAGCACGCGTCACGGCAGCTGTCCGTCCAGCTGGCAGCCGCTGGTCGATGCCGGCTGGCTCGACGAGGTGCCGAAGGACTACTTCGGTCATCCGTACCGGATCCTCCCCGACAGCTGCTCGACGATGGGGCAGGACGAGGCCCACGTCAACTGACGGAGCCGCCGCCCGCGCACGTTCTGGTGGTGGAGATTCGCCCTGCGATGGGCGTCACGGCCCGCGCGTCATCGAACCGAGAACCTGCCCGAGGTGAAGGGCGCGGCGGCATTCAGGATCGTCGGCGAGGGCGCGTTCGAGCTCCGAGGTCGCTACCGGCATGAGATCGGGCCGCTCGGCGAGCCGGGCCATGACGTGAGCCGCGTCGTCCGGGTGCAGGACGCGGTACTCGCGTCCGGCCAGGAAGCTGCCGGGCACGCTGCTCCGACGAACCAGGATCATGGCGACGTCATCCCAGTACACCATCGCCCAGCGCTCGTCCGGGAACCAGAGCTGCGAAAATCCCCGCGGGCCGAGATCGGCGCCATCCGGCGTCGTGACCTCGAGCGGCTCGTGGTAGCGCAGCAGCACGGTGTCGATCGCGTACCCGTCGAGCATCGCCTGCCAGGCGGCGACGTCGCTCTGTGAGAAGATCCGCCAGATCTCGGCCAGCAGCGGCTCGTTGACCTCGTTTCGGTCGTCGAGAAAGACCCGGTGCTCGGGATATCCGGCGAGCAGCAGCCAACCGCCGAATCGAACGTCGTTGTACAGCCGCCCGTCGAGCAGGTCGTGATCGGTCATGAACCGCCAGGCGCGGTCCGGATACCATCTGTCGGCGAACCCGAAGCCCGCCGCCGGCCACGGCCGCACCAGGCAGACCACGGTCAGCACCGCGACCAGACCGGCGCCGACCAGGAGCCGGACGCGTTGCTCGGACCGACCTGCGACCGGCGGGCGGCCGATCAGGGGCAGCCGCGCCAGGGCCGGCGCCAGCGCTATCGGCAGCAGCACGAAAAACACACCGAGGTTGCGGATGTGGCGCAGCGCGAGGGCTGCCGCGGCGGCCGTCAACAGCCAGTGCTTGGGCGCCCGACTGCCGGCCGCCAACACCAGAGCGGCCAGCACCAGGGCGACGTAGAGCGTCGGAGCGTCGGCGGGGCCGGGGGCAAGCCACTCCGGATTCGGGATGTGCGGCGCCCGCACCATCTCGGCGAGCCGGAACGGCACGCTCCAGATGCGCAGTCCGAACGGGTTGGCGAGCGTCGCGGCGCCGGCGGCGAGCAGGCCTGTGGCGCCGCTGACCAGCGCGGCCCGGTCCGGTGCGCGGCGGGCGATCTGACCGACGATCTCGCCGGCGTACCAGACGCCCATGAGGACGGGGGCGATGAGCATCGCGCCGTGCAGATTGACGCCGAGGGCGGTGATGACGGCTACCGGCAGCGGCCACCACCGTCTCCCGCGCCGCTCGGCGAACAACCAGACCGCCAGCGGCAGCAACACCAGAGTGGCGAGCTCGGGCCGGACGAAGAAGCGCGGCCGCGCGGCCCAGACGCAGAGCGCGGCGAGCCCGAGCGCCACCGGAGGATCGAGGCCGCTGCTCACGCCGATCCGGAGCAGCAGCAGCGTCATGGCGACGACCGCGAGCATTCGAAGGAGCACCAGGACCGGCGCGCCGCCGACATCGAAGAGCGCCGCGACGAGCAGCTGGAAGAGCCATTCGTGGTCGATCCACTCGACCCCGCCGGAGGTGAAGCTGAACGGGTCGTGGTCGAGGATCTCGTGGTGAGCGGCCATCCATCGGCCGGACGTGATGTGCCACCCGATCGAGGTGTTGGTGATCTGGAAGGCACCACACACCAGACCGAACGCCACGGCGGTGGCGATGATGATCGGCGGGAGGCGCTGTGCGTCCGGGAGTGTGAGTTCGGAATCGTGGAGGTCGGATCGCGGGGCTGGCGCGTGCGCCGCCATGTTCCGGCGTCAGTCCTTGTCGGGCTCGTTCGAGCCGGCCAAGACGTAGCGCTCCCACTCCGGCTCGAAGGCGAGGGATTGGGCGGAGGTCATCCGATCGAGGAAGACGATCCCATCCAGGTGGTCGTGCTCGTGCTGAATCACCCGGGCATGGAACCCGTCTGCGGTCATGCTCACCGGTGCGCCATCGACACCGCGCGCCTTGACCTTGATCCGGCGCTGCCGCGGTACCAGGCCACGCAGGCCAGGAATCGACAGACAACCCTCCCAGCCCTCCTCGATGGTGTCGTCGACGAACCGGATCTCCGGATTGACCAGCACCGTCGGGTCGACACCCGGAGCATCGTCGGTGGCCGGGAGCCAGTAGGCGAACAGGCGCAGCTCTTCGGCGACCTGAGGTGCCGCGAGCCCGACCCCCTCCTCGTCGAGCATGGTCCGGATCAGGCTGCGTCCGAGCTCGTCGAGCCGGCCCGAGGCAAACCACTCCTCCGGCACCGGTTCCGCGGTCGATCGAAGCACCGGGTGGCCGAGTCGGATGACCTCGAGTCGCTGGCCGGTCTCGATCATCGCCCTCAGCCGCAACCGGAGCAGCCGCCCGAGCCGCACGCGTCGGCGGCGGGCTGATTGGGGTTGTCGACAAGGAAGCCGGTGCCGCGCTGGTCATCGACGAAGTCGACCTTGGCCCCGGTCAGATTGGGCGCCGAGTTCGGGTCCACGAGGACCGTCAGATCGCCCTGCTCGACCACGGTGTCGCCGTCGCGTTGCTCGTCAAAGGTGAAGCCGTAGGCGAAACCCGAGCAGCCGATACCCTGGATGAAGATCCGCAGCTCCTTGCCCTCTGCTTCGGGGTTCTGGGCGGCGAACTCCTTGACCTTGGTGACCGCGGTGTCGGTGAATGAGATCATCTTCCGTCCTCCTGATCGCCCGGCCCGTCGGACCGACGCGGATCTTCGGCGCGCCCCCCTGATAACAGCCGGAGGGCGGCGGTTATTCGATACCCTTCTCGGCGAGCCAACGTTCCGCCTCGATGGCGGCCATGCAGCCGGTGCCGGCCGCGGTCACCGCCTGACGGTAGTACGCGTCCTGAACGTCGCCACAGGCCCAGACACCCTCGACCGAGGTTCGGGTCGTCCCCGGGACCGTGATGACGTAGCCGAACTCGTCCATGTCCAACTGGCCGGCGAACACCTTCGTGTTGGGGAGGTGTCCGATGGCGATGAACACGCCCTGGGTCGGCAGCACCCGGGTCCCGCCGGTGCGCGTGTCCTCGAGCACGACGCCGGTGACGCCGCCATCCCTGGCGCCGAGAATCTCGGTGACGACCGAGTTCCAGGCGAACTCGATCTTCGGGTTGTCCATCGCACGCTGCTGCATGATCTTGGACGCGCGCAGCTCGTCCCGCCGGTGGACCACGGTGACCTTGGTGGCGAACTTCGTCAGGAAGGTCGCCTCCTCCATCGCGGTGTCGCCGCCGCCGACCACGACGACCTCCTTGTCGCGGAAGAAGAAGCCATCGCAGGTCGCGCAGGCCGACACACCGAACCCCATGAGCTCGGACTCGGACGGAAGGCCGAGCAGCTTGGCCGACGCTCCGGTGGCGATGATCAGAGCGTCGCAGGTGATGTCGCCCGACGACGCGGTACCGATCGTGAACGGCCGGCTCGAGAGATCGACGGTCGTGATTTCGTCGAACATGAAGCGGGTGCCGAAGCGCTCGACCTGGGCCTTGGTGCGCTGCATGAGCTCGGGGCCCATGATGCCGTCGGGGAAGCCGGGGAAGTTCTCGACCTCGGTGGTGATCGTGAGCTGTCCGCCGGGTTGTAGGCCCTCGATGACCAGCGGCTCGAGGTCGGCGCGGGCGGTGTAGAGCGCGGCGGTCAGGCCGGCCGGGCCCGAGCCGATGATGAGAACCTTGACGTGTTGGTGGGTCATGATGTCGAGCCTCCACGGGGTCGGGGTGCGGCCAGCGCCCCGATCGGGAAATACGGACCGCAACCACGCATTATCCATAGAACCCGCGATGGGGCAAGGTCGGCGGGCCGGGAGCGTGGTACACATTGATGGTGTTTTGGCTGATTCTCGCACTGGCGATTCCACCGACCGCTGCGGCCGGGTCGCCGGCCGTCGGTCTCGAGGCCGCGGCGCGTGCGGGGCATTGGGACGCGGTCCTGGTCGCGGCCCTCGGCCGCGGCGATCAGATCCCGCTGCGGCCGGAGGAGGCCCTGATCGCCGCCCACGCGGCACGGGTCGCGGGCGACGTGCCGCTGTCGGCGTCGTTTCTGGAGCGACTCATCGACCATCCCGAGCTCGGCCCGGTCGCGCGCGTCGAGCTCGCCGAGCTGATCGTCGAGGACGAGCCGGATCGGGCGTTGGAGCTCGTGCTCGGCCTGGTCCGTCGGGCTCCGACGGGATCGTTGCGCAACGCGGCGATCGACACCGCCGAAATCGCGGTGGCGATCGGAGTCGATGCGGAGCTGCGCGCCGCTGTCGAGCGCGTGCTCCCGTCGCTGGGTCGCCGGACCGGACGCGGTCTCGAGCTCGCGTTGGCGCGCACGGCCGAGCCC
>Ga0316576_10001001_pt1 | contig 14561 bp, 8 predicted proteins | sample S0NA_FD_203075 | JGI IMG/M metagenome (GOLD analysis project Ga0316576, IMG submission 203075) | Rhizosphere microbial communities from salt marsh grasses in Alabama, United States - S0-2_050615r3r5 | ecosystem: Host-associated > Plants > Roots > Rhizosphere | place: USA: Alabama | collected... | reverse complement strand
GTCATGAACCGGCCAGGGTTTAAGTGCCAGTTGATCGAGCTGGTAATCGATCAAGGCTTGTTGGAAAACTACCCGCTCACAGCATTCGTAGTCGCTCTGCTGTGAAAGAACGGCCGTGACCATCTGTGCCGCGTACCCGCGGAATATGGCCCGGTAGCCGGCTTCGTCTTGAGGAAGCCCTACCAGGATGGGGCTGGGCAAATTGATCCGCAGCCCATTATTGGTCAACAGCCCGGCGTTAGGAAAGGCCGCATCAACCAGGGACTGCGGATCTGTAGAAAGGGTGATATTGAACCTTAGGTCAGGATCGCATTCGATATCATCCAACCGGCTGCATAGGTCCGCCAGCTTATCTTCCAGGTCTGCGAGAAGCCGCAGGGCGATTTCCTCATCTCGCTGCCGGTAGTCTAAGGTGATATAAGTACTTTCTTTTTGCAAGGGAGCTCCCCAAAATGGTTCGTCGGGCGGCGATAAGAGCCATCGTTCCTGACCCAGCCGGTACAGGTCTGTTTCTTGCAAGGTTACAGTCTCCGTTAGCCCATTGCCGATCTGAATTTCATAGGGCAGCATCGCGGCCACTTCGGCCGTCAGCATGTCCGGCGAGAAAGTAACAGTCAGGTTATCTTGTTCGGCCGAAAGAGATTCGATGGATTGGACCTGCAAGCCAAATGAGGTCCGGTTAAGAAGGGATTGGGACTGAAAGAGTTTGTGTTGCGCTGCTGTCCAAGCATCGTTTCGACCGGAAAGCAGCGAGAAAAAGAGTTCATCATCCTGCTCAGTTTCCGCAAGGCGCAGCAGGTTGTAGCTGGAAATGATGTCACCTTGCATGGTTTCTCTGTTTTCGCTGATGCGGTGGTCTAACTGGTAATACAGAACTGCACCCAAACCCCCAATGAGTACGAAAATCAACAAAATTGGCAGCCAGCGCCTATGATTGCCTGGAGAATGCTGGGGTGGTGGATCCTCTTTAGGATTATCCCAATCAAAATCCTCTTCTGTTTTCCATTCAAAATTAGTAGGCATAGTTTTGAGACATATCTGATAATTTGATCAACAGAGGTGGAGTTGGATTTATTTTAAGCATCAACAGCCGGCTTACGACTGATAATCATGAACCCCTCATGCATGAGACCCTATGTCTAGGGGCTTCATGCACGTGCTTTCAGATTATTCGGACGAGCGCTCCAGGTAATCGGTATACCCGCCGAGGAATTCCGTCAACTCGCCATCCCGAAGTTCGACGACGCGATCGACAACCTTATCGACGAAGTAACGATCGTGAGAGATTACCAGCACCGTCCCCACAAATTCATCCAGTGTTTCTTCCAGTACCTCGATCGCTGCTATGTCGAGATTGTTGGTCGGTTCGTCGAGCAGCAGGAGATTCGGCCGTTCCAGGACGAGTTTAGCCAACTGCAAGCGGCTGCGTTCGCCGCCGCTAAGCTTGCCAATGGGCTGCTGCATTTGATCGTAGGTGAACAGAAAACGCAGCAGATAAGCGACCGCTGCCTCACGGCTCACCGGGGCGGTTTGCCGGATTTCAGTAATGAGATCCAGATGATCGTTGAGCGTTTCTTGTTCTTGGGCATAATAGCCAATTTTAATACTGGGCCCGATTTTAATCTCCCCAGTGGAAACTCCCTCCGGATCTAAAAGCTGTTTAAGCAGGACCGATTTGCCCGCCCCATTTGGCCCCACAAGAGCGACCCGCTCGCCGTGCCAAAGTGTCGTATTAAGACCTTCAAAAATGATGTGACCGTCATCAAATTCCTTCCCGACATCGACCAGTTCAATGACCTTTTTGCTTCCGCGCCATCCTTCAAGATTTAGGGTCATACGCCGGCTGTCAGTGACCTTCTCAACTTTATCCATCTTGTCCAGCATACGGCGGCGGCTGCGGGCTTGTTTGATATGTCGTTCATTTACAACCATGGAAGCCCACATTTCGAAGCGTTTAATCGCTGCTTCGATACGGGCAATTTCTTTCTGCTGGGCTGCATAAAGCTGCTGTTGCCGCAACCGTCGAATCGCGCGTTCATTGGCGTAAGCTGTGTAATTACCGTGGTAGAGGACCAATCGACCCCCTTCCAGTTCGGCTATTTCTGTAGCTGCCTCATCCAGTAAATAGCGGTCATGGGAGATGATCACTACACACCCCCCATAATCGCGAATGATCTTTTCCAGGTTCCCCTTCGCCTCCAGATCTAGGTGGTTGTCTGGTTCATCCAGGAGCAGCAGTTGAGGTTCCTGGACAAGCAGTTTGGTAAGCATGATCAACTTCTTTTGCCCACCGCTGAGATGTTCAGTCAGTACATCCCATTGGGTCTGATCCAGACCCAGCGCGACCAGGGTCTCTCTGACTTTGCTTGCATAGCGAGATCCATCTTGCTGTTCGAATTCGGCCACCAATTTTTCGTGCCTGGCCATCACCTGGGCCAACTTTTGCGAGTTGCTATAAACGGCCGGATCGCCCATCTGCTCCTCCAGCCGGGCCATCTTTGTTTCAATCGCGGCAATTTCTAACTTTGCCGTCATGGCTTCTTCCATGACCGTTCGACCTGGCGGCAGGGAGGGTTCTTGTTCTAAACGGCCGTAAGTTAAGCCTGGTTTGCGAAAGATCTGCCCCTCGTCGGCAGACAATTCTCTGGAAAGGATTTTCAGAAGCGTAGACTTACCCGCGCCGTTTGCGCCAACTAGCCCAATACGCTGCCCTTGTTGAATCTCCCAACTTAAACCCTGCAGTATTCTTTTGCCTGCCAGGCTGATGCCAATGTTATCGAGATTTGCAAGTATCTCGGCCATGGTACTTAACCCAATTAATTATTAGTTTACTGTTTAAGATTTCCTGATTATACTCTGCTTCATGCGTTCAACAGGGGCTGTTATTCTGATTTTTGTCGGCGCACTCATTTTGACTGCCTGTGATTTGCTGTCAAATAGTGAACAAGCCGAGATTACACCTGAGCCTACCGCTACAGTGGATCAAACAGCGGTGGTAACTACAGTAGTGCCCAATATACCGGATGTAACCACTCCTATCACACCTACCCAGGAAACGAGTACGCTTCGCGTTTGGCTCCCACCGACAATTGCTGAACGAACCGAGGCCGGCACGAGCACACTTTTGGAACAGATTTCGCTTTTCGAGCAGGATAATCCCCAGGTTACACTCATTGTAGAAAGAAAAAGAGCCAGAGGGACGGGAGGCATTCTTGATTATTTGCGAACCGGGCATGTGATTGCCCCGGATATAATGCCTGACCTAGTTGCAGTGCCAACTGATTTACTGCCGGCAATGGCCTCCGAGAATCTTATCCAACCACTTGACAGTAGATTGGATGACGAGGCGATAGAAACCCTTTTCCCGCCGGCCCTTTCACTGGCACAGCCTGAGTCTAATCTACTGGGCTACCCCTTTGCTTTAGGTAGTTTGCCACACCTGGCATATAACAACAATGTCTTGACCGGCACTTTGCCCCTCACTTGGGAACGTCTTATTGAAAATGATGAACACAGCTATGTTTTTGCGGCTGATGGTACGGATGGCGCGTTGTTGGCACTGCAGTTTTATCTGGAAATTGGCGGTAATCTGGTCGATGAAACCGGACAATCAACGCTTGAGTTGGACCCCTTAATTGGCGCCTTGAGTTATATTGAAAATGGTCAGGAACAGGGATTGTTCGCACCGCAGAGCAGTACGATATCGACGACAGATCAGGCCTGGCAGATTTTTCTTAGTGGCGGCGGTAATATTGCTCAGACAACGGCCGATAATTTTCTGGGGCAGTCCGTCGATGCGCTGCCTATCGCCTACACCATTATCCCGGGGATCGACAGACCATTGACGCCCTTGGTTGATGGCTGGGCCTGGGCGGTTACCGCAACTGACCCCATCAAACAAGAACAGGCGATTAGCCTGATTGAAACGCTAACGACTCCCGAAAACCTCGCTTCCTGGAGCCAGGCGAGTGATATCCTACCCTCGCGTCGCGATGCGTTAGATAGCTGGCAGGATCAAGGCCTCTATGTCGGGTTCATTGGTCAGGAATTAGAGCGCGCCGAACCATTGACTTTGTCGCCTTCGAGTACATTGATCACCGTGTTAAAAGATGCTGTATTCCAGGTGGTTTCCGGCAGTAAAACGGCGCAGCAGGCAGCCATCGATGCCGTTAATGGGATGAAGAGTTGACCATCAATCTCACCTGCCAATTATGCAAGAAGTCAAAATGTTGAAATTTGAGCAATACCGGCAGCATATCGAGGATTTGTTCGCGGCAGCGCTCAAAGCATCTGACCCCGCCTATGCGGTGAGGAGTTTCTTACATCGTAACGGCCGATTCTTACAGATTGGGGATGCTGAAGTGGACATTGGCCAGGGGCGCGTTTTCCTGCTGAGCGTGGGCAAGGCGGCGCTGCCGATGGCTGAAGCGGTTTACGAACTTTTAGAAGATATCTTGTATGCCGCAGCGGTGATTAGTAAGCGGGGAGGATTGGAGACTGTTGATTCACGAATGAGCGAATCCTCCGCGGTGCAATTAATGGAAGGCAGCCATCCCATTTCCGGTGAAGACAGCATTGAATCTACAGCGCGGATCATTGATTTACTACGTCAAACAACGAAAGATGATCTGGTCATCTGCCTGATTTCCGGCGGTGCATCCGCGCTGTTAACCCAGCCCTTCGTCTCTCTGAATGATTGGCAAAGTCTTGTGCAGGCGCTGTTGGCCAGCGGCTGCACGATTAACGAACTAAATACCGTTCGCCGCCAGTTGGACAGTGTGAAGGGCGGCGGCCTTGCACGCATGGCCGCACCGGCGCGCTGCTTCAGTCTTATTTTGAGTGACGTTGTCGGGAATCCGCTGGAAGCGATAGGCAGCGGCCCGACGGTAATTTTATCGGAGTCACCTGCAGAAGCTTTGGCTGTTTTGGATCGCTATGAAATAGCCGGGGTATTGAACCATGATGTTTATAGACGTGTGATCGACGGTTTGATGGAACAAGCGAAGGATCACGAAGCCGGGCCTGTAAACACGGCCGTAAACAGCGAGATTTTCATCGTTGGTGATGTAAAAATGGCCGCCCAGGCGGCGATGGCCAGAGCAATTGATTTGGGTTTTGTGGCTCAAATAATCACGGTTCACCTGGAAGGTGAGGCGCGAGAAGTCGGCCGTTTTGCGGCAGCGATTGCCAAAGATACCAGACCGGGTAGGTGTTTAATTTTGGGCGGTGAAACGACCGTTACTTTACAAGGGACCGGTCTGGGTGGCCGCAATCAGGAAGCAGCCTTATCAGCGGCGATCGCCCTAAGCGGTTGGCCTGAAACAGCTGTCGCCAGCCTGGCGACGGATGGGGAAGATGGCCCCACGCCGGCTGCCGGTGCTGTTATTTGCGGTGAAACCGTCCCTTATGCTGTGAGCAAAGGTCTACAGGCCCAGGAATATCTGGATAGAAATGACAGTTACCATTTTTTTATGGAATTGGATTACCTTATTAGCACCCAGAAAGATAGGCCTGATCTCTCACCCTGCCTTGTAGTAACCGGCAGTACGGGCACCAATGTCAATGATTTATTGTTCATACTAACTTATGAAGTCGCGGCCGGGTAGATTTCCAGCAAAATTCCGGCATATTACAGATCAAGAACAAGAGGAAGTGCAATGAGCATCCACTTTGGAACCGACGGATGGCGAGCCGTCATTAGTGATACCTTTACTTTTGCGAATTTACGCCTGGTAGCTCAGGCTATTGCGGATTATGTTCGTGAGGAAAACAGCCAGGACCCCAGTGTCGTTGTTGGCTTTGACACCCGTTTTTTATCTGATCGTTATGCCAGCGACGTTGCGCGGGTTATGGCCGCGAACAATATCAAAACCTGGCTGGCTCGGGCTGATACGCCGACCCCGGCGATCAGTTATGCCGTGGTTATCAAGCAGGCAACTGCCGGGATTATGATTACAGCTAGCCACAATGCACCACGCTACAACGGCGTCAAGCTAAAAGCGAGCTACGGAGGCAGCGCCAGCCCGGAACAGAATAAACTTATAGAAGCCTTATTAAAACGGAATGAGGAGCTGGCACATGGGCCTAATCTGATGGACCTCGATGAGGCGATTAGAGCCGAAAAGATCATTAAATTCGATCCCGCCTGGGCTTATTACGAGCATCTGGGGACGCTTATTGATTTGGACACAATCTCCGCCGGCGAACTCAGGGTTGTTGCCGACGGCATGTACGGCTCGGGCAGGCGGGCTATCGGTGAAGTCCTGGCGCGCACCCGCACCAAGGTCCATGATATCCGACATGAGATGAATCCCGGATTCGGCGGCATTCATCCTGAACCGATCGCTCTGCACCTTGGGCAGTTGATGTCTTTTATCCAAGCGGGGCATTGGGATGTTGGCCTGGCCACAGATGGCGACGCTGATCGCATCGGAGCGGTCGATGCGAATGGTAATTTCGTTGATCCGCACCGCATATTTGCTCTCGTTTTGCGTTATCTCCTGGCCGAACGTGGCTGGCGTGGCAGCGTCGTTAGAACCGTTTCCACCACCAGAATGCTCGATCGCCTTGCCCAGCAGTACGATCTCCCGCTGATAGAGACGCCGGTTGGTTTCAATTATATCGCCGACCAAATTCTGCAAGATGATGTTCTCATGGGCGGCGAGGAATCAGGAGGCATTTCCATCAAGGGGCATATTCCGGAAGGGGACGGCGTTTTGATAGGCCTTTTGCTGCTGGAAGTCATGGCTAAAGCCCGCGAACCGCTCCATGTCTTGATTGAAGACTTGCTGGCTCATTACGGCCCGGCGCAGTATGCACGTACCGACTTGAAGCTCAAACGGCCGGTCGCCAAGTCGGATATGGTGCAAATGTTAGTGGATCTCGCACCGGCGATGATAGAAGGTGTCAACATTGAAGACGTGCAAACCACGGATGGCGTGAAATACTATCTCGATGACGGTAGCTGGCTGCTCATACGGCCGTCGGGTACCGAACCCGTTCTGCGCGTGTATGCCGAAGCGCCGAGCGATGAACGCGTGCGTGCGCTGCTCAATTTTGGTCAAGAAATGGCCGCCAAAGCCTGACTGAGGTTAATTATTCACCCTCGGCCGGATAAGCGTCTCCTTCCTCGATCGGCTGGCTTTCAACCTCCGGCTGCGCTCCGGCGGCGAAAGGAGATGCAAATTTAAGGATGCGATTGTTCCCAGCATCGGCAATATAGATGTTGTTTTCCGCGTCAATGGCGATGCCGTTAGGCAAGCCTAGATTCGTTTCCCCACTACCGAAGGTGCCGAAGCGGCCGATATAGGTGCCGTCGGAACTGAATATCAGGACGCGATATCCTTCAGGATCCGTGACATAGACCCGGTTCTCGCTGTCCACAGCCAGGTAGGGTTTGTTGTTAATAGACGTACTTTCCCAGGCCTCGACCGGCCATTCATTCAGAGAGAAGAGTTCCGGTGAGAACTGCTGCACACGGCCGTTCCAGGTATCCGCCAGGTAAACGTAGCCATCCGGACCCTCGGTGATACCAACCGGTTCGTTCATCTGGCCAAGATCACTGCCGAACCCACCCACCTGGTATTGGAAGTTGCCCTCCGTATCCAGAACCTGCATGCGGTGGTTTCCTGTGTCGGTCACGAGCAAACGGCCGTCATTCAGCAAGATGATTGACCTTGGTCCAAAGAACAGGCCGAGACCTTCCTCGCCCGAGTTCACATCCGGCGATCCACTGCTGCCGAATGAATCGACAAACTGGCCGTCCAGCGTGAACTTCTGAATGCGATGATTCCAGGTGTCGGCAACGTAGACATATTCCTCGTCGACGGCAATACCCCACGGCTCATTAAACTGGCCCAGTTCCGTTCCGAAATTACCCCAGGCTCTCAAGAAATTGCCGTCCTTGTCAAAGACCTGCAGGCGGTGATTGCCTGAATCGAGAACGTAAATGGTTCCATCCTGGCCGACGGCCATATTTCGCGGTAGGGAGAACTGACCTTCGGCCGTTCCCGCGACTTCGCTTTCATTGAGGATCATTAACGGCACTAACGACAATTCCCCTTCTTCATAGGGGTTGGTGGTTTCACCAAGCGCGACGGCGCCTACGCCATAATCCCATAAAGTAGGCATCACGTCATTGCGGATATAGAGGCGCAGGTTGTGCCGTAACGGCCATTCGCCGGCAGTAAATGTTCCACCAAAAACCTGCCCATACTTTTCATAATCACGATAAAAGAATATGTCCCACAAGGCTTCGCGCACATCCGGGTTGCCCAGACCGCGACGGGCTTCGGCCGGTACATTTGGATCGCCAAGCAGAGCGTTCCAGGAGAAGTTTCGATAATCCTCCATCGGCCACCATAAGAAAGTATGCTCGGTATAGGTGTAGTTGTCGCCTAAATAAGGCTCAACGTTGCTCCAGTTTTGTGCTCCAACAAGGATCACGGGCGAATCGTTCAAACTTTGACTTGGGTTTTCGCCAAAGAATACACGCTGTGGATAGTCGCGTAAGTACCATGTCATTGGCCAGGAGACATCGTTGTCAAAAGCAACCTTGATGCTCTTATCTCCATAGAGGCGCATAGATAGTTCTTCCAACTGTTTCATAACAACATTTTTCGTTGCCGGCGCGCCGTGGGCATAGACCATAAATTCGGTGGTGTAATCAGCGTTCTTGAAGGCAGCCATGTAGGTGAAACGGGTGGTCAGCACGCTGAGTAAGACAAAAACGCTCAAGATTAAGAGTGGATTGTGGAGGTAGTCTGCTACTTTGTGGTAAGAACGACGCCAGAACAGGTAAACCAGGCCGATGATCAGGATCCCTCCTAAGAGCTGACCAACATTTTTCAGAAACTCCAGCTGCTGATCGCCAAGCCGAATATCTCCAAATAAGAGGGGGCCAATCACCAGCATGGATGTAACGATCAATAGAATAGTCAGTCCTATGAGGATTATGGAATCCCAGGTGAAGAAATCTTCTGCTTTAAGCGGTGACAGCTTTTCGTTGAAATACCAGCCGGTCAACATGCCCATGGGGATCACGAAGTGAATGCTTAACCAGGGCATTTTCTCCCCGGCATAACTGTATGCAAGCCAGTTTAGAAGCAGCCACCAAACGAGGAAAGGAACAAACTCAAGCAGTACCTTGACATCAAAAAGTTCACTGATGCCGTTTTCTAGTTGGTAATCCCGGATCAGGTGCGTTCTATAGTACAGGAACCAGATGAAGATCGCGCCGATGAGGATTAAGGCTCCCAGGAACAGCCCGGGGATAATTGTGCTCTCCCCGGCGGCTGCAGCGTCTTGAAAAAAGCTGGCGTAAATCCAATTGCCAAAACTGTAAGTCAGCAAGGTCATTAAGAGCGTGATCACCCAATAACCGATGAGTTTGTTCGTGCGGTGCTTTTGGGACCATAGACGGATCGCAAGCAGCGAGAAGATCAGGGGCAAAAACTCGTAAAGGGGAACGATGAACAGATAATAATAACCTGGCTGGCTGCCCCTTTGGACCCCCTGCTGTTCCAACCAGTAGCCAAGAGAGCCCACAACGCCGGTTGTCCATCCACCGAGATTGGTAAAAACCGATGTAAAAAGAACGAGCAGGATACCATTAAAGATAACGGCCGAAATAAGCCACCGGCGCTTATCCCACCACAATCCTACCAGGATAGCTATCGCTATGGCGATGATCAGGAAGAATGCTGAGCGAACGATGCCTGATTCAGCAAATGAACTCCAGCAAACGGAGTTACCCAAACGGCCTGCTAACACCTGGAAGGCTGTCATGCTTTCCTGTCCATCCAGGACACAGGTATTTAACGTGTAATCGGTCGGGTTCCAGCCGACGAGCTTGGTCAGGAAAGGTGAGGTAAGCGGCAGTAGGAGCGTCGAGAATAAAATTATCAGGTCGAATTCCGGATAGTTGTCGATTTCAGGCCGCAGCGCACGGATGATAAGAAACAAGCCGGCGCCAAAAATTCCCAGGCCAACGATCTGGGCCCAATGGAGAAGGGTGGTTGATTCTGCCGCGGAACTTGCATCTGCTTGATCAATATCTGCATTGGGATCGACGGCGAAACCTTCCGTTGCTTCTGCGGTCATCCCGGGCTCAGTAGTGCTTGCCGACCTATGCGTGCCTACAAAACCCACACCGGCGATCACCAGACCGGCTAAAACCACGAGGATGGGCATGCGCAGCCTGGGGAGTGAATTTTGTATCCAGGGTGCATTTACAAACTTCGCTAATAATCTGATCACCAGGTAGCTGCCAAAAATGGCGACATAGATGAAAGCTACCTCCTTGGTAGAGAACATCAACGCTGTTGCGGCTACAAAAAACCACAAATAGAGGTCCTTACGCTCGCGAAAATAGTACCAGATGCTGATGAACACGATCATGGCCCAGATGATGATATAAACATCGTGGCGGATATATCTTGAGTAATAGGTGACAAATGGAGATATCAGAAAGATAAAACTGGTGAATATCGCTCCGATCCGGCCGAGCCAATCACGCAAGAAGTAGGGAAGAATAATTAAGATGATGCCAAAGAGAGCGACCGGAGCGCGTGCGGCGAAATCGCTGTCCCCTAATAACCAGTAGGCGACGGCCGTAATGTGAAACAGGAATGGCCCGTGCATCAACGGGGTATGGTTGTAACCCTGACCGTCATAAAACTGGTAAGAAAATTGTGTGTGTAGGCTCTCATCGTGACTCATCACGCGGCTGCCCAGCGCCCAAAAACGGGTCACGATAGCCACGGCAATGAAGATCAGATAGATCGTTTTCTCCCAATCAAGATTGATTGCCGGGATTACGAGCCGGGATAAAAAGTCATTGTTGACTTCTTCAGGTGTGGTGCTGATTTCGCTCATCTTCTTCTTCGCAGGTGTTAACCTTTGGCATTGTCCCCGTCGGTTATGGTGTTAATGCCTTAAATCAATTAGTGGTTGTACTGCTAACAGCAGCAATAGGTGTTGGTGAGTGGAGAGGCGCCGGGGCGGCGATAACCTGCACAACAGGTTCGCTTTCATAAGCGGGTAGATCGCTTACAAATCTCTCCGTGACGGCGGGTGTGATGTTGTCATCGCCACGGCTGTTCTGGACAACTGTCGCAGTCGGCGTGTTCGTTGAGGTCGCAGTTGCCGTGGTGGCAAAAAAGATCGACATCGATCGTTTAGACTCTGGAGCGGTCATCAAAAGGCTTCCCAAGATGACAACCAATAGAATCAAGGCCGGGGCCAGGCGCGTTGTCCAGTTGGCGGTGGTTCCGCGCGGGTGTTTCTTTTGTGGGATCGGCGGCATTAATTGGCGGAGCTGTGCCGTATCCGGCCGGGTCGCGGTATTAAGAGCTTCGCGAACTAACGCGCCGATCTCGCGCTCATCATGGACCTTTCGCAGGCATGTCGTGCAGCCGGCAATATGCTGTGCCACCTCGTTTGCCCGATCCGGTGTCAATAAGCCCAAAACATAATCAGGTAGTTGTTCGTGAATTTCTTGATGGGTCATATCTCTTTCTACACGTGTCTTCCTGCCGAAGCGCAGTAGACTTCACTATTCCGGCTTATCCATTTTGTGAAGGGGAATAATTTCTCGTAGTTTTTTATGAGCAAGGCGCATGCGTGATTCGGCCGTTTTAGGAGATATATTCAAAATCGCGCCGATTTCCTTATACTGCATGCCGGTGTAGTAACGAAGGACGGCCGTTTCTCTCAACTTCGGCGAGAGTCGGCCGAGGGCATCCCAGACATCACGCTGTATTTCTGTCTGTTCCAGCAGTTCATCAGGAGATCGTGCGTTTTCATCTTTTACCCCATAAGGTGCCAAAAAAGAGAGCGGCATTGTCGGCAGCCACTTACGGCGCCGCTTATTGCGACATCGACTGACCGTGATGCGGTATAACCAGGTGGTGAAGGCTGACTTCTCTTCGTCAAAATCCGCTAACTTGCGAAACGCGTATTCGAAACTATCTTGCAAGACCTCTTCGGCATCCTGGCGATTTTGCAGCAGGCTGTATGCCAGTCGATAGATGAGTCCGGCATGGCGTTCGTAAAGGATCGTGTAAGCTGCATCATCCCCCGACAGGCAGCGCTCGATAAGGAAATTTAATTCCGCACCGTTTGAGGGATAGGCTCCCTCTATCGAGTCCCATGTCAGGGAAGAAAAATCACTCATGACCACTCGTTAACATCATTTATTCTTGCGGCAGCACCAGGTCAGCTCGAACCCACAGGATCACACGTTCTGCGATTGGCTGCACGGCCGTTTCATGGAAAAACCACCAGCGTAACATATCCGCCAGCGGTGTATAACTTTCCGAAGCTGCTGTTGGTTCGCTCTGCAAGAGACCGAAATCACTACCCACATAATCGGCCCCTAAGAGGGGTTCCGCCTCTCCAAACTTGCTGATTATTACCTGCTGTCTTGCCTGCGGTGGAACCGTCTGGCCCATCGTCGCCTGCCAGAAATCGCGTAAGTACCAATGCAATACCGGTGAGTCAACGGCGCTTAAAAGGGTTAAATCCGCATCCGAATTGGAAGCCGCGCGCGAGATTTCTTGCAGCGTATCGAGCAGAAGCGGTAGTTCACTGTCAGTTCCGGTTGTGACCCATTCTTCACGGGGATCGTTGGCTGCGAAGTGGGTAAGCTGCCAGGCCGTGCCCCATTCATAGGCTAACAGGAAAAGAAGGGCGGCAACCCATAGACCTTGTGTAATTGAGGCATCTGTTATAGCCCAGAAGTAATAGATGAGCAGTGCGGCGCCGGCCAAGGCCAGGAGTCCCAGCCAAAGATTGCTGAGATCCAGGCGATCATAAATTGAGACGCGTAGATAACGGGTGACATTGACGAGTAGGATCGCACTAATCAATAGCAGCCCGCCAGTCAAAAACCACGTCCAACGGTTCATGCCCTGCTGCAAGAGATGCGTGGAGAAAAGCCCCACGAGCAAGTAGCCGGACAAAGTCGCCAGCAGCACGTTCGATAAAGCACTGCTCTGTAAAAATATCAGGGCTAAAGAGAAAGAAAACCAGAGGAGGAGCAGCATGCCTGGGGATTTGTTTTTCCAGAAAGCCCAAGCAACGGCGATTGTCCCTAACATGATAAGGGCGATTTCATAGCGGACCAAGACCCAGAACGGCGCTGCTATTGCTTGCAGACCGCCGCTAAAACCGAACTGGCCCAGCCAATCACCGACTAATTTTGCGCTTGAATCTAACCCGGCCGGATACGTCAACAAACGTGTGCTCAAGCCAAGCAGTACCAGGAGGCCAAGGATCAAGCCCTTGATAATGGTATTTCGTTCGGGAAGTACGGACCGAAAAGGTCTATCGGGTGAAAGGTTTGCTGCCAGGAGAGCTAGAGCAAAAACCAGCAACCCGCCATAGAACAAGGGACTGCTCGTCAATCCCAGACCCACGGCCGCGGTTAAGGTATAAAACCATTTTTTTGTGAGGTCTCCGTTCAGCTGGGCAGCCGCTACCACGACCAGCAAAAGTGCAAAGAGGGCGATTGCATCCCCGCCAACGGTGCGTGAGATGGCACTGTTTAAGGGTGAAGCGGTTAAAAGGGCTGCCGCGACAAGGACGCCGGTTGTACCCAACCGGCGGCGCAGAAGCCAGGGTAAACAAATGAGACCCAGACCAAATAAAGCCGGAACCAGGCGCATAATGGTGTCGCTGATACCGAGAACCGGCATTAACAGCGTGGTCAGTGTGAAATAAGCGGGGCTGCCAATGAGGACGGCCGTTGATCCCGGCTGCAAGTACTGCCAGGCAGCAAACGCTTCACTCGCCTCGGTGGGCGAGAGCGGGATTTTTCCTAGATCGCTTAAACGCATAATGGCGGCTGCTATGATAACCAGAAGGTAGAGTCCGTCGGCAGCAGAAACTCCGGCCCACCTGGAAGCGGCCGTTGTCTCTTTAGGAAAATCTAAATCCGTTCTATGTTCTGCCTGTGCATTAATCCGCATGATTACTCATCCAAAAGCTGAATAAGCTTCTCCGATTTATAGGCTACTGCGGTGTCCAATGATAGATAGTAACGCCGGTGCTTTCAAACGCAACGTCTAAATTTTCACTGAACTTATCCATTCCTGACAAGCCATAAGTATCGCGTTCCAAACCGCCAACGACAATATAGCGTACATCATAGCTATCTAATAGAGCAGCTACATTATCTAGATTGGGCGAGGTGTAGATCTCTGTGACCACAGGTTCGCGGACGGCCGGTTCCGGCGTAGAGCCGCGCCATTGGTATTCATGTCCGGGCCAGCCGAGGATGGTGGGTAGTCCGGTTGCAGACGAAATTCGGCCGTAGTTTGTGTATTGGCCGCCGACCGCTTCCAGAATCACAGACATGTCGGGCGCATTTTCCCTTAGCCATAATACAGCGGCGTAATCACCCGAATTAAATGCTGCCATCTGCGCCAGGCCATCCAATGAAGCCCGCCCTCTGCCTTCTTCAGTTACGGGGCCACGATATTCAAGGGCACGCGAGTTCACAGCGTAGATGGGGAAGAGTATAGCCACAAGAAAGGCCAGCATGTAACCGGCCGTAGCCA
>Ga0316576_10001000_pt1 | contig 14565 bp, 8 predicted proteins | sample S0NA_FD_203075 | JGI IMG/M metagenome (GOLD analysis project Ga0316576, IMG submission 203075) | Rhizosphere microbial communities from salt marsh grasses in Alabama, United States - S0-2_050615r3r5 | ecosystem: Host-associated > Plants > Roots > Rhizosphere | place: USA: Alabama | collected... | reverse complement strand
CCGCCCCGCCCCCCCGGTCAAGGACCCGGGAGACCTGACCCCTTCATGTCCAGGCTGCGAGAGAGGAAGGTCCACTTGTCGGTGACGTCGTCGATCTGCTTGGCGGTGGGCTTGCCGGCGCCGTGGCCAGCCCGCGTCTCGACGCGGATGAGAATCGGGGCGTCGCCACCCTGGGCGGCCTGCAGCGTCGCCGCGTATTTGAAGCTGTGGGCGGGAACCACCCGGTCGTCGTGGTCGGCGGTGGTGATGAGCACCGCCGGGTACTCCGTCCCAAAGTGGATGTTGTGCAGGGGCGAGTACCCGATGAGGGTCTCGAACCCCTCCTGCGTCTCCGCGCTTCCGTAGTCGGACTTCCAGGCCCACCCGATGGTGAACTGGTGGAAGCGGAGCATGTCCATGACCCCCACCGCGGGAATCGCCGCCCCGAACAGGTCGGGCCGCTGGTTGAGCACCGCCCCCACGAGGAGCCCGCCGTTGCTCCCGCCGTAGACGGCGAGCCTCGGGGAGGAGGTATACCCCTCTCCGATGAGGTACTCGGCGGCCGCAATGAAGTCGTCGAAGGTGTTCTGCTTGTTCCCCAGGCGCCCGGCCTCGTGCCACTCCTTGCCGTACTCCCCTCCCCCGCGCAGGTTGGCCACCGCCCAGACACCCCCCATCTCCAGCCAGGCCACCACGGCCACGGAGAAGGACGGGGTCAGGGAGACGTTGAAGCCCCCGTAGCCGTAGAGGAGGGTCGGGTTCTGGCCGCTTCGCTCCAGGCTCTTTCGGTGGACGAGGAACAGCGGCACCCGGGTGCCGTCCTTCGACTCGAAGAAGACCTGGGTGGCCTCGAAGTCCCGGGGGTCGAAGGCGACCTCGGGCTCGCGGAAGAGGGTGCTCTCGCCGGTCCCGGGATCGCAGCGGTGAATCGTGGTGGGCCAGGCCCAGGATGTGTAGGAGTAGAAGAAGGCGTCGTCTCTCCGCTTGCCGGACATCGCCACCGACCCGAGGCCGGGCAGGGCGACCTCCTTCTCGACGCCACCGTCGTTGCCGTGGATGCGCAGGCGGTGGTGGGCGTCCCTCTCCCAGACCACCACGAAGCGGTCGCCGATCATCGAGGCGCTGGACAGCACCGCCCGATCCCGGTCCTCGGGAATGAGGGTCTTCCAGGCGGTGGGATCCGGGTCGCGGCGGTCCACCGCGACGAGACGGTAGCGCCCGGCCCCGTTGTCCGTCCGCACGTAGAAGACGTCGTCGTCGTTGCCCACGACCTCGTACTGGGCATCGAAGGCGTCGAGAAAGGGATCGATGGAGCCGGTCGGGTCCTCGAGGTCTCGCAGGAAGATGCGGTTCTTCGGGTCGGTGCCCTCGGTCTGGTAGACGAGCAGGAACCGCCCGTCGTCCGTCACCGCCGCCCCCAGGCCCCAGTCGGGGTGATCCGGTCTCTCGTAGGCCAGCTCGTCGTCCTCCTGGGACGTGCCCACGCGGTGGAAGTAGACCTTCTGGTTCTTGTTGACACCCCTCAGGGCCTGGTCCTCCGCCGGCTCGGCGTATCGGCTGTAGTAGAAGCCGGTCCCATCCCGCCGCCAGGCGGCAGTGGAGAACTTCGACCACTGGACGACGTCGGGCAGATCCTCACCGGTCGCCACGTCCCGCACCCGCCACGTGCGCCAGTCCGACCCACCCGAGGCAGAGGCCCAGGCCAGGTAGCGTCCGTCGTCCGTGAAGGCCGTGCCCTGGTCGGCCAGGGCGACGGTCCCGTCCTCCGAGAGGACGTTGGGGTCGAGGAGCACCTCGGGCGCCCCCTCGAGACCCCTTGCCCGATACACCACGGACTGGTTCTGAAGCCCGTCGTTGCGGCTGAACACGGTCCAGGGCCCTTCCCTCGACGGCAGCCCGAAGCGCTCGTGGTCCCACAGTCGCTTCACCCGGTCCCGGATGGCCTCCCGCTCGGGGACCGACGCGAGCCAGGAGAAGGTGATCTCGTTCTGGGCCTCGACCCACGCCTTCGTCTCGGGGCTTCTGTCGTCCTCCAGCCACCGGTAGGGATCGGGGACCTTCGTCCCGAAGTAGTCGTCGACGATGTCGTCCTGGCGAGCCTCGGGGTACGGGAGACGGCCGGCCTTCGGCATCAGCTTCCTCGTCGCACGCCCCAAGGAGATCCTCCCCGGAAGGCCAGGACTACGTCCCCTTCTTGATGCGCAGGATCTGGCGGGCGGGGACGTCCTCGCGGACCGAGGTCGTCTTGTCCGGCCAGGTGACCTTGATCTCGTCCACGGTCTCGAGGCCCCCGAGGCCGAAGTGAGGGCGGGGGTCGTGGGTGCTCATGTAGGAGTCGCCGGAGGCGATGTCCCGCCACTGGGTGCGGCCGCCGGCGGTGACCTCGACCTCGGTCCCGATGGGGACGATGCCGCCCTTCTCGTCCTCGCAGATCACGATCAGCCAGGAACCCGCCTCGGAGTCGTTGCGGAGGAGCGACGGCGGCTCGTCGAGGTGGGTGAGCAGCATGTCCAGGTCCCCGTCGTCGTCGTAGTCGGCCACGGCGAGGCCGCGGCTCGAGCGGACCTGCTCGAACCCGGGCCCGGCGTTGTCGGTCACGTCCACGAACATCGGTGAGGCTCCCGGGCCCCTGTTGTCCAGGAGGATGTTCCTCTGCTCGTAGGTCCCGATCAGCTCCGGGTGGTCGTTGAGCTGGGGGTAGATGTGTCCGTTCATGATGGGGATCTCGAGGTCCCCGTCGTTGTCCAGGTCGGCGAAGGCGGTGCCCCAGGCGAGCGTCGTGTAGGTCGGGGGCCCGACTCCGCTCTTGCGCGCGATGTCCTCGAAGAGGCCACCCCCGAGGCCCTGCCAGAGGGTCGAGAAGTCCTCGGAGAAGTGGTTCACGAAGATGTCGAGCTCCCCGTTGCCGGTGACGTCACCCACCGCCACCCCCATGCTGGCCTGGGCGGCCCCGTTCTCGTCGAGCCCACAGCCCGTCCAGGTGGCCACCTCCTGGAAGGTGCCGTCGCCCTCGTTCCGGTAGAGGTAGTTGGGGTCGGAGTCGTTGGCCACGTAGACGTCCAGGTCCCCGTCGCGATCGAAATCGGCGGCCCGGACCGAGAAGCCGAAGCCCAGCCCCTTGTCCTCCATCCCGGCCTCCAGCGTGGCATCGACGAAGTGACCTCCGTCGTTGCGGAAGTAGTGGTCCGCGCCCCCGTCGAGGCCGAAGGGCCCCACCGCCACCTTGGCCATGCCGCGCCACGGGAGGGTGGGCTTCGCGGCCAGGATCTGCTCCAGGGAGTTGTCGATGTACCCGGCGATGTAGACGTCGAGGTCGCCGTCCCCATCGGCGTCGAACCAGGCCGCGCCGGTGTTCCACCCCGGCGACTCGAGCCCGACCTCGGGCGCCACGTTCTCGAAGCGGCCGTCCCCGAGGTTTCGGTAGAGCACGTTCCTTCCGAAGTTCGTGACGAGGATGTCGGGCCACCCGTCACCGTCGTAGTCGGCGACGAAGGCCCCGGCCCCCCACTGTCCCTCGCCGCCCACTCCCGCCGCGTCGGTGACGTCCTCGAAGGTCCCGTTCTCTCGCTGGCGATAGAGTGCGTTCTTCCCCTTCTCGGTGATCTGGTCGCCGTCGATGAGCCAGTCGTTGACGATGTAGCAGTCGAGGCGGCCGTCGCGGTCGAAGTCGAGCCAGGCGGCTCCCGTGCCGGCGGAGTCGAGGAGGTGGTCCTTGAGGGGCCGGCCGGCGAGCACGACCCGGGTCAGGCCGAGCTCGGGGGCGACGTCCACGAACCGGAAGGACGGAGGTGGGGACGCCTCGGGGGCTCCGGCGCCCACGCCCTCGGCGAACAGGAAGAGGGCCGGCACCGCGCCCAACGCCACCGCGAGCGCGGCCCGGCCCCGTCGACCGAAAGCCATGTGGGGCTCAGCGGGCCGGCTTCAGCAGCCCGGCCACGATCCCCTCCACCTTCTTGAACTCGGCCTTCAGGGCGCCCGCCTCGGGGGCCGCCGCCATCCCGGCAATGGCTCTCGACGACGCCAGGAGCTTCGCCTTGGCGTCCCGGGTGACCACCACGTAGCCCTCGTCGTAGACCCCCTGGGCCTCGCCGGCGGCGTTGTGATGGTGCCCGCCCTCGAGCAGGCGCTTGCGGACCGCGCCCACGGCGTTGTCGCCCTCCGTGGCCAGCTGGCCGACATCCGAAGCGAGAGCCTCCACCGCGGCCTTCGCCCCAGCGCCGTCGCCCTTCTCGATCGCGACCAGGGCCCGCCCCAGACTCACCTGGCTGTGCGCCAAGGTGGCGGCGAGGATCGACTTCACGAGGTTCTCCTCGGTGTGCTTCAACGCGAGGATGCCGTCGGCAAGGGTGTCGTAGGTGTCCACCATCTCCGCCGGTGTTCCGCCGACCTGCGCCGACGCCGGGGCCGGAGCCAGCAGACCGAACGCCACCGCCGCCGCCAGTGCCAGGATTCCCAACCTCATCATGTGCCTCCCGCCGGCCCCGGGGGCCGGCCTGCCAGAAACGTCGAGATGACCGGAACAGGCAAGGCTACCACACCCACAGCGTGACTCATCCGGGCACCCGGCGGCCGGAGCCCGGGAGGCCTTGACCCGGGGAGCCGTGCCCCCTAGGCTCAGTAAGCGCACAGCCGATTCGAATCACCGTCCGGAGGACACTATGAAAGACCATCGAGCCGTCCTGCTGGGCGCCGCGGCGCTGCTGCTCGCCGCGCCCACGTCTGTTCCCGCCGGCGAGCAGGAGTCCTTCACCGGCACGATCCTCTTGACCAGCAACATGCGGATGCCACCCGGTCAGACCTACCAGCTCACCTTGAACGTGGACGAGTGGACGCCGGTCGAGGACCGGAAGCGCGTCCTGGTCGCGCTCAAGGAAGGGGGCGAAGATGCGGCCCTCAAGGAGCTGGACAAGATGAAGGCGGGCTACGTCGTGCCACCCCCCTTCGCGCACCAGCCCTCGTGGAAGATCGCCATCGCCACGAAGTTCGAAACCCCGACGGGGACGGTGGTGCGGGTCGTCACCGATCGACCCATCGCGTTCTTCGAGGCCTACGAGAACACCCGGTCGAGGGACTACCGCTTCGGGGTCGCGGAGTTCAAGCTCGACGACAAGGGCACCGGGGAGGGCGTGGTCATCCCCGCGGCCCGGGTGGAGTTCGACGATGAGGGCAAGCTGGTGATCGAGACGCTCCCCCACTCCACGGGCCCCCAGAAGCTGGTCGGGGTGAAGGCCTGGAACTGGGACAAGAAGAAAAAATAGGTCAAAGGGGGCCGCCGCGATCCAATTCGTGGCCGCGTGGGGCCGTTTTCTGCTAGTTTCAGCGGTTGATGGCCGGCTCACGGAGAGCCGCCATTCCAACTCACCGCCAAGGAAAGGACACGATCGCCATGGCAGGATCGTGTCCCTGGCCAAGGCGTCCGGCCGTAGACCGGTTCGGTCCTGAGAGAGTCATGCCCGGGAGGGCGGGTCGCGGGCCGTCGAGGCCCTGGGCCTAAGGAGGAGAATCTGATGTCTCGCAATGTGATGGCCGCGCTGGTCGCGGCCGGCGCCCTGGCCGTGTCGGCCTGTGGCGCGACGACGTTCAACACCACGTGGAAGAACCCGGACGCCCAGATGATCCACGTCCAACCGGGTGAGAAGATCCTCGCGATGGTGATCAGCCAGAACGAGTCCGTGCGGCGCGGCGCCGAGGCGGCCCTGGCCTCCGAGCTCAGCCGAAACGGCGCCGTGGGCGTCCCCGCCTACACCGTGATTCCGGACGACGCCGTCCAGGACCAGAACAAGGCCAAGCCCTACATCGACAAGTCGGGCGCCTCGTACGCCGTCATCATGCGGGCCACCGGCCGGGAGAAAGAGGTCAGCAGCACGCCCACGATGGGCGGCTACTACGGTCCGGGCTGGGGAGGCTACGGCGGCTTCTACGGAGGCTTCTACGGCTACGGCTGGGGCGGCGCCTGGGGCGGGAGCCAGATCCGGACGGACACCATCGTCTTCGTCGAGACCCTCGTCTACGACCTCAAGAGCGACAAGATGGTCTGGGCCGGCCAGAGCGAGACCCTGAACCCCTCCAAGGCCGACGGCATGGTCAAGGAGCTGGTCGACGAGGCCGCCAACGAGATGCGCAAGCAGGGCCTTCTCCCCTCGTAGACCAGAGCCTCCCGTTCGTGCCTCGAGGCACGGACGGGAGGCCCGCTCGCGTCCCGCATGATTCGCGCCGGATCGGGTGAGCCTCCGGCCGGAGAAGGAGCACCAATGTCCCGCTCAGTGAAGGTCGCGCTCGTCGCCGCCCTCGTGGTGGCCAGCCTCCCGCTCGTCCCGGCCCGGGCCTCCACGAAGTTCAAGACCAGCTGGAAGGCCCCCGACGCCACGATGACCCTCGAAGAGGGTGACACGGTCCTGGCCATGGTCATGACCGCCCACGAGGAGAGTCGCAACGGGGCCGAGGCGGCCCTGGCCCAGGAGCTCGCCAAGCGAGGCGTCGAAGCCATACCCGCCTACACCGTGATCCCGAAGAGCCTGGTCAAGGACAAGGACAAGGCCCGGCCCTACATCGAGAAGACCGGCGCCCGGTACGCCATCGTCATGCGGGTGGCCGGCCAGGAGAGGCAGCTCCGCGGCACCGGTCCGTCGGTCACCGCCGTCCCGATCTACACGACCCCCTACTACGGCGCCTTCTACGGCGGCTACTACACCTTCGGCTGGGGCGCCACCTACAACGCGGGTGTCATGGAGATCGAGAAGAAGGTCCACGTCGAAACGCTCATCTACGACCTCCGATCGGACAAGCTCGTCTGGGCAGGCATGAGCGACACCATGAATCCCGACACGGCGCAGAGGTTCATCAAGGACGTGGTCAAGGCGGCGGCCAAGGAGATGAGGAAGCAGGGCTTCGTCAAGAAGTGACCGCGGGCTTCTAGAACGCGTGGCCGAGGGCGAAGACCCAGCGGCTGCGCTTCTCGCCGTCGCGGGGGTCGAGGACCCAGGCCCAGTCGAGCCGCACGGGTCCGAACGGGAAGAGCACCCGCACGCCGGCCCCGACGTTGCTCCGCAGGTCCCGAAGGTCCAGGTCGCGGGCCAGGAGCCACACGTTGCCGGCGTCGAAGAAGACCCCGCCCTGGACCCGGTCCCAGATCGGGAAGCGGATCTCCTGGTTGAGGACGAGGATTGCCTGGCCCCCGATGGAGTAGTCCCGGTACTGCGGCCCGAGGGCGTTCTCGGCGAACCCCCGGACGGTGGTGGCCCCCCCGCCCTTGAAGCGACGGTCGAGAAGCAGAAGGGGGTCCTCTCCCGGCACCGCGCCGATCCGCAGCCCCTGGGCCCACACGAGCTTCTCGCCCAGCGGGACGTAGGCGAAGACCTGGCCGTACAGCTTCACGTAGTCCTTCTCCGACCCGAGGATCTGGAGGACCGGCTCGACGTTCACCGTCCAGAAAAGGCCGTGGTGGGGATCGGTGACGCTGTCGCGCGTGTCGCCGATCAACGAATCCGAGACCCCCCCGCGGTCGCCACCGACCTCGGCCCCGTTCGTCGGATCGACATAGTCGATGCGCCGGTACGAGTACCCCCACTGCATCCGCAGGCGGTCGTGCCAGCGGCGCCCGGTCAAACCGCTCCGCCACCGCTTCGTCTGCTGGAAGGCCACGCCCCGGATCCGTCGCGTCAGCCCGGTGGTGTCGTAGTCCCGGTCCGAGTCGTCGAAGGCGAACACCTGCGTGCGCCAGCGGCGGCCGAAGAACGTCTGGGCCTCGAAGGTGGCGCCGAAGAGCTGCCGGTTCTTGCCGACGAGCCCGTAGACGGTGTACCGGTGGGCCCACCCGAAGGGGTTGGCGGCCTCGATGCCGGCTCCGTACTGGAACCCTCGGGCTTCCTCGGGCTGGGGGTCCTCGGAGGTCTCGCCGCTGCTCCCCGTCTCGTACCGGACCTTGTACTCCACCTTGAGGTCGGGCCGCTCCACGAGGTCCACGACGATGTCGCGGACGGAGGCGTCGTCCGTCGCCTCCGCCCGGACGTCGACGGAGCGGAAGGCACGCGTCTCGGAGAGATGGTCCCGGCTCTGGGCCAGGTCGTCGGGCCGGATGAGGTCGCCCGGCTCCAGGGTGACCGCCTCGTCTACGACAGTGGGACGCGTCCTCCCCTCCCGGGCCTGGCGGATCGCCCCCACGGTGGGCCGGGGCCCGGTGTCGGCCTCGAAGCGTACGGCGATGCCCCCCGGGACCGGGGTCAGGATCCCGGCCAGGTCCGCGTCCGGGAAGCCCTGGTCCCGGAGCCAGGCCTCGAGCGCGCTGCGATCGTCCACGTAGGCATCGATCCGGAACGGCTCCCCGACCTGCAGGCTCAGCTCGGGGGGTGAGGCCCCCTCGAGACCCAGCACCTCCTCGGGGAGGTCGAGGCTGACGAGGGACGCCCGCTCGCCTTCCGCGATCGGAATGGTCACCTGGAGTCTGCCCGTCTCGGGTTCGAAGATCTCGCGGGGAGGGTCGACCTCGAGGGAGAGGAACCCGGCCCGGGCCCCGGCGGTGCGCAGGGCGGTGTCGAGCTGACTCATCCCCCCGGGCTCGATGACGGCGAAGAAGGCGGCGGCGTCCCGGGGGGGGAGCACCTCGGCGAGGGACTCGTCGGCCAGTGAGGAGTTGCCCTCGAACTCGAGGTCCACCCCCTCGCCCCGAGGCCCCCGGCGCACGTCGAACGTGACCCGGGCCCGATCCTCCGAGGCCTCCACATCCGCGGCGACGGTGGCCTGGTAGTACCGCCGCGCCCGCAGCTCGTGCCGGAGGTCGCGGGCCCACCGGGCCGCCGTCTCCTCCAGCGGGAGATAGGCGTCCCAGCTCTCGCCGAGGCGCTTGCGCAGCTTGCGTCCCGGATCGTCGCCGGTCCAGACCACCTCGATGCGGGGGCCACGCCTGACGTGGAACACGACGTCGACCGTACCCTCGTCCACCTCCTTCTCCGCGACCTCGACCAGCGCCGTCCGGTGGCCCTCGCCCACCAGGTGCTCCTGCATCCTCCGGGCGGACTCCTCGCCCACGAAGAAGTCGTACTCGTCCCCGGCGTCGAGCTTCGCCTTCCCCTCGAGCTCCGCCGCGTCGGACCCGCCGACTCCCTCGAAGCGGATCTCCCGCACCCGCGGCATCTCGGGAGTCTCGGGACGGTCTCTGCGACCACGGGACCAGACGTCGAACTCGATGCCGTGGCTGACCTCGATCGCCCCGGTGTCGTCCGAGTCGCTGATGAGCCTCACCCGGAACTGCCCCGTCGGGCGAAAGTCGAGGATCCACCGGACCCCGCTGCGATCGAGGGCCTGGGAGTAGATCAGGTAGATCCGTTCTCCGAGGGGGATCCCGATGTTGAAGCGCTGGGTGGGGTCGGTGTCCTGGACGATCAGCGACTCGTCCCGCGAGACGTCGATCAGGACCGCACCCCCGAACCGGTCGTTGAGGGCGGATCCCAGCGCCGCTGCGACCTCTTCGGCGACGATCGCCCCACTCTCGTCGGCGGCGGCCTGGGCCGTCCGGCCCGTGAGCAGGAGGGTGGCGAGATCGGCCTGGGTCAGATCGGACCGGTTGGGCGACGAGAGGGTGGTGCGGAGATCGTCCAGGGGACCGGTGAGATCCACCTCGATCTGGATTCCCGTGACCTGGGTCCGCCCCGTGATGTCGATCTCCGGCGGTCGGGACGGATAGCCGGCGAGCTCCACCCGGCCGCCCGACAGGCGCATGGTCGCCCGCGAGAGCCTGACCGTCCCGCCGTCCCGGAGCGAGACCGACCCCTCCACCGCCGGCGTGAGCAGATCGCCACCCACCCTCACTCCGCCATCCACCACGAGCCGCAGCTGGCGGTTCTGGACGCGCAGACCCTCGGCCAGCCGGACGCGCAGGTCGAGCTGGACGCGCTCCATGAGCGACCCGCGCTCCTGCAGCGCTCGCAGCTCCGCTCCGAGGCTCTCCATGGACTGGCTGGTGAAGTCCGTCTCGCGGTCGTAGAGGGCCCGGTGCACCGTCACATCGCCCTCGAGACGGTAGCGGTGCTCCTTCCCCGACAGCCGGACCTGGGCCGAGGAGCGACTGCGGAGCCCCTCCGGGAAGGTGAGGGGCACGTCCTCCGCCTCGAGAGCGACGTCGACCTCGGGCCCGGTCGCGGCGAGTCCGACCGTCCCTTTCGCGCGCACGGCGCCGTCGCCGATCGTCCCCTTCGCCTGCAGCTCGAAGCCCTTTCCCCGCGCTTCGAGGGAGCCGGTCAGGCCGGACACCACCACCGGGGGCTCGCGGAGGACCGCGCGTCCGCTGTCGAGGCTGGCCCCCCCGTCGAGGGTCAGATCGTTGGGTTCGCCCCGGACCGTCAGATCCACCCGGGCGGGACCCGAGAGCAGGAGGTCGCCCCCCAGCAGCGGGTTCAGGAGAGCGAGGTCGGTGTCGCCGTCCACGCGCAGCCGAACCGCCCCCCCGGGGATCCACTCCCCGGCCGCTCCGAGATGTCCCTGGCTCCCTCTCAGCCGAAGCTCGTCGAGGCTGAGCTTCCCCTTCTCGAACCGCCAGCGGGCGGGTCCTTCGAGGAGCATCTTCTCTTCGCCGGCGGCGACCGACCAGCTCGTGATCTCTCCTTCAGCCTCGATCGCGTCGAGAGCGAGGGCCGTGGCCCGCACCCGGGCCGACATGTCCAGCGGGGCCACCAGCCGCGGGTCGCCGGGCGCGACGGACAGGAGCGTCCCGGGGTCGAACCCCTGGACCTCGAGCTCGAGGGTCTGGCCCCCCTGCGCTCGCGGGCCGATCGGGATGGCCCCGTGGGCGGAGAGCTCGCCGCCCGCGGCGAGGACGCGGGCCCGGGAAAGGGTCAGCACTCCCTCGCGGACCACGGCCGCGAGCTCCGCCTCCTCCAGGCGCAGGGGACCGAGGTGTCCGCGGCCTTCGAGGCTCACCTCGCCGCTGAGGTCGAGGGCGGCGAGGCGTCCTCCCACCTGGAGGTCGACGGCGGCCTCCCCCTCGAGCTCGGCGTCGGGCAGGAAGGGAGCGAGCTCGGCGAGCGGGACCTCGCCGTGCAACGCAAGGGGGGCCGCCGCGTCGGAGCGGAGGCCCACCTGTCCGTCGGCCTGGAGCCGGCTGTCACCGACCCGGAGGTCGAACCCGCGGACGGCGACGGCCTCCGAGTCACCGGTGACCACGAACGGCCCCGCGGACGAGCCGCCGGCCCCGAGGTCGGCCGCGAGCTCCTCGACCCTCACCTCGAAGCGCGCGTCTTCGATCTCACGCAGGGACACGTCGAGCGACGCCTGGCCCGCGAGGGCGAGCGTCGCCTCGACTCGGGCGAACGCCGGCCGGGAGCGAAGGACGCGGGTCAGGGGAAGGGCGGCCAGCTCCAGTTCGAGGTGGAGGGGCCAACGCTCCTCGAACGCGACGCGTCCCGAGAGCAACGGCTCTTCCCCGAAGCGGCCGGCCAGGCGCCCCTCGTTCCCGTCCAGGGTCGCCTCGAGCGTGACGTCCCGGAACGTCTGCGCCCGGTAGCGGATCGCCGCGGCCACCAGCCGCAGCCGGCCCACGGGTGCCTCCAGTGTCCCCGACAGGTCGGCGTCGCCGGAGACCGTCGAATCGAGACCGGCGAGGGCGGCCGACGCCGGAAGCCAGGGGAGGCGCGCCAGCTGTACGTCGGCGACGCGGACGCTCCCGTCGAGCGTGTCGCTGTCGCGGGTCCAGGAGCCCGAGACCTCCACCGCCCCGCCGCCGAGAGCCGCGGTCAGCTCGTCCACGACCACGCCGTGGCCGCTGGCACTGCCGACCAGGCGCAGCGTGGCGGCCTCCGGCTCGGGCCGGTCCTCGGGCTGATCGCCGCTGCCACTGGGAGACTCGTGGGCTGTCTCTCCGGGGACCGAACCGGCCTGCGGCCGACTGCCTTGGCCAGGCCCGTCGGGGACCGCGGACGGGGCGGGCTCCGCGCGGGCCTCGATCTCGAAGTGCGTGCTCGGGTCGTGCCTCGGGCCCTCCACGCGGGCACGTCCGCGGGCGGTGACGGGAACCGGCACTCCGTGGAGGCCCAGGGCATCGGTGAGCCGCAGCTCTGCGACCCGCGCGTCGACGTCCCACGAGCCCGTCTCGTCGAAGGGAACGAAGCCCGCGACGGCCAGCGAGCCGTCTTCGCCCTCCGCCTCGAGCGACTGGATCTCGATTCCCGCAGCGGTGATCCCCAACCTCCCGAGTACGCCGACGTCGATCTCCTCGATGCTCAGGGCCTCGCTGGCGATGCGGGCGCTGGCCCGCCATGCGGGCAGCCGTCCCCCGACCTCTCCCGCGATCTCGCCGGCACCACCCAGCGCCAACGGGGGCAGCTCGACGCCGGTGTCGGCCAGGAGGGCGGCCAACCCGTCGAGCTCCGGGAGGCGCAGGACATAGCGGAGGTCGACGTCCTTGTCGAAGGAGAACATGCCGTCTGTCGCCACCCGGGCCGTGCGCACGCGCAGGTCGTCGGCGGCAAACGAGACTCGTCCTCCGCCGAGGTCGACGCGCGCGGGGCCGGCGAGGGGCCAGCCGCCCCCCTCCCCGGGGCGGAAGGAGAGCCGACCGCGGCCCTCGAGGGTGTCCATCTCCCAGTCCTTGAGGTCGAATCGAAGCTCCCCGTCGACGCGCGACGACACCGGCGGGGGCTCGTCGACGAAGGTCCGCACCAGGGTCCGGACGTCGAGGGCGGTGGCCCGCACGTCGAGTCCGGTGGGCCCGTTGCCGAGGGACACCGTCCCGGTGGCCTCCGCGCGACCCTCGTACCCGGCCAGGCTCGCCGAGTCGACGTGCAGACGCAGGCCCTCGAGGGTCCCCCGCAGCGTGCCCGACCAGGGCCCGACGTCCCAGGCCTCGAGGTCCGCGACCTCGACCTCGAGGGAGCCGCGAGCGCCGGCCGGGTCCTTCTCGAACGACACCCGGGCGTCGAGGCGCCCGGTGAGCTCGAGGGCCGGCGCCAGCTCGTGGAAGAGCCGGGCGTCGATCTGCCCCTCGCCTTCGGCGCTGGCCAGGATGGGCTGGATCTGCTGGAGGCGCCCGCGACCCTCGAGCCGCGCCTCCCGCGAGGCGATCGTGCCGCTGAGCACGCGCAACGCCCCGGAGCCCGGGTCCACCTCGAAGCCTGCTTCGGCGCTCGCCCCCTCGACCCGGATCCCCTCCGCGGGCCACCCGGCCCCGATCTCGGCGACCTGCGCCGACCCACGAGTGCGATCGTGCCGGGCCTCGACCTGGGCGTCGAGGCCCTCGAGACGCAACCACGGGAGCCCCTCGCGGTTGCGGAGCTCGACGGCACCGCCGGTCAGATCGACCTGCCCGAAGCGTTCGAGGACTCTCCACGGCTGCGACGGCCCCGAAGCGGGCTCGTCGTCGGTGTTCGGCCCCTCTGTGAGGACCACCCGCGGGGACTCGACCCGGGCATGCACGCCCGTCCCCAGGTCGAGGTCGAGCGCGGCCCGGGCGCAGGTGATCTCGAGCCGGGGGCCGCGAATGGCAACGCCCTCGACCCTCACCTCTCCGACCCAGAGCCTGTAGTCGAGCCGCTCGAGGGACACCTCGGCCCCCAGGGCACCGCTGGCCAGGCGGACGAGGGCCGAGCCCACCAGGTGCTTCACGGGAGGAGTGTGGAGGGTGCCGAAGACGACGAGCAGGACCCCGAGCGTCCACAGGGCCCGGCGCCACCACCGACGCCGCGCGGGTGCGGGAGGAGATGTGATCGGCGGCTCGGCGCCCTCGGGTGCCGCCGGTGAATCGCTCATCTCGCGGCCCCGGCCAAGGCGTACGGGGTCAGGTGTCGTGTCGTGCTTCCGCCCGCCGGGTCAGCGGATGCGGGATGCAAGGCCCCACCCCACCAGGAAGGTCTTCTAGAACGGATAGCCGGTGATCCCGCCGCCGCCACTGAAGGTCCGGCTCGTGGGACCGTTCCAGCCGCCGTTGGAGTCCACCCCGGTGTAGAGGTTCGTGTCCTGGCAGGCCGTGGTCGTCAATCCCGCCGCCAGCAGACCGAACAGCATCGTGATGCGAATCGCCTTCCTCACCCTCGTCACCTCCGGCAGCGCGCGCTGCTCAGTCGTCATCGTCGGCTCCCGCGCCGTCGATCGGCCACTTCTGAATCGCCACCTCGGCGCCGGTGGGGTCGGCGATGATGGCCACGGTGCCCTCGCGGTGCTCCGGGTTGGGCGCGAGCAGCACCTGGCCTCCGAGCCCCTCCACCTTCGCCACCACCGCCGCCGGGTTCGCCACCCGCACGTAGGGAAGCCAGTAGGGCGTCACCTCCGGGAACGGGTCCACGAGCAGGCCGGCCCGGGGCCTGCCGTCACGCTTGAAGACGTCGTAGGGCGGCCCCCCCACCTCCTCGTGCTCGTCCAGCTCGTACCCGATCAGATTCGAGTAGACCCGCCCCGCCGCCTCCGAGTCCTTGCTCCACAGCTCGTTCCACAGCCAGTCGCCGATCCCGGGTTCGCGATCGGGAGGATCCCCGCCGGTCGTCCGGACCACGCCGAAGACGGCCCCCTCGGGGTCGCCGACGATGGCCAACCGCCCGCGGTCGGGGATGTCGCGGGGCCCCGCGTACACCCGGCCCCCGACCTGGCGGACTCGTGCCACCGCCA
>Ga0316576_10000999_pt1 | contig 14569 bp, 12 predicted proteins | sample S0NA_FD_203075 | JGI IMG/M metagenome (GOLD analysis project Ga0316576, IMG submission 203075) | Rhizosphere microbial communities from salt marsh grasses in Alabama, United States - S0-2_050615r3r5 | ecosystem: Host-associated > Plants > Roots > Rhizosphere | place: USA: Alabama | collected... | reverse complement strand
CCTCGCGGCCGGGTTCGTCGCGATCGCCGTCCACCTGGTCTTCGTCGTGATCGGGGCGAAGCTGCTGCGGCTCGACGTCAGCATGGCGGCCGTGTCCAGCGTGGCGGCGGTCGGCGGGGCGGCCTCGGCGCCGGTCGCGGCCGGCTACCACCGCGAGGAGCTCGTACCCGTCTCGATCATGCTCGCGCTGATCGGCTACGCGCTCGGGAACTACCTCGGCGTGGCGACGGCGTACCTCTGCAACCTGATCGCCTGACGACCGGCGGCCCGCGGAACCTGCTCCGCGGGCCGCCATCCCGGCTCCCTCCCCCGGAGCGTCAGCGGTCGCGGCGCGCCACCTCGAGCGCCTTCTCGAGGACGGGATCGCGACCGCTCCGGAGATCCCCGGCGGTGGGGCGGACTTCGACGTCCGGCACGATGCCCACTCCCTCGAACGGGGCCCCGTCGGGCATGGAGACGCGGCGCGCGCTCACCCGGAAGCTCATCCCGTTCGGGAACGACCACATGTACGGCTGGCCCGTGGATCCGGACGTCGGCTCCCCGACGAGCGTGCCGCGCCCGCTCGACGCGAACGGGAGCGCGAAGTCCTCGCAGGCCGAGGCGCAGCCGCCGTCCACGAGGACCACGACGGGCCCCGCGTACACCGTCTCGCCCGGCTCCTCGACGACACCCGGAAAGGCGAGACGCGGGTGCTCGAACTCGCCGAACGCGTCGATGTACCCGCGCGTGTAGTCGTCGAGCTGGGCCGGTTCGACCATCTGCCCGATCCGGTGGTAGGCCGAGTAGAGCCCGACCGAGAAGGACGTGGACTGTGCGAACCCGCGATACGGCCTGTCCATGAGGGCGCCGATGAGCCGCATCGGCGTCGTCCCGCCGCCGTTCCGCCGCACGTCGACGACCACGGCGGGCGCGTCCGGATGGGCCTCGAGGAACGCGATCGCGGAGTCCTCCATCTCGGGGGTCTCGAAATGCGGGATCCGGAGGTACGCGACCCCGCCCGGGAGCACCCGGGCCTCGTAACGGCGCGGCTCGACCGGGCGCAGCTCCTGTTCGCCCCGCCGGATCTCCATCGTCCGGCCGTCGGCGAGCGCGAGCGTGAAGCGCCGCGGCCACAACGGCGCGCCCTGGAACCAGAGTTTCCGGACCGCCTCCCGCTCGCTGGAGGCGGAGATGTGGGGAAGAAGCTCCGCGATCACCTCTTCCGCGGGCCGTCCGTCCAGCGTCGTTACCCGGTCCCCCGGCTCGAGTCCGTCGATGCGGCTCTCCCGGACGACCCATCCGTCGGGGCTCCGCTCCAGGGCGAATCCCAGCGGCGCCCCGAACCTCTCGCGCAGCCAGGGGTCGAAGAAGCCCGTGTGCCCGTTCCGGAGCCCGGCGAGGAACTTCATGCTCGCGAGCGAGAACGCTCTGCGGTCGGGCGCGGCGGCCGCCTCCTCCGCGTACGCCCGGAAGGCGGCGTCGAGATCCAGGTCCGGGACTCCCTCCCAGTGCGCGAAGTGGGTCTCCACGGCCGCGAGCATCTTCGCCGCGATCCACATCCGCCCGGCGGTCGGCACGGCCTCCGCGCCCGCCTCCTGCGCCGGAAGACCTCCCGCTCCCGTCGTGAACCACATCGTCCCGAGTCCTGCGAGTACCCGTCCGAGTCGCATCGCCCCTCCTCTGCCCATCGCCCGGTTCCCCGCGCCCCGCTTCCTGACTCCTACGGGCCGGCTCCGAATCGGGTTTCCCGCCCCCTCAGCCCCGCTCCAGCGTCTCGCGGAGCTTCCGGGCGTGCACCTTCGGCACCTCGTGCCGGGCGATCCCGTCCCGTACGAAGCCGCGGCCGAGCGGAAGCCCGTCGAGACAGAGGGCAGCGTAGCCGTCCTCGACGCCGGGGGTGTCGACGGGCTCGCGACGGAGGAGGCGGAGCCACGCATCCGGGCCGAGCTCCACGCGCCGGCATTCGATCGCGTCCCCCAGCCACCGGACGAGGTCGTTCGTCGGCCGCGGGCCGCCGCGCGCGTCGAAGCTCGCCGCCCGGAGGCCGACGGAGATCGTCCGCCAGCCGCCCCGCTCCGCCCACGCCTCGATCGGCCACTCGCCGCACCCGTGGACCCAGACGTGATCGCCGCGCGACAGCCAGGCGGTACCGGCGAGTGCGTCCGGCCGGACGCCCCACGTCTCCCCGAGCGCCGCCTCGAGCTCCGCGAATCGGTCCCGGGCGCCTGCGTCGTCGGGGCCCTGCGCGGGAAACGCGGCCGGGACGGTCGTCCAGCCCGCGTCGCGCCCGCCGGCCGGCTCCTCGCCGCCTGTCGACTCCTTGCGGAGCCGCGCCAGGAAGAGCCCCCCGGAATCCAGATGATGCGGGTAGATCCGGGCGGCGAGGGCGAGCCGGGGGTCGAACCGCCGTCCCGCGAACTCCGTGAGCCCCGGCGCGTGCGGCACGTCGAGACCGAGCGGCTCGGGCTCCACCGGCAGGTCGCGGAGCACGGCGTCGACGATCGCCTCGTTCTCCTCCGGCGCGAACGTGCAGGTCGAATAGAGGATCACGCCGCCCGGGGCCGTCAGCGACACCGCGCGCCGGAGCAGCGCCTCCTGGAGCTTCGTCACGTACGCCAGGAACGACTCGCGACGCGGCCGCTGCTCCCCGCCCTTGTCGCGGAGCGTGCCCTCCGCGGAGCACGGGGCGTCGACGAGCACCCGATCGAACAGCGCGCCCCCGGGAAGAAAGCGACCGTCGCCGGCGATCGTGAGCACGTTCACGTGGGCGGTCCGGTACACGTTTCCCGCGAGGGCCCGGATCCGTCCCTCGTTCGGCTCCACGGCCACGAGACAGCCGCGATCCTTCATGAGGTCGGCCATGTGGGTCGTCTTGCCGCCCGGGGCCGCGCAGAGATCGAGCACCCGCTCCCCGGGGCGGGGACCGAGGGCCGGCGCGGCAACGCCGGTCGCAGAGCGCTGCACGTAGAACAGCCCGAGCCAGTGCTCGAGCGTGAACGCCACGGGCCGGGGTCCCCGATCGACCCGGAAGAACTCGGACATCTCCGGCACGCGCGACAGCCGGAACCCCTGCGCCTCGAGCCGGTCGACGAGCGCGGCGGGCTCGATCCGCCCGGTACGGGCCCGGATCGTAGTCGGCTCCGGCCGGGCCGCCGAGGCGAGGAACCGCTTCCAGTCCGGGACGATCTCCCGGTAGCGCTCGAGGGGCATGGGGGCGACAAGCGAACGATGCGCCACGGACGGCGCAAGCGGATCGGGCGCGGACCGCGCCCGCCGTCGCCTCGGCGAGGAGGACCCACCCGTCTAGATTGTCGGTTCGCCCATCCTGACTCGGACACGCGCGCGAGGCGCGACCACCGGGAGCGCGACGTGAAGGACGAGACGCGGGATCGCCCGGACACCGGCGCCCCGGAGGGGTCGACACCGAGGACGCCGGCCGAGGCGTGGCCCCTGCTCAAGGGGGCCGTGGAGCCGATCCTGGAGCGCAACGAGGAGGCGCGCGCGGCGTTCGAGGCTCTGCGGGACCGGGGGCTCACGGAGGAGTCCGCCCGCGAGGAGATCGCGCGGGTCCTGCTCGCCGTGATGTTCCACGTCGGGGCCGGATCGGAGATGCTGCGGCGCGCGGGGGGAGGCTCCGGCCTGCGCGCCGCCGCGTTCCGGCGGCTCGCCGCCGGGGAGACCGCGCGGCAGATCTTCGAATCGGGCCCGGAGGACGGCGCGTAGCCCCCTGCGGGCCCGGACCGGCGCGCGTCGCGTCGAGCGTCAGCCGGCGGTCGCCGTGACGCGGACCGGCGCGGTGGCGCGGGCCAGGATCGCCGTCGCCACGTAGGCCGCGACGGCCGCGAGGAGCGACGTCAGGTAGGGATAGGGCAGCGCGAAGATGTGCGCGCCGAGGATCCACGTCGCCACGCCGGCGACGAGCGACGCCGTGGCCGCCGCCGGTCCTCCCAGCCGCGTGAACATCCCGAACAGCACGACCGTGACGATCCCGGCGCTCCCGAAGGCGGAGGACTCCTCCACCAGGTGGTACACGCGCTCGGCCCGCATCGCGAGCACGTACGCCAGCACGCCGAACACCGCCACCGCCGCGCGGGCGATCCGGACTTTCCCCCGCTCCGTGATCCCCGGCATCAGCGGGACCATGAGGTTGTGCGAGACCAGGGAGCCTGCGACGAGCAGGGCGCTGTCCACGGTCGAGAGGATCGCCGAGACGAGCGCCCCCGCGAACACGACGTAGAGCACCGTCGGCAGGTACTGCAGGGCGATGGTGGGAAGGACCTGCTCAGGCTCCGCGAGGCCCGGCACGAGCCCGAGACCCAGGAGTCCGAGCGTCACCGGGATCATGCCGATCATCAGGTACATCGCGCCGCCCGCCAGCGTCGCGTTCCGCGCCACCTGCGGACTCCGGGCGGCGATCACGCGCGCCACGAGCTCGGCCGCGACGAGCGAGCCCACGACGGGAATCGCCCAGTCCTCGACCAGCCCCAGCGGCGATCTCGCCGTCGTGTCGAACAGCTGCAGCTTCGCGGGATCGACCGCGGCGAGCCCGGCCGTGCCGACGTCGCGCAGGATCACCACGAACAGGACGGCGAGGCCCGCGATGAGGGCGATCCCCTGCACCAGGTCCGTCCACGCGTCGGCGAGCAGTCCTCCGAAGATCGTGTAGGCGATGACGACCGCCGCTCCGACCGTGACCGTGAGCGACGGGTCGAAGCCGGAAGCGGCCGACAGCACCTGTCCGAACGCCCGCACCTGGGCGGCGGCCCAGAAGACCGACGTCGGCACCAGCAGGAGCACGGCCAGTCGTTCGACGCTCCGGGAGTAGCGGATCCGGAACAGGTCGCCGAGCGTCGTGATCTTCATCCGCCACAGGGGAACGGCGATGAACAGGCCGAGGAAGATGATGCAGAGGCCGTAGCCGAACGGCTCGGCGGAGCCGCCCGAGAGGCCGCGCTCGTAGACCGAGCCGGCGGCGGACACGCAGGTCTCTGCCCCGAACCAGGTCGCGAAGATCGTGAAGGTGGCGAGCGCGGGACCGAGCGACCGGCCCGCGACGAGATAGTCGTCCTCGGTACGGATCCGCCGCGAGACGATGACGCCGATGGCGAACTGCAGGAGAATGTAGCCGGCGATGCCGGCGACGAGTGCGTTCAGCTCTGCCTCGCGGGCCCGGGGGAATCGATGTCAGGCCGAGGATCGGTCTCCGGCGCCCGCCAATCTGCATCCATCGTCCCTCGGAGGGAAGAGGCCGGATGGGGGGAGCGCCCGTCCGTCCGCACGCCCGAGCGCGCGAGGCTCGCGATGCGGACGGGCCCCGCGTCACGATCGCCGTGCGCGGGGCCCGTCGCTCCGGCCGGGGCCGGGAGGTCGGCCTGGGAGGGGGGCTAGCCCTCGACCGATACGTCTCCCTCCACGGCCCCGCCGGACGGGATCTCGCCCGAATCGGTGACGGGGGTGCCGGTCGTCGGGGACGGGGCGTACTCGACGACGAAGGCGACACGACGGTTACGGAGGCCCTCCGCGCCCGGGCCGGCCGCGCCGGGGTCCACGAGGCGCGTCTCGCCGTATCCGACGGTCCGGAACATCCGTCGGTCGAGCCCGCCGGACGACGTCAGCCAGGACACGATCGCCTCGGCCCGGCGCTCGGAGAGCCGCTGGTTGTATGCCTGCGAGCCCGCCGGATCGGCGAAGCCCTCGACCGTGATCATCGCGCCCTCGTAGTGATGTCCCACGACGTCGGAGAACCGCTCGAGCAGCGGAACGTCGGAGGGCCGGACGTCTGCCCGGTCGAAGTCGAAGTGCACCGGGGCCGCGAAGCGGACTCCGTATTCGAGGCGCGCGACCTGCGCGTCGAACTCCTCCTCGAGGGCCGAAAGATCCCGCGCCAGGGTGTCGAGCCGGGCGTGGACCTCCGCGAGACCGTCCTCGTTGCGGCCCACCCGTCCGTCCAGACCGTCGAGCTCGGACCGGATGCTCGCGATCTCGGCCTCGTAGACGTCGCGGTCCACCTTGGCCGCGCAACCGGCCGATCCGAGCGCGGCCACGACGGCGAGGGCCGGAAGCGCCTTCCGACCGGACACTCCTTCGTACATCGAGCCTCCTGCGTGGTCATCCCCCTGGCCGGCCGCGCTCCATCCGGGCGCGGCGACCGGCCGCTCGGGGTCGACCCCTGCAAGCTGCCGACCACCGACCGCGTCGCAGCGTCGGAATTCTATCTCTCTTTGCGTCAAGGGGTTCCGGAGGGGCGGGAAATTGCGGACTTGTGCATCGTGGGGAAAACGGGAAAACTTCCCGGGACCGTCTCCCGAGTCTGCGGGAAAATTCTCATCGCCGAGGGGGGCGGGCGTCATGCCAAACCCGAGGAGCCCATGAGCCCGACGTCCGACGCGATCCTCCCCCTCACGGTGCTCGTCGTCGAGGATGACGACGCGATGCGGGAGGTCCTGGCAGCACGCCTCGAGAGCTGGGGCTACGACGTTCGCACGGCCGCCGACGGCGCGGTCGCCCGCGAGAGCCTCTCCGGCGACGGTGTCGACGTGGTCGTGTCGGACGTCGTTCTCCCCGACTGCTCCGGCCTCGACATCCTTCGCCTGGCCCGGGCCGGCGAAGCGCCGCGCCCGGTGATCCTGGTGACGGCGCACGGGGACGTCGACCTCGCGGTGGAGGCGATGAAAGAAGGCGCGGCGGACTTCCTTACGAAGCCGATCGAGTCCCGGAAGCTGCAGGCCCTGCTCGAGGCCGCCGGGGAGGAGATCCGGGAGCGGAGCCGGATCCGCGAGATCGACGCGCAGCTCTCGTCCGCTCCCGGGACGGGGCGCCTGGTTGGACGAAGCGCGTCGATGCGGAAGGTGCTGGAGATGATCGACCTGCTCGCCGCGAACGAGGCCGCCGCGATCCTCACCGGCGAGAGCGGGACGGGCAAGGAGCTCGTGGCCCGTTCCGTGCACGACCGCGGCGCGCGCGGGGCAGGTCCTTTCGTGGCCCTCAACTGCGCGGCGATCCCGGAAGGGCTGATGGAGAGCGAGCTGTTCGGCCACGTCCGCGGGGCCTTCACGGGGGCCACCCGGGACCGAGCCGGCTGCTTCGAGCAGGCGGATGGTGGCACGCTGTTCCTCGACGAGATCGCCGAGATGCCGATCGGTCTGCAGCCGAAGCTGCTGCGAATCCTGGAGGACGGTCGCGTCCGCCGGGTCGGTGGCTCGCGCGAGACCCGCGTCGACGTCCGCGTGCTGGCGGCCACGAACCGACCCGTCGAGACGGCTCTGCGCGAGGGCGCGCTGCGCGAGGACCTCTTCTATCGGATCGCCGTGTTCGAAGTGCGCCTTCCTCCGCTTCGGCGTCGGCTCGAGGACGTGCCTCTCCTCGCCCGGCACTTCACCCGGACCTTCAACGAGAAGCACGGGACGTCGGTCGAGGGCCTGAAGGACACGGCGGAAGAGCTGCTTCTCGCGTATCCGTGGCCCGGGAACGTCCGGGAACTCCGCAACGTGATCGAGCGCTCCGTGATCGTGGCCCGGCGAGGCATGATCGATCCCGCGCACCTGCCCCCGTACATCCGGCGCGGTCCGGGCGCGGAGCCGGAGCCGGAGGACCGCGTCGTGATCCCGATCGGCACCCCGGCCCGGGACGCCGAAAAGCGATTGATCCTCGGCACGCTCGAGGCGGTGGGGCACAACAAGGCCGAGGCGGCCCGACAGCTCGAGATCGACGTGAAGACGATCCGCAACAAGCTCCGTCGCTGGGAGGAGGACTCGTCCGCGCCATGAGCATCTCGACCCGGCTCTGGTCGGGCTTCGCCGCGTTGTTCCTCGTCCTCCTCGCCCTCGTGGTCTGGCACGAGATCGCCCTGCGCGACCTGGCCTCCTCGCAGCGCGAGGTGTCCGACGTGGCCGCCCGCGCCGCGATCGAGGGGATCGAGCAGGTCGGGTGGGTCGACGGCATGGCAGAGAGCGCGGCGAAGTACGCGGTCACGGGCGACTCGGGGTACGAGCGCCTGTTCCGGTCGCACGCGGATCGTCTCGACGCCTCGCTCGCCGCGCTCGACAGCCTGGCGCTTCCTTCCCGCATCCGGCAGGCGCTGCAGGAGGCGATGGACCGTCGAGCCGCGCTGCCGGCGCTCGAGGAGCTCGGTACCGACGCGTCGTCGGACCTCGCGGCCCTTCGCGGAGCGAGCCTGGCGCTCGGCGACGCGGCCCGGGGGGCGATCCGGGCGAGCGCGGGCGAGGCGGCGGCGGCCGTGCGACGGCTCGAGCGGATCTCTCTCGGCGTGTCGGCGGGATCACTCCTGCTGGGCTTTCTCGTGTTCGGTCTCGCGATCCGGTCGATCACGCGCTCCGTGCGAGGACTCGGAGACGCGGCGCACGCTCTCGCCGAGGGAGACTTCGAGCACAGGATCGAGGGATTGTCGCCGGACCGGGAGTTCCGGCAGCTCGAGCAGGACTTCAATCAGATGATCGGCCGCCTGGGCGAGATCGACCGGCTGAAGGGGGAGTTCCTGTCCAGCATCTCCCACGACCTGAAGAGTCCCCTCGCCTCGATGCAGGAGGTCCAGAATCTCCTCCTCGAGGGAACTGCCGGCCCGCTGACGGAACGACAGGAGCGTCTGCTCCGGCTCGGTGCCCGAAGCGGCGAGCGACTGTCGTCCATGATCTCGCAGCTGCTGGACCTCGCCCGCATGGAGGCCGGCGCGATCCGGATGCGCCGCGGCCGGGAGGACCTCGCGGAGATCGCGCGGGATGTGGCGCACCGCGCGCGACCCGGGGCCAGCGAGGACGAGGGAATCCGAGTCCGCGTCGACCTGCCGGAGCGTCTCCCCTGCGACGGGGACGCGGGCCGGTTGGCGCAGGTTCTCGAGAATCTCCTCGCGAACGCGTGTCGCTTCGCCCCGGAGGATTCCGAGATCCGCCTCCGGGGCTCGGCGCCCGAATCTCGCCCCCCGGAGGTGCCGCCGGAGACGTGGGACGCGGTCGCGAACGGCCGGGCCGGGGGCCGGCCGGTCCTCCTGTCGGTGGAGGACCGGGGACCCGGCGTCGCCGACGAGGACAAGCGGGCGATCTTCGACCGGTTCGTCCAGGCGGGCGCCTCGCCCCGCTCGGGCGGGGGCGTGGGGCTGGGGCTCGCGATCTGCCGGGAGATCGTCGCGGCGCACGGGGGACGCATCTGGGTCGCCGACCGGCAGGGCGGAGGCAGCGCGTTCCGCGTCCTGCTTCCCGGCGTCGCGGACCGGGAAGGAGCCGCGGACGCGGTCGAAGGAGGTCTCGGATGACGCGATGCGGGCGATGGCCTGCCGGGGTCGTGTCCGCCACGGCGGTGGCGGTGGCGGTGACCGCGGCCTGCGCCGGGGCCGGTTCGTCGGCCCCATCGGCGGGGACCCGGTTCACGGACGCTTGGACGGCCGGACGGTTCGAGGAAGCAGTCGAGCTGTTCGAGGTCGCCCCGGAACTCGCGCGGAACCCGACCCTGACGTTCCGGGCGGGGCTCGCCTACGCGCACCCGTCGAACCCTGCGCGCGATGCGCAGCGGGCCCGCGAACTGCTCCAGCTCGTGGCGCGGAGCGACACGACGGGGGCGGTGGCGCGCGACGCGGAGAGCGTGCTCGCGCTGCTGGACGCCGAGCGGGCGCAGCGTCTTCGGAGCGATGCTCTCCGGCGCGAGATCGACGCGCTGAAGGCGATCGACCTCGACGAGCGCGAGTCGCCCGCGGCCGACTCGACGGGCGCCGGTCCGCCCTGACCATCCGTCCGTTCTCGGGCTGGTCGCGATCTTGCAACGGGCAGCATCGGAGGGGGGCGCGACGAGAACGCCGGGAGGACGAACGGAATGCAGGCCCTCGAAGAGAGCGCCGCGACGCGGCGCGGGTTCACCGTGCTCGTGGTGGACGACGAGCCGGAGTCGAGACAGCTGATCCGGATCGCGCTGGAGCTCGACGGCTGTACGGTGCTCGAGGCGACCGGCGGAATGGAGGCGATCCGCAAGGCGAGGCGAACCGCGCCCGACGTGATCGTCACCGACCTCCGGATGCCGGGGATCAGCGGCATCGAGACGGCCCGGCTGCTCGCCGGGCTGCCCGGTACCCGCGGCATCCCGCGCATCGCGGTCACCGTCGAGCCTCCGGATCACGTCTCCGACCACGAGCTCACGGACCTGTTCGTGGACGTCATCCGCAAGCCCTTCGCGCCCGCCCGCCTGCGGGCCACCGTCCGGGACGCCGCCGGGGCCTGACGCCCGAAACGGAACGGCCGATCGCGGGGACGGGCCGGGAAGGATTCCCGGGTCGGCGCGTACCGAGTCCCGAGCGCCGGACCGTCAGTCGAACAGGTCCTCCGGAACCGGTCGGCCGGGCATCGGCACCTCGTTCGTCACCGCGGCCACCTGCCACCGGTCGCCCCGGCGGACGAGCAGGAAGGCGTCGAGGCCCCGGTTGCCCCGTCCACCCGGCACCCGGGCCTCGTAGAGCACCCAGGCCTGCGCGATGTCGCCCACCTTCGTGGCGCGCAGGTCGAGCACCGTCTCCCGGAACCCGTTCTCCGTCACGTCCGGACTCTCGTAGAACGCTCGGAAGTCCTGCAGGAAGCCGTCGACGGAGAAGACCGTCAGGGCCTCCCGCGTCGTCCGGAGAACGATCACCGCCTCGGGAAGGAACAGCTCTCGCACGGCCTCCCAGTCCGGAGGGGCCGAGGGGCCGGAGCTGACGAGATCGTACAGAGAGCGGACGACGTCTTCCGCGCTGGCGGGCGCGCCGGCCGCGGGCTCCTGCGCCCCCGCGCCGACGGCGACGGAGAGGAGGAACAGCGGACCGATCCGGAGCGCGCGCGCTCGGCTGGTCCCTCGAAGGGCCCGGCTGCCTCGTGCATTCATGCTCGCCTCCGATCGCGAACCCCGGCCGGCCGACCCCTCGTGGGCCGCGCATCCCGGGGACCCCATCAGGATGCGCCCTCCGGACGGGCGCGCGCTACGGCGGTCGCCACGCGGTCGCCCCTCCGACGGGTGTGGCTTGTGGGAGGTCGCCGCGAGGCGCCAGCTTCCGCGGCACGTCGAACGGCTGCGTCCGCGAGGTCCCGTGCCCGGAGGAGATCGCGTGCATCCCCAGTCCCGCCCCGTCTTGCTCCGGCTCGTCGCCCGCGCGCTTCTTCCTCTTCTCCTCGCGGCCTCCGCCTGCCGCTCCGGACCGCCGGACGAGGGCCGGGTCCGTGTCGCGACCTTCAACATCCGAGAGCTCGGCACCCCGGCGCTCACGGATCTGAGCCCGGACGGGATCGGCCGGAACGCCCAGGCCCGCGCCGCGGCCGCGATCGTGAAGCGCGTCCGGCCCGACATTCTCGTCCTCAACGAGATCGACCTCGACCCGGCGGCTCCCGGAGATCCATCCCGGAACGCGCGGCGTTTCGCGGAAGGCTACCTCGAGCCCGGACCGGACGGCCTCGCGTACCCGTTCGCGTTCGCCGCACCGAGCAACACCGGCCTTCTCAGCGGACTCGACCTCAACGGGGACGGCCGCGTCGCGACCGACGCCGACCTGGGGACGCGCGCGTTCGGGGAAGACGCCTTCGGGTTCGGCACGTATCCGGGGCAGTACGCGATGGCGGTCCTGTCGAGGTTCCCCCTCGACTCGGCGGGCGCCCGCACGTTCCAACGCTTCCGCTGGACGGACCTTCCGGGCAACCACCTTCCCCCGGACCTCTTCGCTCCGGAGGTGAAGCGGGCGCTGCGCCTCTCCAGCAAGTCGCACTGGGACCTGCCCGTCGCGATCGGATCCGACACGCTGCACCTGTGGGTGAGCCACCCCACCCCGCCCGGTTTCGACGGCCCCGAGGATCGAAACGGGCGACGGAACTTCGACGAGATCCGGTTCTGGCGCCTCTACCTCGAGGGTGACGGCCGGCTGGTGGACGACGCGGGGCGGGCGGGCGGCTATGCCTCGGACCGCCCGTTCGTGATCGCGGGGGACCTGAACGCGAGGCCCGGAGACACGGCAGTGGTCTACGACGGGGTCGCCGCCGCGGACCAGCTGCGGCGGCACCCGGGGATCCAGGATCCTCCCGCGACGGCACGACCGACGGCCGTCTTCTTCGGCGGCATCCGGATCGACTACCTCCTGCCCTCGGACGGGCTGGACGTGATCGGGGGCGGCGTCTTCTGGCCCGATCCGGACACCGACCCCGCTGGCGCGGCCCTGGCCGATTCGGCCTCCGACCACCGGCTCGTCTGGCTCGACCTCGCGTGGCCGTCCGGCTCCGTGCGTTGAGCGACCCGGGAGAGGACGGCGCGGGCCGTTTCGCACATCCACCCGTCTTCCCCTAGGATGGGGCCGACAAGGGATCGCGGGCGCGCCCGGGTGCGGGGACGCGCTCTCGCCTGAACCGGGAGTTCGCGCATGTCCACGGAGAACGGCTTCCTCGCGCAGGTCAACCGGAGCTTCGACCGGGCCGCCGCCCGGACGGGGCTGCCCCAGGGACTCCTGGCCCAGATCCGGGAGTGCAACGGCGTCTACCGACTGAGCTTTCCGCTCAAGCGCGACGACGGCTCGATCGAGGTGATCGAGGCGTGGCGGGCGGAGCACAGTCACCACAAGCTCCCGACCAAGGGTGGCATCCGGTTCAGCATGGCGGTCAACGCCGACGAGGTGATGGCCCTCGCCGCCCTCATGACCTACAAGTGCGCGGTCGTGGACGTACCGTTCGGCGGGGCGAAGGGCGGCATTCGGATCGACCGCTCCGGTTACTCGCGCGACGAGCTCGAGCGGATCACCCGGCGCTACACGTTCGAGCTCGTGAAGAAGCGATTCATCGGACCTGCCATCGACGTTCCCGCACCGGATTACGGTACGGGTCCGGCCGAGATGGCCTGGATCGTCGACACGTACAAGTCGATGGCCGTCGGGGAGCAGAACCCGGAGGCGAGCGTCACGGGCAAGCCGATCGAGCAGGACGGAATCCTGGGCCGCCTCGAGGCGACGGGACGCGGGGTCTACTTCGGGACGCGCGAGGCCTGCGACGTTCCGGAGGACATGAAGGATCTGGGCATGTCGCCCGGGATCGAGGGAAAGCGGGTCGTCGTGCAGGGCCTCGGAAACGTGGGCTACCACGCGGCGAAGTTCTTTCAGGACGGAGGCGCGATCGTCGTCGGTCTCGCCGAGTTCGAGGGCGCCGTCGCGAACCCCGACGGCCTCGACGTGGATGCCGTCGTCGCCCACCGGAAGGAATCGGGCTCGATCCTGGGCTTTCCGGGGGCCGAGGACCTCCCGACCAGCGCGGAGGCGCTCGAGCTCGACTGCGACGTTCTCGTCCCGGCGGCGATCGAGAACGTGATCACGGCGGAGAACGCCCCGCGCATCCGGGCGAAGATCGTGGCGGAGGCGGCGAACGGACCCACGAACGGCGAGGCGGACGACATCCTCCGCGCACGGGGCGTCCGCGTCATCCCGGACATGTATCTCAACGCCGGCGGCGTGACGGTGTCGTACTTCGAGTGGGCGAAGAACCTCTCCCATCTCCGATTCGGACGGATGGAGAAGCGGTTCGACGAGGCCGCCCACCGGCGGCTCGTCGAGGCGGTGGAGGAGGCGACGGGGGAGGCGTTCTCGGAGTCCGAGCTCTCCAGCCTCGCCGCCGGTCCGGACGAAGAGGCCCTGGTGCGGTCGGGGCTGGAGGAGACGATGGTCGTGGCGTTCCACCAGATCCGGGACGTGGAGAAGCGTCTCGGCGACTCGATGGACCTGCGGACGGCGGCCTTCGTGATGGCGATCTCGAAGATCGCGACGACGTACCAGGAGCTCGGGATCTTCCCGTGATTCCGGACGGGTTCTATTGTGGTCGCCGATCGGGACCGGGACACGAGCGACCTCACGGCGAGGAGGAGCGGGGATGACGGGCGGCCGACGACCACGACCGGGATTCGCGCGCGGGACGCGGCCCTGCCGGCTCTGCGTCGCCCCTCTCGCCGCCTTCCTCGCGCTCGCCTGTATCGTCCCGGCGACGGCGCTCGTCGCCCAGCCTTCTCCCGCCTCCCGCGTCGAGGGCGTCGTGGCCTGTCTCGTTCCGGACTCCGTCGGCACCGAGCTCGCGAGGATCGCGCGCCGGGTGGGAGGCGAGATGGGCGTCGCCGCCGTACACGTCGAGTCCGGCGCCCGGATCTCGTTCAACGGCGACCGGCGATTCCCGATGGCGAGCGTCTCGAAGGTCCCGATAGCGATGGAGTTCCTGCGCCGTGTCGACGCGGGCGAGATCGACCTCGATCAACGCCTCGAGATTCCCATCACGGATTTTCGGCCCGGGTACAGTCCGCTGGCGAGCTGGTCCGGAGGACGGCCGGAGCACGCCACCGTCGACAGCCTGTTCCGCTTGATGATCGGCGTCTCCGACAACAGCGCGACGGACGTGATCCTGCGGATGGCGGGCGGACCCGAGTCGGTCACCCGGCGGCTCAGGGAGCTCGGGATCGAGGACGTGGATGTCGATCGCTCGGAGGCCCGGACCTTCGCCGACCTCGTCGGGATCCCGGACACGGTGCCGGAAGAGCAGCTCTACCGCTACAACTACTTCCGGATGCGGGACCGGCTGCCGGCCGAGCACCGGCAGGCCGCCCGGGTGCG
>Ga0316576_10000998_pt1 | contig 14580 bp, 8 predicted proteins | sample S0NA_FD_203075 | JGI IMG/M metagenome (GOLD analysis project Ga0316576, IMG submission 203075) | Rhizosphere microbial communities from salt marsh grasses in Alabama, United States - S0-2_050615r3r5 | ecosystem: Host-associated > Plants > Roots > Rhizosphere | place: USA: Alabama | collected... | reverse complement strand
ATCACGAAACTCGTGAATCGCTCTGCTCGGCCGCTGTCATTGATGGGAGTCGGCGGAGTTATCCGCCGACTCCAGGTCCTCGGTCGCTGCGGGACCTGCGGCTCGGTTCGAAGCAAAACCGCTGTCGCGGGCGGCAGGGCGGGCGGGCAGAGGCGAGCGCGGTCGCCGTCGCGCTCTTGCTCGGGGCGGGGTGGGCTGGGGCACAATCGACCGCAGCGTTCCCGGATGTGGAGGAGGCGGCAGACGAAGCGGCGCAGGACACCTCCGAGAGCGCCGCGGACGACGGCCGCGATGCGCCGCCACCACGGGCGGCTGCCCCCGACGACGACGCGCGGCGCGTCAAGCCGCCGCGGCTGCTCACCACCGAGCCGGTTCCCTACCCTGACAGCGGGCGCGGCGATGCAACCGTCGTGCTCGAGCTTCTCGTCACGCGGGACGGCAGCGTCAGCGAGGTGAGCGTCGTTTCCGGAGCGGAGCCGTTCGCCACGGCGGCCGTCGCGGCGGCGCGACGGTGGCGCTTCGAACCGGCGGTCGTCGAGGGCAAACCGCAGGCGGCGCGGATCCGGATCGCCACCGCGTTCGAACAAGTCGCGCTCGTCGACGAGGGCGCAACCGAGGGCGTAGCCGAGACGAGCGAAGCCCCCGATGCCGCTTCTTCGCCCGAAGCAGCGAGCAAACCGGCCGCACCTGCCGAGAAGACGATCGAGGTCGTCGTGGAGGGAGAGAAGCGGGTGGTCGGCAAGACGACGCTGAGCAAGCTCGAGATCCGCGACCTGCCGGGTGCGTTCGGCGATCCGTTTCGAGCCGTGGAGGCGCTGCCCGGGGTCACGCCGCTGGTGTCGGGGCTGCCGTTCTACTTCATTCGCGGATCGCCGCCGGGCAATCAGGGTTACTTCTTCGATGGGATCCGGGTGCCGCTGCTCTATCACCTGGCGCTCGGACCCGGCGTCATCCACCCCGAGCTCGTCGACCGAGTGGATCTGTACGCGGGCGGCTACCCGGCGCGGTACGGGCGCTTCATCGGCGGCGTGGTGGCGGCGGAATCGGCGCCACCGGTGCCAGATTTCCACGGCAACGCCAACGTGCGGTTGGTGGACTCGGGAGCGCTGGTGAGCGCGCCGTTCGGTCACGGCCATGGCACGGCCACCCTGGCCGGGCGTTACTCGTACACGGCGGCGATGGTGCGACTCATCGAGCCGTCGGTCCGGCTCCAGTACTGGGACTACCAGTCGCGCGTGCGGTGGGAACAGAGCGAGCGGTCGGCCTTCGAGGTGTTCGCGTTCGGGTCGTTCGATCTTTTCCGACAGCTGGACGATTCGAACTACCACATCGGAACGGAGTTTCACCGCGTCGATCTGCGCCGCGACTTCGTCACCCAGCGCGACGTGAAGGGGCGGCTGGCGCTCACGCTCGGGTCGGACCGCTCGCGGGAACGGGAGTCGGAGGAGCCCGACGTGCGCACGATCCTGCGCGATCGCATGGCGGCGGTACGACTCGATCTCGAAAAGAAGGTCAGTCCGCGGCGCACCCATCGCGGGGGCGGCGACGTGACGGTCGACTACTACGACATCGTCGTGCGCACGGCTGAATCGGACACCGACACGGAGCAGTTCGCCCAGTTCTTCCCCACGCGCACCGACGTGGATTCCGGGGTCTGGTCCGACGTGGTGCTCGAGGTCACGCCGCGCCTCGATCTGGTGACGGGGGGACGCGTCGATCTGTTCGTGGCCGACGGTGTGGCACGCGTGGGTATCGATCCGCGGGTGGCCGCGACCTTCAAGGTGCACGACAAGGTGCGGCTGGTGCACGCGTTCGGGATCGCTCACCAGCCACCGAGCTTCGTCGTGCCGGTGCCTGGGTTCGAGGTGGCGGGGCTGGAGCGGGGACTGCAGCGCGGGGTGCAGTCGAGCGCGGGGGTCGAGTGGGATCTGCCGGCGGATTTCTCGAGCTCGCTGACGCTCTTTCAGCACGCGGTCTTCAACGGCACCGATCTATTGAGCGTGGCCTCCCAGAGCGATGCGCTCGGGGACGAGGGCGATCTGAACCTGCGCAGCTTCGGCCACACCTATGGGGCGGAGCTGATGGTGCGACGGCCGGCGACGCAGCGCGTGGGCGGATTCTTGGCGTACACGCTGAGCCGCTCGACGCGGAGCTTTAGGCGATTCAGCGGGGCGTCGTCCTTCGACCGACGCCATGTGCTCAACGCTTCGCTCGCGTTCGATCTGGGGCGACGCTGGCGAGCGGGAACGCGGTTCGTCTTCTACTCGGGCTTCCCGGTCCAGATCAGCCGCGAGGAGTGGGTGTCCGAACCGAACGGCGGCTACACGCGACCCCTCCCCCCGCAGCTTGCGCGCACCCGGCCCTTCTATCGCATCGACTGGCGCATCCAGAAACGGTGGCTCGTCGGGAGCAGCGGGGCCTGGTGGGCCTTCACGGCCGAGGTCCTGAACACGACGCTGCACAAGGAAGAGGTCTCACCCGCCTGCCCCGATGGCAGCTGCGAGGCCGAGCGCATCGGACCCGTGACGATTCCGGCGATCGGGGTGGAAGCGGCGTTCTGAGCGGATCTCTTTCGCCTAGATCGACGAGTGCCGCTGGCCAGGACCCGTGCAGGGGACGGTGCTGCTGGAAGGGACTTCGCCCACGTGGGCCTCCGAACTCACGGACATCACGGCAGTTGCCTCGCCGGCGCCCAGCTTGCCAGAGCTGGAAGTCTCCTTCTGGAACTGGGAAGAGGTCTACGAGATGGCGGTACGGTGCAGTTCGGGCGATTCGACGGAGATCGAGATCACGCTCAAGCACGTTCCCGTTCGCTTTGTCCACCTGTCTCCCATCCGCGACAAGGACGGAACGGCCTTCCTGTATCGGTATACCGAGGTTCCGGGGAAGGGGCACCTGGTCGCACCAGGGGGCGCACGGGACGGCAGCCTCAGTCCCTGCTTGGTTCCGGGTCCGGCGGGTTGGGGTGGGGAGACGCCGACTACCTCAGCCGATGAATGGCGCCAAGTAGGGAGCAATCGCGTCGAGCTTCCACTGCTTGGGAGTGAGCCAGTCGTACTCTAGGATCCCTTCCGTATCTCCGGAGTTGGGGTTCCAGCACCAGAACGTCCAAGAGTAAGTGGGACCCATGTACTCGAGGAAGGTCTCGAACCACACCATCGATTTGCCCTCGGAGGCATCCGGATCCTTGATCCCGAACTCACCGATGAAGACGTGCCCGGAAGCAGCGTTCATGATGAATCCAAAGTGATCGTCCCAGATGCTCTCCAGATTGTTTGGAAAGTCGGGAGCCTCGAACCAGGGCTGGACGTGTACCTCGGGACCGTATTCGTGGGCGGAGTAGACGAGCTTCGAGGGATCGGTGAGCGCGATGGGGTAGTCACGAACGCCGCTCAGGTTGCCTCCCCACCAGTAGCCGTCCTCTCCGACCTTCTCGACGCCCTCGACGACGATCAGCACGTCGGGATTGACCTCGAGCACGGCGTTGCCGCACCGCTCGGCCGCCGCGTTCCAGTCGGTAGCCGGATCTCCCACCCCCCAGGTCGATTCGCCGTGGGGTTCGTTGTTGAGGTCGAAGGCGACCACGGTGGGATTGCTCCGGTAGCGGCCAGCCAGGAAGCGCCAGTCCTCGATCCACTGCTCCTCCGGCGTTGATTCGGTGTACCAGACCTTCTCCTCCATGTAGCCGTCCGGCTCGCGCGAGTGATTGTCGAGCATCACCTTCAGACCGAGCTCACCCGCTGTCTCGATGAGCAGGTCCAGTATCTCGACGGGGGAGAGCCCCACCAGGGGGGCGTTCATCGGGTCGGTCCCGTCGTAGGGGTCGGCCCCGTCCGTGTTGATGGACACGGGCTCGGCACCGTCGCGGAGCATCGCGTTGCACCAGGGAATGCGGACGGTGTTGAACCCTAGGTCCGCGATTTGCCGCAGCATGCTGCGGTAGTCGCGTGCCCAGAGACCATGAGGGGAGAGATTCTGGGTTTCGAAGCCGAACCAATTGACCCCGGTCAGTCGAGCGGCACGGCCCTCGCTGTCGACCAGCTGGTTCCCTTCGACGTGAAGGAAACCCGTAGCGCTCGAGGGAATCTGGACCCCGCCGGTGCCGCCCGCGGACGAAGCACCGCCGGTGGGCGAAGCGCCGCCAGCAAACGATGCCCCACCTTGCTGGGGCTCCTGTCCTCCCGTTGCGCTCCCTCCCGAGGATGAGCCTCCGCTGTCGTCCGGCGGCGTGCCACCCGTGCTACCGCCAAGGTGCGATGCCGTTCCGGCGGAGTCCGTTCCTCCTGCGGGCCCGGTGCCGGCCGTTGCTCCCAGCGAGCTCGACGCGGCTTCTCCACCGGTCTTTCCTCCGGTGCTCGCTCCCCCACTGCTGCCACCAGCTGACGTCGACTCACCAGCGCTGCAGGCGACCACACCCACCGACAAGATCACGAAGCTGAAACGTCCGAAGTAGTCGAAGCGAAACGGCATGCTTCTCCAAGTTTGTTGCAATGTGCTGGACAGTCTATCGTAGTTTGGCATCCGGCACCTTCGCCATCCGTTCTGCTCCGAAGTGGGCGCGGTCCGCCTGGGCTCCGCGACACGAGCACGGTATACTGCTGGGGGAGGTTTCAGCATGATGACTGCTGGTGGGAGTGGGATCACCGCGCGTCGTTCGACGGATTGGCCTGCGTGCAGAAGGAGTAACTCGTGATGCGCCAATTGGCGGCTCGGACGGTGGGTTTCGCGATGCTCTGCGTCGCGGTACCGGTCGACGCCGCGGACTTCTACGTCGACCCCGAGAACGGAGACATGTCCGGCGACGGGAGCTCGGACGCTCCGTGGAGCAGCATCCAGGAGGTCTTCGACCAGGGGCTCGTCCAATCCCAGGAGTGGGCCGAGCTGCCCTACGCCGAGGGCGCCGAGCTAGTGCCGAAGAACGAGGGCGCTCCGGTGAAGGCCGGCGACACCATCTGGCTCCGCTCCGGGTATCACGGTGAGCTCGACATCAGCAGCTACTACAACCCCGACTTCATCACCATTGCGGCTGAGGACGGGCAGGCCCCCGAGGTGTCGCTCCTTCACGTCTGGGCCAGCTCGTTCTGGATCATCCGTGGCCTGCTGGTGAGCGCGGAGTTGGCGCCGACCTACGAGCCGCACACCCTCGTCGCGCTCGAGTCGCACTCGTGGCGCGGGCCCGTACACGACATCGCGGTCGAGGGATGCACGGTGCAGTCGGTTGCGGATGCCTCAGGCTGGAGCGCGGACGAGTGGGACAGCCTCGCCTGCAACGGCTTCCAGGTGGACGGCACCAACATGACCGTCCGGAACAACACGCTGCGCAACGTGAATTTCGGGATCTCCGTGAGCGCCACCCATTCGCTGATCGAAGGGAACACCGTCGACAGCTTCGCGGGCGACGGGATGCGGGGACTCGGAGACTACACGACCTTCCAGTACAACACGGTCAAGAACTGCTACGCCGTCAACGCGAACCATGATGACGGTTTCCAATCGTGGTCGGTGGGGACGGACGGAGAGGTAGGCACTGGCGAGGTCACGGGGATCGTCCTGCGTGGCAACCTCATCCTCAACTACGAGGACCCGAACCAGCAGCATCGAGGCACCCTGCAGGGGATCGGCTGCTTCGACGGAATGTTCGTGGACTGGGTGGTGGAGAACAATGTGGTCATCACCGACCATTGGCACGGGATAACCCTGAGCGGAGCGCGCAACGCCCGGATCGTCAACAACACCGTGATCGACCTCAACGAGGAGGACCCGGGGCCTCCCTGGATCCGCATCGGCGATCACAAGGATGGCACGCCGTCCTCGGACTGCCTGATCGCCAATAACCTGACCTTCGACATCAGCACCGACGAGGCCTCGAGCGTCACCGTCGAGGACAACCTCATCATCGACGATCCATATGCAACGTTCGTGGACTTCGACGGCCTCGATCTGCACTTGTCCCAGGACAGTCCGGCGGTGGATGCGGCCAATGACGAGGTTGCTCCCGAGTTGGACCGCGACCGTATCCCTCGACCCCAGGGGGAGCACTCGGACCTCGGGGCGTACGAGTGGCACGAACCCGCTGTGGAACCGGTGACGGGTGGAACGGGCGGGTACGCGTCGGGCGGCATTCCCGGCCTCGGCGGCGGCGTCGACCCGGACGCGGCTTCGACCGACGAGGGATCGGGCGATGGAGGCGGTTGCGGCTGCCGGGTGGGCCAGCGCCGCCAGGGCTGGGGCTGGCTCGGCGGTCTCGCGCTCGCGGCGCTGGCAATGCGACGGCGCAGGGTGAAACGCGTACTCGCTAGGGTGCCGAATCTCTGAATCGGTACCCTAGCGATCGGCGAGGATGTCCTTGCAGAGCACCTCGAGGCGGTGCGTCTCGGCGAGCAGGAGGTCGTGCAGGGCCTTCGCGTCGATGCGCACGACGGGGAAGTTCTGGTGCAGATTGTCCACGTGTGCCTGGACGAGACGTTGTGCCTCTTGGCACGCGGTCTCGCTGAAGGATTCCATGGGCAAGACCGCGTCGACGAGGCCCAAGTCGAAGGCTCGCGCGGCGTCGAGCGGCTTCCCTCTCAGCATTACCGAGTGCGCCTTCGCGAGACCCAGGTACGTTGGCAACAGGTAGCTCAGTCCACCCAGCGGGGGCAGGGCAACGTCGCGATTGGTGACGTCCAGCTGCACGTCCTCCGCCGCGATGCGCAGCCCCGCCGAGAGTCCGATCGTCAGGTTTATCGGGTCGATCGTGCCTCGCCACGTCACGCCGACGAGCTTCTTGTACTCAGCGATCCGCACCGCGAATCGGCCGAGCACGTTGAAGCTGCGCAGGAGGGAGAGTCGACCCTGTTCGGGTGCCGTGCCCGCTTGGGTCTGGGTTCCCTCGACGATGCCACGAATCGTCGACGGCGGAGCCACCTCGTCGTCGCTCGACAGGAAGAGTACCGCGTCGATGCGCGCGTCCTGCTCGTACGCGTCGAGCTCGTCGAAGAGCTCGTCCACCCGCGAGAGATCGCGCGCCACGCTCGGAAACGTCATGGTCATCGTGGCGATGGCCAGCCTCCCCTCCCGTCTCCAGGTCAGTGCGTGTGTCCGATGTTGCATGGGTCCCCCAACGGATTCATCCCGCGTCGCGTCCGACGACGTGGTCGAGATTCAGCAGCGCCACCTCCAGGGCGATCGAGGCGTCGACTTTCTGGAGCGAGGCTTGCATGAGATCGTTCTCGGCGGCGAGCAGATCGGTCGTCGTGGCCTGTCCAGCGCGATAGAGCTCGCGGGAGACGCGGTAGGCCTCGGCGGCGGCCGCGTGTGCCTTCTCCGCGGTAGCGACCGCGAGTCGGGAGCGCCTTGCCTCCAGGTAGGCGTTGGTGACCTGAAGGCGGATGCCGCGCTCCAGCTCGGTCCGGTTGGCTTCGAGTTGGGCCCGCTGCGCCTTTAGTTCACGCGTCTGGGCTCCGTTGATGAAGGTGTCGTTGATGGTGTAGCTGAGGCGCAGCCCCACCGCCCAGCTGGTGTGCCAGGTCTCCGTGTCGAGCATGAAGCGCTGGTTCGGCTTGGCGTGATTGAGCTGACCGAACCCATCGAGTCGCGGTAACCGCGTGGCATTGCTGGCCCGCTCGGCGTCGCGGAGGGCCTTCGCGTGAGCGTCCAGGGAGCTGAGCTCGAGTCGGCGCGAGGTCGCCTCCGCGATCAGTCGATCGAGCTCGTCCCGCTCGCCGGCGGCCGACCTGGTCGGGGGGACGGGCGGCGGGGCGGTGGGGATGGCTTGTCCCGGCGCGTAGTCGCGGGGCGCTTCGTCCATCAGGATCGCGAGGCGCGAGGCGGTGAGCTGGCGCATCGTGGCAGCGCGATCGAGCTGCAATTTCGTGTTGGAGACGAGCGCCTCGACCCGCAGCACGTCGGCCCGGGTGGCGGCGCCGAGCTCGAACGCGGTTTTCGTGTCCTGGAGCAGCGCGTTGGTCCGTGCCAACGAGCTCTCGGTGATGGACGTGGCGGCCACCGCGCGCAGCCAGTCGTGGTAGGCGAGCCGGGCCTCGTGGGCGACATCGCGGGCGGCTGCCTGCTTGCCGAGCTCGTTGGCCTTCGCGTTGGCGCGGCTGGCCCCAACGGCGCTGGGCATCGTGAAGACGTAGTCGGAGAGCGGGATCCCCACCTCGGCGGCGAGGTCGTAGGAGTTGCGGGCCGTGGGGAACTCGAATGCTCGGGCTCCGATGGGACTCTGTCCACTATCGACCAGGCAAGTGGTTCCATCCGGTACCCCCTCGGGGCACGGGCCTGTGGTGATGAGGCCGGGGTTCTCGGCCCCTACGATCGCGCCCCCCATCGAGTTCTCCGCCTTCGACAGGCGTGTGTAGGTGGCGGACAGCGTGACCCGGGGAAAGAACTGCGCCGTCGTCTTGGCGATTTGCGCGTTGGCGGCGTCGATCTCGGCGCGGCGAGCGGCCAGCGTGGGGCTGGCGGCGACGGCGCGCTCGGCCACCTGCTCGGCAGTCAACCCGCCGGGTCGAACCTGGATGAGCGGTCCCGACGCGACGGGAGGCGGCGGCTCTTGGGGCGTGACCGAGGCGGTCGCTGGGGGCTCCGCCGTCTCGGTCTGCGCGCGGGAAGTCGCGGCCAGTGCCGTCGCTACCAAGAACGCGGCCGCGGACAGCGGGAGCCGGGGGAGGGAACAAGGAGCGATCATTGCGCAGGTACCTCATGCTTCCTGGAGAGTCGACGTCGGAGCCAGCCGATCGGGCCCCACGTGCCCAGCCCGTCCAGAATCGCGTAGACGACGGGGATCACGACCAGCGTGAGGAGGGTCGAGGTCAACAGGCCGCCGATCACGCACACCGCCATGGGGGCACGGGTCTCGCCGCCCTCGCTCAGCGCCAGCGCGACCGGCAACATGCCGAACACCATCGCCGCGGTGGTCATCAGGATGGGGCGCAGGCGGAGCTTGCCGGCTTTGATGAGAGCGTCGTGGAGCGACTCTCCCTCCTCTCGCGCCTGGTTCGCGAAATCGACCAAGAGAATGGCGTTCTTGGTGACGAGTCCCATGAGCATGATGATGCCGATCATGCTGAAGATGCTGAGCGTCATGCCCAGCACGTAGAGGCCGCCGAAGGCACCGACGACGCTGAGCGGCAGGCTGATCATGATGGTGAGCGGCTGCACGAAGCTGTCGAACTGCGCCGCGAGGATCATGTAGACGAGCAGGATTGCCAGGATCAACGCCTCGAACATGTAGCCGAAAGATTCCCGCATCACCGAGGCCTGGCCCTCGAACCCGTGCTCGATGTGAGAGGGAAGCACTCGGTTCGCGACCGCGGCAACTTCATCCATGGCGGTACCCAGCGGGACGCCGTCGAGGCCGGCCAGCACCATGACCTCTCGTTCCTGGTTGCTCCGCTCGATCCGACTCGGGCCCGTATCGTGCGAGACTTGCACGACGTTCGATAGATCCACCAGCTCGCCCGTGGTGCTGCGCACTTGGAGGCCCGACAGGGACTCGAGTCGCGGCTTGTACTGGTCCGCTAGGCGCATCGTGATGTCCGTCGCGTCACCATCGATCTTCAGATCGCTGATGCGATCGCCGGCCAGCAAGGCACGAACCGTCGTGGCGACGCTGGCAACCGGAACGCCGAGGGCGGCGGCGCGTTCTCGATCCAGCGTGAGATCGATCTCGGGCTTGCCGCCGCGGAACGTGGTGTCGAGATCGACGAAACCGGGCAGCTGCCGGAGCTGGGCGACGATGGCGTCCGCTTGCGTCGACAGCTCTTCCAGGTTCTTCCCGCGGAGATAGAGCTGGACGGGCTGATTCCGGAGCCCACTGTCGCCGCCGATCGGAGAGATCACGTTGACCGTGATCTTCGCGGTGTCGACGTCGGCGTAGCGGTCGCGGACCCAGGCCATCAGCTCCTGCTGGCTGAATCCACGGCTCTTCGCCTTGACCAGCGTGAGGTCGATCTTGCCTTGATTCACCTGCCCCTGCGCTCCGCCACCGACGGTGGCGAGCACGTGCCGTACGCCGGGGGCGTTTCGTTGCAGGTCCGTGGCCACCGACTCGACGAAAGCCCGGGACGCTTCCAAGTTGGTCCCGGTCGGAAGCTCGACGCTGATCGAGAACTCGCTGCGGTCCTCGGGCGAGATGAATTCCATCGGGGTCCGCAGAACGAGCACGATCGACCCGGCGAGTGCCAGCACCGCGCCGCCGAGGGTGAGCAGCCGGTGCCGCAACGACCATGCGATGAGGTACCCGTAGACGTGCTCGACTCGACGCATGAAGCCGTTGACCAGACGGGAGAAGACTCCCTCTTCGGCCGCATAGTGGTGGCCCAGGAACCGAGACGAGGCCATCGGAGTGAGGGTGAACGAAACCAGCATCGAGACGGCCACCGCGAAGCTCACGGTCAGCCCGAACTGGTAGAAGAAGCGCCCGATGATGCCCTTCATCAGCGCCACCGGCACGAACACGGCGATGATCGTCGAGGTCATCGCGAGGACGGGAAGGAAGATCTCGCGAGTCGCCTCGCTGGCGGCCTCCCGGGCCGTCTTGCCCAGCATCAGGTGCCGGTGGATGTTCTCGATGACCACGATCGCGTCGTCGATCAGGATGCCGATCGAGAGCGACAGCGCGAGCATCGTCATGTTGTTGAAGGTGAAGCCCATCGCGTTGATGAACGCGAAGGTGGTGACGACGCTGGTTGGAATGGCGATGGCGCTGATCACCGTGGCGCGCCAGTTGACGAGCATCACGAAGATGATCAGAACCGCCAGGGCGCCGCCGAAGACGAGATCGAACTGGACGTCCTCGATCGAGTGTTCGATGAACACCGAGTTGTCCTTCGGTACGTCGATGCGGACCCCCTGCGCCTCGAGCTCGGGACGCAGCTTGGCAACCTTCTCCTTCACCGCGTCGGCCAGCGCGACCGTGTTGCTCCCCGACTGCTTGCGAACGACCAGGGCCACCGCACGCTCCCCGTTGAGAGCCGACCAGGAGCGAGCCTCCTCCATGCCGTCACGGACGTCGGCCACGTCCCGAATGCGGATCGAGGCGCCGAGCGCCGACGGCACCAAGATGTTGCCGACGCTGGCGGCGCTGTCGAGTTGACCCCGGGTCTTGACGCTGAACTCGCGGTTTCCCACGTCGTAGCTGCCACCGGGGATCTCGAGGTTCTGCGCCCGGACGGCGCCGGCGACATCGGCCGCGGTGAGCCCGAGCCCAGCCAGCTTGTCGGGGTCGAGGAGCACCTGGATCTCGCGTTCGCGGCCGCCGACCAGGTCGACTTCGCCGACGCCCTGGATGCGCTGGAGGGGCTCCTTCACGTCGTCGCTGGCGACTTTCGTCAGCTCGCGAATCGGCAGGTTCCCGGAGAGCGCCACCGTGAGAATCGGCGCCGCACCCACGTCCAGTTTCTCCACCACGGGTGGCTCGATCCCTTCCGGGAGGTCGCGCTCGACCTTGGCCACTCGCTCCCGCACGTCCTGGGCGGCCTGATCGCCATCGACGCTGAGCTCGAACTGGACGATGACCTGGGTCACCCCCTCGAGATTGACGGACCGCAGTTTCTCGATGCCACCCAGCGTGTTGAGCTCTTCCTCGATGGGTTCGGCGACCTCGCTCTCCATCGTCTCCGGGTCGGCTCCCGGGTAGATGACAGTGACGGTGGCGAATGGAAAATCGATGTTGGGGAAGAGGTCGACGCCGACCCGCGGGTAGCTCACGACGCCGAAGACCACGAGCGAGGCGATCAACATGACCGCGGCAACGGGCCGGCGGATGAAGACGTCGGCAAGATTCATCGAGTGCCACCCGAAGCGGCGCTGGGTACCGCACTGGCCGCCGGCGACGCGGGTTGGGCATCGACGCCGAAGTCCAGCTCGACGAGCATGCCCGCCTTCAGGGCATGGTCTTCGTTGGGCAGCAGCGCTACGATCTCGAAGGTGCGCGTCTTCGTGTCAATGCTCGGGCTGAGCCGGGCGACCTCGATGGTGCGTTCGACGCCGGTCTGAAAGCGGGCCTTGGCCTGGGTGCCCTCCTTCACCCGCGTCAGTGCGCGCTCGGGAAGACGAGCCCGCACCTCGAGCGTCGAGATGTTCTCGATCGTCATCACCACCGGCGGAGCGGCCTCGCCGACGTTGGTCTTTCGCTCCGCCACGATACCGTCGATCGGCGAATAGACAGCCGTGTCCGCCGCCATCTGCTGGGCGGTGCTGAGGGCAGCTTTGGCCTGCCGGACTCCCATCTCGGCACCGTCCAGGCGCGCCTTCATCTGATCGAAGACGGCCTGGGAGACCGCGCCGCGCTCCTTGAGACCAGCGGTGCGTTGGAAGTCGGTCTGGGCGGTCGTCTGGGCAACCTCCGCGGTAGCAAGAGCGGCCCGAGCCTGGGCGACGGAGTGCGCCTGCATTGCCCCATCGAGGCGGAAGAGCAGCTGCCCTTTCTTCACGACATCACCCTCGTCCACGGGGAGCGCCGCGATGATCCCCTGCCCCTTCGGTCCGACCTTCGCCTCTTCGATGGGGTAGGTAGACCCGGTGACCACGAGCCCGGAACTGACCTTATGGGAAGCCTGCGGGCCGCTCGAGGCGATGGTGGGAAGCTCGGGACGGGGCGGGGCACCCGGGCCCTGCGCGGGGGGCAGCCCATCCGCCTCCGCCTTGCTACACCCAGACGTTCCGATGGCGACCAGGGTCAGCACACATACGCTCTCGACGAATCTCACATTGGCTCCTTCTCGCTCGCTCCCACGCTGGGGCAGTCGGCCGTCCGCGGCGCCGAGTGTAGGGTGGTTTGGAACGAAAAACCGGTCAAGTCGGATTTGACGGAAAGTATAGTCCTCCGAATTTTCGTTCGGTCTCTGCTCGGGAACGGGTTGCCGCGCATCGGGGTCGTCGAGTAGGATGAACGAACTCCGCCATGCCTGCTGCACGGAACAGAAAGGCCGTTCGCAAGAAGGCCGCTGCCCGGCGTCGCGAGCGGCACGCCGAGCTGGCTCGAACGGACATCCTCGAGGCAGCCGCCGCGTCCTTCGCGAAGCTGGGTTACCGCGAGGCCACAGTGCAGGACATCGCGGCGCGTGCGGGCTTCACGGCGGCGTCCCTCTACACGTACTTTCGTGGCAAGGCCGACATCTTCAACGGACTCGTCGATCTCGTGCTCGCCGACGTCGACGCGGTGTTTGCCCGGCCCGCCGTGTCCGGTGCGGATTTCGCCGGCCGACTGGAGTCCCTCACCCAGAGCCTGTTCGAGGTGGCCGAGCGGCACCACCACGCGGTGATCTACTTCCTGCAATTGCAGGAGCAGGGTGGCTTTCGCCCGGGGGGAGCTCGCCGCACCATTCCCGACGTGTTGGCCACGGTGCAGGACTGGTTCGAGCAGAATGCGCGTCCCCGAGACCTTCCGAATCTGACCGTTCGGGAGGCAGCGGTGCACTACTGGTCGCTTTCCAGCGGGGTGCTGCGGCTGTGGGCCCACGAAGAGGGCACGGGCTCGCTCGTGGCACAGGCGCCAAGACTCGCGGGCTTCTTCCTGCACGGCGCGCGAGGCAAGGCGCGGTCCAAACGCTAGAGCGGTCCTCTTTCGCACGGATCCTACGTGCCGCCATAGCCGCGCCCCGCGGGGCCCGCGGACGGCGGGGCCCCGGTGAGCAACCGTGGGTAGCGGCACTCGCGGAGTGGCAAGGACCCCCGGACCGGCAAAAGGGTGTTCGAGATTCGGCACATGGATACCAGTTGGTCCCGTCGCGCGGGGGTCCAGATTGAGAGACCGTGGTTTGGGTGGGTTGGCCAGGGTAAGCTCACCGGAGTACCGGCCGCGCAGGGGCGCGAACTTGGTTCGTGTAGGAGCTTGAAGCACATGAAGAGCACGCAGCTGACGGCGTTGGCAACGGCAACGCTACTGGCCGCAGCCGTGGCATGCACGGCATGCGCGACGCCAGAAGACGAGACGAACGGCCTGCCCACCGATGGGACCGGCAACCGATCGTCCACGGGTGGGACGTCGGGGATTGGGGGTTCCAGGACGGGCGGACGTTCGCCCGGAACCTCGGGCGGTACGGGTGGCACCGCGGTCGTGTGTGACGAGGGGGAAACACGCTGCGGCAACGTCTGCGTCGTCCTTGGAACCGATGCGCATTGCAGCGCCTGCGATGATGCCTGTCCGGCGAACGGCAGCTGTCGGACGGGGGGAGAGGGGGGAACGGCGGGAACGGCGGAAGAAGGGGGAAAGGCGGGAACGGCGGGAGAGGGGGCCGGCAGCCCACAGCCATACTGCGCCTGCGACGATCCGGACGCGGTCGTGTGCGGCGATACTTGCAGCAACCTGGACAGCGATCCGGAGCACTGTGGCGACTGTGATCAGGCGTGCGCCACGGGGGCCGAGTGTGACGCCGGAGAGTGCTTCTGCCCGGAGGGGACGCAAGCGTGTGACGGGTTCGACGGTTGCGTCGACATCGTCTCGTCCGCCGAGCACTGCGGGGAGAGCTGCACCCCCTGCGAGGCACCCTTGGCCTGTGCGGACGGAAGCTGCGAGTGTCCGGACGATGGAGTCGTCATGTTCTGCGATGGCGTCTGCACCGACACCAGCACCGACCCCAACAACTGCGGCGG
>Ga0316576_10000997_pt1 | contig 14581 bp, 14 predicted proteins | sample S0NA_FD_203075 | JGI IMG/M metagenome (GOLD analysis project Ga0316576, IMG submission 203075) | Rhizosphere microbial communities from salt marsh grasses in Alabama, United States - S0-2_050615r3r5 | ecosystem: Host-associated > Plants > Roots > Rhizosphere | place: USA: Alabama | collected... | reverse complement strand
CTTCGTCGGCCGCGCCATCGCGGCCGTGCACCAGCTGGAGCGCCCGCGCCACGACGCCTACAACCTGAGCGCCGGGACGGGGTCGCCGACCTACAGGGAGATCGCCCTGGCGCTGGCCGCGGCCGGGCGCCGCTGGCGACCGTTCTTCGCGCCCCGGCTCTATGGGCTCTTCGCCGCCGGCGCGGCGGGGCTGGCCGAGACCCCGCGGGCCTGGGGCCTTTCGCGGGGCGCCGCCCGGCTCAAGGTCTTCCTGCCCTACCTCGAGGGTGACCTGGTCTTCGACAACCGGCGCATCGTGGAGCAGCTGGGCCAGCGGCCGGCGAGCTTCGTGGGCTACGCCCACGCCCTGCTCCGCTTCGCCGAGCGGGGTGGCTTCGCCTACCCCTACCGACCCTGGCCGGGCCAGGACCTGGATCGCGGCCGAAACCCCGTCGGTCGTCAGATCGGCCCGACGACGACCTGAATCGTCCCCCCCGTGCTCGCCGCGTCGAAGACCGTGAGCACGTACCCGCCGCTCTGGGTCAGGGTGAGCTGGCCGCTGTTGCTGCCTCCTTGGGCCGTGCCGATGTCGGGCAGGTAGGCGCCGCTGCTGTCCGGCGCCTCGAGGTAGGCGTAGGGCACGAGGGAGCTGTCCGCCGCGGTGAGGGTCACGCTCAGGGTCTGTCCCTGCAGCGAGGAGAACGAGACCTGGGCGCTGCCCCCGCCCCCGGGCACCACGACCTGGACGTCCAGGGTCACGGCCAGCTGGACCGCGCAGCCCTGGGTCTCGGCCCCGCTGGTCACGGTGAGCCCGGCGCCGAAAGCGCCGACGTCGTTGTAGGTGTGTGCCGGCTGCGCGGTCGTGTCGTTCGTGCCGTCGCCGAAGTCCCAGGCGAAGCTCGGGCTGCCGCTGCCTCCGCTGACCTGGCTCGTGAAGCCGACCTGGAGCGGCGGCGGCCCCTCCTTGGGGCTCCCGTCGCAGGTCACCTGCAGCGGCTGGGGCATGTCGGGGGGCGCCAGGTCGGCCGTCGGCCCGTCGGCCAGCGGGCCCTCGGTCGCGGGCAGGTCGTGCTCGCCGCCGTCGGCGCCGGGTCCGTCCGGGAACAACAGTCGGCTGTCCCCCACCGGCGGACCGTCCGGGACAGGGGTCCGGCCCTCGTTGTCCGAGCAGCCCCAGATGAGCAGGGGAAGCAGGAGGTACGGGTGACAGCGCATGGGATCTCCGACGGGTGCCCCATGGTAGGGACGATGTGGGGTTGGTTTCAACTCCTACGAGGGGCCTGGCGGGTGGTCTACGTCGGCGTGGTGGGCGTGGGGCTGTTCCTGGCGATCTACCACTAGGGACAGCGCAGCCGGGCCATCACCAGGGCCAGAACAGCCAGGGCTTGCCCCGGCTGATGTTGAGCGGCAGCTTGAGCAGGACGCCGCCCTCGACGAAGTCGGGCGCCCCGGCCAGCAGCCCGTAGCGCGCGTAGACGGAGACGTAGCCCAGCGTGAGGAAGGCGCGGAGCGCGCCGCCGTGGTGGCTTCCCGTCCCGGTCACCTCGACCAGGTAGCCACCGTCGAAGCCCCAGGTGGAGAAGGCGATCAGCGGCCCGACCATGGCGCGGCCCGCCTGCCGCTCGAGGTCGTAGAGCCCGTCCACGACGCCGCCCACCGCGCCGCCCATGTAGTAGGAGACGCTGATCTCGCCGCCCAGGTTCAGGCCCGTCCCCCCCCCGAAGGTCTTGGCCCCGCCGACCAGCACGCCCGGGCTGAAGTAGACGCCGTGGTCCGGCATCGACGTGCGGGCGCCGGCGGAGAGGGGGATCGACGTCAGGAGCAGGACGAGCGCGGCTCTCACGGGGCGCATCCTAGCACGCCGCGGCGTCGGATCACTTGGAGAACCGGTGGTCCACGATGCAGACCAGCGCGTCGATGTGAGTCTTGCCGACGATCACGTAGACCTCGCGGGCCGTGGCCCCGCCGCAGCCCATCCCGCTGTAGCGCACGCGCATCGTGCCCCGGCCGTGGTTCCCCTTGACGAGGAACGAGAGGCGGCCCGAGTCCTCGCCGCAGCCCCGGTCGGGCCAGTGCGGGCCCACGGTCCAGGTGATGTCCTCGCCCAGCCACTGGCGGACCTCGTGGCACTCGTTGGCCGCGCGGAGCGCCTCGTGCATCGCGCTCGCCTGGAGCACCAGGGAGTAGCCCGGCCACAGGGTGTGGTTGAAGATGAGCAGCAACAAGAGCACCAGCCCGTAGCGCAGGGTCTTGCGCAGCAGTCGGCGCCGGCGCACGCGGCGCTCCCCCGGACGCTCCGGGCGCTCGCGGAGCCGGGCTTCCGACGCCAGCAGATCGCGCACGAAGTAGACCTGGTCGTCGTCCGCGCGGCGCAAGAGCGGCCGGATGGATCCGTCGGCGAGCTCGGCGAACAGGGCGTCCGGCCGGTAGGTCGCGAGGCTGGTGTGCGGAGGGTCCTCGCAGCTGTCCTCCAGGCGCCGCACCGAGGAGAGCGGGGCGCTCCAGCCGCGCTGCGGGATCGGCCCGAAGCGCACCGAGAGGGTCTCGCCGTCCAGGCGGATCACTCGCCGGTTGAGCAGCAGGAGCCAGAAGTAGAGCGCCGGCACGAACAGCAGGAGCCCGAAGACCAGCAGGTAACGAAACTCCGGCCGGGCTCGCGCCAGCATCGGCAGGTAGAACAGGCCGGCGAGCACGGGGATCGCGCGCGGGGAAAAGAGGTCGCCGGGCCGGGAGGCCAGGGTGATCTCCACCGCGCCGTCCTCGCGCTCCACCCTCAGCCGGTCCGGGGTCTTTTCCTCGTCCGGCGGCTCGGGCACCGGCGCCGGCGCCTCGTCCGGCTTCGGGTGCAGCACGGCGTCGACCAGCCCGGCCGCCTCGGCGCCCGCCGCCACCATCCGCGCCCGGGCCGCGAACCTGCGCGAGGGCGCGTCCCGCAGCCCGCCCTCGAGCTCGTCGAAGACCACCGTGACGTGACCGAGCACCTCCACCGCCCCGACCACGGCGGCCTCGGGGTCATCGAGGCGCTCGGTCGCCCCGTCCACCGCCACCGCCACCGTCTCGCCGTGGGGCAGCTCGAGCTCGAAGCCCTGGGCCCCGGCCTCGGCCACCGTCCCCCGCAGGCGGAGCAACGGCTCCGCCTCGCCGGGCAGCTTGACCTGCTCGGCCTGGCAGGTGGAGCAGGCGGTCCCCTCGGGCTCGATCTCCCCGCACACCGGGCAGGTCCAGGTCGGCGTCGCCGCCGGCTCCTCGTCCTTCTTCTTGCGCCGCCTCTTCGAGTGCTTCCCCCGCGTCATCTTCTGCTCATCCTACCGCCCTCGCCGGTGGATGTCTCCCCGTGCGCTCAAGCCTGGCTGACCGTGGTTGCCTGTTTGCTCCACCCGTGGTGGGATCGATCACACACTGAAGGGAGTCCGATGCAAAGGGCAGAGCTGGTCGCGGCGTCGCTCACCTTCGTGCTCGCCTGCGCGCCGACATCCCCGGCGCGGGCGGGTGAGACCTTCTACGCCAAGGTGGTCGGCGTCGCCGACGGCGACACGATCACGGTGCTGCGCGAGGGCAAGCCGCTCAAGATCCGCCTGCAGGGCGTCGACTGCCCCGAGAAGGCGCAGCCCTTCGGCGACAGGGCCAAGCAGCTGACCTCGAAGCTGGTCTTCGGCAAGCAGGTCAGGGTCGAGATCGTGACCCGCGACAAGTACGGCCGCACGGTGGCCCGGGTCGACTACCTCGGCAAGCTGCACCGCAACCCGCGAGACCGCTCAAAGCCGCACCAGGTGGTCACGGTCCACCGCAGCCTGCAGGAGGAGCTGCTCCAGGCCGGCCTCGCCTGGTGGTACCGCAAGTACGCGGCCAAGGAGAAGCGCCTCGCCAAGCTGGAGGAGGAGGCGAGGAGCGCGCGGCGCGGGCTGTGGGCCGACAAGGACCCGGTGGCGCCCTGGGATTTTCGCGGCAAAAAGAGGAAGAACACGAAGCTCGGCACGCTGAAGGGGGACCGCGTCGGGGACGTGCCTGGCACGCCCGCCGTCGACGTCTCGCACCCGGTGTCCGGCAACACCCGCTCGAAGGTCTACCACTGGTTCACCTGTCCGGACCTGCGCCGGTGCAAGCACTGCTCGGCGCGGTTCAGGACCCCCGGGGAGGCGGAGCGCGCCGGCTACCGGCCCCACAAGGACTGCCTCAAGAAGGCCAACATCCAGGCAGTGCGCACCCCACGGGGCTACAAGGTGGCCGGCGTGATCACCAAGCTGCCCCCTCCCCCACCGCCCGAGGAGCCAAGGAGCACAAGCCGGACCTGCCGGCGCGACGCGGACTGCGTCTACCGCCCACGGACCGGCTGCGGCTGCCCCCCCTGCGGAGACACCTGGCGCCGCGCGGTGAGCCGCAAGGCCGCGGCGCGGCTGCGGCGCGAGCAGGCGCGCTTGCTGCCGCGCTGCCCCAAGGTGAAGTGCGCCCGCTGCCCGAGGCCGCTCCGCTGGCTCGGCAGCCGCGCGGCGTGCGTCGAGGGGCAGTGCACGGTCACGGGGCGATGAGGAGAGGCGCCGTCGCGGTGCAGCGCTGATGGGGCGGTGACGAGGCGCGTGCCCTCGCGAGGAGCTCACCAGCCCCACCTGGCGGCAACGAGAGTGGCCAACCGTGTCGCATCCCGCCCATTCAGTCGGCAAACCCATTGAAGAGACACCGTTGGCCACCCTCCGCGCGACTGGCATGGGTGCTGCAGTTCAGTTCGGACGAAGGAACAGGCTCCCCCTCGGTTGCCTGTTCCCCAACTCTCGGGAGGTGAAAGATGCGACTGGCTGTCGTGCTTGGTGTCATGACGCTCTCCTTTCCATTGGCACACGCTGAAAGTCGGGGCCAGCTACAAAAGACCATCCTCAAGGAACAGCGCGAGCTGTTTGGCTTCACCTATCACAGGGCGAAGAGGTTCCTGGCCAAGGCGCGCTCTCTGCCCAAGCTGGCGTGGATCGAGAAGAACGTGCAGGTCAGGAACATGCCGCCTGCGACCGGCGTGACCGGGATCTTCCGCGAGATCAGAAAGCCCGATGGGAAGACCGCCCCCTACAACACCTACCGACAGAATCGCAACTTCAATGCCTCGATGGGGGTCGCGGCGCTCTGCGTGGCCAGCGCGTCCGCGGTCGGCTACGCCCTGGGAGGTCCCGTGGCGTTGCTCGGCGGCGCGGGGGCCGCCCCGGGTCCGGGGATCCTCATGCTGAGATCAGCGGCCCAAGATCACAGGGGGTTGAAGGCCTCGGTGATGCAGTCGGCGAACTACGCCGCGGCCTACGTGCTCACCCACCCCAACGACCCGCAGTACAAGCCGCTGCTTGACTTCATTCCCAAGAAGGCGCCCCCCAGGTTCGACGCCAAGATGATGCACACCCTGGACAAGCTCGCCGGCCCCCTCTCCCCCGACACCAAGCTGTAGAAGGCGGCGTCAAGCCCCCCCTGTCGCCGAGCCCCTACCAGCGCCCGCGCTTGATCACCACGTGGATGAAGAGCATCACGAGCGTGGCCACGGCGCCCCCACCCGAGATCACCAGCAACACCGGCAGCAGGTACCAGGAGGCCGCGGCCAGCAGGTAGGCCAGCAAGAAGCTGTCACGCCACAGGAGCATCTTGATGTAGCGCATCAGAGACTTGCTCTCCCAGACCTCCTGCTTCGTCGTGCCGGTGTCGAGCTTCTGCTGGTCGAACCACCAGTACAGGCCCACGCCATGCCGCCACTTGCAGTGCCAGTGGAACAGGGCGTAGAGGAAGCTCACCGCCCCCGACAGGATCCCGAGGACCAGCCAGGCCCAGTGGCCCAGGGTGACGTACAGGTTGTGCCCCACCGCCGCCAGGAACAGCGCGTTGACGATCTCGTCGGCGATCGAGTCGAACCACCCACCCCACTCGGACTGCATGTAGCGCACGAGGGCGACCTCGCCGTCGCAGCCATCGACGATGGAGCTGAGCTGCATCATCGCCGCACCGGCCACCGCCGCCCAGTACCCCCCCGGATACACGAGCCAGGCCGACAGGAGCCCCGACGCGAGGGTGAACATGGTCACCATGTTGGGGGTCAGCGGGGTCTTGGTCAGGAAGTAGCTGATCACGGTGGAGACGTGACGGTTGATGTGACGCGCCGCCAGCCCGCCCGGACGCAGCCTCAACCGGCGCAGCATGCGCCAGCCGGCGGACCGCGCCTCCGCCGGGGTGGAGACGGTGCGCCAGAACAGGTCGGCAGCCTCCACCGTCCGGAGCGTCGTCGACTCGTCGCGGCGCAGCTGCTGAAGCAGCCCCCAGGGCTCGGTCCAGCCCTGTGTCGCGCCCAGACGCCGCGCCGCCTCCGGACCGAGCAGCGCCAGGGGAGCGTCGGGGAGCCCCCCCGACGCGGGAGCCACCGCTCCGGCGTCGTCCGGGGTCTCCCCGGTCAGCAGATCCACCACCGCCTGCTCTGCCACGCTGCCGCCATCTGCCACCAGGGCCGGCCCCTCGGCCCGGGTCAGCGCCTCGAGCAATCCCCTCGCATCGACCTCGACGACGCGCGCGCCGACACGGGTGAAGGCGGCCCGCCAGCGCTCGACCAGCCCCATCCCGGCCACCCGCAGGCGATCCAGCCCCGGACGATGGAGCACGTACGCCGTCAGGGCTGCGGCCCAAGGCTCGCTGCTCTCCTGCCGCGATTGCTGACCCATGGGTGAACCCCTAACCGCGGCGCGCTCAGTCGAGGTAGCCCTCGATGTTGGCCAAGATGCGCTCCGCGTTGGCGTGGTCCTGCGGCGTATCGACCTCCAGCCAGCGGATGCCGGAGGCGTCGAACACCCGGGGGCCGCTTCCGGCGTCTGCCAGGTACTGGAGCACGGCCTCGACGTTGGCCATACCCTGCGACCGTTCGCACACCGAGGAAGCAGCCGCGAGGTACCGGTCGACCGTCCCGGCCGGGATGAACGTGCTGCCGATGTAGCCGGCCTGGAATCGCTCCAGGACCTTCGAGATGTTGCGCACGCGGCCGTCGTCCCCAAGGTCCACCTTCATGTCGTCGTCGTACAGTGGACGGTCGAAGTCCACGAACGCGGTGGGCTCATCGCGCGCGGGCGACGACTCCAGGAAGCTGCGCAGCAGCCTCAGGGGGAAGATGTGGTCCACGTTGAGCAACAACAAGTCGCCCTGGAGCGCGGGCCGCGCCGCGAGCAGGGACAACAGGTTGCCCTTGCGAAAGTCCGGGTTGAGGAAAAAGCGCAGCCCCTCTCGCCCCTCCAGGTGCTCCTGCAACAGCTCGCCGCGGTATCCGCCGATCGCGACGACTTCTTCTATCGGGCCCGCGCTGGTGTAGTCGAGGACGTAGTCCACCAGCGGCCGCCCCCGGACGGAGACAAGCGCCTTGGGAATGTCGGTGGTCAGGCCGGTCAACCGGGTACCTGCCCCTGCCGCGAGAAGAACCGCTTTCATGGCTTCTCCTTGTTCCGTGAGCCGGGCCGGGAGGCCCAACCGTCCACCAGCTCGAGCAGGTCAACAAGGCGCGCGATCATCGGAAAGGGATCGCCGCCGAACCTGGCCTCGAAGGTCCCCGCATCGTTGGTCCCCAGCTTGGCGGTGAACGCGACACCTGAGGCCAGGGCGATCCTGGCGTCTTCCAGCGAGTCCCCGACAAACAGCAAGGAAGAACGCGAGAGCTCCAGCCGTCGCGCGGCGTGCGCGAAGTGCTCCTCCCCCTTGGCGAAGTTGTCCCGGTAGCCGAGGACCAGGTCGAAGTTGACGTCCTGGGTCGCCAGGAACGCGTCGACCACGGAGGCGAAGTTGTTCGAGGAGACAATGGACGCGATGCCCCGGCCGCGCAGCCCGGCCAGCACCGCCGGGACGTCGGGATCCACCCCGCGTCCCTCGTAGCACGAGAGCTTCTCGCGCTCGAAGGCCTCCGCGATCCCGGGGTTCTTCTCGTGCCCCGGGAACAGCACCTCGAGCTGCTTGAAGAAGGGGATGCCGCTGGTCCTCAGGTAGGCCGCCCGGGCGGCCTCGAAGGTCCACCCATGATAGGCCTCGATCAGCCGCCCGGCGACATCGGCGAACCCCCCCATCGTGTCGATGAGGGTCCCGTCGAAGTCGAACATCACCGCTCTGACAGGCCCCTCCGGGATCGTGGTCATCTATGGCCGCCTCGAGAAGCGCATCGTGACGCCTTGAATATCGAACGCGGTTGTCCTTGTCAAACCCGGCCGGCGCGGCGTGACCGGGGTCATCGACAATCGCCGGGCATTCGGGCAGGATGTGTGCACGCTCGAGGAGCTGGCCCACGCCGGGTGGCTCGGGCGACGAGGACAACCGGCTTGGACACTGACCCCGCTTCGCCCCCCTCCAGCCCATCAACCTGGCGGAAGCTGTTCCGCGTCGGATTCACCCTGCTCGCCCTGGCTGGCCTGGCCTACCTGCTGCACCGCATCGGCTGGGACCGGATCGGACAGAGCCTGCTCAGCCTGGGCTGGCACGGTGTCGCGCTCCTGTTGTTTCTCGACGTCATGGAGGCGGTGTTCGACTCCCTCGCCTTCCGCGCCTCGATCCCCGAGCCCGTCGGGCTGGTCCCGGTCGTGGGCAGCAATCTGGCCGGAGGGCTGCTCAACCGATTCATCCCCTGGGAGGCGGGGGAGGTGCTCAAGACCGCGCTGCTGCGCCGTCATGTCTCCGGCGTCGCCGCCGTCACGGGCACCGTGCTGTGGAACTACGTGTTCAAGCTGTCCAAGCCCCTGGTGATCCTGGCCGCGGCGCTGGTCGGCCTAATGTGGGGTGCCCCGCTCGGTCAGACCGGCTCTTGGATACTGCTGGCGGCGATGATCGCCTTCCTGCCCTACCTTGGGCTGTACCTGCTGTTCAAGGTCGGCGTGGCGCACCGGCTCTTCAGCCTGCTCGCCCGGGTGCGCCTGCTGGGCCGGTCGCCCGAGGCGCTGCTGGACAAGGCGCGCGACGTGGACCGCGGCCTGCGCGACTTCCTCCGCAACAGGCCACGACAGTACGTGCTGACCCTCGTCTTTCAGATCCTGGCCCGGCTGGCGAGCCTGGCCGCGCTGCACGCCGTGCTGGTTCTGCTGGGGCAACCCTTCTCCATCGCCACCACCTGCGCGCTGTGGGCCGCCCTCTCCGTGATGAGCTACCTGGTGGGGCTGTTGCCCACCCGCCTGGGGACGACCGAGGCCGGGGGGTACTTCGTGTTCAAGCTGGTGGGGCTCGACCCCCCCGTCGGGCTGATGGCGCAGCTGATCCTCACGCTCAAGGCCGTGGTGGTCTCGGGGCTGTTCTCCGCCCTCGCGCTACTGTAGCGGTCAGAACGGCGGGGCTACTCCGCCAGCCTCGTCGAGCTGCTCGATGGACAGCTCCAGCGGCAGCCCCGACGCAGGGGACACTGGGTCGAGCGATGGTCCTGGCCCAGCCGACGGAGTCTCTGCCTCGGACGGCCCCCACTCGTCAGACAGCTCCCCCAGCACGGAGACCGGTTCCGGGGCGAAACGCGTTTTCATCACCCGCCAGAAGTACCAGGGAAACCTGACCGCTGGAGGTGGGCTCGCGGGTGGCGACGCCGCCTGCAGCTCAGCTGCTCAGGGCGCTCAGCTCGGTGGTAGTTGGGTGGCCTGGTTATCCACGACGACCGTCGACGCGATCAACCGAGTGAACGACGTGGGGCCCTGGCACGACATGCGTGGCACGCTCGTTTTCGCCGACAAGGTCACCCTGGCAACATCTCCGGCCGCCTCGCTCTGGTACGACGAGACTGGCGCCATGCTCGCGTCGGACAAGATCTGGACCGGCACCGGGTACGGGGGGACGTACATCGCGGCGCTCTCTGGAACGGCCCCGTGCGGTGAATGGACATCGACCGCAATGTCTGACCAGGCCAAAGTAGGTCAGGTCGGCCGTTCGGACGGCGCAGCGTGGACCGCCCAGTCGAACACGACCTGCGATCAACAGGCCCACCTGATCTGCTTCGAGCAGTAGACGACTTTGACCTCCTGCCACCGGAGACTGACCATCGTTCGGACGGTCGCCTGTTCTGCCATCGGGACCTACGGCTTGTACCAGATCCAGTCGATGAGCATCTTGGCCGGGAAGTCAGACGCCTGGGGTGGTGGGAGCCAGGAAGGCGCAACGGCGAAGTTCGCTATGAAATAGAAAGGTTGACGCATGTGGTCCCACGCGCCGCTGGGGACTGAAGTTGGATCCCAGTCGCCCATGATCAGATCGTCCACCCCGACCCGAATCCGGTCCGGCTCCCACTGCATCCAGTAGGTGTGGAAACCGTCGCCAGCATTACCGCCGCTATGGCTGGTGGGCACGGCCTTGCTGGATGACAAGGACGACACGCTGCCCCCGAAGTGAATGTTCGTGTTGTACGTGTTCGTATCGCCGAAGAACTCCATCATGTCGATTTCGCCGTAAGGATTCCCGGTGTTGAATCCAACGAACAGGAGCCAGAAGGCAGGGAACCAGGACTGACCGGCCTTGGGGAACTTGATCCGCGCCGCGCACCAGCCGTACTTCATGTTGAATTTCGTTCGGCTAGTGAACCGGCCCGACAGAATCGTGCTCCCGCTTTGAATCGCTTCGAGTACCGCATTTCCGTTGCCGTCGAGGTAGGATTGTGCCGGATCGTATACCTGCGTACCGCCCTGGTTGACGGTGTCTTCAAGCCACAGCCTTCCGTCGGGGTTGGAGCCCGCCGAGCCGTTGAAGTTGTCCCAGACTTCGTTCGTGGCCAGGGTGCCCGTGTCGAATTCGCCGGGGGCCCCAACCACGGGGCCTGACGGTGCTGGGGACACACCCGTGGGCGGGCTGGCGTTCCACAGCGGTGGCAGGCTGGACCCCGCAACGCACTGGCCGCTCGCGTCGCAGGACTGACCGGAGCTGCAGGAGCCGCAGCTGCCGCCGCAGCCGTCCGAGCCACAGACCTTGCCCGAGCAATTGGGGACGCAGGGGCAGGCAGCGGTCGCCGCGCTCAGGCTGGCCCGCTGCGAGACGTTGCCAGCGGCGTCGGTGGCCTCCACTTCGAGGCTGTAGGTGGTATTGCAGGTGAGCCCGCTGAAGGTGTAGCTGGTGCCAGTCACGGTACCGACCAGGACGCTGCCGCGGTAGAGCCGGTATCCTTTCACCCCGACGTTGTCGGTCGAGGCCGTCCACGAGGTGGCGATGTTGGTCGTCGTTGCCGAGGTCTTCTGGAAGTTGCCCGGCTTCGACGGAGGTGTGGTGTCGCTCGGCGGAGGCTGCACGGCGTCCGGCTGCACGGCGGCGTCCGGCTGGACGGCAGCGTCTGGCAGGACGGCAGCGTCTGGCAGGACCGTGGTGCCCGCGTCCCCCCCACCGAGATCCACCGAGGACATATCACCGGCCACCTGGATATCATCGTTGCAGGGGCAGTCAGCCGGGCAGTTGCTGCAGCTCTCTCCGCCCTGGCAAACCCCGTTGCCGCAGTTCCCGTTGCCGGTGTCCCGGTCCATTGTGGTATCACCGCCCACAAGCATCCCGTCGCAGGCAAGGGTCCCCAGCGTCAGGGTCGCGAGGCCGCAAGCGATGGTCAAGGTCCGGTATCTCCTCATCTCCTCATCTCCTGTTCCCCCCGGTTCCTCGGCGCTGCCCGAAAGAGCTTTCTTCAAGATTCCATTGTTGCGGCCCCCAATTTGCGCAACTTCCATGCCAGCAAATCAGCGGGCCCAACCCCCTGTCTATTCTGGCGTTTTTGCCTTCTGTTGACAGTGCTTCCAGTGCAGAAACGGGTGTGTTTGCGCAAGAAGTTGCGTTGCCGAATTGAACCCCGCAATCGACGAGCGATTGACATGGGGCAGCTCCGCATCAAGGGCGAACCCTCGGGTGACAAGAGCAATAAGGCTTCAGAAACTACAGGCTGCGACTGCTAAACGCCTGCGCGCAAAAGGAGTCCAAAAAAACGCGATCCACCCTGAAGTGAGAAGAACCGAACCGAAGAACCAGCCACAGCCGTTGGAAGCCCCGAGGATCTCGGGGCGATTCTATGGAGGCGCCGGGAATCGAACCCAACTCTGACGCCCGCCGGCGATTGCGGTCTGCCTGGGTTTCGTGAGGAATCTTCGACACCTGACCTTGATGAAAATGAGCAGCCGACCCCGGTTTCAGAGGGTGTTTCGCGGTCAGGGTGTAGCAGGTGCAGCAAGCTGGCCGATGCCATTGCTGAAGCCCTCGACGCGCTGGAGGCCGGCGACGTAGATACCGCCCGGGAGATTCTGGCAATGGTCTCAGCATGACCAGCACCGCCGTTGGCGGCAGTGGTCGCCGGAGGTCCGCTGCCAGGCCCCTCACCGCCGTTGCCGCGCTCTTGGGCCATGCTTGACGGCTCTGGCAGCCAAGGGCACGCTGCTGCGCATGGCGCGAAGGAAGAAGCCGGCAGGCGACAAGGACGTAGGGCCGCTGATGGGCTACGACCAAGTCCTTTCCGACCTGGTGGGCCTGCTGGAGGACGCCCGTCGGGCGGCCGCCCGCTCGGTCAATGCGCTGATGACCGCGACCTACTGGCTGGTCGGCCGCCGGATCGTGGAGGGCGAGCAGCAGGGGGCCGCCCGAGCGCGGTACGGCGAGGCTCTCATCGAAAAGCTGTCCCAGGACCTCGGCCGGAGGTTCGGACGTGGCTTTTCGATGCGGAACCTGGAGCAGATGCGACGGTTTTACCTCGCCTGGCCAATTCCGCAGACAGCGTCTGCGGAATCCAAATCACTCCTCGGTGCCACGAATCCGCAGACGGCGTCTGCGATTTCTGGCTCCGGCAAGGGCCGCGTACCAGCGGCGGCCGTGACACCGAGCAACATGGAGAAGGTGCAGACAGCGTCTGCACTATTGCCTCGTGACCTGCCGACCATCGCCGCCCACCTTCCGCTGCCCTGGTCCCACTACGTCAAGCTCCTCTCCGTCGAGAAGGCGGAGGCCCGTACCTTCTACGAGGCCGAGGCTATCCGGGGCGGGTGGAACGTCCGCCAGCTCGGGCGGCAGATCTCCAGCCAGTTCTACGAGCGCACGCTGCTCTCCAAGAACAAGGCCGCCATGCTCCGCAAGGGCTCGACGCCGAGGCCCGGGGACGCGGTCTCCCCCGAGGAGGAGATCAAGGACCCCCTCGTACTCGAGTTCCTCGGGCTCAAGGACGAGTACTCGGAGAGCGAGCTCGAGGAGGCGCTCATCACCAAGCTGGAGTCGTTCCTCCTCGAGCTCGGTGACGGCTTCACCTTCGTCGGCCGGCAGCGCCGGCTGCGCATCGGCGACGAGTGGTACCGGATCGATCTCCTCTTCTTCCACCGCCGCCTACGCTGCCTGGTGGTCATCGACCTCAAGCTCGGCAAGTTCACCCACGCCGACGCGGGGCAGATGCACCTCTATCTGAACTACGCCCGCGAGCACTGGACCCTGCCCGAGGAGAACCCGCCCGTCGGGGTCATTCTCTGCGCCCAGAAGGACGAGGCCGTGGTCCACTATGCCCTCGAGGGGCTGCCCAACAAGGTCCTGGCCGCGGAGTACCGGATGGCGCTGCCCGACGAGAAGCTCCTCGCCGAAGAGCTCCAGCGGACACGGCTGCTCCTCGAGCATCGCGGGAAGTGAGCGGTAGCTTCGTCCGTCAAGAAACCCTCCTGCGGGCTTGCTCTTGCCTTCCTACCGCGAACAGCAAACCTGGGCAAGCCTCACGGCGTTGCCGATCTTGCAGGCACCCGGCCGCAAATCAGAGAGCTTTCGTGGGATAAGAACCATGTAGAGGAGGACCACCTCTTCGTCGGTCAGCCCCGAGTCGGCCGGCCGGGTCCCTCTACTCCAACCCTCGCCCACGTGGCGGTTTTCTGCGCCACGTGGACGAGCACCGGCTCCCCGTGTGCGCCGTGGAGGAGCCGATGACACAGGAGCAAATCAACGAGGCGTTCAGCAGGAAGGTCAGGGCCGGGATCTTCAACCCGGTCAGGCGATACCTGACCAACGACCACACGGCCGAGGACCGCTGGCAGGATGCGGTGGCCCAGACCTGGTGGATGTTCAGCCGGTACGCGACCGATAAGGGCAAGGTCCTCGATGATGGCCTCCTGGTCCATTCATGCCAGCAGCGGGCCGTGGACCTCGACCGCCACTTCGTCCCGGCCGATGGCACCTGGCGCAACCAGGACGTGCTCGATCCCCGCGCCTACCGCAACGGCAAGGTGGAGGTGCTGCGGATCGATGGGATCCAAGAGGACGGCGGGGCAGAGGGTGACCGGGGGCTGCACGTGGGGTTCGCCGAGGCGTTGGCGTCGAACCCGGCCCGGAAGATCAGGTCGGCCATCGACCTGGAGAGCTGGATCGGTGAGCTGTCGCACCGGGACAGGTACATCATGGCGGCGCGGATGGCGGGCTACTCTCCTACAAGCGCCTCACCAGGGACCTGGAGGCGCTGGGGCTGCGCCACCGCCGCGGGCACGACCTGCGCCGGACCATGATCTCGCTCGCCCGAATGGACGGGGCTCGCAAGGACATCCTTGAGCTCTGCACCCACAACCCCCGCAAGCGCGGCTCGACCATCGACGTCTACACCGAGTTCCCTTGGGAGAGCCTGTGCGCTGAGGTGGCCAAGCTGAAGGTCCAGCGCAGGGAGCGGGGCCGGATC
>Ga0316576_10000996_pt1 | contig 14586 bp, 12 predicted proteins | sample S0NA_FD_203075 | JGI IMG/M metagenome (GOLD analysis project Ga0316576, IMG submission 203075) | Rhizosphere microbial communities from salt marsh grasses in Alabama, United States - S0-2_050615r3r5 | ecosystem: Host-associated > Plants > Roots > Rhizosphere | place: USA: Alabama | collected... | reverse complement strand
GCTTCCGGCGCGCCGAAGCAGGCGACGTGATAGAGCGCCTCGCCTTCCGTGACGAGTGGGAGGTTGGTGCGCCCGATGACGATCCCGCTGACGGGTGCGAGGACCGGCTCATCGACCGGGCGGAAGGGGTCGGTGATGATGCCGAGGGTCTCGCCCTCGTTGACGTGCGCGCCGAGGGGTGTGAGTGACAGCAGGACGCCGCTTTGTTGGGCTCTGACCCAGATGCTGGCGTGCGCGACGAGCGGCTCGTGGGCAATCGTCCGACGAGCGTGGGTGGCTCGGATCATGCCGAGGTGGCGCATCACCCCGAGGATGCCGCGCAGTCCGGCGCGCACCGCGAACTCGTCGAAGCGCAGGGCCTCGCCCGCTTCATAGAGCAGCAGTGCGATGTCGCGTGCTACGGCCGCCGCGCGTAGCGAGCCGGGGCGGACCTCGGCATCCAGGATCACCGGTGTCTCGAAGGCCTTCGCCAAGGCCGGCATGGCATCGCTGGCGCTGAGTGTCGCACGGATCTGCGGGAGATTCTCGCGGTGAATGGCACCCGTATGGAGATCGATCCCGTGGGTCGACCCATCGACCACCTCGCTGATCAGGGTCGCGGCCAGGCGCGCGGCGAGCGAGCCCTTGTCGGAGCCGGGAAAGCTGCGATTGAGGTCCCGCCGGTCGGGCAGGTAGCGCGACTGGCGCACATAGCCGTAGACATTGACGACGGGGACCGCGAGGAGGGTGCCGCGGAGCTGCCGCAGGGCCTTCTGCAGCAGCAGACGCCGGATGATCTCGACCCCGTTGATCTCGTCGCCGTGAACCGAGGCGGTGATAAACAAGCGGGGCCCCGGACGCCGTCCCTGGATCACGTGCACCGGCATGAAGACCGGCGTCGTCGTATAGAGATTGGGTAGAGGGATATCGACGCGGCTGCGCTCACCGGGTCGGATCTCGCGACCGGCGATGGTGACGGTGGGATCGGTCATCGGCTGGCGTCCCTGGCGAAAGACCCCCGGATCTTGTCACGAAACCGCCATCATTCGCCATGGCTGCATCGTCTAACCCTGCCCGCGGGTGCGCGTCTTGCCGAGTGCGGCGTTTTTCTCGATGAACTGGATCATCTGGCCGGCAATGTCCTTCCCGGTGGCGCCTTCGATTCCGGCGAGTCCGGGCGACGAGTTGACCTCCATCACCACCGGCCCATGATTCGAGCGGAGGATGTCGACACCGGCGACGTTCAGACCCATGATCCTGGCCGCTCGCGTCGCGGTCGAGCGCTCCTCGGGTGTGATGCGGATGAGGGAGGCGCTCCCGCCGCGATGCAGATTGGACCGGAAATCACCGACCTTGGCCTGCCGTTTCATCGCCGCCACCACCCTGTCGCCGATCACGAAGCAGCGGATGTCCGACCCGTTCGCCTCCTTGATGTACTCCTGAACCAGGATGTTGACCTTGAGGCCCATGAAGGCCTCGACCACGCTCTCCGCCGCCTGCTGCGTCTCGGCCAGGACGACACCGATCCCCTGAGTGCCCTCCAGCAGCTTGATGACCAGGGGGGCACCGCCGACCATCTTGATCAGATCCTCGACATCGTCTGGGGCGTGCGCGAAACCGGTAATCGGCAGCCCGATACCCTTGCGGGAAAGGAGCTGCAATGAACGGAGCTTGTCGCGGGCGCGCGTGATCGCCACCGATTCGTTCAAAGGGTAGACACCGAGCATCTCAAACTGGCGCAGGACCGCCGTGCCGTAAAAGGTCACGGAGGCGCCGATGCGCGGGATCACGGCGTCAAACCCCGTGAGCTCTTCGCCGCGATAGTGAATCGACGGCGCGTGCGAGGTGATGTTCATGTAGCAGCGCAAGACGTCGACGACCTTGGTCTCGTGTCCCCGACCACGCGCGGCCTCAACCAGACGGCGGGTCGAATAGAGGGCGGGGTTGCGCGAGAGGATGGCGATTCTCATGGGGATGCAGGGGCGCGCAGGGTCGCGATGAGCATGGCGGCGACGCCGACACTGATGGCGCTGTCGGCGACGTTGAACGCCGGCCAGGGATTGAAGACGGCAAGTGGGATGAAGGGAAGATAGACTTGGATGAAGTCAACCACATGACCGAGCAGAGCGCGGTCGATCAGGTTGCCGAGGGCCCCGCCGATCAACAGTGCCAGGCCGAACGCAAGCAGCCCCTCGCCGGACCTCAATCGGAGCAGCCAGGTTGTCAAGGCGGCGGTGACGGCTAGGGCGACGAGGGCGAACAGCCAGCGCTGCCAGCCACCGGCATCGGCCAGCAAGCTGAAGGCGGCCCCCTCGTTGAACATCAATGTGAGGTTGAGGTTCGGGATCAGCTCGATCACCTCGAAGGGCTGAAGCATCGCAAGGACCAGCCGCTTGGTGGCCTGATCCAGGACCAGGACCAGGAGGGAGAGCCACAGCCAGTGCTTCATGGCGGCGCCAACCAATCGCCGATGACCGCGGGCCACGGTCTCGGGCGCGATGGGCCGCGGTGGTTGGGCCTCAGGCATAGCGTCGCGTCTCGCCACTGCCGGCGACGTTCTCCACGCAGCGTCCGCACAGGCCGGGGTGGTGCGGATGGTCCCCGACGTCCGGCCGGTGATGCCAGCAGCGCACGCACTTGGTGTGTGGCGACGGGACGACGCGCACCGCAAGTCCCTTCAGGTCGGTGTCGGTTGCCTCCCCTGGGCGACCGCTCGATGGGTGCAGACGGACCTCGGAGGTGAGGAGAGCGAAACGCAGCTCGCCGCTCAGGCGCGCGAGCAGCGCGTGGAGCGGCTCGGCGCAGTAAAGATCGAGCTCGGCATCGAGCGATGAGCCGATCTCGCCGGCTTTGCGGGCGGCCTCCAACGCGGGTCCGACGGCGACGCGGGCGGCGATCACCTGCTCCCAGAACTCAGCGTCCATGGGATCCCCTCGATCGAGCGCAAAAAGCCCATCGTACCAGGTCTCGACGAAGACGGTCTCGCTGCGTGCCCCGGGCAGATGCTGCCAGATCTCCTCGGCGGTGAAGCTGAGGATGGGCGCGAGCCAGCGGCTCATCGCCTCCGCGATGTGGTACATCGCGGTCTGGCAGGAACGTCGCGGCAGACTCTCCGCTTGGGTGGTGTACTGGCGGTCTTTGATGACGTCGAGATAGAAGGCGCCCATGTCGACGACGCAGAACTGCTGGACCTTCTGGCAGATGAGATGCAGCTGGTAATCATGATAGGCCGCGCGGACCTCGCCCTGGAGTCGGAAGGCGCGGTCGACCGCCCAGCGGTCCAGCTCGAGCATGACCTCGGGGGCCACGCGGTCGCGCGCCGGGTCGAAACCGTTGAGATTGGCGAGTAGGAAGCGTGCGGTGTTGCGGATGCGCCGGTACGCGTCCGCCGTCCGTTTCAGGATCTCGTCGCTGACGCTGATCTCTCCGCGGTAGTCGGTGGCCGCGACCCAGAGCCGGATGATGTCCGCGCCCAGGGTCTTCATGACATCCTGTGGGCTGACCACGTTGCCCTTGGACTTGGACATCTTCTCGCCCTTGGCATCGACCGTGAAGCCATGGGTCAGGACCTGCCGGTAGGGGGCGCGGTCGTGCATCGCGACCGAGGTCAGGAGCGAGCTCTGGAACCAGCCGCGGTGTTGATCTGAGCCCTCGAGGTAGAGGTCGGCGGGGGAGTGGAGCCCCTCGCGGTGCTCGAGCACGCAGGCGTGTGTCACGCCTGAGTCGAACCAGACATCGAGCGTGTCCTGCACCTTGTCGTATTCGGAGCCTTCCGACTCGCCCAGGAGATCGGCCGGATGCAGCTCGAACCAGGCCTCGATCCCGTGTTTCTCGACGCGGCGGGCAATCACCTCGATCAGCTCCCCGGTCCGAGGATGCAGCTCGCCGGTCACCTTGTGGACGAGCAGTGTGATCGGCACGCCCCAGGTGCGCTGGCGCGAGACACACCAGTCCGGGCGGCTCTGTACCATGCCCTCGATGCGGCTCTGACCCCAGTCGGGCATCCAGGTCACATGGGCGATCTCGCGCAGGGCGCTCCGACGCAGCCCCTGCTTGTCCATGCTGATGAACCACTGGGGGGTCGCGCGGAAGATGATGGGTGTCTTGTGGCGCCAGCAGTGGGGGTAGCTGTGGGTAAAGCGCGTCTCCAGCAGCAGCGCACCCTTGGCCTTCAGCGTCTCCAAGACATGCTCGTTTGCCTGGAAGACATTCTCGCCGGCGAAGAGGGGCGTGCCTGCCAGGAAACGACCGTCGCCGCCCACCGGGTTGTCGACCGGCAGGTGATAGCGCTGGCCGACGACATAGTCCTCCAGACCATGCCCGGGCGCCGTGTGGACGGCCCCGGTGCCGGCGTCGAGCGTCACATGCTCGCCGACGATGACCGGCACCGTCCGGTCGTAGAAGGGGTGCAGGAGCTCGAGTCCCTCGAAGTCGATGCCGCGGCCATAGCCCAGCACCCGATAGTGCTCGATGCCCCAACGATCCATGGTGTCCTTGAGCAGCCCCTCGGCGACGATGAGGCGTTCGCGTCCTTGCGCCGACTCGACCTGCACGACGACGTAGTCGAGCTCCGGATTCAGTGCCACGGCCTGGTTGGCTGGAAGCGTCCAGGGCGTGGTGGTCCAGATCACCACCGCCGCCGGCCCCTCGCCGCAGCCGCTCGGCGTGGCGTGACAGCGTGCCGCCAGCACCTCGGGCTCGGCCACGGGGAAACGCACATCGATCGCGATCGATTGCCTGTCGGCGTATTCGACCTCTGCCTCGGCCAGGGCCGAGGCGCAATCGATACACCAATGCACCGGTTTGAATCCCTTCTGGAGATGCCCGTTGGCGATGATGCGCCCGAGCGAGCGGATGATCTCGGCCTCGAAGGCAAAGTCCATGGTGAGGTAGGGGTGGTCCCAGTCGCCGAGGACGCCGAGCCGCTTGAAGTCCGCCCGTTGGCCTGCGACCTGCTCGGCGGCGTATTCGCGACAAGCGACGCGAAACGCCGCGGCACTGATCTGGTCGCCGGGCTTGCCCTTTCGCTTCTCGACCTGTAGCTCGATCGGCAGGCCGTGGCAGTCCCAGCCAGGGACGAAGGGTGCATCGAGACCATCGAGGCCGCGCGCCTTGACGATGATGTCTTTCAAGACCTTGTTGACCGCATGACCGATATGGATCTCGCCGTTAGCATAGGGCGGGCCGTCATGCAGGATGAAGGGTTTGGCGCCGATGCGCGCCGCTCGGACCCGCGCGTAGAGCCCCATCGACTCCCAGCGTCTGAGCATCTCGGGTTCGCGCTGGGCGAGGTTCGCCTTCATCGGGAAACCCGTGTTGGGGAGGTTCAAGGTGTCTTTGTAGTCGGTCACGTCGCTCTGTCTCGATACGTCTGAGGGGGCTCGCGCGGGGACACCGGCTCCGGCTCCGGGGCGAGGGATGGACGATTGTGGCTTGCCGGGCGCGAAGAGGCAAAGGCCAGGCCGTTATTGCGGCAAGCCTGGAGGACGCGTCCGCGCACGGCCTGCGCTGGGTGGCGAGCATCCGAGTGCGATCCGCGCCTCGTGAGCGGCTGCCGCCTGATTCCTATCGGTCCGAATCAGGCGCGGTCTGGCGAACTGCGGACGCCGAGATACTCGCGCGCGACCTGGGCATCCAGCTGGATCTGCTGCTTGAGGGCATCGAAGGACGCGAATCGCTTCTCGTCGCGGAGCTTGAGCCTGAATTCGACCTCCAGATGACGACCATAGATCTCTTCGTCGAAGTCGAAAAGATGCACCTCGAGGCGGTAGTCTTTCCCATTGACAGTCGGGCGGGTTCCGACATTGGCGACCCCGGGGATGGGTGTCGCGTCCAGCCCGCGCACGAGCACAGCGTACACGCCGCGCAGCGGGCTGCAGCGGCGATGGAGGTCGATGTTCGCGGTCGGGAATCCAATGCCGCGTCCCCGTTTGGCCCCGTGCCCGACGCGGCCCTGCATCCGATAGGGTCGTCCGAGCAGATGGCGGGCGTGCTCCAAGTCGCCGCGACCCAGGGCCTCGCGCACCCGGGTGCTGCTGATCCGCTCGGCCCCGTGTGTGATCGTGTGCAGGTCCTCGACCTCGAAACCGGAGGGCGCGGCTGATTTCCCCATCGCATGGAGCAGCGCGTAGTCGCCCTCGCGACCATGACCGAAGCGAAAGTCGTCCCCGACCAGGAGGAAGCGCACGGCGAGTCCGTCGAGCAGGAGTCGCTGAACGAAGTCGCGTGCGCTCATCTTGGCGAGCCTGGGGCTGAATTCCAGGAGCATCACCCGTTCGATCCCGCAGTCGCCCATGGCGCACAGCTTCTCGCGCAGGCGAGTGAGGCGCGCCGGTGCCGCCTCCGGCGCAAAGAATTCCATCGGCTGGGGCTCGAACGTAATCACGGTCGCGGGCAGACCCAGCTCCCGCCCGCGGGTCTGCAGCCGCCTGAAGACGGTCCGGTGACCCAGGTGGACGCCGTCGAAGTTGCCGATGGTGGCGACGCAACCCCGGTCGGGCGGGCGCAGGTTATGTAAGCCTCGGATGAGCCGCATTGCTGTCGACGGGCGAGAACCAAAAGACCAAGTATACGCGAGCCCTGCGGTGGCTCGACCCGGCGGGGCGATGGGCCGGGACGCGATACCCCGCTCTCGGAGCTGGCCGGGCCCGCTCGAGCTCGGCTCGTCCGATCATTCCCGACCCATGAAGTGGCGGGGGCGGATTCCCATCGCGAGCAGGGCGCCTGCATAGACCGCTGCTCCGACCAGGATCCACATCGCCAGCCGCCAGACGCGTTCAGTCAGACCCATCTGGATCCAGTCCGCGAGCACGCCGAGCCCGACAAAGAGAACGCTCCCCATCAAGAGGTTGGCCACCACTCCCTTGAGCAACAGCGCGATCCAAGCGCGTGTGGGGCGCCAAATCGCTTCCTTGAGCAGGCCCCGGAGCAGCAGGCTGGCGTTGGTGATGGCCGCGATGGTGGTGGCCAGGGCGAGTCCGGCATGGCCGAGCGGGAACATCAGGATCAAGTTGAGCGTCATGTTGACGAGCAGCGAGATGACCGCAATTCGGACCGGCGTCTTCAGATCCTGACGGGCATAGTAACCGGGCGCCAGGACCTTGATCCCCATGAAGGCGACCAGTCCGATCGAGTAGGCCATCAGGCTCAGACTGGCCTTCTCGACGTCGTCGGCGCCGAACTCTCCGGAATAGAAAAGGGTGGCGATCAGGGGACCGGCGAGGACCAGCAGCCCGACGGCGCAGGGTACCCCGAGCAGCAGGACCCAGCGCAATGCCCAGTCGAGGGTGTGGGAGAAGGCCACCGGGTCGTCCGCCGCGTGACGCTGCGACAACCGGGGCAGGATGACCGTCGCGAGGGCGACCGCGAGGATGCCCAGCGGGAACTCCATCAGGCGGTCGGAGTAGTAGAGCCAGGAGATGCTCCCGGTGACCAGGAAGGACGCTAACAGGGTATCCAGAAGCAGACTGATCTGGCCAACCGACACGCCGAGCAGGGCCGGCACCATCAGCTTGACGGTCCGCCGCACCCCGGGGTCCTTGGTGCCCAGGCGAGGACGGGGCAGCAGCTTGAGCTGCGCCAGAAAGGGGATCTGAAATGCCAGCTGGGCGATGCCGGCGATGAACACACCCCAGGCCAGGGCGACGATCGGCCGCGCCATCAGCGGTGCGAGGTACAGCGCGCAGAGGATCAGCGAGATGTTGAGCAGAACGGGCGTGAAGGCCGGGATTCCGAACCGCTCGTAGGTGTTCAGGATGCCGCCGGCAAAGGCCGTGAGCGAGATGAACAGCAGGTAAGGAAAGGTCAGCCGCAGCATCTCGGCGGCCAGCTCCAGCTGCGTCGGATCGCCCGCGAAACCCGGGGCGAAGAGGAGGATCAGGACAGGCGCCCCGAGGACGCCGAGCAGCGTCACCAGCATTAGGACCACGCCGAGCGTGCCGGCCACGGCATCGACATAGGCTTTGAGCGCAGCGAAACCTCGTTTTTCCTTATACTCGTTCAAGACTGGGACGAACGCCATGGAAAAGGCGCCTTCGGCGAAGAGTCGCCGCATGAAGTTTGGGATCTTGAATGCGACGAAGAAGGCATCTGTCCCGGCGTCGGCACCGAAGATACGTGCGACGACCAGATCGCGAACGAAGCCGAGGATTCGCGACAGCAGGGTGTTGCTACCGACCTTGGCGATGGAGGCGGCGAGTGAGGCCACGGCAGATGCGACTCCGCAAAAAGCGCGGATTATAGGGGGCTGAGGAGCCTGCGGCGATTGGTCTTTGCAGGGCGGCTCCGCCTGCTCTGTCCCGGCGCGATGCCCCGGAGTGCTGCTCGGTCAGTTGCTGTCTGCGATCGTCGCCGAGCTGACCCGCCGACCCCTGACGATCGCGGCCCGCTCGGCCTGCGGCCGGGGTCCCTTGGCCTCCCGTCTTCGCGAGGAGCCGCCAGCTTGTTGACATCGCCGTCGGGGGTATGGACAATGCTCGGTCTTTAAATTCGATGAACGAGTCGAGTCGCCGGACCTCCAGGAGACGCCCTTTGGCCAACTCACCACAAGCCCGCAAGCGCGCCCGTCAGGCCGAGAGCCGCCGCCAACAGAACGCCTCGCAGCGCAGCACCTTGCGCACCTTCATGAAAAAGGTGGTCAAGGCCATCGAGGCGGGGGACAAAGAGGCGGCCGTCCAGGCCTTTAAGGATGCGGTTCCTCGGATCGATCGCGCGGCCCGCAAAGGACTGATCCATGCGAACAAGGCGGCTCGGCACAAGAGCCGTATGAATGCGCACATCAAGGGCATGGGCTAGTTGCATTCAAGGGCCGGTCTCCGGCGCATGATCGAGAACCGGCTGTTGAGGCCGGTTTTTTTTGCCTCGCTCGGGCAGTGAGGCGATTCTCGGAGGTGCTCCGGCCCTACGACGGGCGCCGCCCATAGGCGAGCACGAGTAGAAGTGTGCCGAACAGGATCATGGGCGTGGTCAGGATCTGACCCATGGTCACCCAGCCGAAGGCTAGATAGCCGATGTGCGCGTCCGGTATCCGGACGAGCTCGACGGCGAACCTGGCCAGCCCGTAACCGAGCAGGAACAATCCCGAAACGGCCATCATCGGGCGCGGCTTGCTGGAAAACAGCCAGAGGAGGGCGAAAAGCGCGAGCCCCTCGAGTGTCGCCTCGTAGAGTTGTGACGCATGGACCGGCGGGCTCCAGACAGCTCCTTTTGGCAGATCCGCACAGTGGGCCGGAAATTCCAGGCAGGGCAGGCGCATCCCCCAGGGAAGGTCGGTTCGGTGACCCCAGAGCTCGCCGTTGATGAAGTTGCCGATACGCCCGGCGAAGAGTCCGAGGGGCACGAGGGGGGCCACGAAGTCGCTGACCTGGAAGAACCGCAGCTGGTTGCGACGCGCGAAGAGTAGGATCGCGATGAGCACGCCGATGAGTCCACCGTGGAACGCCATGCCGCCTTCCCAGATCTTCAGGATGCTCAGTGGGTCGGTATCGATCTGGTCGAGCCCATAGAAAAGCATGTACCCGAGGCGGCCGCCGACGATCGTCCCGATGACACCGTAAAAGATGAGGTCATCGACCATCTCCGAGGTCCAGCCAGACTGGGGGCGGGCGGCGCGCCAACGGCCAAGGATCCAAGCCGCCGCGAATCCGACCAGGTACATCAACCCGTACCAGTGGATCCGCAGGGGGCCCAAGGCGAGGGCGACCGGGTCGATATCGGGGTAGGTCAGCATGGCGCCTAGTATACAGCGCCGTTGACGTTCTTTTGGAGCTCAGTCTTGCGCCGAGCCAAGCCACTGGTCAGGCTCGGCGCATCGACTTGTTGGGGTTTCGAAGCAAGACGTAGACCGCGCCGGTCCCGCCGTCGCGTCGCGCGGCGGAGCAGAACGCCAGGACCTCCTCGTGGAGACGCAGCCAGTAGTTGACCTTCTGTTTCAGGATTGGCTGACGGCCCGATGAGCGGTGACCTTTGCCGTGAATGATGAGGGCGCAGCGAATGCGGCGCCGGCCGCACTCGGCCAGGAATTGCCCGAGCAGCTCGCGGGCATGGTCCGCATGCAGTCCGTGCAGGTCGAGCTCTAGCCCGATCTCCATGCCACCTCGCTGCAGCTCGGCGACGAGGCGCCGCTGGACGCCCGGGCGCGAGAACAGCAGGAAGTCATGGGTTTCGATCTCCGATTCGGACAGATGCCGCATGCCTGCCTCGCGCCACTCGATCGGGCGGGGTCGCGGGATGGGCGGCGGCCTGCGGCGATCGGGCTCCACATGGTCGTGCAGGATCGGCTCGGCGTCCTGGACGTGTTGCCTAAATAATTCCAAATCAGATTGTTGGATTTGTTTCTTCATGTCTGATCGGGGTATGGTATCGACCTGGCCCGGGTCGCTGCTGATCGGCTCCCACCGCGCGCCTCTGGTCCCGTGCAAGGCGGCCCGTCGCCTGAGGCACGGAGCCCGGCATGCTCGAGGCCGGCGGGGCCTGCCAGAGCGGGCGTTCTGATCACCCGGACCGGGCCGTCGTTTATCGCCGCAGTATATCAGCCCGGGCGAGGACGCTCGCCCGGGGTGCTGGCCCGGGTGGTTTTGAGTATTATCGTGGCGACGTCGGCTCGATCAGCAGGCAGGCATCGTCCCGGGGGCAAGGCGGCGTTCCCGACGCACGGCGACAGCGCGGTCGGGACCTCACGCGCGATGAACGATGAAGCGGATGTCATGAAAATTCTCGTCAGCAATGATGACGGTTATCAGTCACCGGGCCTCATCATGCTTGCCGACGCGCTGTCGGGGCTCGGCGAGGTCATTGTCGTGGCGCCGGAGCGCGATCGCAGCGGGGCGAGCAACTCCCTGACCCTGGATGTCCCGCTGCGCGCCAGCCGGATGGCGAACGGGTTCATACGGGTCGATGGGACCCCGACCGACTGCGTGCATCTCGCCTTGACGGGACTGCCTGGCATCGATCCGGATATCGTGGTGGCGGGGATCAACCATGGGCCGAATCTGGGCGACGACGTGCTCTATTCGGGGACCGTTGCCGCGGCGACTGAGGGCCGCTTTCTGGGTCTGCCCGCAATCGCCGTGTCCATGTCCTCGCACGAGCCACAGCATCTGGAGACCGGCGCCGCGGTGGCCGTGCGCCTCGTGTCCAGGCTGCGAGAGGCCCCGCTCGAGTCCAGCATCATCCTGAACGTCAACGTTCCGGACATCCCCTACGATCAGCTGAAGGGATTCGTGGCGACCCGCCTGGGTCACAGGCACAAGGCGGAATCCGTGATCCCGGCGGCGGACCCGCGTGGGCGCCGAATCTATTGGGTTGGTCCCGCGGGGCCGGAGCAGGACGCCGGTCCCGGGACGGACTTCTCGGCGGTGCGCGGCGGCTGCGTCTCGATCACACCTCTGCAGGTGGACCTGACCCGGCACAGCGCGCTTGAGCCGCTGCGGCAATGGCTGGGGACGAGTCGGTGACCGCCGGCGCTGTGCATCGGGGCATCGGCATGACCTCGGAGCGAACCCGGGCGCGGCTCATTCAGCGCCTCGAAGAGGCAGGGATCCGGATGCCCGAGCTCCTCGAGACGATGCGCATGCTGCCGCGCCACCTGTTCGTCGACGAGGCGCTTGCGAGCCGCGCCTACGAAGACTCGGCGCTCCCCATCGGCCACGGCCAGACGATCTCTCAGCCATACACTGTCGCTCGCATGACGCAGGCGCTGATCGAGCAGCGCAGGCCCGATACCGTCCTGGAGATCGGGACCGGTTCTGGGTTCCAGACGGCGGTTCTGGCGTCCCTGGTGCGGCGGGTGTACAGCGTAGAGCGTGTTGACGAGCTACTTGAGCGCGCACAGAGTCGGCTGCGGCTCCTGAAGTTTCGTAACATCCGCTTTCGACATGGCGACGGCTCGCTCGGTTGGCCCGAGTATGCGCCTTTTGGAGGTATCCTCGTGACCGCCGCGCCGCGCGGTGTCCCGCGAAACCTGGCCGAGCAGCTGGCGCCGGGCGGCATCATGGTGCTGCCGATCGGAGAAGGGGACGCGCAGGTGCTGCTTCGGGTCACGCGCAGCGAAGCGGGCTTTGAGCACGAGGTGCTCGAGCCCGTCAGTTTCGTTCCTTTGGTGTCCGGGGTGTCTTAGGGGCATCCATGACTGGGATCGGCTGCCCCTGGACAACATCGGCGCGCGAGTCCCGCTCCCCCGGATCAGGAGCGGGCTCCGAGCCGCTGCATCTCGCTGTCACGGACACGACTGAGTCGGACGTTGCGCTGAATCAATCTGGGTAAGCGCAGGTCCAAGAAACGAGTCGGGCTCCCGGGAGCGCTCGACTCCGGTGCAGGGGTCCTGGGCCATCGGCCCCTAGACATGGAGCGCGACCGGCCGATGCTCGGGCGTGCGCGAATCGAAAGGAGTAGAGGATGCCCGCCTCAGACCACGTGCAGGCGCGCCGCCCCGGGCATTGGCCGCTCGGGGAGGCTGATCTTCGCAGCGCAGCCGGGATGGCGGGGCGCTGTCTGATTCCGGCAATGTGCCTCTGCCTGGCCGCGATGCTCTGGGGATGCGCGGCCAGGGGACCGGCACCGATGGGCGGCTGGGATTGGACGGGCCCGGTCCCCGAGGGCTATTACCTGGTTCGTCAGGGAGACACCCTGAGCGAGCTCGCGGAACGGCGTGGTGTGCGCCTCGAGACCTTGGCGCGTTGGAATCGGCTCAAGCCTCCCTTCACCATCTACGTCGGTCGACTGCTTCGGGTCGAGCCGCCCGACGGCTCGCCGGTCCCTCGGCCTGCCCCGGCACCGAGCCGGACTGCTTCCGATCCTGATACGGCTGCGCCGCGGGTCGACGCGGGAGCGGGTTCCGGTGCATCGCCGCCGCCGAGCAACGCTGCCGGAGCCCAGGCCGCCCAGCCTCCCGCGCGCGAGGATCGGGGCGTCAGCCCCCGCAGCGACTCGGGCGTGATCTGGGAGTGGCCCCTTGGTGGGCCGCTCGCGCAAGGTTTCCGCAGCGGGGACCGGACCCGTCAAGGCATCCGTATCCGCGGGCGCGCGGGAGACCAGGTCAAGGCCGCGGCGGATGGCCAGGTGGTCTATGCCGGCGGTGGACTCAAGGGTTACGGTAACCTTATCATCGTCAAGCATAACGACAATTACCTGAGCGCGTACGGCTTCAACCGCAGGCTGTTCGTCAATGAGGGGGATCGCGTCAGGCGCGGACAGGCGGTTGCGGAGGTGGGTCAAGCAGCCGGGGGAGGCCCTTTGCTGCATTTCGAGATCCGCCGAGATGGCACTGCCGTCGACCCGTTACTCTACCTACCGCCGCGACAGTAACCCCGTCTGACCGCACAGAGGGCGATGTGGATGCCAAGCGCTGATGGCCGTGTTACGAACGAGAAAGCATCCGACCTCGATAGCGAGCTGCTGCTCGGTGAGGACGCGGAGCCGATCGAGGACGAGGACATCGATGCGGAGGACGCCGATGAGCCTGAACAGCCCGAGCCGGAGGCACCGGAGCTGGTCGAGCGATTCAGCTCGGGCGATGGCGACTTTGATGCGACGCGCATTTACCTCAACGAGATCGGAGAGTCCAAGCTCCTGACGGCTGAAGAGGAGATCGAGCTGGCGCGTCTGGCGCAGGACGGTGACAACCCCGCCCGCCATCGCATGATCGTCAGCAATCTCAGGCTTGTCGTCAAGATCGCGCGGCGGTATCTGAACCGCGGCCTCCCACTGTTGGACCTCATCGAAGAGGGCAACCTCGGATTGATCCGGGCGGTCGAGAAATTCGACCCCGAGCGAGGTTTCCGTTTCTCGACCTATGCGACCTGGTGGATCCGCCAGACCATCGAGCGGGCGATCATGAATCAGACCCGCACCGTGCGTCTGCCGATCCATGTCGTCAAGGAGATCAACATCTATCTCAAGGCGGCACGCAAGCTCGCCCAACGTCTGGACCACGAGCCGACCACCGAGGACATCGCGGTCCTGCTCGACAAGCCGATCGGCGAGGTCAAGCGGATGCTTGGGCTGAACGAGCGCATCGCCTCGGTGGACACGCCCTACAGCAAAGACGCCGACAAGCCGCTCGTCGACATGCTCCAGGATGAGGCGGCCGATGACCCTGCGGATCGCATCCAGGACACCGATATCCAGGCCAATCTCGAGCATTGGCTCGGGAAGCTGAACGCGAAGCAACGCGAGGTGGTTGAGCGCCGGTTCGGTCTGCACGGCCACGAGCATTCGACACTCGAGAATGTCGCCCAGGAGCTCGGTGTCACCCGTGAGCGGGTTCGTCAGATTCAGATGGACGCCTTGCGCCGGCTGCGCGACATCCTCGAAAAAGAAGGGTTCTCGATCGACGCCTTCTTCAAGTGAGACGCTGGTCTCCCTCCGTCCCTTTCGGCCCGCGATCGTTCGCGTTGGCGAAGCCGATCGGCCGGTGACATTGATCCAGGTCAATGTTTTTCGCGGGATGTGCCGCACCCATCAGGTTCGATGCCGCAGTGGCAGGTTGACTTTCCGGGCGCGATCCAGTGTCATGGCGCACGCGATGTCGCGGGACGCATTGACATAACGAGACGGCCGGATCGCCTTATCATCCTTGTTGTTTTCCCGATGTTTTCTGGGAGGGTCTAA
>Ga0316576_10000995_pt1 | contig 14587 bp, 12 predicted proteins | sample S0NA_FD_203075 | JGI IMG/M metagenome (GOLD analysis project Ga0316576, IMG submission 203075) | Rhizosphere microbial communities from salt marsh grasses in Alabama, United States - S0-2_050615r3r5 | ecosystem: Host-associated > Plants > Roots > Rhizosphere | place: USA: Alabama | collected... | reverse complement strand
CGGGAGAAGACCGCGAAGCCCCGCTCCTCGGCCGCGGCCACGCGCAGCTTCGCGATCCCGCCGACCAGCTGCAGGACGAGCGCCGACACCTCGCCGCCGATCCGTTGCAGCCCGCGGTGGAACTTGAGCTCGCGGTAGCTCAGCCAGGCGACGACCGCCGCGGCGAGCACGACCAGCCCGGTGGCCAGTATGGCGAGCCACGGATCGTAGTAGAAGAGCAGCCCGAAGCTGAAGATGGAGAAGACGCCGCTGAGCAGCGAGGAGAGGGTGACCCCGGTGATCACCTGACGGATGGCGTCGATCCCCAGCGAACGGACGGCCAGGTCACCCGAGAGGTAGCGGCGGAAGAAGGAGACCGGCAGCCCGAGCAGGCGATCCCAGACGCCGGCCTGGACCGCCGCGGCGGTCTTGGCCTCCACGCGCAGGACCGTCAGGCTGCGGGTCAGGTGGAACAGCGTGCCGGCGATCACCATCACCAGCAGCGCGAGCGCGACATGGGCCAGGAGCCGCGGCTGGCCGCTGGGGATGATGCTGTCGAACACGATGCCGGTGGCGATGGCGGGCGCCATCCCCAGCGCGCCGGCCAGCCCGCCGACGACGAAGATCCGCACCAGATCGCGCCGACGGCAGTTCGACAGGCCAATCGTGAGCAGATCGGCGGCGCGCAGGGCGCGGGCCGGAAACGGCGTGTAGAACGAATCGGCCCAGGGCTCGAGCGTGTCGGCCACGGCGGCGGAAAGACGGGTGGTCTCGCCCGTCGCCGGGTCCACCACCTCGTAGCGCAGCCGCTCGTCCGGCAGCAGGGCGAGCGGCCGACCGTCCTCCTTGCCCCAGCCGAGCAGCGGCCCGTTGTCCTGGTGCCACCAGTCTCCGCGCAGCATCACCCGCCGCGTCCGGACCCGCGAGGCGCGCGCGACGTCGACCAGCGCGTCGCGTCCCGCGCGATCGCCGAGGCGGCGGGGCACCTTGATCGTGATGCCCATCGGGCCGCCCACGAGCTCGCAGGCGCGGACCAGCACGTTGCCCCCCCTGCCGACCGCCTCTGCCTCTCCGGGCCGGCGCAACACGCCGGCGAGCTGCCCCACCGCGGACTGCATCACGGCGTCGTCGGCGGCGAGCCGACGCTCCAGCCGCCTCCGGGCCAGCGCGGCGTCCGCCTCCAGCTGCTCCTCGATGCAGGCGACGCACGCGCGCTGGAACCGGCCGAGGCTCTCGAGGGCCGGGTCCTGGGCGAGGAGGCCCGCCGTGTCGATCACCTCGACCCGCCCGGCGGCCTCGGCCTTGAGCCAGGTCTTCGCCGTCACCGGGATCCAGCCCTCGGCCGAGGTGCTCAGGGTCGGCAGGCCGCCGAGCAGGCAGACGCCCTCCGGTTGCCGCACCCAGGCCACCGCGCGGCCGGCGTGGGCCGTCTCCCCCTCGGCGAGCGTCTGGTCCGATCCGGGGGCCAACAGGTGGTCGAGGCGCGACGGCAACGGCGCGGCCACGCAGGACGAGACCGCCTGGACCCAGCCGTCGATGGCGTCGGGGGAGAGCTGCGCCTGCTCCAGCGGCTGGAGGCGGCAGCCCTGGAGCGGCACGGCCTGGAGCCCCACCCGGTCCCGCGTCCGGGAGAGCCCGACGCCGAGCAGCACGGACCCCGCCGACAGACGGAACAGGTGCCGACGCTCCCCGCTCGCCTCGCCCTCCTCCAGGCGGGTGGCGAACAGGTCCACGCCGCCCGACTCGACCAGCCAGGCGGACTCCCCCTCGACGATCAGCGGCTGCCGGCGGGTCGCCTCGTCGGCGGAGGCAGCGGGCTGCTCTGTACGCGTCTCGTCCGACATCGTCATCCCACCGTGCTGATCAGGTCGCGGTACGGGCCGGCGACCCCGATCATCTCCTCGTGCGTCCCGCGCTGGACGACCTTGCCCCGCTCGAGCACGATGATCTCGTCGCAGTCGCGGATCGTGCTCAGGCGGTGGGCCACGATCAGGCAGGTGCAGCCGCGGCGCCTCAGGTGGTCGTCGACCTTCGCCTCCGTCACCGGGTCCAGGGCGCTGGTCGCCTCGTCGAGCACCAGGATCGACGGTTGGCCGGCGAGCGCCCTGCTGATCTCCATGCGCTGGCGCTGGCCTCCGCTGAGGTTGCGGCCGCCCTCGTCGATGTCGCTGTCGTAGCCGCCGGGGCGGGCCGCGATGTCCTCGTGCAGGCAGGCGTCCTTGGCCGCCCGGATCACGTCCTCGTCCGGGATCGTCGCGTCCCAGAGCGTTATGTTCTCGCGGGCGGACCCGGCGAAGAGGAAGATCTCCTGGTCGACCATCGCCAGCGAGCTCGCGAGCACCTTGCGCGGCACGTCTCGCCGTGGAACGCCATCGAACAGGACATCTCCCTCCCAGGGGTCGAACAGCCCGCAGACGATCTTCGAGATCGTGGACTTCCCGCTGCCGGAGGCGCCGACCAGCGCGACCCGCGCGCCCGGTCGGAGCGTGAGGCTGAAGTGCTCGATGAGCGGCTCGCCCAGCTTGCTGTAGCCGAAGGTGATGTCGCGAAGCTCGAGCTCGCCGGAGAGGCGCGCCGACCCGGCGGCCTGCGGCGTGGGGGTCTCCCCGGGCCGCTGGTCCGACTTGTAGCGCAGGACGTCGTCGAGCCGGTTCAGATCGCCGCGGATCTCCTGCAGCTCGCCGCCGAGATCGACGAGCCTGCCCACCGGTTCGAGGAAGCTCGCCATGAAGCTCTGGAACGCGACGAGCATCCCGATGGTGAGGTGCCCCTCCATCACTCGCAGCGCGCCGAAGGAGAGCACCGCGGCGTTGTTCAGCGTGAGCAGGAACAGGGGCACCGCCGCGAGGTACTGGGAGTAGACGCCGAGCTGCTGCTCCGCGTTGGTCACCTTGGCGAACTGACCCGACCAGCGCTCGAAGAAGTCCGACTCGGCGCCGCTCGCCTTGAGCGTCTCGATGGTCTGCAGGCCGACGATCGACGTGCCCATCAGCTTGCCCCGCTCCTGGAGCAGACGCTGGTTGCTGTCGACCCGTCGACGGGCGACGTAGCGCAGCGCGATCCCGTTCGCCGCCGCGACGCCGATCACCACCAGCGTCAGCACGACGTCGTAGTAGAACATCAGCGCGGCGTAGAAGACGACCATCAGCAGGTTCAACGCCGAGGTCGCCAGGCGGCCGGAGAGCAGATGGGCCACCCGGTCGTTGATCGCCACGCGCGCCCCTATCTCGCCGGCGTAGCGCTGGGTGTAGAACTCCATCGGCAGGCGCAGCACGTGCCAGAGGAAGTGGCTCGATGTCGTGAGCGCGAGCTTCGTCTCGAGGCGGAGCAGGAACCGCTGCTGGAGCCAGGTCAGCGCCCCCCGCAGCAGCGCCGTGGCGGCGAGCCCGAGGAGCAGGGGCCAGAGCCAGCTGTAGAACCGGTGCTGGAGCACCTGATCGATAAAGACGCCGCTCAGCGCGGGGACCACCATCCCGGGGATCACGAGCGCCAGGCTGGCCCCGATCACGTAGGCCAGCCCGCCGGTGGAGCCCGCCAAGCGGGCGCGTAGCCCGGGCCAGATGCTGCGGCCCGCCGAGCTCTTGCGGAACTCGGAGGTGGGCTCGAAGACCAGGACCACGCCGGTGAAGGCCTCGTCGAACTCGGCGCTGCTGACCACCCGCGGGCCGCAGGCGGGATCGTTGAGGTAGACCCGGTCCTTGCCGAACCCCTCGACGACCACGAAGTGGTTGAAGTTCCAGAAGACGATCATCGGCAGGGGAAGCTCGGGCAGGTCCGCCGGGTCCTTGCGGTAGCCCTTCGCCTCGAGGCCGTAGCCGCGCGCCGCGCGGACGATGTTGCTCGCCTTGGTGCCGTCGCGCGACACGCCGCAGGCCAGGCGCAGCTCCTCGAGGGGGACCACGCGGCCGTGGTAGCCGAGCACGCTGGCGAGCGCGGCGGCGCCGCACTCGACGGCCTCCATCTGGAGCACCGTCGGCGTCCTCACCCGACGATGACGCTTGGTCGCGGCCATCAGCTCACCGTGTCGCCACGCGGCGCGGGATCACCAGGTCCACCGGCCGCCGCTTCTCGGTGATCACCCGGACCATGCAGAGCGTGCCGCTGTCGATGGTCGGCGGTGTATTCGGCGACGACCAGCGGTAGCCGCCGGAGCGCCGGGCGAGGTCGATCTGGACCTCGTACGGGGGGCCGGCCGCCAAGAAACGCTCCACCAGCCCCCTGTCGCCCAGGCGAGCCAGCATCCCCTCCGCCGTCGCCGGGAAGGAGCCGACGGCGCGCACGACGCCCAGCAGGTACCCCGACTCCTCGGCCTTGACGTTGGCCGGGAGCAGCTCCACGGTCATCCCGACCCGCACGCTCTTGCCCTCGTCGGGCGGGATGTAGGCCACGGCCTGCAGCGGCGCGTCGGTGGGCTCGAGGCTCGCCACCGTCGCGCCCGCGGCGGCCACCTGGCCCGCGAGCACCCGCAGGTCGAGGACACGACCGGCGATGGGGCTGGCGACGACCTGCGGCCCCGTCCCGGTCTCGATCCGCGCCAGCGTCGCGCCCCGGGCGACCGTGTCGCCGGGACGCACGGCGAGCGCGCTGACCGTCCCGGCGACGGGGGTGACCGCGGCGGTCGGGCCACCGCCGCGGAGCAAGATCCCCTGCCCCGTCACGCGGGACGAGATCTCGCCGACGAAGCTCCAGACCACCGCCGCCGCGACGACGAGCGCGAGGGCGATGAGGGCGAGCCAGGCTCGCGGCCGGGTGACCTGCATCAGCTCGTCGAGCCTCTCCGGCGATGACAGCCGCTCCAGCGCGGCCTTGCGGAAGATCGATCGATCGGCCATGGCGGGCTCCGCTATGCGCTCATCATCAGTTGCTTCATCATCCGGTCGAACCGCGACGCGGCCAGGTGCACGGAGTCGAGCACGTTCGGGTCCAGCTCGTCCACGTCCGGGCTGTCGTGGGTCAAGGTGCGGAGACGGTGGGAGAGGAACATCGCGAGCGCGCGGTAGAAGCGCGCCGCGAACGCCGGATCCGTCTCGATCTTGTGCAGCAGGGCCCGCCGGGGGACCTCGAGCGCGGTGGTGCGCTCGATGGCCCGGACGGTGGCCGAGGGGGGACGGCCGTCGATGAAGGACATCTCCCCCACCACCTCGCCGCAGCCGAGCTGGGCGACCTCGGAGTTACCGAGGTCCCGGTCGATGACGGAGAGCAGCCCCTCGAGCACGACGTAGAGCGAGTCGATGGGCTCCCCCTCGCGGATCATCACGCCGTCGGGCGGCAGCACCTTCTTGCGACCATTGGCCGTCAACCACTCGGCGTCCTGGTCGCTGAGCTGCCCCAGAATGAACAGCACCTTGCGCATCTGAATCCCCTCGATTGGGCAGCGACAGTATCACGGGTTACGTCGCGCAAGCCAGGGCAAGCACGCGCCGCCGCCAGTGCTTCCGTTGCTGCTGGTGCGCCGCCGCCGACGCTCCTAATATCCGGGGATGCGCACCGCCCTCTTCCTCGCCGGGATCCTGCTCGCCTGTGCTCCGCCGCCGCGCTCTCGCCCTGCTCCCGCGCCCCGGCCCGGCCCCGCTCCGCCCGCGAAGCGGGCCACCGCGACGCGGCCTCCGCCAGCCCCGGCGCGTCACCCCGACGCCGGCGAGGCTCCCTACACCGGCCCCGGGAGCTGTGTCGCCCGGGGGCTGGGCACGGTGGAGGACCTCGCCCTGGACGCCGGCCAGCTCTACGTCACCGCGGGCAACCGGGTGTTGCTCCTCACGACCGGCGGCGCGCCGCAGGTCCTCGCCGACCGGCAGCCCGATCCCCACGATCTCGTCCTCGACGAAAGCCGGCTCTACTGGCTGGCTCACGAGGAGGTCCGGGCCGTCAACCGCTCGGGCGGCACCGTCGAGACGCTGGCCAGCCCGCCGGCGGCGCGCTCCTACTTCGAGGACCTGGTCCGTCTCGGGCCTCGTCTGGTCTGGACCGCGCCCGCGACGAAGCAGATCTGGGGCGTGGCCCGGGAGGGGGGCCGCCTGCAGATGGTGGCCTTCACCGCGGGACACCGGGACTGCACGAGCCTGGCCGTGATCGGCGAGGAGCTGTTCGCCGGCTGCGCGGACGCGGTGATCCGCGTGCTGCAGAACCGGGCCGCCCACGTCCGCCTGGCCACCCCCGCCAGGCCGGTGCGGCGGCTGACCGCGGACCGCGGGCAGCTCGTCTGGGCCGAGGGCGAGCGCATCATGACGATGAAGCCCGTCCGGACCGCGAGGCCCGTGGCCCTCGCCACGGGCGCGGGGCGCGTCGGCGACCTCGCGCTCGACGGGGGCTCGGTCTACTGGACCGATCTGAAGCGCAAGACGTTGCTCGGCCTGCCGCCGAGGGGCGGCAAGCCTCGCGTGATCTTGAGCGACCCGGGCCTCGCCGGCCCCCTCGTGGTGGGCCAGGGCCAGGTCTACTGGAGCCGAACGGGCTCCGTTTGCTCCGTGGCCCGGCTCGGCCTGCCCTGACGCCGGGAAGAACGCCGCCCGGTCCCCGTATCAGCCCGAGAACCTCGCAAAGGAGCGGACCCATGAAGGCTACCGGCATCATCCTGGCCATCGTCTCGGCGCTGCTGCTCGCCGGCGGCGCGTTCTTCGGCTACTTCTCCTACCAAAACGCCGGCGCGGCGGAGCGGCTCGCGAGCCGCGCGCCCCGGGGCGCCGAGTTCATCGTGCAGATCGTCGAGCGCAAGAGCGAGAAACAGCGCAACCTGAGCCTCGGCCTCGCCGGCCCCGGCATCCTCGCCCTGGGCGCGGGCATCTTCATGATCAAGAGGGGCAAGAAGGGCGGGCACGCCGCGGCGTGACCGGCCAGCCGACCCCCCACCTGCAACCCGTGGTGTTCAAACCAGCCCACAAGCTCGGGGGATAACCCCGCAGAAGCCCGGAGCCCCGGGCTGGCGTCCTTCTTGCAGCTCCAAACGGTGTCCCTACAACCAGGAGGATACCGTGGTCCGAGCCAGCCACCTGTTCGCGCTGGTCCTTGTCGCGCTGCCCACCGGGGCGCTGGCCCGGGATGTGAGCGCTGACCTGTCCCAGGACGGCCTCGACTTCATCGCCGCCGAGCTGCCCGGACTGCTGCCCAAGAGCTTCAGCCACTCGGGCTTCACCAGCCAGCTGATCAACTGCCCCTCGTTCACCGGCGGCGACACGGACCTCAAGGTCTCGAACGTGAAGATCAACCTCCAGCCCGGCGCTCTGACGATCAAGGCGGGGAGCGGAAGCCTCGCCGCCTCGATGGCCGTCTCCGGCAGCGGCGGCGCGGACCTCGCCGTGACCCGGCCCTACGCCTGCGTGGGCTCCACGCTGAATTGCAAGGTCAGCTTCACCGTGACCGGCGCCAAGACCAGCCTCTCGCTCAAGCCCACGGCCTCCGGCGGCAAGGTGCACGTGAGCGGCGCCAGCCTGAGCGTGGGTCTGAGCAAGAGCAACGTCTCGATCAAGCTCTCCTCCTGCGGACTGGCCTCCACGCTCGCCAACCTGGTGATGCCGCTCTTCGAGGGCTACATCGTCGACCGGGTACGGGACAAGATCGAGGAGGTCGCGTCCAAGGAGCTCCCGGGCCTGGTCGAGCAGTCGCTGGCGAGCTTCACCCGCTTCGACGGCGAGCTGGCCGGGATCGCGGTGGGCGCCGGGCTGGAGCAGCTGAGCACCGACGCGGCGGGGATCCGCGCCGGGGCCGACCTGACCTTCACGGCCAAGACCAGCCCCTCCGAGTGCACGCTCGGCAGCCCGCCCTCCCCCGGCGCGAGCCCCGCCCTGCCGCCGGTGAGCTGGCAGGGCGAGCACCTGGCGGTCACCGCCGCCGGGCTGACCCTGCAGCGCGCCCTGCTCGCCGCCTGGCAGGGGGGCCTGCTCTGCCTGAGCAGCGCCGAGCTCGATGACCTCGGCGTCTCCAGCGGCACCGCCGCGCTGGTCGGCTCGCTCCTCGGCCTCTCCGACGTGGACGGGATGAGCGTGGCCGTCCCCGAGGCGCCGCTCCTCGCCCTGGTGCCGGGCAGCGACCCGCGGCTGACGGTCACCCTGCCCAAGGTCCAGGTCGCCCTCCAGGGCTCCGCGGCCCAGCAAGCGACCACGGTGACCATCGCCATGCAGGTCGACCTCGACGCGGCCCTGCGCCTCGACGCCCTGAGCCGCGCGGTGGTGCTGGAGATCAAGCAGATCTCCCTGACCCAGATGACGCTCTCGGCGACGCAGAGCAAGGGCCTGAGCCTCAGCGTGGCCCTGGTCAAGCAGCTCATCGAGTCGGTGGTCGTCCCCCTGCTCACGACGCAGCTCGACGGGATGGCGCTGCTGCCCACGGTGCTGCACCGGACGGGCGGCGTGTTCGACCCCTACTACCTGACCATGGCCCGCTCGAGCACGACAAAGGACCACGTCACCGTCTGGGGCAAGGCGTTCCGAAAGCCGGCGAGCGACGGCGCGGCGCCCGAGACCAAGCTCGAGAGCGCGCCCGCCGCGCTGGTCAAGCCGGGCAAGCTGCGCCTGGTGGCCAGCGGCTCCGACGACAAGACCCCCGCGGACCTGCTGCGCTTCCAGTTCCGCGTGGACGGCGGCCCCTGGTCGGCGGTGGGCTTCGCCCGCGACCACACGGCGCAGCTCAAGGACGGCGCGCACACCGTCGAGGCGCGGGCCGTGGACCTGAGCGACAACGACGACCCGACCCCGGCCAGCGCGAGCTTCACCGTGGACGGGGTGCAGCCCACGGTGACGATCAACAGCGCGCCGACGGCGCCGGTCCAGGCCGCCTCGGCGGACATCGGCTGGAGCGCCAGCGACGACCGCACGGCGGCCCAGGACCTCGAGGTCAAGCTGGTATGCAAGCACACCGCGCCGGGGGACGGGCAGGAGACCCTGTTCCTCGACGCCGGCTTCGTCGCCGGGCAGACCCAGCAGCAGCTCGTCGGCCTGACCAACGGCGACTACACGGTGACCGTGGTCGCCCGGGACGAGGCGGGCAACCTGTCCAAGCCGGCCCAGGTCAGCTTCACGGTCACTGGACAGACGAGCGGCGTGCCCGGCCCGCAGCTCATACCGGAGACCGAGACCGAGACCGCTGCCGACGAGGGCGGCTGCAGCATGGCCGCGCCCGCCCCGCGCCCCGCGGGCTGGGCCCTGTCCCTGCTCGCGCTCCTCGGCCTGGCCCGGCGCCGCCGGGGCGCCCGGTGATCCGGGCCGCGCTCACGCTCTGCCTGCTCGCCGCGGCCTGCGGCCCCGAGGAGCCCCTGTCCCTGCGCGTGATGAGCTACAACGTCAAGGGGCTGGACTGGAACAACGGCACGCTGGCGACCTACCCCGTGGCCGCGCAGACCGCGGACCTGGTGACGACGGTCCTCGCCGAGGCTCCCGACGTCATCGGGATCCAGGAGGCCTGGAGCGAGACCGACGGCGGCTCGCTGGCCGCGGAGCTCTCCGCGGCCACCGGGCTCGAGCACAGCCACAGCTCCACCACCACCCGGGGCTGGCTGCCCTACGTGCAGCAGAACGTCATCCTCTCCCGCTTCCCGCTGCTCGAGACCGCCGAGCTCGACCTGGGCCCCGACCCGTCCTCCGTCGAGAACCGACGATTCCAGCTCGTGCGCCTCGACGCGCCCCGCGGCGAGATCTGTATCGGCAACGTCCACCTGTTCACCGACAGGACGCTGCAGCTCCCGGCGCTCGAGGCCATCGCCGCCTTCGTCGCCGGGCGCTGCCCCGACGCGCCGCTGATCTTCACCGGCGACTTCAACCTCACGCCGGCGAGCGAGCCTTACCGCTACCTGACGACCAGCTTCACCCCTCACCTCACCGACCCGGCCGTGGCCCTCGGCGGCGACCCGCAGGCCCGGGCCCTGTTCAGCTCCTCGGCCGCCTCCCCGCACCAGCGCATCGACTACATCTTCGTCAGCGACGCGGTCACGCCGCTGACCTACCGCACGGTGACCTCGCCGATCCCCGACCGGACCTACCCCGACCACCTGCCCGTCTCGGGGACCGGCGAGCTGTTCTAGGCGATGGTCAACGAGGAGGTCCTCGGTCTGCCTCGCGGTGACCCGCGGCGCGGACAACGCCATCCACCACGGCTACGCCCGGGAGATCGACACATCCGAGGCGCTGGACATTCTCGCCCTGGGCCGGGAGAAGGGGCTGGTGCAAATCGCCGACAACGTCAAGCGCCGACCGATCTACCTCTGCAACTGCTGCGGCTGCTGCTGTCTGCAGCTGCGCGCCATCAACCGCCACGGCGTCCCGGGCGCGGTCCACACCTCGAGCTTCATCGCCGAGCCGAGCCCCTGGTCGCGAACCGGGTGATGGGGACGATCCTCAGCCTCCCCCCGGCGCGCCGGGCGCCGGCCCGCGACCAGATCAGGAGCCGCTTCGTCCAGGCGGTGATGGACCGCTTTCGGGCCTAGGCGGCCCCCTCCTGCCCTCGCCGCACTGAGGGCCCGGGCACCGCGAGGGGCTCAACGCCGTGGCCCCGGGACAGCGTCGACCGGAATCAGACCGTGGCGGCGCCATCCCGTGGCGAGGAGCCAGGTCCCCGCCGGCGCCACCGTGGGTCTTCCGTCCGGCGGCTTGACCCGTAGCCCGCGCCAGCCGTCGAAGTAACGCCCCGACGAGCAGGGGTCGATCCAGCCCGCCTCGCACCTCTCGCCGCGCTGAAAGGCGTGGCGCCGCTCGTTGAGCAGCACGTAGCGCAGACAGTTGCTCACCTGCTTCGGGGTCTTCAGCACGCGCTCGAAGTAGCGGTCGGCGAACAGGGGGCCCGTCAGCCCGAGGAGCTTGTTGATCCGCTTGGCCATCCGGCCGGCCAGGCCCTTCAGGCCCGCCGAGAGCGCCTTCCTGTTGTGGGCCTCGATGATGAGGTGCAGGTGCTCGCGCTGGATCGCGTAGTGCGCCACGCGGAAGTCGGCGCCCTCCTGCTCCGCTTTCTCGGCGACCTCGCGCAGGCAGTCCTCGATGGCCCCGCGGATGTCGGGCTGGCGCAGCGACGGGAGCTCGCCGGCCACCTTGTACGAGATGTGGACCGGGTGGCGCGAGGCCAGCGGGGGCCGCGGCGAGTGGGAGACCGCCCCGGGCCGGACCTTCTTGCGTCCCGCGCCCTCGCGCTTGCCGCCCCAGGTGGGCAGGCGCAGCTCGAGCTGCTTCGGCCGCCTTCCGCGGGGTCGTCGCCGGGTCGAGCTGGGGTAGGTCTGATTTGCCAACGGCTCCTCCGAGAACTTGATACGGCGGACGTTATATTTGTAGCATCCGACCTCGAGAAGTCAACCCATTGGTTGCACAGCACATTCGTATTTCGCGAAGCTCTCGCCGTCCCCAAGTCGCTCGCGCAGGAGTTTTTCCAGCGCCTCCTCGCATTCCTGCAACAGCTCCTCTCGATCGATTGACGCGAGCGGATCATCCGACTTCTTGACGAGCGTGTTCCCTTTCTTCTCTTTGCCTTTGCCCATGGATCAGGTGAGATCAAATTCCCTCTGTCCACGCCATCACTATTGGCTTTTTCGGGACCCGCCGTGAGACAGACCCAGCAGCCAGGGTCGACAAGTCAAGGCTTGGATGCACCTTGGTCCAGACCGGATACATCCCTGGCACTGGGGGGGGTTACACCTTCGCACTACATCGCTTTCGGGCCTGGCGGCCCCCTCCTGCCCGGTGGAAGCCCCACCGGCCGCCGGCCGTACAATGCTCGCCATGTCCAAGAGCGCCCTGGTCATCTGCCTCGCGCTGCTCGTGCCCAGCGCCTCCCACGCCGACAAGCGGGCGGAAAGGATCCGGCGCGCCCTCGCGGCCGTGCGCTATGCGCCGCCGGCCCGGGTCCGCCGCAACCCGCGCCCTCTGCCCAAAGCCTCCGGCCCGGACACCTGCGACCGTCACTTCCCCGCCCTGGTCCGGCGCTGGTGGCGCGGCGATGCCGCCAACCTCGCGTCCTGGATCCGGGACGGCTCCCACGGCCTGTGGAGCCGGCTGCGGGCGGCGGAGCTCCTGCTCGATCTCGACCCGGCGAGCGGGCCGCTCTACCTCGCCCTGGCCTGCCCGGTCATCGCCAGCGCCGGGGCGCCCATCGACCTCGAGGTCCTCGTGGAGCCCGCCGCGTGCTATCGGGACTGCAAGCAGTGCCCGCCGGCCTGCGGCGGCGACCCCCGCTGCCGCGCCGCGGTCTCGGGCACCGCCGCGATCCGGCGGCTGACCCACGCCGGCTCGCGCCCGGCGATGCGCTGCTACGTCCAGGCCCTGCTCCGGGGCGACGGCGCCATTGGCGAGATCCTCGGCGAGATGGTCTCCGGCATCTTCGACGCGCGGCCGGCGCTGCTCCTCGACGAGGTGGGCCGGGTCGCGGGGACGGCCCACGTCCGTGGTCCCCGCGCCGCCGAGGGCGATCTGGTCTGGGGGCTCTCGAACGGCGAGCCGCGCCGCCGGCTGCGCGAGCGGATCCGCAAGCTCCGCGCCCTCAAGGGGCTCACGCGCCGCGCGGCGGCCGTGCGCAAACGGCTGATCGGCGCGCTCGAGCAAGCGCTCGCCGACGCGCCAGAGTGATTGCGCGGTTCGGCGACTTCGCTTAACAATAGCGATCACTTGCGGGGCGGAGCCTGTCCCCGTCGGAGGCACGCATGTCGGGATTCAGCGAGTACACGAAACACGACGCGACGGGGCTGGCCGAGCTGGTGCGGCGCAAGGAGGTCAAGCCCATCGAGCTGGTCGAGGCGGCCATCGCCGAGATCGAGGCGCGCAACCCGAAGCTCAACGCCGTGGTCGTCCGCTGGTACGACGAGGCGCGCAGGGAGGCGGAGTCCCCGCCCGAGGGGCCGTTTTGCGGCGTGCCGTTTCTGGTCAAGGACCTGCTGAGCCACGTCAAGGGGCGTCGCCTCTGCTCGGCCAGCCGCTTCCACGCCGAGCATGTCTCGAGCTTCGACAGCGAGTACGTCAAGCGCATCCGCCGCGCCGGGCTGATCCTGCTCGGCCGCACCAACTGCCCCGAGCTCGGCCTCCTCGGCCACACGGCGCCAGCGCTCCACGGCGTCTGCCGAAACCCCTGGAACACCGAGCACACGCCCGGCGGATCCAGCGGCGGCGCCGCCGCCGCCGTGGCCGCGGGCATGGTGCCGATGGCCGCCGGGGGCGACGGCGGCGGATCGATCCGCATCCCGGGCTCGGCCTGCAACCTGTTCGGGCTCAAGCCGACGCGCGGTCGCACGCCCCTGGGCCCGGAGGTCGGCGAGGACTGGAACGGCTGGGTCGTCCAGCACGTGATGACCCGCAGCGTGCGGGACAGCGCGGCCTTCCTCGACGCCACGCAGGGCCCCGACCTGGGCGACCCCTACTTCGCGCCGCCCGTCGAGCGCCCCTTCATCGAGGAGGTCGGCCGGCCGCCGGGCAAGCTCCGCGTCGCCTTCCACCGGGGCTCGCTCTTCGGCCGCGAGCAGCACGCCGACTGCGCGGCGGCGGTGGACGACGCCGCGGCGCTGCTGCGCGAGCTGGGCCACGATGTCCGCGAGGCATGCCCGGACTTCGACCGGGCGGCCCTGGTCGACGCCTACTTCGTCGTGGTCTGCGCCAACACCGCCTCGATCATCGACCGCATGGCCGAGGCCATCGGGCGGCCGGCGGAGGCCTCCGGCTTCGAGCCGACGACCTGGCTGCTGAGCAAGATCGGCCGCCGGATCAGCGCCGGCGAGTTTGTCAACACCCTGCACAGGGTGGAGGGGCAGGCGCGCCGCGTGGCCGCCTTCTTCCAGGACCACGACGTCTTCCTCACCTCCACCCTGGCCTACCCTCCCAAGCGTATCGGCGAGCAGGACATCGTGGGCAAGGACCTGATCGCGGTGAAGACCCTCAACGCCCTGCCGATCAAGGGGCTGCTGCTCAAGGCGCTGGACCAGATCGGCAGCGAGGCGCTGGAGGCGACCCCCAACACGCAGCTCTTCAACCAGACCGGCCAGCCGGCGATGAACGTCCCCCTGATGCGCAACGCCGCCGGCCTGCCCATCGGCGTCCAGATCGCCGGTCGCTTCGGCGACGAGGCCACCTTGCTGCGCCTGGCGGCCCAGCTCGAGGAGGCCCGCCCCTTCGGCCTCGCGCCGCGCTAGCGCCATGGAGCAGAGCTGGCGAGACTGGGAGCTGGACGGCAAGCTGCTGCGCTTCCAGCGCGAGACCGGGCTGAACCAGCTGCTGTCCGGCCCCGAGACCGCGCGGATGCGCCAGCGCGCGCCGCGCTTCCTCCACGTGGCGCTGACCAACGAGTGCAACAAGCGCTGCGGCTACTGCTACCGGCCGGGCGAGGCTCGGAGCCTCTGGACCGCCGATGGCCTGCTGGAGCTCGCCCGCTGGGCCGCGGGCTGGGGTGTGCTCGAGCTGACCTTCGGCGGCGGCGAGCCCCTGCTGTTCCCGCGCTTCGACGAGCTGCTGCGCCGCATCTGGGACGAGACCCCGCTCTGCCCCAGCTTCACCACCAACGGCCTGCTGCTCTCCCCCGGCTTCCTGCGCACCATCAACGGCCGCTACGGCCAGATCCAGCTCTCGGTCCACGAGGACGAGGCGCCCGAGGAGCGCATCCGCCTTCTCGCCGCCGAGCGCGCCCGCTTCGGCCTCAACGTGCTGGTCACCCGCGCGCG
>Ga0316576_10000994_pt1 | contig 14589 bp, 20 predicted proteins | sample S0NA_FD_203075 | JGI IMG/M metagenome (GOLD analysis project Ga0316576, IMG submission 203075) | Rhizosphere microbial communities from salt marsh grasses in Alabama, United States - S0-2_050615r3r5 | ecosystem: Host-associated > Plants > Roots > Rhizosphere | place: USA: Alabama | collected... | reverse complement strand
GCGACGCCTGCAGGGATCTGGGCATCTCCCTCGTCGGAGGCCACACGGAGATCACCTACGGGCTGGACCGCCCGGTGGCGGTGGGGACCCTGCTCGGCCTGGTGGCGCGGGACCGCCTGGTGACCCCGCGCGGGGCCCGGCCGGGGGACCGCCTGCTGCTGACGAAATCCGTTCCCATCGAGGCCACCGCCGTCCTCGCCCGGGAGCGGTCGGATCGGCTGGGCGATCTCCTGACGGACGCCGACCTCAGTCAGGCCCAAGGCTACCTCAACGAACCGGGGATCGGGGTCACCCGGGACGCCCGGATTGCCCTGGATGCCGGCCGGGTCACCGCCATGCACGATCCCACCGAGGGCGGACTCGCCACCGCCCTGTGGGAGCTGGCCCAAGCCTCGGGACTGGGCGTGCGATTCGATCCGGCCGCGGTGCCGGTCACGCCGCTCTCGGCCGAGGTTTGCGCCGCCTTTTCGATCGACCCCCTCACCGCCCTCGCCTCGGGAGCACTGCTTCTCACCGCCCCCACCCCGGATGCGGAGCGTATTCGCGCGACCCTCGAAGAACAGGGTATCCCGTGCAGGGAAATCGGCGACGTCACAGACGGACCCCCGCGCGTCGTGCAACGGACCCGTTCAGGTTGGGAGCCATACCCCCTGCCGAAGCGTGACGGCCTGGCACGGGTGTTCGAATCCGAGCCAGACGCGAGGAGATAGGAGCGATGCGGTACTTCCCCGACGGTCGGATATGACCGGTGGGAATCTAATTGAACGCACGGGGAACCTCCCGATGACGACGACCGAACGAGAAGCAGCGACCTTTGTCCGCCACCTCATGGCGGACTTCGCCGAGCGCACGGGTCTGATTGGAGAACAGCCTCTGACACGCTACCTGTGGACCGACGCCTTCGCCGTCTGCAACTTCCTAGAGCTCGAGCAGCAAACGGGCGACGCGACCTATCGCCGACTCGCACTGCGCCTCGTCGATCAGGTGCACCAGGTCCTCGGGCGGCACCGAGCCGACGCCTCGGGGGAAGGATGGATCAGTGGTCTCGGTGACGCGGAGGGCGAGCGGCACCCCACCAAAGGCGGCATCAGAATCGGCAAAGCCCTCAACGAGCGCGGACCGGACGAACCATTCGACGATCGCCTCGAATGGGAACGGGACGGCCAGTACTTCCACTACCTGACCAAGTGGATGCACGCGCTGGCCCGCGTCGGCAGAGCAACTGGTGAGGCGCACTATGTCCGTTGGGCGCGGGAGCTCGCCGAGACCGCCGTGGAGCGCTTCAGCTATGGTCCGCCGTCCGGCGGCCCGCGGCGCATGGTCTGGAAGATGAGTATCGACCTCTCCCGGCCGCTGGTCGACTCGCAGGGCCAGCACGATCCCTTGGACGGCTTGGTCGCCTGCCTCGAGCTGCGTCACGCGGCCAGCGGATTGGGTGAAGTCGCTGGCCCCGATCTCGATCGACAGATCGCCGATCTGGCCGTCATGGCCGAAAGTCAGCCTCTGACCACCGCCGATCCCCTCGGGATCGGCGGCCTGCTGAACGCGGCGCACACGCTGACGCAGCTCACCCTGGAGGGTGTTTTGGGATATGGGGGTCTCATCAACACCCTGCTCGACGAGGCTTTGCCGGGACTCGAGTACCAGTCAAGAGACAGGGATGCCCTGTCGATGCCGGCGGATTACAGGCTCGCGTTCCGCGAGTTCGGCCTGTCGATCGGACTGCGCGCGGTCAGGCGCACACGGGAGCTGGCCGCACAGTATTCCGGGACCTTGGATTCTGTTTCCTCCCTCGGCCCGCGCCTCGAACGGCTGATGCACTATGCCCCCATGATCGATGCGATCGAGGGCTTCTGGCTGGAACCGGCGAATCGGAGCAGCCGGACCTGGAAGGAGCATGAGGACATCAACTCGGTAATGCTCGCCACGAGCCTGGCGCCCGAAGGCTACCTGGGCATCTGACGGGCTGTGAGGTTCCTCTCGCACCTCATAATCGTTGCATTCTCACCGCCGAGCATTCGGGCTCAATCGACGCTGAGCGTGAGCCCCTGCCAGAGCGGATCCGCAGCGGCGAGCTGCTCCGGCAGTGCGGACGCATCGAAGCGACCGTAAACGCTGGATGCATCCCACACCCGCAACTCCTTCGCGAGGAGATCGAGACGGAAGCGTCCGCCTCCCAGGACCGTGAGCCCAGGATGATCCACGGCCAGGTTCTCAGCGCCCTCCCAGTGGTGCGGGATGCCTTGCTCCGAGAGGAAGCGCCCGAGGACCTGGTTGTGGTAGCGGTGCTCGTCGGTGCTGGCGAACAGCAGGTACTCGCGGCCGGCCCACCGGAGCTGAAGAAACTTGCCCTCCAGCGGCGCTGCGTCGTCGATCTCCCTCGGGTAGGTAAGGATCAGGGTTCCCATAGCATCGGTCTTGCGTGTTCCTGTATCGGTGGATTCGGGTCATGGCCACGCGAGGCATCCCGGAAAAGGAATCGATGGGAAACCCGCAAACCGTCGTCTGGCGGATCGGCGCTCGCGGCCCACCGAAGTGCTAGAGTTGCACGCATGAACCCTGTGCACGAAGCCCGCTTCTACGAGCCCCTCGCGGACAAGAAGGTGCTCTGCACCCTGTGCCCGCACGACTGCCGCATCCCGAACGGCGGACGCGGCGCCTGCAGCGTGCGTTACAACCGCGACGGCAGGCTCTACACGCTGGTCTACGACAAGTTGGTGGCCCGCGAGGTCAACCCGATCGAGAAGAAGCCCCTGTTCCACTTTCATCCCGGCTCCTATGCCTACTCGATCTCGACCGTGGGCTGCAACCTGCGCTGCTCCTACTGCCAGAACTGGCAGATCTCCCAGTGGCCGAAGGACCATCTGCCGAAGAAGCTCGACAAGCAGTCGGAAGCGGATCCACCCGAACCCATCTGTCCCCAGCTCGAGACCCTGGACGCTCGGGTCCCCGGCGAGCCGGTCACCCCGGCGGAGATTGTGCATGCCGCCAAGCAGACGGGCTGCCTCTCGATCTCCTATACGTTCACCGAGCCCACCATCTTCTACGAGCTGGCCTACGACACGGCGGTGCTCGCCAAGGAGCAGGGCCTGAAGAACAATTTCGTCAGCAACGGCTTCATCGGCGAGGCGGCCCTGCGGGCGATCGCGCCCCTGCTCGATGCGGTCAACATCGACCTCAAGTTCTTCCGCGAGGAGTCCTACCGCCGTATAAGCCGCGCCCGGCTGCAGCCGGTCCTGGATGCGATCCGGCTCTACCACGAGCTCGGGGTCTGGGTGGAGGTCACCACGCTGGTCATCCCGGACCTCAACGACAGCGACGAGGAGCTGACCGGGATCGCGGAGTTCCTGTGCGGGCTCGACCCGTCCATCCCCTGGCACATCAGCCAGTACTACCCCGCCTACCGGATGCACGAGCATCCGCCGACACCGCTCGAGACCCTGCGCCGCGCCTGCGAGATCGGCCGCAAGGCCGGCCTGCGCTACGTCTACGAAGGCAACGTGCCTGGTGCGGGCGGCGAGAACACACACTGCTACCAGTGCGGGGCCCTGCTCATCGAACGCCACGGCTTCTTCGTGCGAAAGAACCGCATCCGCGACGGCGCCTGCACCGAGTGCGGCATCGCGATCGACGGCATCGGCATGAGCGGGTCCTGAGTGCAGAAGGCCCTGATCGTCGCCGGTCTCACGATCCTGGTCGTCGGGCTGCGGTGGCCCTGGCTCTCGAAGCTCCCCCTCGGGCGCCTGCCCGGCGACATCGTCGTCGAGCGCGAGGGCTTCCGGTTCTATCTCCCGCTGACGACCGGGATACTCCTGAGCGTCATCGTGTCTCTGGTGATCTGGCTCTTTCGCCGGTGATCCGAGTAACGGACGACGTTCCTCATCTGGCCCGCTATGCCATGCTTGGGTTCGCGTTCGCTGGTCCGTAACGGCTTTCGAAGCGATCCAGGACATTGCGGAAACCCTCGGGCAGCCTTGACGAGACCTCCCGGGCGATCAGCTCGGGAACAGCGCCGTAGAAGGCCTCGGCAATGCCGCCGGCGATGCAGGCCATGGTGTCAGCATCGCCGCCGAGGGATATAGCGTTGCGTACCGCGCTCTCGTAGTCGGTGGACTCCAGGAAGGCGATCAGGGACTCGGGCACCGATCCCTGGCAGGAGACGTCGAAGCGGTAGGTCGGACGGATGGCATCGAGGGAACGCGCGAGGTCGTAGCCGAAACGGCCCTCGATCTCCGACCGGATGCCCGCCTTGTCGGCACCGGTGCGGGCGAGGAAGACCGCGAGTGCTGTGGCCTGGGCGCCCTTGATACCCTCGGGGTGGTCGTGGGTCACGGCCGCCGACCTGGCCGCCTCAGCCAAGACGTCCTCGACGGTGTCCAGCGCGAACCCCACCGGGCTCACCCGCATGGCAGCGCCGTTGCCCCAGCTGTCGTAGGGCCCGGCATCGTCGCTGAGCAACCAGCGATAGAAGCTGCCGCCGTAGCCCGCGTTGGGATAGGCCCGCCCGTAGCGTCGGTAGGCGGCGGCGTAATCGCCGTCGCCGAGCAGGGCCTCGGCCGTGGCCACCGTCAGCACGGTGTCGTCGGTGAACCGGGACCGGGGCGTGAACAGCGCGAACCCGGTTGTCTTGACGGGTATTGCCTCGTAGACGGAGCCGATGACGTCCCCTGCGATGGCGCCGAGCATGGCACGCACTCCCCTATTCTTCTCGTTTGCGGTACAGCCAGGACCGTTCCTGCACCAGCATCGGGATCGACTCCGGCAGGGACTCGTGAATTCCGAGCAGGAGCATGCCGCCGGCTTCCAGCCGCTCGGCCAGGCGCCTGGCGATCGCCGCCTGCAGTTCTGTCTCGAAGTAGGTAAAGACCAGGTTGCGGCACAGAATCAGGTCGAAGCGGCCCTCCGGAAACGCATGGCGGACGTCCTGCCGCAGGAAACGCACCTGTCGCAGGTAGTCCGCCCGAAGGAAATATTCCTCACCGGACGGATCGAACGCGATGTGCCAGCTGTCCGGCACATCCCGCAGGCTGGTTTCCGGGTAGCAGGCACGGCGGGCGCGCTCGAGGAGATGGGGATCCGCGTCCGTGGCCAGGATCTCCCGCGGGCAGCCGCTGAGCCCTGCGCCGAATGCGAACAACAGGGCCAGTGTATAGGGCTCCTCCCCGCTGGCACAGCCAGCGCTCCAGATCCGCAGGTGAGTCTCGCCGCGCGCCCGTGCCCTCTCGATCAGATCAGGGAGGATCTCGCGCTCCAGCGTCCGCCACACCCCCTGGTCGCGGTAGAAGCGCGAGATGCTGATCCGGCACAGACCGTCGAGCCGGGTCCACTCCTCGTGGTGTGTCTCCAGCAGCGCCCGATAGTCCGCCAGGCCCCCCAGTCCCAGCTCGACCATGCACCTGCGCAGGCGCTTGCAGACCTGGCCCCGCACCCGGCGAAGCCCGCCCAGCGCATGCCGAGCCGCGGTAGGGCCCACTGCAGGAATTCCGTGCAGTCTCTGTCTTTCATGGGATCGGCCCGGATGGCCTCATTCCGGTACTGCGACGTCGTCCCGGGCGCCATCGGCCGAACCAGCGGACCACCTGGATACAGGCGTGCAAAGCCAATAGCTGCCGAAGTCCGATACGCGCTTTTCCCGATCGATTTTCAGACCCGCCTTGCCCAGCTCCCGTTCCCGGTCCTCGGCGATGAAGAGCGGATAGTTCGGGCCCTCGATCCACTCGATGAAACGGATGAACCAGCCGCCGTCGCAGCCGTAATCGAAGATGAGGACATGGGTCCTGGCGATGCGGGCCGTCTCCCGGAGGATGAAGCGGCGAAACTCCGGAGACAGGCCGTGCAGGAAGTAGCCCATGGACACCAGGTCGTAGCTGCCGGTCGCGATCTCATCCAGATGCCGGAGATCGAGGTTGCGGAAATCGACCCCGGGAAACCGTCGGCGCGCACGGGTCAGGAGCATCTCGGCAAAGTCCAGCCCCGCCACCGCATGCCCGCGCGCCGCGAAGGCCCCGGCCAGAAGGCCGGTACCGGTCGCCAGGTCGAGCACGCCGAGCTCGGGCGGGAGCGCAAGCCGGTCCAGCACGTCCCGGTACTGCGGGAACAGATGCCGCTCGACGATGGGGTACAGGGGCGACATCCGGTTGAAGAAACGCCGCGCACGGCGGCGCTCGCCGAGGAATGCGTCGGTATCGGTCATTTTTCCGCGGACTCGCCTGCTGAGCCACCGGAGTGGGACCCTGACGAGGGTACCACCTTGTTCACACGACTCTGCCTGTAGGTTTCGGGGGGCTCGAACAATGGCCAAATACGCCTTCATCGACGGCGAGCGCATCCGGAAGGCGCATTCGGTCAGACGAATCGATCCCATCTTCCAGGACTTGGCGATGGGCCTCGCCCGGATCCCGGAGCTTTGCTACATCAAGCTCTTCCCGGAACGGTTGGCCGCCTCCAACTTTCTGTCCGAGGACGGAAAGAAGAACCCGGTCGTGAAGATCGGGGGCGAAGGTCTCGTCGGCGTAGAGCTGTTGATCGACGAATCGACGAAAGTCGTCCAATTCTACGCGCTCACGTCCGCCGTTAAGGGCTGCGGGCGAAAGATGGTCGAGGTCGTGGTTGCTGCGACGCCCGAGGACTGGCATCTCGCCGTGGTCTTCGACTGGAGCGGCGGCTTCTGGCAAAAGATGGCGGCGGAGCACCCGCGGATCGCCATGTTCTGATCGCCACAACCGCCGGGGCTCACCGCACGTCCGCTGGTCCCGGTCTACCCTTAGATCATGTCCCGCATTTTGGTCGGCACCACCTCCTGGACGGAGAAGACGCTCGTCGAATCCGGCCGCTTCTACCCGCCCGACGTGCACACCGCCGAGGACCGGCTGCGGTTCTACGCGAGCCGGTTTCCCGTGGTCGAGGTGGACAGCTCCTACTACGGCCTCCCCTCCTCGCGCAACGCGAGCCTGTGGGCGGAGCGGACACCCGACGGCTTCGTGTTCGACGTGAAGGCCTACCGGCTGTTCACCCAACACCAGACGCCGCCGGACGCACTGCCGAAGGAGATCCGCGAAAGGTTGGCCCCAGTGAAGAAGAATCTCTACTACAAGGACATGCCGGTGGAGGTTCTCGACGAGCTGTGGGGGCGCTTTCGCTCGGCGCTCGATCCCCTGCGGCAATCCGGAAAGCTCGGCGTGGTGCTGTTCCAGTTCGCGCCCTGGTTCGTCTTCCGTCCCTCGAACCTGGAGCTGATCGCGGCCTGCGCCGAGCGGCTGCCGGGGGACCGGATCGCGGTGGAGCTCCGCAACAAGTCCTGGTTCGCGGGGAAGCACCTCGACGAGACCATCGCCTTCGAGCGCGGGCGTGGGCTCATCCATGTCGTGGTGGACGAGCCCGAGGGCTTCCCCTTCAGCATCCCGGCGGTGTGGCAGGCCACCTCCCCGGACCTGGCCATCGTACGCCTGCACGGCCGAAACCGTGCGACCTGGGCCAGGAAGGGCATCTCCGCGGCCGAGCGATTCAACTACCTTTACTCGGATGAGGAACTGAAGGAGCTCGCGGGGTCCGTGAACGGGCTCGACGGGCACGCCAGGGAGCTGCACATCCTCTTCAACAACTGCTATCGGGACAATGCCCAGCGTAACGCCCTCGATCTGCAGGCGCTGATGAACGCCTGAGACGCAGACCATTCGCGGTCGGGTGTTCACTTTCCGCGTTGCAGAGAAATCGAACCATGCACATCGACCAGTATCGTTTCGGGCACATCGACATCGCAGGCCACGGCTATGACGCCGACGTCATCATCTTTCCCGACCATGTCCAGGAGCGGTGGTGGCGGCAAGAGGGACACCGTCTGGCGCGGGAGGACATCGAGACCGTCCTCGCCGAGAAGCCGGAGGTGCTCGTCGTCGGCACCGGATACTACGGTCGCATGCAGGTTCCCGCGGAGACACTCGATGCCCTGCGCAGCGCCGGGGTCGACGTGCGGGTCGAGAAGACCAGCGCGGCAGTGGAGGCGTTCAATCGCCTGCAGAAGGAGTGCGCACGCATCGTCGCCGCCCTGCACCTCACTTGCTGATGCGGATCCGTCCCGTCAAGCGGGCGGATATCCCCCAGATCGCTCGCCTCTATTTCGAGACGGTGCATCGGGTGAACGCCCGCGACTACGGGCCGGAGCAGATCGAGGCTTGGGCACCGCGGGTTTATCCGGACACCTTCTGGCAGCGGCGCTTCCGGCACTATCGAGTCCTGGTCGGCGAGGACGAAGGCGCGGTCGTCGGCTTCGTCGAGCTGGGGCGGAGAGGCGAGATCGACTGCTTCTACGTGCAAGACATCTCTCAGCATCGCGGCATTGGGGCGGGCCTCATGGCCCGGGTCGAGCGCGAGGCACGTGCCCAGGCCAATACCCGGCTGCTGGCGGACGTGAGTCTCACCGCCGAGCCCTTCTTCCGCCGCATGGGCTTCCGGGTCGTCAGGCGGCAGGTCAAGGTCTACCGCAACCGCGCCTTCAAGCAGGCGGTGATGGAGAAACGGCTGCGTCGGGCCGGGTAATTCCCGCGCCTTCTATTTGCTGGCGTTCCAGTACAGCCTGGCGTGCCCCTCCGGCTCGAGGATCTCCCGGATGTCCACGAAGCTCCCGCTCGGCCGGTCCTTGAGCCGGGGCAGGATCGAGATCAGCCGCTCTGCGGCGGCCAGCGGACCGGGCATGGCCTCCGTGCCCCGCGCCTTGCGCAGGCGTTTCAGGGCCGGAAAGGTCTCGGCGTCGGCCTCTTCGCACAGGTGATCCATCATCGCCGTGTCGATGATGCCCGGTGCGACCGCGGTGATATGGGTCTGTGGAAACTCATGGGCGTAGAGCCGCGCGAGCATGTTCAGCGCCGCCTTGGACAGGGCGTAACCGCCCCAGCCCTTGTTGCCTAGCACGGCGGCGCCCGACGAGATCATGACAATCTGGTCGATCGGCCGGCCCCACCTATGCAGCCAGTCCATGACGGCCTTGTTGGCCCACAGGTTGACTTCCATGACCTGCTTCAGGTCGTCCAGGGGTGTCTCGGTGAGGTGCTTGATCTCGCCGAGGACACCGGCGTTCAAGACGACCAGTTCCAGCGCTGAGACGTCGCCAAGCAAGGCATCGAGGGCCGCCGGGAGATTGTCATAATCGGTCAGGTCGCAGATGCTGTCGCGCACGCCGGGCAGGTCGCAACCCCGCCGGCTGCAGCCGTAGACGCGCCAGCCCTGGCGACTGAGAGTCTCGGCGAGCCCGCGGCCGAGACCCGAGCTGGTTCCTGTGATGAAGGCGGTTTTCATGACGCTGATGATCCCTTGGTACGTGGCCGCGCTCGGCGCGGCAGTGGTCTGGGGTATCCACTACCCCCTGATCGATTTCGCCCTCAAGCGCGTCTCGCTGATGACGGTTCTGCTCCTGACCGCGTTTCCCGTGCTGTTGTTGGCGCCATTCTACCGGCAGGTCCTCGTCGCTGACGCCCGAGCCCTCGCCCAGCTCGGTGCAGGCGAGCGCTGGACGGTCCTGTCGGTCGCCGTCACGAGCCTACTGGCGACCGTGTTGCTGTTCGTCTCCATCGACCGGAAGAACGCCACCATGGCCGGGCTGATCGAGATCACCTACCCGATCTTCATCGTGCTCTTCGCCTGGCTGCTGTTCCGTGAGGTGCATCTGACCTGGACCTCCGCCCTCGGCGGCCTGCTCATCATGGCCGGCGCAGCCATCGTCATCGCGGGCAGCCGCTGACTGCGGGACTGGTCGTCGTCGCGGACGGACGGAGTTGCAGCAGCAGGGTCCTTCGTTCTCGCGATGCGAGGCAAGGCGACAGTTAAGATGCGGAAGAGCATGCGCGTGTGCCGCCAAAGGGGATGCCGATGGGACTGAGGCTGCCTGGGCCGGGGAAGAAACGTCCCTCCTCGGGAGGAGCCTTGCTTCCAGGACCAGACCGCACATACATGCGGAGCAGAACGGCCGCGTCGGACTTGAGGGTGGAGCTGGCGTGCCGGCCCTTTACCTCAGCCCGGACGAAATCTTGAAGGGCGGTCGCCAGCTCTGCGGCCGTAAACTCCGGTTTGTGAAAGCGGTTGAAGAACCACCACCATGAGGTGGCGAGTTCGGGGTTCGATGCGAGGAGCCAGTGGATCAGCCAAATCGTGCCTTCATCTTCGAGGTACGGATCTTCGCCTTCATCGTCGAAAAGGTAGGTTCCCACCTCCGTGAAGTCCCATCCTTCCTCTGTCCGTTCGATCAGCCTTGCAGCTTGGAGCCAGTAGCGGATCGACGCCACCATGTTCTTGCCTACGCCAAGCTGCACCGTGGCATCTTCGGCTTCGAAAACCGAGCGGCTGCCCACGAGGGCGTGCATGCCCTTGGTGATCCAGCCGTAGCGAAGCGCGAAGGTCTCGTGGCGCCCGAAGGCGGCTTTCTCCCCGGTGAATCTCATCAATATCTCCTGTCGTCTTCATCGCCATCCGCGACCATCAGGCGAAGGGAGAGCTGGCCACGATCATGCAGATACTCATCCACACGCTCCAGGAACCATTGTTTCAGACTCGAGCCGTCCTCTTCCAAGGCAGCATAAAGCTCTTGTTTCTGTTCCGGGTCGATCTCGATGACGATCCGACCGCTTCGACCTACAGCCATGGCGTTCACTCTTAGCTTCGATGTCATGTAACATAGATCATGTTATGTGACATATCAAGTGCGTGGAAACCATGCACTTGCTGCAGTTGGTGCCCAAGCAGCTGGCGGAGGCCGAAGGATGACAGGATTAGAACAGATGCTGGGCTCAGAACATGAGCCCTTGCGGATCTGTTTAACTTCTCGGCTTACGGAACCTCAGCCTGCGATGCCCCACGACGTTGACGGAGTGCAAGCTTGGGGGGTCGTGCCGACCGTCATCGATCACGCACTCGGCGACGTTGAACTCGAGCTGATCCTCTTGCTCTACCACGCGGAGATAGACAGGGAGGATGGGGATGTCATCCGGGATGTTGCTGCGCACCGCCCACACGGAGTAGGCCAGCTTGTGCTTGGCTATTCCGTCGAACGCGCCCTTCTTGGCCTCGGTCACGATGACCAGGTTCGCGCCGTTGCGGACTCCCACGCACACCGAGTCCACCTCGACCTGGCCGCCAAGGTGCTCTACCGTGTGCGGGGCCTCCTCGCCGACTGTGAAGGGGAAATTGTAAGTGCCCGCCCCCGTCGCCGGAATCATGTGGATGCTGCTGTCGTCGCAACCGAGCGCTTCGGCCATAAGGCCCGAAGCATGGGCGAGCGTGAGAAGGGACGTTTCCGACAGCTTAGGCAGGAGGCCGAAGGGAAAGAGCGCCCGCATGGACCGGTCCGGGATGAAAGTTTCCGGTGGACTCGTGAAGATTTGCTCGTCGAACAGGAAGAACGGCTCCAGCGAGCGGCTCTCATGGCGAACGAGCGCGAACGCAGTCTGGCCGTTCTCCCGCGGTCCGAGCCGCAGGACCATCACATTCGCCGAGCGAAGTTCTTCGGACAGACGCGAGGGGGTGTCGACGGAAATCTTGGTTGCAGTGTCGCCGCGCAAACCGTGGCGTCTGCAATAGGCCCTAAAGACCTCGGGCCCGAAGACCCATAACCCATCCGAGGGAAGTTCATCTAGAGCTTGGTCAAAAAGCGCCAAAGTTCAAAATCCTCTGACCGGACCGTGGCACATATCCTAGCCCAACCCTGGCACGGCTCCGACATTGTCGTCCTCCCCCACCGGCCGGCATTCGCAGCCGGTTACCTTCTCCCCGTCACCAAGATGACGTTCATGGCAGACCCGCTGACCTAAGCCTGGCGGGCAGGTAGTTTGAGCCGGGCATCGAGCATAGCTCGCTAACGCCAAACGCGCCGATGCGATGGTCTAATGCAACCCGCTCCGGTGCGAGCAGACTCATCGAGTCTCCCAGGGCTCCGGACGGGAGAACAGATCGCGCAGACCGGCGTTGTCCTCAGCGGGCCGCTCCAAGAGCTCCAGCAGGGATTGCGCTTGTTCCCCGGAGACGACGAACAACCGTTGGTCGATGAGCGTCTGTTCCGCCGACTGGCAGGCGCTTTCCAGAATGAAATCCGTCAGGGACTTGTGGGCGGCAACCGCGGCTCTGCGCAGCACGCGCTCTTGCTCCGGCGTGGCCCGGAGAGTCAGGCGAGCGGCGCGCGGCTTGCGAAGGGGAGTTTTCGTCGAACCGGGTGTCATGATGCCCCCTTGGAGCCAGATCCAATTTCAGCATTCTGAATGCCATACATCGAGCGTACAACGTTGGAGGAGCAATCGGGGCGCGCCGGATCGCCAGCCCAGCCGCAAGGCCGATCAATTAGGCCCCATTGGCCTTGCGACGATGGCTCGGCCAGGTGAAGGGTACGGTCGCGGACCCAAGCTCTAGCAGACGGTCCATGATCCGCTCGCCGAGATAGTTCTCCATCTCAGGAGCGGTCAGGTTTCCGATCAGGATCGTCGGTCGCATCTCGCCGTAGCGGGCGTTGAGCACATCGAAGAGCATCGCCCGGCGTGTCGTCTCGTTGCCGATCGCGACGCCGACCTCGTCGAGGACGAGGAGGTCAGGACTGGTGAGCATCTCGAAGACCTGGATCTCGGTCCGGTCGGCGCCCGCTGAGTACGTGGACCGGATCAACCGCAGACCCTCGGAGACGGTGAGGAAGAGACCGGAATAACCGTCGCCAATCACGCGACTGAGGATGGCGCAGGCGAGATGCGTCTTGCCCGTGCCCGGACCACCGACGAGAAGTAGGCAGTTTCCCCTTTCGCGGACCGCGGCGAAGTTGGCCGCATAGTCCTGGGCCAGCGTCAGGGCCCGGAGCTGCTCCACGCTGTCCGCCTGGTAATCCACGAAGCTGTGTGAGCGAAAACGGCGGGGAATGCCGGCGCGACCGACGGCCCGCTCGACCGCCGCCTGGCGCGTGGCTCGGCGCTCCTGAGCCAGCTCGGCGACAGCCTTGTGGCTCAGGGCCCGCAACTCACTCAGCGACATGAGCCCGCTCTCGCCATCCGCTGGCCCAGTCCGGGAGGTCTTCGTCTCGCGTCGCGCCAACGGTGTAGTCTTTCGTTGCAGATTGCCGATTTGTTCCATTGCCCTTTTCTCGACTCTTTCTCGTACCTTGCCGTGAACTCCAACGCGCAGAAGGTGGGCCTGCGTTTTGCGTCGTGAGCGGCCCTTCTCGCTGCTTACTCTGGGCACCCGGACGGCCGCCCTCCTCCACCGCGGCGGACTCGAGGTTCACGACCTTGGGGGAACCGGACGGCGTGGCGAACGCACCGTTGACAGCCGCGCTCCGGGCCGGCGACCCGGCGACGTGTCCGCGCGATTCGGCGGCGACTGGTAGCGACAACACCCTGACCGCCGCACTCATGCCGGCGACTCCGGACAAACGACTGTCGAGACCGCTTCGCGAGCGGGGTTCGCGTTCCTCTTCGCCGTCGAGGGCATTCCCTGCCTCGGGGGGGTAAGGGGGGGTATCAATAAATTCCTGTTTTCCGTTTCCCTCTTCCGTTTCGGCGGAAGTGGGGTTCCGGTTGCCTGTCGCAGATTTCCGGTTGCCCTGCACCTGACTTCCGGTTGCCTCCGGGCATGCGGAAGTGGAGTTCCGGAACTGGAGCTCCGGTTGGTCACCCGGGCAAGCGGAAGCCGGGCTCCGGTTAACCGTCGTCGGGTCGCCCGGTGCGCCCTGGCATCCGGAAGCCGGGTTCCGGAAGCTGGGTTCCGGTTGGTCATCGGGGCTAACGGAAGCAGGCTGCCGGTTGCCCATCTCCAGTCGATAGACATTGGACTTGCGTCCGCGGCCCTGACCGGGTCTATGCTCCACGGTGATCAGCCCCCTCGCCGCCAGGTCCCGGAGGAGACTTCGCACCTGGCGGTCCGAGACTCCGCACATCGCGGCCAGGCGGGACTGCCCGGGGAAACAGATCGTCCCCTCGCTGACGTGCTCGGCAAGTGCCAGAAGCAGCAGCCGAGCGGACGGCAGCAGATCCGGCACCTGCCAGGCCCATTCCCGCGTTTCCAGGCTCATCTCACGCCGCCCGGTCTGCCGGTTCGCGCAACAGGTCCGCAACGTCGACCCGCAGGGCCCGCGCGATTCGGGACACGCTCCCAAGCGTCGGGTTCTCATTGCCGGTTTCGATGCGGCAGATCCAGGACTGGGATGTGCGCGCCAGCTTCGCGAGGCTGGCCTGGGAGTAGCCGGACTGTTTGCGGATGCGCCGGATGTTTCGGCCGACAATGGTTGCCATGGTGCCCTCCTAATGACCTCTAGTAATTCCTCATCACAAGATGTGATACTTTTATGCCTAAGAAGAACGAACGAGAAATCGTCAAATGGAAGCTCGATACCGCGTCAAGACGGCTCGTCTTGCGGCGAGCCTCACCCAGAGCGAGCTTGCCGCCCGGGCGGGCGTCAGCCAGAGTCTCGTCGCCCAGATTGAGCGCGGCGAACGGGAACCCGGGCGCAATGCCCTCCGCAGCCTCGCCGAGGCGCTCGGCACCAGCGTGTCCTGGCTGCTCGGCGAGCACATCACTGAGCCGGAGGGGGACTGCGCCTTGCCTCCATGGCTCGCGGGTCTGATTTCCGAC
>Ga0316576_10000993_pt1 | contig 14601 bp, 16 predicted proteins | sample S0NA_FD_203075 | JGI IMG/M metagenome (GOLD analysis project Ga0316576, IMG submission 203075) | Rhizosphere microbial communities from salt marsh grasses in Alabama, United States - S0-2_050615r3r5 | ecosystem: Host-associated > Plants > Roots > Rhizosphere | place: USA: Alabama | collected... | reverse complement strand
CCACCACGTCTCGGTGCTGGGCTGGCGCCGGGTGCCCTACCTCTGGTTCGGCACCCTCATGCAGTTCGGGGGGTTCGCGATCCTCCCCTTCGCTCTCATCCTCCTGGACGGCGTCGCGGACCACACGGCGGTGCAACGGGCGTTCGGGATGGGTGGCGCCGGACTCGCCTTCCTCCTCCTGGGTGCCGGGGCCCACACGGTGCAGACCGCCGGGCTCGCCCTGGCCACGGACCTGTGCGACGACGAACGCCGTCCCCGGGTGGTGGCTCTCCTCTACGTCACCTTCCTGGCGGGACTGCTCCTGGGTGGGTTGGTGTTCAGCGCGCTGCTCCGGGACTTCTCGCCCCTCCGTTTGATCCAGGTGGTCCAGGGCGCCGCGGTGCTGACGTTGGTCCTGAACGGGATCGCTCTGTGGAAGCAGGAAGCCCGGCAGGAGGCCTACATGCCGGGGGCCGATACGCCCCCCCCGCCCGCCTTCTCCCAGGCCTGGAGGACGCTGGTCCGGACCGACCGGACCGGACGTCTCCTCGTGGCCGTGGGCCTCGGGTCCGCGGGCTTCGCCATGCAGGACGTGCTCCTGGAGCCCTACGGGGGCCAGGTCATGTCCCTGGGCGTGGGCGCGACCAGCCTCCTCACCGCCCTCTCGGCGGCCGGCGCACTGGTGGCCTTCGCCTGGGCGGCCCGGAGCCTGGCCCACCGCGTGGACCCCCTCCGGATCGCCGCCTGGGGGACCGTGGCGGGTGTCTTCGCCTTCGCCCTGGTGGTGATGGCGGCCCCCATGGGGTCTCCCGCACTGCTTCGTGCGGGGGCGATCCTCATCGGCTTCGGCGGCGGACTCTTCGCCGTCGGAACCCTCACCGCGGCCATGGGACTCCAGGAGACCGGAAGCGGACTCGCGGTGGGTGCCTGGGGCGCGGTCCAGGCCACCGCCGCCGGGCTCGCCGTGGGGCTGGGCGGGGTCCTTCGGGACCTCACTACCCGCCTGGGAGACCTGGGCGCGTTGGGACCGGCCCTGCACGGGCCGGAAGCAGGATATGTCGTCGTCTATCACCTGGAGATCCTGGCGCTCTTCCTGGCCATGATCGTGCTGGGACCCCTGGTGAGCCCTCGTGGCCTCCCCGCCCCCGCTCGGGACGGTGAGGCCCCTGCATTCGGCCTGGCAGAGCTGCCGGGCTGAACACCTCACATGGAGGAAGACACATGGAGGCCAACTACATCGACCTGCCGACGATCCTGATCTGGTCGTTCTGGCTCGGGTTCGCACTGCTGGTCCTGTACCTACGGCGGGAGGACAAGCGGGAAGGCTACCCGCTGGACTCGGATCGCCAGGGCGTCAGCGTCCAGGGCTTCCCGGCCATGCCGGCGGCCCGTGCGGCGCGGATCAAGCACCCCGCCCTGGTGGGCAACCCGAACGCCGGGCTGCCCGGCGGCCCACAGGTGGTCTCGGACACGGTGACCACACGGGTCATCGAGACCGAGCACGAGACCATCGTGGCCACGCACGAGGTGATCGAGACCGCTGACGGGACCACCGTCGTTGTGGACGAGGTCGAGGTGACCGAGCACGACGAAAACGACGACAAGGAGGACGTATGACGCTGCAACCGACGCACGGACACCCCGGAGCCCCGGGCCTCCCCACGGGAGATCCCATGAAGGACGGGGTGGGCGCCGCGGCCTGGGCCGATCGTGCCGACCGGTACGACCTGACGGCCGATGGACGACCCCGCATCCAACCCCTCTCCGGCCTGACCGGCTTCCACCTCGATCCCCGGGACCCCGATCCCCGGGGGATGACGGTGATCGCCGGCGACGGCGTGGCGGTGGGCAAGGTCTCCGACGTGTGGATCGACCTGGCCGAGCCCCAGCTCCGCTACCTCACCGTGGACCTCGACGCCGGTGGCACGGCGCTCCTCCCCATCGGATACGCCAAGATCCAGGGGCGGGCAGGCCAGATCCGGGTCAAGTCCATCTTCGGACACCACTTCGCCGACGTCCCCCGTCCCCGGGCCGCCGACCGGATCACCCTCCTGGAGGAGGATCGGGTCGTGGCGTACTACGCCGGCGGCTACCGCTTCGCCGAGCCGGGGCGGAACGAGCCCCTGTTCTGACATGGAAAACGTCTACATCCGAGGGGTCGACGAGCCCCTTCCCGAGAACGAGACGCTGCTCTGGGAGGGGTCGCCCGACACCCGGGCACTGGCGCGGCATGCCTTCAAGAACCGATGGATCGCCGCCTATTTCCTGGGCCTCGCCGGCCTGGCCCTGGTCCTGGGGGATGGTGGCACGGGTCCGGGCCGGGCCGTGTGGCTCCTCTTCCTGGGTGCCCTGTCCGTGGGTCTGGTCACGGGCTGGGCCTGGCTGGTGGCCCGGACCAGCGTCTATGCCCTCACGGACCGGCGGATCGTCATGCGGGTGGGCGTCGCCTTCCCGTCGGTCTTCAACCTGCCCCTGGCCCTGATCGGGGACGCCTGGATCCGGGGGTACCCCGACGGAAGTGGGGACGTGGCCTTCGAGCTGGAGGGCACCGACCGGATCGGCTTCGCGTTCCTCTGGCCCCACGTCCGTCCCTGGCGTCTTCGGGATCCGCAGCCGATGTTGCGGGGCCTCGTGGAGATCGCCCCGGTGGGCGAGCGCATCCGTGAGGCCTGGACCGTGGCTCGTACCGCGGCCCCCACGAACCCGGAACGGAAAGGAGTGGTGTACTCGGTGATGGACGACGACGGGATCGAGATCCTCTCGAACCGACGGCCCGGCCGGGAGCCACAGAGCGTCTGATGCGACTGGATCCACGGGGTGCCGCCCTCGCACTGGGCGTCGCCCTGCCGCTTGCCCTCTTCCTCGGCCTGATCCTCCGGCCGGGGTTGGACGCGTCCCCTCCCGCGGTGGAGGCGAGGCCGGACCCGGTGCGGACCGACGCCCGGGAGATGGAGATCCGATTCGTCCGGGAGTCCGAGGATCGGATTCGGATCGAGGACGCAGCCGACGGTCGGACGCTCCGGAGCGTCACCGCCGCCGACGGGGGGTTCCTCTGGGGAATCCTCCGGCCCCTCGAGCGGGAGCGTGTCCGGTTCGACGCACCGCTCGAAGAGCCCTATCGGCTCATTCGCTCCGCGGACGGTCGACTGGTCCTGGAGGACCTCTCGACGGACCTGGAGGTAGACCTGGCCGCGTTCGGGGCCACCAGCGCCGGTCTTTTCGACGCCTTGCTCACGGGAGGCCCCGGGCCTTCCATTCCCGCACTCCTGCCCTCACCCCCGTCGATGGAGGATCGTCCATGACGACGCTGCTGTGGGTCCTGGCTGGCGTGATCGTTCTCACCGTCTGGTTCTTCTGGCGACGAACGGATCGCGTGCCCTGCACCCTCGACCTCGAATCCAGTCACGAGCACCTCCACGCCATCCTCGAACTCGAGGGGTTCCTTCCCGAACCCGGCGACGGGGTTCGGCTGGAGCAGGCGCCCTCGGACTTCTCCAACGTCCCGCTGAACGAGCGCCTCGAACACCGGAGCACCGCGGTGGTGCACCGGGCGAGCTGGCTCCGTCGCACCTGGATCCGCCTGACGGGCGGTTTCGAGATCAAGGAGCTGTTCGAAGTCGGCTTCGAGGGGTAGGGACATGCACGAGATCACGGGGAAGCCCCCGGTCAACCTGACCACGCAGATGGGGCTCGAGAATGCGACGCTGAGCCCCCGTTTCTACACCACCGACTTCGAGGCCATGGACCGGATGTCCGTGGACTCCATCCGGGAAAAGTGGGACGAGCTCATCGACGAGTTCGAGAGCGATCCCAACAAGGGGCACTTCAAGCGGACGGCGGAGTTCGACGGAGACTGGACGGACATCCCCGACCGGGATCAGTTCGTCGACTTCCTGGTCTCCTCCATCACGGCCGAGTTCAGCGGCTGCCTCCTCTACGCCGAGATCAAGAAGAGGACCGGCAACCAGGACTTGAAAGACCTCTTCGGCTACATGAGCAGGGACGAGGGACGCCACGCCGGCTTCATCAACTCCACCCTCCGGGACCTGGGAATGGGGGTGGACCTCTCGTTTCTCACCCGGGAGAAGAAGTACACCTTCTTCAAGCCGAAATTCATCTTCTACGCCACCTACCTGAGCGAGAAGATCGGCTACGCCCGCTACATCACGATCTACCGGGCGCTGGAGAAGCACCCCGAGAACATCGTGCACCCGATCTTCAAGTGGTTCGAGGAGTGGTGCAACGACGAGTTCCGGCACGGGGAGGCCTTCGCCTGCCTCATGCACGCGAACCCCGAGCTGATCACCGGCCGGAACGCGTACTGGATCCGGTTCTTCCTCCTGGCGGTCTTCGCCACCATGTGGGTCCGGGACCACCTGCGGAAGGACTTCTACGCCCACCTCGGACTCGACGCCACCGAGTACGACATGGAGGTGTTCCGGAAGACCTCGACGATCTCCAAGCAGGTCTTCCCGCTCACGCTGGACCTGGATCATCCGCGCTTCCAGACCCTCATGAACCGGATGGTGCGGAACACCCAGGCCATCAACGAGAGCCGGGCCCGGGGCGGGCTCTTCGGGCCCCTCAAGCGGGCCGCCCTCCTCCTGGGCAACGCCGCCACCTTCGCCCAGCTCTACTTCCTCCCGGTGAAGGAGAACACGCCGCCGGCGGACTTCCGGCTGGTCCCCAGCTACTGAGGCGACGCACCGTGCGCCCCACCCGTCCCCGGGAGCCCGTCGGCTTCCGGGGACGGGTGCGTAGGGGCCCCCCGTGATCCGGCCCGGGACCCCGGGCACCGGTGCGGCCGAGGTGGCCCGGCACTACGACGAACTGGACCCCTGGTACCGGGAGCTGTGGGGCGAGCACGTCCACCACGGCTTGTGGATCTCGGGGACGGAGACCCCGGCGGAGGCCGTGGAGGGACTGATCCACCGGGTGGCGGCGGAGGCGGGGATCGGTCCCGGGACCCGGGTGTGTGACATCGGATGCGGGTATGGAGGCACCGCCCGTCTCCTCGCCGGACGATACGGAGCCCGGGTGGACGGTGTGACGGTGTCCCCGGTCCAGGCCGGATACGCCCGGGCGACCCTCGCCGCCGAGGATCCGGCCCCTCCCATCCGCATCCACGCCGCCGACTGGATGGACGCCGGCCTCCCCTCCCGGAGCTTCGAGGCGGCCCTGGCCATCGAGAGCCTCACCCACATGCCGGATCCCGCCCGTGCACTGGCCGAAGCCCACCGTGTACTGGTACCCGGCGGACGCCTGGTGGCGTGCGTATGGCTCGCCGACCCCGGCGCGGGGCCCGTGGCGGAACGGGTCCTCCTGGAACCGATCTGCCGAGAGGGCCGACTGGCTGGGCTGCCGACGAGCGACGAGGTCGTGGCGCTCATGCACGGGGCGGGCTTCGAGGCCGTGGAGGTCGACGATCTGTCCCACGCGGTGCGCCGCACCTGGACCCTCACTCTCGCCGCCGCCGCCCGCCGCCTCGCCGGTGACCCGGAAGCCCGACGCTTCATCCTCGACCGACGCCGATCCGAACGCGTCTTCGCCTGGACCATGGCACGGATCTGGGTCGCCTACCGGCTCGGCGTGCTGCGGTACGGCCTCTTCACGGCGCGGGCGGCGAACGACGGGGCCGACGCCCGGGACCCTCTCGGGGCTCCGGGCGTAGAGGGTTGAGCCGACATCATCGGTTCTCGGGGGACGCCACTCCCCCGCCCCGCCCCTCGTCCATCCCCCTGCGTCCTCGATGACACCTCGCCTCTTCCGTTCCGCTCTCGCTCTCCTGGTGGTCGTCGTCGGGACGGCGCCCGCCGCCGCCCAGGACCGTGGGGCGCCGGTGGACACGATGGGGCTGGCCGAGGGCCCCTTCTCCAGCATGGACATGCTGTACGAGCGGACGATCTTCAACGTGGACGTCCTGCGGCTCCACATGGTGTTCGGGCCGGAGACGGCCGCCACCTTCTCCGACCTGGTGGGAGAGGGGAGTTACGACGGGGAGGTGGCCGAGCGGGTCGCCGAGGCGGCTCTGGCCTCGGAGGACGTCCTGGTCCGGAGCCGGTTCCTCCGGGACGTGAGCCTCGACCAGTTCATGGACGGGTTGCGGGACAATCTGAGGATGGCCCGGGAGCAGGGTTTCCTGACCCCGGAGGAGGAGGCGACCATCCGACGGGAGACGCAGGCCCAGTACGCGATTCTGTCGGGGCGCGGCATCCGGAAGGGCGAGACCATGTGGTATCGGATCCGGGGAGACAGCCTCCACGTCGCCCTGGAGTCGCTGGACGGGGAAGTCCTCCTGGAGGACCGCCCGGTGGGCCCCGAGCGTCGTATGGCGGTTCTGGGGGGCTATCTCGCCCGAGGGTCGGACTTCCGGGAGAAGCTCGTGCGATCGCTCTTCCAGGGGCACTGAGGACCGCGGCTCACTCGGCTCCCCCTCCTCTCCCGAGTCCCGCCCAGCCCAACCGGAAAGCGGTTCCGAACGCCCCGCCGATCCGACGAGTGGGCGCATGCGAGAGTGGCCACGGCCTCCACCGCCGGCGGCGGGGCGTCAGCGCAGGGGTACGGCCTCCGGCGTGGGGGTCGGCGTCTTCCCCATCCCGATCCGGCGCCACAAGCGGTCCAGAGGGATGGGAAGGAGGAGCACCAGGTGCTCGAGCCACCCCAGCGCCACCAGGGCCCCCAGAGAGACCCATCCCAGGAGATGGGGCGTGCCCAGGGCACCCAGAGCCACGGTTCCCAGACCTGCCAGGGCCACGAGATGAGCCGCCAGGGTCAGATAGAGGGGCCACCCCGGACGCCGAGGCTCCAGGTAGGGCTTCAGGTGGTCCAGGTGGTCCGGAAGCAGCTCGGCGAAGGGGTGGGGCACCCCCGCCAGGACGTTGAGGCGGGCCACCTCGTGGAGAACCCAGAAGGTGAGGTAGATCCCCAGGCTCCACAGATGTCCGTCGGGCCCGGAGAGAAACCAGATCACCACTCCGAGCACGGGGATGACGAGCTCGTGCCAGAGACACGCGGCGAGGGCGTACCGGAACCGGACCGCGAACCCCGCCTCCGGTGGAGGCGTGGCCCGGGACGGTCCCGTGACGTAGCCCGTGTAAAAGCTGAACTCGACCCATGCCCAGATGGAGAATCCCGCCAGAAGCGCCAGGAGGATCCCGCCGGTGTCCTGTCTTCCGGACAGGTAGGGGAGGGCGGTCAGGGCCGCGCCCATCATGGCTGTCGCCCCGGCGAACGACCAGCAGCGCCGTCGCGGTCCACCACGGGCGGACACGAAGACCGCCCCGGTGCCCACCCACCATGCAAGGAGGGTCAGGGTGATGCCGAGACCCGACGTCACGTCCCCTCCTCCCTTCCGCACCCCGACCCCGGCCCGCCCCGTGGGGGGGCGGGCGCGGGACGGGACTGCTCGATGCGGAAGGCGCTCACGAGATCAACCGCCGTCGCTGTCGTCCGCCGTGGCGCCGGGCCTGCCGATCTGATTGATCGCCCGCCATCCGCCGGCGTAGCTCGCCTCGTTGCTGTACTGAGGCTTGTTGACGCCCTGGTGGCAGGTCGCGCAGCTGAGCTTCGGTCCGTCACCCAGCGGCCCCGTGCGGGCCCGGTCCGGGAGGCCGGCGTAGTCCGCCGGATCCGTGGGCCAGGTGTCCTGGAGCGAGACCATGTAGTCCATGTTGAGATTCCGGATCATCCGAAGCCCCCGCAGGGCGGTCACGCGCTGAGGCGAGCTCTCCTCCCAGTCCGCGAAACGGGCCGAGTTGTGGCAGAACGTGCAGTTGACGCCGAGCCCGTTGGTCAGGTTCATCATGACCCCGTAGGCGTACTCCGCGTCCTTGATGGAGTGGGTATTGTCCCCTTCGGACGCCAACGCGAACTCGCCCTGGACCCGCAAACCATCCCGATCGAGGTAGTGCCGCTCGGGCTGCCTGGGATCTCCCGAGAAGAACCAGTAGTTACTGGGGACCGGGTTGCCCTGGTGACAGGTCCAGCAGTTGACCCCCACCGTGTCGCCCACGTGGGCGGTCCAGTTCGTGTTGATGTTCTGCGTCATCTGGAGCATCCGCCGGGACACGACCTTGGTGTAGATCGCGTCGGAGGCGTAGTTGACGCTGTCCGGCGTCACCACGTGGCAGTAGTTGCACCCCTGCTCCGGGGCGACCCAGTTGGTGATCTGCTGCATGGTGACCGTGAACTCGGCCTCGCTCAGGTGTCCCAGCACCTGGACGTTCTCGAACGCCCCGGCTGGGGCCGGATCCATCGCGGGAAGCGGCGTCAGCGTCTGCGGCAGACTCTCCTCGAGCGCGGCCATCGATTCCTCGACCGTCCGGGGATTCTGTACCGTCTGCAGCCCGAGTCCCCGGGGTCCTTTCTGCGTCACCTCCATGGGGGGGCGCTCGCAGGCCGTGACGACCAGGAGCATCGCCGCAGCGGCTCCGGTCCATCGAAACGCTCTGCTCATCACATGCCCCCTATGGTCGGATTGACTTGCCGTGTGAAGACGTCGGCCGGAGAGGACTGGAGCAGCCCGGCGGGATCATCCTCGATCGTGAACCCGGGCAGACCCGGGAAGGTCACCGGCGGTGCCGTCTGGTACGGCGCGTCCAGCTCGCCCGGCTGCACCGGGACGGCCGGCGCCGCGTAGACCGCCGGGTACTGGGGCACGATCCCGTGCTTCTGACCCCATCGATACCAGTTGTCCACCACCGGGCCGGTGATCAGGATCCCGATCCCGCCGGTGAGGGTGACCAGGACCGCGAACCACCACGCCCACCGGTGGATCGACTCCATGGTGGCGTTGAAGCCCATGGTCCACCGCCAGAACAGCATGGACCGCTCCGCGGCGGTCCCCCGGTCGGTGATCTGATCGATCTCCCGCTCTCCTCCCATCTTCGCCGTGGCCAGGATCGTCCCGGCGTGCATCGCGAAGAGGAGCGCCGACCCGTACAGGAAGGCGATGGAGAGCATGTGGAACGGGTTGTAGAACAGGTTCCCGTACCGCAGCGAGAACGCCGCCGTCCAGTCCAGGTGCGGGAAGATCCCGAAGGGCACTGCCTCCCCGAAGTTCCCCATGAGGAGCGGGCGGAAGAAGCCCAGCACCAGGTAGAGGAAGATCGCCGAGGCGAAGGCCCAGGCCACGTGGGTGCCCAGCCTCAGGGACCGGGCCCGGTGATACATCCGGTACCACCAGAGCAGGATCGAGATCGTCAGGAAGAAGCCGGCGATCTGCCACCACCCTCCCTCCGCCAGCGGCGCCAGCCCGAGGCCGTGCTCGGGTGCCGGCGGCTCCAGGGCGAGCCACGGGAGCTGCCGCAGGAACTCGACGAGATCCCAGTTCACCGAGGCCAGCATGTTGAACCCGATGATCTCGATGGCGGCGAAGCCGAAGATGAGAGAGGTGATGCCGAGCCATCCGAGGTAGATCGGCCCCACCTGGGCGTCGCCGATCATCCCGTACAGCCGACTCATCCGTCCAGGCTTCCAGACCCGTGCCCAGGCGGAGTTCGCCGTGGGAATGCCGGGATCCGGCGGTCCGTGGACCTGGACCTGGTTCAGGAGATTCTGGAACTCAGCCATGGTCGCGTCCTCCTAGAACCAGAGGGGGAATTCGAGCCACCAGTTCCACCATTCCGGCCAGCCCTTCGTCCAGAAGGGCCCGCTGATGACGATGCAGAGGGCGCTCCAGAGCCCGGCGTTCAACGCCAGGAACAGGCCGAGGCGGTGAATGCCGATGGCCCCGATGGAGTATCCCAGGCAGTCCCGGAAGTAGGTGTTCTCGTGCTCGCTGGTCTTGACCGGCTCCCCCTTGGGCGGGTTCGTCACCGAGAGGATCAGTCCTCCGTGGAGAGACAGCGCGAGACAGGTGGTGAAGAAGAAGGTGATCGCCACCATGTGGGCCGGGTTGTAATGGAAGTGGAGGTACTGGTACCCCACGTTCGAGACCCAGTCGAGGTGGCTGATGATGCCGTACGGGAAGCCGTGACCCCATGCCCCCAGGAGGAGCGGGCGGATCACGACCAGGGTGATGTAGGCGATCACGGCGACGCTGTACGCCACCGGCACGTGATAGCCCATCCCCAGCTTCCGGGCGATCTCCGCCTGTCGGAAGATCCAGGACACGAAGGCCCCGATCGCACAGAAGGTGATGACCTGCCAGAGGCCTCCTTCATGCAGGGGAGCGATCGCCAGACCGTACTCGAGAGGAGGCGGGGCGATGCTGATCTGCCAGAGATTCCAGGTCTGACCAGCAAGCCCCTCTCCGATCGCCGCGCCCCAGACTAGGAGCACCGTTCCGAGAAGGGCGAAGAAGGCCGTGGTCACGCCGAAGAACCCGACGTAGAAGGGTCCGACCCAGAAGTCGAAGAGATCTCCCCCGATCAGGGTTCCTCCCCGCACTCGGTACTTTTTTTCAAAACTCAGCATCGCCATCGGACTCTCCGATGTGTGAATCCAGGTTACGGAACGTCACGAAGTGTGACGCCCGGGTCCGCATGGGGCCGGGACTCGGGGTCCCGACCCCTGCGGGTCTCCCGAGAGCTACATGGGCGGACGTACGGCGATTTCGCCGGAAATCCAGTTCCACTGCGGCGTGCTCAGGAGGATGAGGTGAATCGTGACAGCCAACAGCGCCAGGAACGTGAAAAGCGCGATCAGCGTTCTGCGGGGATCGAAGATCAGCCAGATGTTATGCATCTTGGACTCTCCTCCCTTATGGTCCGCCGCCGAGCCATGGCTGCCACATCCAGACGAGGATGTGCGCCACGATGGCGACGACGGTGAATCCGATGAAGCTGCTCATGAAGACCCTGTGAAAGGCCCGAGCCTGGTCCTCCGTGAATCCGGAGTTCATGGGTTCCTCCGTCTCGGTGAATACTCCACCATCCCGACCGGTCCCTCCGGCCTGGGAGTGGATCCCCACGAATCGTGGAGGATCCTCTCGCAACCGGTCCAACCGGCGGTCCCCGAGCCCGCGCGGCTTTCCGGATGAGCGATCTCGAATCGGCCCGGCTCCGGTGGGAGACCGATGCCGACGGCTGGCCCCGTTTCGGGACCGTCCGCATGTTGCGGGCCCATGGGCTCACCTGGCGGGTCCAGATCGCCGGTGAGGGGCCCGACCTTCTGCTTCTGCACGGTGCCGGTGGGTCGGCCCACAGCTGGGCGGGGCTCCTCCCGGAGCTCGCCCGGGAATACCGGGTGGTGGCGCCGGATCTTCCCGGCCATGCCTTCACCTCGGCTCTTCCGGCCGACCGGTCGACACTTCCCGAACTGGCCACTGCGGTCACCGACCTCATGGATGCCGTGGGCGCGAGTCCCACGGGGATCGTCACCCACTCGGCCGGCGCCGCAGTGGCCGTGTTCCTGATGCAGGAGGGTGCACTGCGCCCCCGGGCCTGGGCCGCCTTCGCCCCGTCCCTGGTCCGTCCGTCCCGAGGCGCTCCGCCGCCGGTCATCGGGACCCTCCTGGCACCGGTGTTCCGAAGTACCGGCCTTGCATTCGTCTCGGCGGCGTTCGGCCGCCGGCCGTGGATCGCGGATGCCCTGCTGGATTCGACGGGCTCCCGGGTCCCTCCGGAGTCGAGAGCCCTCTATCGGCGTCTGGTCGGGAATCCGGCCCACGTGGGTTCGGTCCTGCGGATGATGTCCGCATGGGATCCCGGGGTGGTCTCGGAGAGGTTGTCCCAGGTCCATGTCCCGGGCCTCGTCCTGGCCGGAGACGCGGACGGATGGATTCCCCTGGAGGAGATCCGTGAGCCCGTGGAGCGGCTGCCGGCGACCACGCTCGAGGTGCTGCCGGGGCGGGGGCATCTCCTCCACGAGGAAGCTCCGCGCCGGACGATGGAACTCCTCGCACCCTTCCTGCGACGGCATCTGGGGACACCCAGGGAGCCATCGTCGGGCTCTTTCGCAGGCTGAGGCCACGGGCCGGGCTCGTCATGCCATCTGCCCCCGGAAGGCGTCGTGGGCCTCGTCGACGCGGGAGAACGTGACCCTCGGCTCGTCGTTCGCCCGGGCCCGGCTCTCGGCGAGGTCCCGGAGCCGCTTCGCCGTGGAGATGCGAACCAGGGGTGGAACCTCCTCCAGGAGGCGGTCCAGGTGCTCCCGCGCCTCGTCGTCCCAGGGGAGGGGTTCCCCCCGCTGGCCCACCGGGGTGGCCTCCACCTTGTCCATGTCCGTGGAGAGGGGGAGGATGTGGAAGAGGGCGTCGAAGAGGGCGTTGCACACCTCCTGCACCATCCACGTCGCCCCGCCGTACCCCATCACCGGAGTGCCCGTATGCCGTCGCACGATGGCGCCGGGAAAGGACGCCGGGATGTAGCGGGAGCGGAGGCCCAGCTCCGCGGCGTAGAGTCGCTCGTTGTAGGAGCCGAACAGGAGGGTCGGGGGACGCTCGCCCAGGCTCTCCTTCACCGCCGCGTGGTCGGTCTTCTCTCCCGGGATCCGGGCGACGCTGAGGGTGCAGGGCATCCCCATGTCCTCCTCCAGGAAGAGGCGGATCCCCCGTGCGTAGGTCTCGTTGGCCACCACCGCGAAGGTGGTGGTGGGGAAGAAGTCCTGGGTGACGCTGCGCCACAGGTCCCACACGGGCTTGAGCGTCGTGTGCTTCTCCTTCTCGATGAAGGGCTGAGGGTCCACGCCGGCGGCCTCGCCCAGCGCCTCGAGGAAGGCGGTGGTCTCGGTGATCCCCACGGGGGCGTGGAGCCAGGGCTTGCCCAGCTCCTCGCACAGCCGGGCCCCGAACTCACGGTACAGGCAGACGTTCACGTCGGCCTCGGCGAGCCGCGGCGTGTCGTCCAGGTGGGAGCTCAGGGGGAACATCATGTTGATCTCGCACCCGATCCCCTCCACCAGCCGCCGGATCTCCGCGAGATCGGAGGGCATGTTGAAGGTCCCGTAGATGGGGCCGATGATGTTCACCAGCGGGGGTGCGTCGTCGGGGCGTTCCCGCTTCTTCAGCGCCCGGGCCTTCTTCTGGCCGAACTCGGTCCACAGCCACTTGATGGCCCGGTCGGCGCTCTGCCACTGGTCCTCGTCGATGGTCCGGGGCAGGAAGCGCTTGAGCCCCGTGCCCTCGGGGGTCACGCCTCCGCCGATCATCTCGGCGATGCTGCCGGTCACCACCACCGACGGCATCTCCGGGTCGAGGGTGGAGTGGGCCTGGCGGAGGTTCGCCTCGGTCCCGCTCATGGAGAGCTCGTCCTCGCTGAGGCCGGTGACCACCACCGGGAGTTCGTGGGGCGGGAGGGCGTCGGTGTAGTGGAGCACCGAGGTCACCGGCAGGTTCTCGCAGCCCACGGGGCCGTCGATCACGACCTGGAGCCCCCGCACCGCCGTGAAGGCGTACACGGAGCCCCAGTACCCGCCGGCCCGGTCGTGGTCGAGGACTAGCATGCCGCCGCCTCCTCCGTCCGGGGAGCGTCGGCAGAGGGGGTGTCCGGGACGGGATGCGCGGTGGCCACCGCCTCCGCCGTGAGACTTCCCTTGGCCGCCGCGCTCTGGGCGATGCGATCCCGGGTCCGGATGGATGCGTCGGTGTTCCGTGTCGGACCGTCGTCCGAGGCTTCGCCGTCCTTCCCCACCGAGTCGCCGGTGACGGCCGTGCCGCCCCGAGCCCGGGCGTTCCGCTCCTTCGCGGAGAGCTTCCGCTCGGGAACCTCGGTGAAGCCGTATCCGGCGGCGTGCTTCTCGCCCACGCCGCTGAAGAAGGTCCGCATCCGGTTGAGCCGGTCCCGTCCCTGCATGGCCCCCATCAGGACGGGAGAGAGGGATCCGGCCCCCGCGGCCCCGAAGATGGGGCGGGCGGAGATGAGGTTCGTGAAGTAGAGGGCGGGCACCCCCTCCTCCTTCGCGGCCTGCACCACCGGCGTGGTCCCCACCACCAGATCGGGCTTCACCTGCCGGAAGGCCTCGATGTCCTGCTCCAACGCGGCCCGGTACTGGACGTGGGTGCCCCGGGCCTCGAGCCACTCGAAGTCGGGCTGGCTCCACTCGGTCCGCGGCAGGGCGGTCCCCACGTAGGGGACGTCCGCGCCGGCCTCCACCAGGACCCGGGCCACCAGGAGCTCGGACCCCTCGTAGCCGGAGATCTGGATCGTGCCCTTCATCGGGGCGGAGGCCAGGGCCTTCCCCACCATCGCCCGAGCCCGGTCCAGTGACGCGCCGACCCGGTCCGCGGGGATGCCCGCCGCCTCCCCGATCGCCTCGAGCCAGGCCACCGTCCCTTCGACCCCGACGGGGCCCGACGGCACCACGGGGCGGCCCGCGGCGTGGAATTCCCGGACCGCCCGGGTATAGAACGGGTGGACGGCTCCGACGGCGACGCAGTCCAGCGCCTGGTAGAGCTCACGCCACTCCCGGCTCGGGACGACGGCACCCACCGCGAGGCCCATGGGATCCAGCAGGGCCCCGATCCCCATGGGGTCGGCGGGGAAGAGCTCCCCCAGGAGGGTCACGGTGGGTCGGTCCTCCACCAGCTCACGGGGCCGGGCCACGGGTCCCTGCTCGGCCTCCAGTCGAGCGCGCTTCAGCACGGCGCCCGACAGGACGTCCTTCGCCTCGGCATGGGTCGGAACCCCGAAGCCGGGGACGTCGATGCCGATGATCCGAACCCCGTTGATCTCCTTCGGCAGG
>Ga0316576_10000992_pt1 | contig 14602 bp, 19 predicted proteins | sample S0NA_FD_203075 | JGI IMG/M metagenome (GOLD analysis project Ga0316576, IMG submission 203075) | Rhizosphere microbial communities from salt marsh grasses in Alabama, United States - S0-2_050615r3r5 | ecosystem: Host-associated > Plants > Roots > Rhizosphere | place: USA: Alabama | collected... | reverse complement strand
AGTAGCGCATGTCTCTCTCTTCTCTATTGATCAGTCCCGGCCCGGCCGCCGTTCCGCTTCCATCTTCTTCAGTTCGTCCATGAATACCTCGAGCAGATCTTCGTCAGGAACCCGTTTGACGATCTCGCCCTTCTTGAATATGATGCCGACGCCATGACCGCCGGCAACGCCGATGTCCGCCTCCCTGGCCTCTCCGGGGCCGTTCACGGCGCAGCCCATGACCGCAACCTTGAGCGGCGACTTCATGGTCTGGATATAGGCTTCCACCTGCTCCGCGAGGCCGAACAGATTAATCCTGGTCCTGCCGCAGGTCGGGCAGGAGATCAGTTCCGGGCCACGTTCCCTGATTTTCAGCGCCCGCAGGAGCTCGAAGGCGACCCTGACCTCTTCGACCGGGTCCCTCGTCAGTGAGATCCTGAACGTGTCGCCGATCCCTTCATAGAGAAGGATACCCAGCGCCACACTCGACTTGACGGTTCCGCCGATCAGGCCGCCCGCCTCGGTGACTCCCAGATGAAGCGGGTAATCAATCCGCTGCGACAGGGCCCGATAGGCGTTGACAGTGGTCAATACATCGGCCGATTTCACCGATATCTTCAGCTCCTGAAAGCCGCAGCCCTCGACCAGCCTGACATTTCTTAAAGCGCTTTCGATCAGGGAATCCGGCTTGTCCGGAGTCGGGTAGCCCAGCGATTCGAGCAGATCCTTCTCGATCGAGCCGCTGTTGACGCCGACCCGGATCGGCACCCCGTGCTGTTTGGCGGCATCGACGGTTTTCCTGAGATTCCCCGCACCACCGAGATTGCCGGGGTTGATTCTGATGCCTTGGGCGCCATATTCCATCGCCGCGACGGCGAGCCGCCAGTCGAAATGGATGTCCGCGATCAGCGGGATCGAGATCCGTTCTCTGACGCCGCGTAGCGCCCGGGCCGAGTCCATATCCGGCACCGCAACCCGGATGATCTCACAGCCGGCCGCTTGCAGGCGATGCACCTGGTCGACAGTCGCTTCGACATCGGAGGTCTGCGTATTGGTCATCGACTGCACGCTGATCGGTGCATCGCCGCCGATGGCGACGTCTCCCACCCTGATTTGTCTGGTCGGCCGCCTTGTAATCATGGTATCAGCACGTCTGTTCCCTGTCCAGCGGACTCACCAGGCTGAGTTGCAGGTCAGAGGACCTGATATACTCCGGTTTAGCCCGGTCGATATCGAGAAATCGCCCGTCCCGAAAGGCGGTCCTCGCCAGATAACCGATCTGTACCGCATCGGGCCTTCTACTTTGTGTTCTCCGCTCCATCCGATCGCCCAGAACCGCTGCAAAAGTATCACTATAAACATCGAGCCCGTCCCCCGCCATCGTCACCGGTCCTTCTATTCGTCTCGCCAGTTTCCCGGGCGACATGACCGTGGGCTCCGAGCACCGCCGTACCGTCAAATCCGCCTGCATCCGGTAAAAACAGCTGTAGACCTCCTGTTTGCGGGCGTCCATCACCACGCAGATCAGCTTGTCGGAAACGATCGATGCGGCTATCGCATCGAGCGACGAGATGCCAATGAGGGGAATCGAGGCGCCGTGGCACAGTCCCTTGGCGGTCGCCATGCCGATGCGCAGACCGGTGAAACTGCCGGGACCAAGACCTGCCGCGACGGCGGAGATGTCTGTCACGGACAGATCCAGGGACCGCAGCAGCCAGTCGATGGCGCCCAGCAGCCGCCTGGAGTGGGTCACCCCTGAATCAAACGAGACACTCCCTGATACCCGGCCGGCAAATCCGTCGCCAGTCGTAACGGCGACCGAACAGCTGCTGGTGGCCGTATCGAAGGCCAGTATCGGGGCCTGCGACTTCATTGGCTGAATATCCGTACGATATCGTTGTAGAACACGAACAGCATCAAGGTTCCAAGCAGGGCGATCCCCACCTGCTGGGCGAGGATCTGGGCCCGCTCCGCGAGCGGCTTGCGTCTAATCGCCTCAAGTGTCAGGAATACCAGATGACCGCCATCCAGCACCGGGATCGGCAGCAGGTTGAGAATGCCGAGGTTGACGCTGAGCAACCCCATGAAATGTGCCAGGTTGAGCCAGCCCGCCCGGGCCTGCTCCCCGGCCAGCTGGGCGATCAGGATCGGCCCGCCGAGTTCGGATGCCGGTACCACGTTCTGAAGGATCTTCACGATTCCCATAAAAGTCAGATAGATGAACATCCAGGTCTGCCAGATTCCGGCCTGCAGCGCCTTGATCGGTCCGGCCCGGTCGTATTCGATGATCTCCTTCTTGACGATGCCGATCATGAACCGCTGTTCCACCTCCTCACCAAACACGTTGGTTACGCTGTCCAGGCGCGGTGTAACCTCGATGACCACTTCCTCCGCATCGCGCAGGACGGTAAATGCGAGAGTCTTCCCACCGCTGGTGGAAACCGCTGTAAGCACGTCCATCCAGCTCCGTATCTGCTTTCCGTCAATCGCCGTGATCGTATCTCCGGGAGCGATGCCTGCCTGCAGCGCCGGTGAGCCGTCGCTGACTTCTCCGATCGTGGTGCTGTCCCGGTTTTCGGGAATACCCATGACCCAGAAAATCATGAAGAACAGGAAGACCGAAAACAACAGGTTGAACAGCGGCCCCGCCAGCACGATGAAGAACCGGTTCCAGACCGGCCTGGCGGCAAACGATCGGCCGGGGTCTTCAAGATCCGCGGCCTCGTCGGGATTTTCGCCGAGCATTTTCACATAGCCGCCCAGCGGAAACGCCGAGATCAGGTATTCGGTCTCTCCGACCGTTCTGCTGAGCAGTTTCGGGCCGAATCCGAGTGAGAATTTGAGGACCTTCACCCGGAACAGCTTGGCGAAAAGAAAATGACCGAGTTCATGGACAAAAATGAGAATGCCGAGAACGACAATGAATGAAACGAGCGTCTTCATAACCTTGTGCCGAAGGAAAAAATCAGAAAGAACCGTGCTGAATCAGCGATTGCGCGAATGCCCGAGCCTCAGAGTCCGCTTCGAGCAGTTCGGCTAGTTTCAGATCGCTGCCGCCCGATACGCGTGCCATGGTCTGTTCGACGATGGCAGGGATGTCCGGAAAAGAGATCCTCAGATCGAGAAATGCTGCCACCGCCTCTTCGTTGGCGGCGTTCAGAACCGCGGTACTGACGCCGCCCGACGCGAGCGCCTCGAACGCCAGCCGCAGCGCCGGGAACCGGTTGTAATCCGGCTCGTAGAATTCGAGATCGCTGCACTGCCAGAGGTTCAGCGATTTGAGGCCGAGCGGGATGCGCTCCGGGTAGGCCAGCGCGTAGGAGATCGGGATTTTCATGTCGGGAATGCCGAGCTGGGCGAGCACCGAACCATCCTGATACTCGACCAGCGAATGGACGATCGACTGGGGATGCACAGTCACATTTATCGAGCCCGGTTCCATGTCGAACAGCCAGCGTGCCTCGATGACCTCGAGTCCCTTGTTCATCAGGGTCGCCGAATCGATGGTGATTTTCGGGCCCATGCTCCAGTTGGGATGACTCAGCGCATCGTCGCGGGTGACGTTCTTCAGGTCCGCCGCCGAGGTGCGCAGAAACGGTCCGCCCGATGCGGTCAGGATGAGTCTGGAGACATCCTCACGGCGGCCCGCTTCGAGCGCCTGGAAAATAGCGCTGTGTTCGGAATCGATCGGCAGCAGCCTGATCCCGTGCTCCCGGACCTTTTCCATCACGATCCTGCCGGCAACCACCAGTGTTTCCTTGTTGGCAAGACCAATATCCTTGCCCGCTTCGATGGCGGCTATGGTGGGCAGCAGGCCGGCGGCGCCGACCACCGCGCAGACTGTCATATCGGCTTCGGTCATCGCTGCAACGGCTTCGGTGCCGTCGTTTCCGCAGCGGACCCGGTCCTTGAACTCAGCCGGAAGCATCCGGTACAGCTCCTCCGCATGGAATTCATCGATGACGGAAATAAGCCTGGGGCGGAACTCCACAACCTGATCGCTCAACAACTTGACATTACGGCCCGCGGCCAGCCCGCAGACCCTGAATCGATCAGGGAACTGGCGAGCGATATTGAGGACATTGACCCCGATGGAGCCGGTTGAACCGAGCAGCGAGAGATTCTTCATCAGAAACCAGTATACATCAACATATAGTAAAGAAATGGTCCGGCCAGCAGCAGCGAGTCGATGCGATCGAGCACCCCGCCGTGGCCGCCCAGCAGCGAGCCGGAATCCTTCACGCCGTATCCCCGCTTCATCACCGATTCGATCAGATCTCCGGTCATGCCGACAGCCGCGAGAACGGCAGCCAGCGTGACGATCATCAGAAACGGCGCGCTCACTGGAAAAAACAGCGACAGCAAGATCCCGCCGATCAGACCGCCGGCCAGGCCGCCGAGCGCTCCCTCCACGGTCTTGTTGGGACTGATGTTGGGGCACAGCTTGCGCCTGCCCCAGCGACTACCGACCCAGTACGCGCCGGTATCGCTGCCGGCGGTGATGCCCGCCAGGATAATCAGCCAGTAGCCGCCGCCGTCAAGCCCCCGGACCAGCACCAGATGCGAAAGCAGAAAGCCGACATAGGCAAGTCCCAGCACGCCCCGGCTCAAAATCTTTACCGGTCGGTCAAGCCGTGTGTAGTAGCCGAACACGTAGCCGGCCACCCCGACCAGACCGAGCAGCAGCCCGAATGAGTGGGTCGCCGGGTAGCGTACGGAAAACACCGCAGCCAGAATCGGCGATATCATCACCATCGGCAGCAACACCCGATCCGATTCATACAGCATGCCGGCAAATGCCATACGGCAGTATTCGCGAGCACCGATAAATCCGATGATCACGACCACCGCCCAGAACAGCTGGAACGAACCTTTGGCCAGGAGCAGCAGCCAGAATAGTGCCAGCAGCACACCGGGGACGATCCGGTTCATGCGTCGGTCTCCTTCACCTGGTCTCCGGTTTTGCCGAATCTGCGCTCACGATGCTGGAAATCGAGCAGGGCCTGCAGATATGCCTCCCTTCTGAAATCAGGCCACATCGTGTCAGTGAAATAAATTTCCGCGTAGGACGCCTGCCACAGCAGAAAATTTGACAACCGCTGTTCGCCGCCGGTTCTGATGAGCAGATCGGGATCGGGCTGGCCGGCCGTATAGAGATGGTCGGAGATGCACCGGTGGTCGATCCGATCCGGCTGCAGGTCTTTGTTCATGCATGCTGCTGCGATCATCGCGACCGCCCGGCAGATCTCGTCACGGGCTCCGTAACTGAGCGCCAGGTTGAGTACCAGTCGATCGTTGCCGGCGGTCCGCTGCATCGACTTGAAAAGGGTTTCGCGAACCGCGTTCGGCAGTCTGGATGCGTCGCCCACGCAGTTCAGGCGGATCCCGTTGTTCTCCATCCTGCCCAGTTCCGAAACCAGATACGATTTGAGGATGTTCATCAGACCGGATACCTCCTGCTTGGGACGGCTCCAGTTTTCCGAGGAGAAGGCGTACAGGGTAAGGAATCGGATGCCGATTTCGCGGGACATCTCGACGACCTCACGTACCGAATCGGCACCGATTTTGTGCCCGTAAAGACGTGGTTTTTTGCGTTGTCTGGCCCAGCGTCCATTGCCGTCCATGACAATGGCCACATGGGCCGGGATCCGGTCGGGATCGAGTGGTGAGGGGACAGTCATACACCGGTTTCAGGACCGATGCGGCCCGCTGGCCGCATCAGACGTCCATCACCTCTTTTTCCTTTGAAGCGCTGATCTCATCGATTTGAGAGATATAATTGTCGGTCTCGGACTGCGCATCATCCTGCAGCTTGAACAGGTCGTCCTCGGAAATTTCCTTGTCCTTTTTCTGCTTCTTCAGCTGATCGATGGCTTCCCTGCGTGAATTTCTCACCGCCACGCGGAATTCCTCGGCGATCTTCTTGACCAGCTTGACCAGCTCCCTCCTGCGTTCCTCGGTGAGCTGGGGGATGTTGAGGCGGATGATCCTGCCGTCGTTGGCCGGCGTCAGGCCGATGTCCGATTTGAGAATAGCCTTCTCGATGGCTCCCAGCACCTGGGGATCCCACGGCTGAATGGCAATGGTGCGGCTTTCGGGAATAGTCAGGGTGGCAACCTGGTTGATCGGCATGGAACTGCCGTAGGCGTCGACATGGATATCATCCAACAGCGCCAGCGATGCCCGTCCGGTGCGGATTTTGGCGAGATCATTCTTGAACGCCTCCACGCTTTTTTCCATCTTCTCAGCCATGTCCAGAATCACGTCGCTCATGCTCTCACCCTACCGTTGAATTATACTATTATTCCGCACTGATCAGCGTCCCGACATCCTCTCCCAGCACCGCTCTGGTGACATTTCCGGGAACCGTCATGTTCATCACCAGGATCGGTTTGGAGTCCTCCTTGGCGAGCGCGATACCGGCCGCATCCATGACCCGGAGTCCCTGCTTCAGCACCATGTCGTAGGTGAGGCGGTCATATTTCAGCGCATCGGAAAACTTCACCGGATCCTTGTCGTAGACACCGTCGACCTTGGTCGCCTTGATGATCAGGTCGGCGTCGATCTCCAAGGCCCGCAGCACACCGGCCGAATCTGTGGTGAAATACGGGTTTCCGGTGCCCGCTGCAAAAATCACCGTTCTTCCCTTCTCGAGATGCCTCGTTGCCCTCCTCCTGATATAGGGTTCGCAGACGGACTGCATCGGTATCGCAGACTGCACCCGGGTATCGACCCCGCATCGTTCCAACGCATCCTGCATGGCCAGACTGTTCATAACGGTGGCCAGCATACCCATGTTGTCGGCGGTGGCGCGGTCCATTCCTTTGCTCGCCCCGGCAACCCCGCGAAATATATTGCCGGCCCCGATCACCAGCCCGGTTTGAACACCGAGATCGACGACCGCTTTTATTTCCGATGCAACAAAGTCGAGAACCGTGGTGTTGATCCCGAAGGAGTCATCACCCATCAACGCTTCACCGCTCAGTTTGAGAAGAATCCGCCGATATTTGACCTGCATCGGTTCGCTCCCGCGTTTGATGTTCAGATGGGACCGGGGCAGGCCCCGGCCGGCCTTATTCCACGCCAATCTGGAACCGGGCGAAGCGCTTGATGGAGATATTCTCGCCCATTTTGCCGACGCAGTCGGTCAGCAGGTCCTGAACGCTCAAATCAGGGTCCTTGACGTATTTTTGCTCCAACAGACAGATTTCGGCAAGAAATTTGTCGATTTTTCCGGCAACAATTTTCTCGACGATATTTTTCGGTTTGCCCGATTCGAGGGCCTGCTCGACATAAATCGCCTTCTCGCGCGCCATGACGTCCTCGGGTACGCTCTCGCGGTCGATGGCAACCGGATTGGAAGCGGCAACATGCATGGCCAGGTCGCGTGCCAGCTCACGAAACTGATCCGTCTTGGCAACGAAATCGGTCTCGCAGTTCAGTTCGATCATGACGCCCAGCTTGCCTCCGGCGTGAATATAGGTTTCGACGACGCCCTCAGACGTTGCCCGACCGGCCCGTTTTGCGGCTACCGCAAGCCCCTTTTTACGCAGCAGGTCGACCGCTTTTTCCATGTCTCCATCGGTTTCGCTCAAGGCCTTCTTACAGTCCATCATGCCGGCACTGGTCTTGTCGCGCAGTTCTTTTACCATCTGGGTGGTAATTTTCATGTTATCCTCCATTGACGGCTGCCCTGCATCACGGTTGCAACATAGGCAGCTGCTGAAATCTGTGATATGACGCTGTTGATTACCCGGTACCGCCGCTCAGTTCCCATACCGGGAACGTCTTTATCGGCTCGTATAACGAAAAGGGGCGGTCTACAGACGCCCCCTTTCCATGACTGCACCATCCAGTGTTGTGGATGCGGGAGATGATTCCTACTCTGCGGTTTCCTGATCCGGTTCTTCCACCACCTCCTCGGAATCGCCCGTAATCTCCTCTGCGGTCTCCGCCATCGCCGCTTCGAGCTCTTCGTCAGAAGCCTCGTCGCCTTTGCGCATCGCCCGTCCCTTCAAGACCGCCTCGGCTACAAAATGGCTGATCAGCTTGATCGCTTTGATTGCATCGTCGTTGCCGGGAATGAGATAGTCGATACCATCCGGATCACAATTCGTATCGGTGATCGCAACGATCGGAATCCCCAGTTTCTGGGCCTCGCTGACCGCAATCGCCTCGGCTTTGGGATCGACCACGAATATAACGCTCGGCAGCGAACGCATGTCCTTGATTCCGCCGACGTTGCGCTCGAGTTTGACTCGCTCCTTCTCCATCATCAGAATTTCCTTCTTGGGAAACTTGTTGATAGAGCCGTCCGCCTGCATCGATTCGATAGACTTGAGACGCTCGACACTGGTCTTGATGGTCTGGAAATTGGTCATCATGCCGCCCAGCCAGCGATGATCGACGTAGTACATGCTGCAGCGCTGGGCTTCTTCCCTGATGATCGCCCGGGCCTGCCGTTTGGTGCCCACGAACAGGATCGTACCACCGTCTCCGACCTCCTTGGTGACAAAATCGCAGGCCCTGTCGAACATGCGCTTGGTGATGTCCAGATTGATGATGTAGATCCCGTTGCGCGGACCGTAAATATACGGTTTCATCTTGGGGTTCCAGCGTCTGGTCTGGTGACCGAAATGCAGGCCTGCCTGCAGCATCTCCTTTACACTTGCATTTGCCATGAAAAACCTCCTTCTGGTTGTTCCTCCATTCCCCGATCATCGGCATGGCGCCGACACCAGATTCCGTAGGGAATGTGTGTTTTACGCTGGTTGCGTGAGGTGCCGGTAAAAACTCCGGCGCAGAACTTCGTTAATTACCATAATACCAATCAGTTTGCAAGCATTGCTTGCCACCGACCTGCCATATCCAGGTGGCCCCCGTCGCTTCAACGCTTTACCAGAGACGAGCGTGAACCAAGGATTTCCTTGAGCCACTCGAAACCGAATTTGAGAAGTTCAGCATCGTCCTTCCCTATCCGGTTTTTCCATTCCCGGTTGACCAGGTAATGATCGAGCAACCGCTGCTGCACTGCAAATTTTCTGAACCCGTCGATATTGTAGCAAACCATGAAGGCCAGCTGCTGCTTCGGGCCGCCACTGCCTTCGCCACGCCACGGGTTGGCTGCAAACAGGGTATCGATTTCGGTCCACAGATCGTTCATCAGGTTGAATTGGTCGAGCTGCTGATTCCTGATCCACTGTTTGACATCGATCCTGGCGTCTTCGTCGTGGCCCCTGCAGTAATCGTGTTTGACCAGAAAATAGTAGTCCTTTGCCCGTCCCCGTTCAACCTCGCGGTCCACCGCCCGCTCAAGCGGGTAGGTGCGGCAGGAGGTCGGGCGATCCCGGTAAACCGTGCAGCCGGTTTCGGACAAAAACGGGCACTGCGGGCCGGTTTCAGACTCAACCTGGGCGAGCATCACTGCGGGGAAATAGGGGTTGGTACCCTGCTTGAGCTCTGTGTGCCTGCGCATGAACGTTTCAGAATCGATGCCGATGCAGTTTTTCAACCTGATGATGTCGTAAGGATAGAGGTCGAGTTCAACCGTTCTGCAGCAGACGGTAAAACACGAGACACCGGGATGACAGCGAAAGGTGAACGGATCACCCCCCAGGGGCAACATCCCTTCCGGAAACGATTTTGAGTCAGTCATGGTTTTTGCGTCAGTCAAATACCGCTCTCCCGGCGCCGCGCCACGGAGGGGGCAGGCTCAAGCCTGATCCCATCCTGGTCAGATACCGGCAGGCGGCGCGCACCCGCCAATAAAAAAGCTGACGTTGAACCAGGTTCAGTGTCAGCCTTTTGTGATACACCGGGATGAAACGACTCAGCTTTCGTCGGCTTCGGCGCTCCCCAGATCTTCCTCATACCCGACCAGTTCGATGATCGCCATCGGCGCGGCATCTCCCCGCCTGGTGCCGGTCTTGATGATTCTCGTGTACCCCCCCTGCCGGTCAGTGAACTGTGCCTGTATCTGATCGAACAGCTTGGATACGACATCCTCGCTGCGGATATAGCTCAGCGCCTGGCGCCGGGCATGCAGATCACCGCGCTTGGCAAGCGTAATCATTTTTTCGGCGATCGGTCGCAATTCCTTTGCCTTCATCTCGGTAGTGACGATACGCTCATGCTCGAACAGCGATGTCACCATATTTCTGAACATTGCCTTCCTGTGCGAGCTCGTTTTGCCGAGTTTTCTGCCGGATTTTCCGTGTCTCATGGTTCTTTCCTCAACTGATGATCGATCAACATCCGGCTACCTACTGCCGGCGTGGCGCCTGGGGCGCTCGATCTACCGTTATTCTTTTTTCTTTTCCGGAATTTCAGGTCGTTGCCAGTTGTCAAATTTCATGCCCAGGGTGAGTCCCATATCGGCAAGCAGGGTTTTGATCTCATTCAGCGATTTGCGACCAAAATTCTTGGTTTTCAGCATTTCCTGATCGGTCTTCTTGGCCAGATCGCCGATAAAGTAGATTTCGGCGTTCTTCAGGCAGTTTGCCGATCGTACGGATAGCTCGAGGTCTTCAACCGGTTTGTCGAGATAGGGGTTGAGCGGCGTGGCGTCGTCCTCGTCCTCGTCCTCTTTCTCCGGTTCTGCCCTATCCTCGTTGAAATTGATAAAAATCGACAGCTGATCTTTCATGATCTTGGCTGCATAGGCAAGCGCATCCTCGGGAGTGACGCTGCCGTCCGTTTCGATTTCCATGGTCAGCTTGTCGTAGTCGGTCATCTGGCCGACGCGGGCCTGGGACACGACATACTGAATCCGCTTGATCGGTGAGAAGATTGCATCGATCGGAATCTGGCCGATGGACAGATTCTCCTTTTCCTGCTGTTCCGCAGGCAGGTATCCCTTTCCCCACGCTACCGTCAACTCCGCTGAAAACTCGGTATCGCCGGTGAGCGTACAGATCATCTGATCGGGATTCATCACCTCCACATAGGCGGACGGGGTGATATCCCCGGCCGTCACCTCGCCGGGACCTTTTTTCTCGACCACAATTTTCTGAGGCTGCTCGCAATTGAGTTTGAGACGGATCTGCTTGATGTTCAGGATAATCTCGCTGACATCCTCCATCACATCCTTGAGCGTGGTGAATTCGTGCAGCGCGCCTTCGATCTTGACGGATGTGATTGCCGCCCCCTGGATCGAGGAGAGCAGAATACGCCTCAGGGAATTGCCGATGGTCGTAGCAAATCCGCGCTCGAGCGGCTGACAGACTATCTTTGCATAGGACTTGGTATGACGATCCTTGTCCGTCTCAAGCTTTTCAGGCTTAATAAGCTCGTGCCAGTTCCGGTAAAACGGTATTTTTTCGTCGGCAGCGTGAGTCATATCATCCCTTTGTCATGGTTTATGCCGTCTCCGAACGCACTGGGCAGGCGCTTGCTGTCTGCGGATATCGCCCGGTCTTATCGAGACGTCCAATTGATAACGACGGAGCACCCGGATCCGCTGATCCGGGAGTCCGTCGAGATACCAGTTTCGTTAATTATTTCGAGTACAATTCGACGATCAGCTGTTCCTGGATCGGCATCGTCAGTTCATCCCGGTTCGGCAGGGCCTTGATGGTCGATGCGTAGCCCTTTTTGTCAAGCTCGATCCAGCTCGGAACGCCTCGTCTTTCGACAGCCTCCAAACTCTCGTTGATCAAGCCGTTGGCACGACTCTTTTCCTTGATGGAAACCACGTCGCCGACTGAAACCAGGTACGAAGGAATGTTCACCTTGCGCCCGTTGACCATCACATGCTTGTGGCGGACCAGCTGGCGTGCCTGGTTCCTCGAGGAGGCGAATCCCATCCTGAAAACGGCATTGTCGAGCCTCCGCTCCAGCATCACGAGCAGATTTTCACCGGTGACCCCTCTCTGCTGGTCAGCCTTCTTGAAATATTGCCTGAACTGGCCTTCGAGCATGCCGTACATGCTCTTGACTTTCTGCTTCTCTCTGAGCTGAATCGCAAAATCAGATTGCTTTTTGAACCGTGCCTGACCGTGCTGTCCCGGTGCATACGCCCGGCGTTCGAACGAGCATTTGTCCGAATAACAGCGATCTCCTTTCAGGAATAATTTCAGTCCTTCACGTCTGCAGCGCCGACACGCTGCCCCTGTATCTCTAGCCAACTTAACCTCCGTTGATTAAATGCTGAAAAGCCTCTCAGAAACCGACCGACCTCGAGCACATCGACTACACGCGACGACGCTTGGGCGGCTTGCAGCCGTTGTGGGGAATCGGGGTTACGTCATAAATACGGGTAACCTCGAGGCCGGCGTTAATCAATGCACGCAGCGCAGCCTCACGTCCCGGACCAGGCCCCTTCACCTTGACTTCGACTTTTTTCATCCCCTGATCAGTTGCCTTTCTGGTAGCATCGGCAACCGCATTCTGAGCGGCAAACGGTGTGGATTTGCGGGATCCTTTAAAGCCCAGCACACCGGAACTGCACCATGACACGACGTTCCCCTGTTTGTCGGAAATCGTCACGATGGTATTGTTGAAGGTGGAGTAGATATGCACCACACCTTCGGGAATATTTCGTTTAACCTTACGCTTGGAACGGGTCTCCGTCTTTTTTGCAGCAGCCATTCTCTTGTACCTGTGTGGTTATCGTTTGTTACTTCCGGCGTGCGGCACCGCGGCGCGGCCCCTTCCTCGTCCGGGCGTTGGTCTTGGTCTTCTGACCCCTCACCGGCAATCCCATGCGATGCCGTCGGCCCCGGTAACAGCCAAGGTCCATGAGACGCTTGATGTCCATGGAAATTTCCCGGCGCCGGTCACCCTCGACAACGTAGCTGTCTTCAATGACCTTCCGGATCCGGTTCACATCGTCGCCGCTGAGGTCGTCGCTGTTCATCGTGTATGGAAGATCAACCGCATCGAGAATCTTCCGCGCCGAGGTCAAACCAATACCATAGATATAGGTCAGGGCCCGATCCATGTGCTTGTTTTTAGGGAGGTCAACTCCTGCTATACGTGCCAAGATGCATCTCCTTTAGATAGATGTCGGGATCCTTATCCCTGCTTTTGCTTATGTTTCTTGATCTTGCAGGACACACGGACGATGCCGTTGCGCTTGTACACCTTGCAGTCGCTGCAGATCTTTTTCACCGAAGACCGAACTTTCATGCTACATCCTCAATTATTTATTTTTCCTGGCGTTTTTTGCCCTGAACGTGACTCTTCCACGGGTCAGGTCGTAAGGAGAAAGCTCGATGGTCACCCGATCTCCGGGCAGGATCTTGATGAAATGCATTCTCATCTTGCCGGAAATATGAGCCAATACCTTGTGGCCATTATCCAGTTCCACCCTGAACATGGCGTTGGGCAACGGTTCAATGATCGTTCCTTCGACTTCTATCGCTTCTTCCTTGGCCATAGTCTTTCCTGATTTAATCTAAAAGCGTCAAAACAGACTACTATAATACACAACACAAAAAAAGAGAAGTAATTATTCTCTCAACTGAAGGCCTCTCGGGAACTCAATACCAGCGGGCCTTCTCCGGTAACCGCCACCGAATGTTCGAAATGGGCCGACGGCTTGTTATCGCAGGTAACGACCGTCCAGCCGTCCCGCAACACCCTCACTTTATGGGTGCCGACGTTCACCATCGGCTCGATCGCAACCACCATACCTTCCTGCAGCCTCGGGGAGCCGCTCCCCTGCACGAAATTGGGAATTTCCGGCGCCTCGTGCAGAGACGACCCGATCCCGTGCCCGACGAATTGTCTGACGATCGCCAGTCCGTTTTTCTCGACATGGTCCTGAACGGCCGCTGAGATGTCGGACACCCGGTTACCGGCCACCACCCGCTCGATCGCCTTCATCAGCGACTCCTCGGTGACTTTGAGCAGCTTGTGCTTGACGCTGTCGATCCTGCCAACCGGTATGGTTACCGCGGAGTCGCCGTAATATCCTTTGTAAAGGGTTCCGAAATCGACGGAAATGATGTCGCCCTTTTTCAGTTTCCGCTTCCGCGACGGAATTCCGTGCACGACCTCCTCATTGATCGACACGCACAAACTCCCCGGGAAGCCGCGATATCCCTTAAAGGCCGGGACCGCACCCCGTTTCCTGCAGAGCTCTTCGGCCAGTTGATCAAGTTCCAGCGTGGTGATCCCCGGCGCCACCGTCTTCTCCAGCAATGTCAGGACCTCGGCGACGATCCGGTTGGCTTCCTCCATGATGCGGATCTCGTCACGACTCTTGATCGTGATGGCCTTCCCGCCGGACCCTTCAGCCGATCCGTTCACCGTTTATCTCCGGCCTCGAATTCTCCCCTGCTTCAAGAAACCTTCGTAATTTCTCATCACCAGGTGAGACTCGATCTGTGAGATCGTATCGATACTGACACCGACGACAATCAGCAGTGCCGTTCCGCCGAAATAAAACGGCAGGCTCAGCTGGGAGATCAAGATGGTCGGCAGGACGCAGATCGTACTCAGGTAAATAGCACCGATAACCGTCAGCCTGGTCAGCGCCTTGTCGATGAACTCGGCGGTACGCTTGCCAGGCCTGATCCCGGGTATGAACCCGCCGTTTTTACGCAAATTTTCGGCAACATCCTCGGGCTTGAACTGGACCGCCGCATAGAAGAAGCAGAAAAACACGATCAGCCCGATG
>Ga0316576_10000991_pt1 | contig 14604 bp, 12 predicted proteins | sample S0NA_FD_203075 | JGI IMG/M metagenome (GOLD analysis project Ga0316576, IMG submission 203075) | Rhizosphere microbial communities from salt marsh grasses in Alabama, United States - S0-2_050615r3r5 | ecosystem: Host-associated > Plants > Roots > Rhizosphere | place: USA: Alabama | collected... | reverse complement strand
AATTTCGGGTTCAAGGTGAGCAGCTATTGCAAAACCCAGACGCACTATCATTCCGCTTGAGTATCGCTTTACAGGAGTATCTACGTATCTATCCACTCCCGCAAAATGAACTATTTCATCGAATTTACGGGTAATTTCTGCCTTTGTCATCCCCATAATTGAACCGTTCAAATAAACATTTTCACGTCCAGTCATCTCTCTGTGAAAACCGGTTCCCACCTCCAAAAGGGAAGCGATACGTCCATTTGCCTTTATAAGTCCTGTTGTAGGTTTTGTAACTTTTGATAATAGTTTTAAAAGCGTTGACTTTCCTGCACCATTTTTCCCAATTATTCCTAAAACTTCTCCTTTTTTAATTTCGTAATTGATATCTCGAAGTGCCCACACGTAGTCGCTTTCTCCAATCTTTGCACGGTCATTAGCATCGCCAACTTTCAAATAAGGATCTTCTTTACCACGTACAATATGCCACCAACGATTCAAATCGTGGCTCAGCGTACCCGTACCAATCTGACCAAGACGGTATTGTTTACTTATATTTTCAAATATTATTGCTGTATCATTCATTTATTATATAATTGTTTAAAGTTCACTTTTAGATGGTATCCATAAAGCCTTTTTCGACCTTATTAAAAACCAGGATGCCAGTAAAAAGTATAACAATCATAAATATAAAGCTATAAAGTAGATAATATATTTCGAAAGGTTGCTGATTCAGAAAACCGAATTTAAACGTTTCTACTACTCCCGTCATTGGATTAGCAACCACCAACCAGCGATACTTTTCAGGTGCAGCACTCAAAGGATAAATTATAGGTGTTGCGTACATCCAAAGTTGTACGCCAAACTGCACTAAAAACGTTAGGTCTTTATATTTAGTGGTCATGGCTGTAATAATCATTCCAAATCCGAGTGATAATCCGGCAATAATTACAATTAGCAACGGAAAGAATAATGCTCCAGTATTTGGATGAACATCAGTTCCACGGGTCAAATAAAAAACATAGAATGCGATAAACAGGAGAAATTGTATTCCAAAACGTACCAAATTCGCCACTACTATTGACAATGGAACTACAATTCGTGGGAAATACACTTTGCCAAAAATTTCCTGATTTTCTTTAAATGTAGTTGATGTGCGATTCAGACAATCTGAAAAATAATTCCAACAAAGAATACCAGCCAGATAAAACAATCCTTTTGGCAATCCATTGGTTGATATACCTGCTAATCCACCAAAAACAACCATGAACATTAGGGTAGTAAATAAAGGTTGAATGAAGAACCATAGCGGCCCTAAAATAGTCTGTTTATAAAAAGTGACAATATCTCTTTTCACAAACATTATTAACAAATCCCGATATCTCCATATTTCTTTAATATCGATTTCAAAGAGACTAGTCTGTGGTTTGATAACTATGTCCCAATGTTCCTTAACATTCGTAATGGCGCGTGAAGAATGATCTAAATCCATAAACTAAAATTCATTTAGTACTGAAACTAATTTTTTAACTTCAGAATCGTTCATTACCGGACTAATTGGTAAGCTTAATACTTCGTTGTGAATTTTCTCTGTTATTGGAAAACTCAGTATATTCCAATCCTTATAAGCACTTTGTTTATGTGGTGGAACAGGATAATGAATAAGCGTTTGAATTTCATTTTTTAAGAGGTAATTCAATATCTTTTTGCGCTTTATCGCACGAACTACGAAAAGGTGCCAAACATGACCAAGCTCATTTACAACCGTCTTTGGCTCAACATTTAGATGAGGTAAAATTATACTTGGATTTTTAATCTCATTCAAATAATACTTAGCAATTTCACTACGACGCTGATTATCTTTATCAATACGCGGAAGTTTGGTACGTAAAACTGCTGCCTGAATTTCATCTAATCGAGAATTGTACCCTTTGAAATTACAAATATATTTCTTAGTTGATCCGTAATTAGCCAAAGCCCGAATTGTAGATGCCAATTCCTCATTGTTTGTCGTTACAGCACCTCCATCTCCTAGACAACCCAGATTTTTACCGGGATAAAAACTATGCCCTGAAGCATGTCCCAAAGAACCTGTTCGTTTTCCATCGAAGTACGCACCTATTGCCTGAGCATTATCTTCAATAAGCAGCAAATTGTATTTTTTTGCAATTCGGTCGATTTCAGGATGCATTGCATTTAATCCATATAAATGGACTAACATAATCCCTTTAGTCCGATCAGTAATTTTATCTTTAATAAGAAATGGATTTATATTGTATGTATTTATATCAGGTTCAATCAATATTGGCGATAATCTATTGTCGGTTATGGCCAGGATGGATGCAATAAAAGTGTTCGCAGGAACAATTATTTCATCACCCTCCTTTAAGACTCCTAATTCCAAATAAGCTTTTAAAATCAAGCGCAAAGCATCTAACCCATTTGCAACTCCTATACAGTATTTGGTCCCAATGAAATTGGCATATTCCACTTCAAAATTATCAACCTCATTGCCATGTATATACCAGCCTGAATCAAGAACACGTTTGATTGATTCTGACAATTGAGGTTCAAAACTGTCGTTAATAGCTTTTAAATCAAGAAACTTAATCATATCGGAGAGTTTTCAACTATTTTTTCAAAATTTAACCGTTGAATTTATTCTGACTAAAGAACTTTAAGCAAAAATGCCGATAATCATTATTTAGGTATAAAATAATCTGTAAATGCTGATTTCTGAATGGTTAAAATTTCTGTTTTATTTTGTATGTATAATGTGCAAGCTTCATTTTGGAAATATAAAAAAATGACCACAATTTGCTATAAAATGAACCGGAAGGTTTCTTGTATTCCGATAAGTACTTAAATGGTTTTTCACTTCTTTTGTTCTTTATATAAGAAGCAATATTATGAACATTATCAATCCATATTTCATTTGAAGGATCGCTCGCATATTCACAAATAGCTTCAATCGTTTTTTTTGATGACATTAGATTATCATTCCCTGCACTTCTACCATCACCTACATCATGTCCAACCAAAATTAACCATTGCCCTTTTTGTTTTGCAGCTTCAATTAACTCTAATATTTCATCAAATGATCTGTTGTCGAGATGTTCAGACGGAAGTTGGGCCATATCGCAAAAAACTGGACTAACCGCTCCGGATGAGTATAGACGTCCACTTTCAAACATTTTTGAAATAACTGGTACGTAACTTTTAGTATTTTCTCCCTGTCCAACAAATGTTTGCCCACATGGATAAGCAAATGAAACCGGCTGAACTCCAAGCATTTCTTCTATAATTCCATTTGCGGTATTTATATCATTTGAAATGTCCGTAATAGAGTAATTCTCTAATGACTTTCTGTAAGCCCAACCAAAATTAATAGAACAAGGATGCGTTGTAGTATGGTTTCCGATTTCATGACCATTATCTATGGCCTTTTTCCAACCATCTATATGTAAAGATAGATTTTCAGGCGATACATAAAAGGTACCATTTACGTTGTACTTATTTAAGATTGAAATACCTCCACTATCAATTTGTGATACTCTTGCATCATCAAAGGTCAAACTTACAGCCATTTTATTATTATCTGGCCAAAAAAAACCAGTTGAATCGTTTACAATTTCATTACGATAGGTTTGCAATGGAAAGTTAGCTTCCATTTCATACTTCAAGATAAAAATGAATACTGTAAATATCAGTATGATATTAATTAGTATCGATAGCCAGATAAAATGTTTCTTTCTCATAGGTTATGACTTGTTAATCTATAAATGAAATTAAAAAATATGATGGTCTATTCGTACTGGAATTAAAAAATAATCTAAAAAACACAGGAAAAAGTAGCGTTTATCTAATGACTATTCTTCGATATTGCCATTATTTAATTTATACGATTTTCCGCAAGATTCGCATTTCAATTGATTATCAAGTTTATTACCGCATTTACACACAAATGCCTTAAAAGAAGCCGGATTACCATACCATAAGTTATAGTCAGGAACATTTTTTGTTATCACACTACCAGCTCCAACCATGGCATACTTACCAATTGTAACTCCACCAATTATTGTTGAGTTTGCACCTATACTGGCACCTTCTTTAACTAATGTTTTTAAAAAAATTTTGGGATAATTTTTTGAACGAGGAGCAATATCATTTGTAAACGCCACATTAGGACTTATGAATACATTGTCTTCAAGCCTCAATCCATCCCAAAGTTGTACTCCCGATTTTACGGTAACATTATTACCTATTATTACATCATTTTCAACAAAAACATTAAAATTCAGATTACAATTTTCACCAATAACCGCATTATCTAAAACAACACAGTACTGCCAAATTGAAGTACCATTACCGATGTTCCCTGAATTAACTTCAGCAGTTGGATGAATAAAAATTTTTTTTATTCCCATTTTTCTGGCGTGCACTTTAAAAAAAGGAATTTCGCTTCGCCTTTTGTAAAATTTTTCTCTTGTTAATGTAAAATAGTAATTTAGTTCATCTTCTCTAACCAAATTAGTTTCAAAATCCTTCATATAGTTCAGAACTGTTGTATTCTTTTTACGAATATCGAAACGACAGTATTCAGCATTTAAAATTTTGAATCCCGTTTCGAAACCAATAAAATGTGCCTTAACCGCCATACCAATTGGCGAATTTGCCAGAAACAACCAACTCCCTATTTCAAAACTTTTTTCATCAAAATCGTATATTCTAATGGTTCCGTATCTATTCCCATTTTTGTCTTCTGCTATATAATAATATTCCTTACATGAATTTTCTCTCTGTTTGTAGTTCTCAAGCCATTTTTTCTGAAATTCTAAATCCGGATTTGTGTATGAAATATGCTGACCAAGTTTTTCATCAGTCCTTAGTTTAAGAATAAATTCTGCATCAGCTACTTCTACAACGCGAAGGATAATTCCATATTTTTCAATTCTTTTAATTGTCATGATTTTTTTTGAATTTTCGAAAAGATTCATAATCTCTCATATAATCCTTTTTATCATATTTATGAGAAGCCAGAACAATACAAATTGCACCTGATGAAAACTCAATCAATTCTCTCCATATTCCAGGTATTATCATTAAACCAAAATTAGGTCTGTCCAAACGAACAATTTTCTTATTTTCGCCATCGTCCAGTAAAACTTCGAAACTACCACTGCCCGCAACTATTAATTGATATAACTCTTTATGAGCATGTCCTCCTCGACTTTCTCCACCTGGGATATCATATAAATAGTATATTCGACGTAAATTAAACGGTACGTTTATATTTCCTTCTACCACAGTAGTGTTTCCAGCAAGGCTATGAATTTTATTAAGCGGAATTACATGGCAATCGTAAACACTCGATTTTTTCATAATGATTTAAATTTTAAGAATTCTTTGTAATTACGAATACAATCATCTTCAGTGAAGATGGCCGAACTGATTATTATCGCGAGTGAATTAGTTGAAAAATTTTCGAGTTGTTTCCATAATCCATTTGGTATATAAAGCCCATAATAGGAGCGATTAAGAGAATAAGTTTTGACTTCTTTTCCATCATCCAATATTACATCAAAACTGCCCGACAAAGCTACAATAAATTCCTCTTGCCGCATAAAAGCATGTCCACCGTGTGATTGCCCTCCAGGAACATCGTAAATCCAATAAGTCCGTTCAATTTTAAATGGAATGTGATTTTCCTCTTCTATAAATGAAAGACTACCACGTGGGTCTTCTATTTTGGGAAGGTTTATAAGTTTTATATCATAGATAGTAGTTTTCATAGATTATTGGTTCATGAGTTAATTTATTAATCCGAAATTTAGATAATTCATTTATTCCTATTTAACATGTTTCAATTTATACCTAAACCTTATCTAATCGATTTAGAATATCAACTATCTTTATCTTTGTATCATCTCTCGCAATATAACATTTTTCAATTTTCAGTAAAATGTCACTAAGGTTTTCCTTCGTCATATCAACAACAGAACTATAATTATCATTTAATCCATATCGATTGAATGAGCCTGAGAATTTATAGCTATATGCTAACCCAAAAACAGGTACATGAGAATAAATAGCAGCAAAGTTAGCATGTAGTCTTGTGCCAATAAAAAAGTCAAACTTAGATATAATGTATTTTAATTCCGGAGCAATGTAGTCGGCATCTATTAATTTTACTCCAGTCTTATTTTTCAGTGAGTTATAGGTATCTTTGGAAGCTTGTAAATCATCTGCATTAATTTCAGGAGTTTCATGGTTATATGTGTGTGGAACCAAATAAACGGTTATACTTTTCTCTTGAAAGAATTCAATAATTTTATTTATCAACTCTTTATAATGAGGAAACCGGCCTTTTAAATCCTTGTATTTATTATAATATGCCAAGCCACTTATGTTTAGGCCAATTGCTGAATCTTCAATATCAATATTTACTCGTTGTGGCTTCATGTAATAAGAAACATCATTTGTTAAAGTATATGAAACACCGAGTGTTTTTAAACGTTCAGCATACACAAGATCTCTTACGTATACTTTTTCTGCTTTACGAATCGCATATTCCGCCAAAATTCTATTTCTTCGTCTGTAAAACGGGCCTATAGTTTGCGGCAACAAAACCAATTTCTTATTTAGCAAAGTAGCTATAAATGAAGGCCAAAATAAATGTCTGAAAGTTTTTGTGCTGTAAATATCTGAAAAACCATCTCCACCGCTTACATTTAATATATAATCCAACTTACAAATGTCTCTATAAAATTTACCAAATCCTATCTTATCACCAAAGAACCTATATAATAAACTTGTAAAAACAATTTCAGGTGCCCAATAAAATCTTGTTATTACTTCAACTTTTCTGTCAGAAAGTTGTATCTGATGATTTTGATCCCTTCTTTTTCTACGATAATAAAATCCAGGAGATATAATCGTTACCTTGTTAAGGCCCAAAACACGATTCAAAAAATGAAAACTACCGTAATTTAACGCCTGACATCCTCTGTTCGTGTGATTGGCGGCAAAATCGGAGAAAAAAATTAGTTTATCCATAAATAATTTTTTATAGAAAAAATTGTGAAAAATTCTTTATTAAATACTTCAATCTATTTCGGGTATAACTTTGTTGCAAATTTCAATATTGAAAAACAAAATCAACACAATATATGATGCCTTTTTAAATTCTTTTTCTAATTCCTATTAAGTTTTTTAAAAAGGCTATCGGATTTGACTTAAATGTGGCCATTAAGTAAAAATCGAGATTAAACTTTGGAGCAGGTCTATTTGAAATTCGCAATCCAAGATATCTTGGTAAAAAGTATATTTTTTTTGCATACTGACCGGGTTGCATTTTATCGATAGTCCTATAATTTTTGATATCCTTGTATAAAATCAAGTGGTTTGTATTTAATACTTCTTGTACAAGTTCTTCACCCATTTTGGTTCGAGAAATTAAAATACTCTTCCCCGGAGCATTTTTAAATGTTGGAAATCCTTTGTTATCAAAATCCTCCCAACCGTCTCCGCAAACTATATCTGCCAGGTGCCCTATAGCATCGGCACATACTTTACATCTAAATTGTACGCGAGGACCCAATAGTTTCATCCAGGTAACAGAATATGATAGTTTATAAGAACGTTTCGATTTATCAATGACTCTAAAAAAACCCGGCCAACCTTCTTTTCTATAAGAAACATTTTCAACATCGTTGATATTTATATCCATCGAGCTTATAATATCTTTTGTTGCATTTAGGCTAGGAACTCCTGCACAAAAAAATGAAATATAATACTTCACCTTTTTCTTAACTTCCTCATTATATTTCGAATATTGTCTCAAGGCAGCAACGTCGCATGGTTTTCCAACAAAAGCAAAACTTTCGTATTCTTTTAAATTGTTATGGATATTTTGCAATGGTGCTGATGGGGCATATCGCGAATTTGCATTTTCAATGATTTCATCTCTTGTTGTACTAATTTTAACTTCATTTAAATACGGAACCTCCTTTGAAGCACCAATTTGAATTACAGCCGATACTTTTTTTTCTTTAAGTAGATAAATTAACATGGCTGATATAGCACCTCCGGAAGAAGCTTCACTTCGAACATCATCATCTGCGGATGAACAAATTATGGATGAGTACATGTCTCCCCATATAATATCTTTCTTAGGACTTAATAATTTTTCATTTTTGACCTTAATTGCCGGACAAACATTTGATAATAATTGTTCTTCATCTTTACTTAATTTCTGTATTACTTCCGGTCTGTAAAATCCATCTGGATTTAGTTTCACAGATACCTTGTTTTCGCCATAAATACTCTGGCAAAGACCGCATCCGGCACAAAGATTATTATTTAATATTCTAGAAATCATTTAAGTACAAGGTAATTTATTCAATAATAGCTATTGAAGCAAAAGTTTTTGATTATGTCGAAAAATCCGAATAAATCCGAATAACAACGAATTATTTTGAATTTTATACAGGTATTGAAATGGTTTAATAAAAATGTGAGAAAAATAACCCGTAAAAGACATTGTTATTATAGTGGCTGAAGCTGATCCAATTATTCCATATTTAGGAATCAATAAAAAGTTAAGAATAACACTAATAAAACATCCAACTATATTACGAAATACGGCATATTTTTGAATATTTTCAATAATAATTAATTGCCCTGAACTTACAAACAATGCAACAAAAACCGTTTTCCAGGTTAAGATTTTTAATACCGGGATTGCTTCAAGATATTTTGCTCCGTATAGAATTCTAATTGCCGGACCTGCAATAAAAAACATAATAACAGACATACCTATTGCAACCCAAATCATCATATCCATGAACTGTTGTCTTTTTTTGAGGTATAATTCCGGCGTTTCCTGTTGCGCTTTTACGAGTAAAGGCGTAATTGTTTGGGCAATAACCATTGGTATGAATACAGCAAGCTCGGTAATCTTCGCTGCAACCGCAAATTGACCAACCGCTGCATTATCAATCATATTGCGAATCATTACCTGATCAATTTTTTGATATATAATGATTGCAGTGCCAGAAAGCAGAAGAGGAAATGATTCCTTAATTAAATGTTTTGCCACATCTTTTTCAAATCTCCAATTGAAAACCGAACCAACTTTAATTCTGTAGGAATATAGATACCCACTTGCAATTAATGCAAAATCAAATGTACTTGCGGCAATAAACCAACCCAAAGAAAAATGGAAATATAGAAGTACTATTTTTATTGCTGCACCAAATAGTGTCCTTATAATTTCAGTTTTAACAACATATTCATTAAAAACAATTGAAGTAAAATAGTTTCGAATTACTTTTAATGTACCTAATAATAAGGAGCTCGAATACAAAAGTACCATTATGAAGGTAAAACTATCCGACTCAAATAATATCAATGTTATTAATATTAAAACTATGGTAATAAATGAAAAAACCAAACGTAAAGAATAAGCAGTTCCTAAAATTCTATCCTTATCACTATTAGGTTTGGCTAACTCTCTAATCTCAATATTATCTAATCCAAAATTGGCAAGAATTGAAAATAAGGTTACGTAGCTAATAACATAGTTCATTAAACCATAATTTGTTGGCCCTAAGTACCTTGCTACTAATACTCCAACAAATAAACCACTTAGAACATTTACTATTTTACCCAGTATAGCCCAGTAAACATTCCTAACAATTTTTTTGTGACTATTAGTAAAATTGAATTTTGATTTAATTATATTAAATATTTTCATTTTATGAGACAAAATTTTACCAATCAAAATTTCAAAAAGTATTCTTAAGTTAATGTAGGATATTCCTAACCAATAAATTTCAAATGAAGTAGTATTTTTAAATAATTTTAATATTAAATGACATTAATATCCTTTTTCTGGGCTCTGTCTTAGTAATGCTTTATTAAGATTAGCTTTTCCACCACGATTTCTTTCTCGCAATTTTAAGCATAGAATTATTTTCAGGACAAATTATGTTGAATATTTCTCCCCATGATGGTAATCCCCCCAGATTTCGATCATCGATATAAATGTCAGCTAATACCTTACGACTACTATTTTCATCCCACTTTTCTTCTGGATAATTCATATTTGCAGCATAAAACTCTATTCCATTTGCTTTGCAAAAGCTTATCGCTTCTTTAAGTTTATCACCTGATCGATGAGTCCATAATATTAGACTATGCCCCTTCTCCTGAAGAGCTTTTAAAGTTTGAAATGCAAATGGTTTTGGTTTTCCTATTTTGGGGTATCTATGTTCTACTATGGTCCCATCAAAATCAATAGCTATAATTAAGCCATTTTTCGTAATATTTTCAAATTCTATTTTTTTCATATCGAAAGAAATCAACAACCATCATAACAAGATGTTTTAACAAAAATTGTTTTAAGCTAATATTTATTTGGGGTTATTTAATCATGCCAATATTGCTTTAAATATTTGCTTCTTCGCTTAAATAGAATAGGTACATAATAATATTCCTTTATCAAATTGATCTTCCAGAATCAAATTTTTTATTATACTCAAAGAATTAGTTATGAACTTTCATGAAACCCAGATTTATCTATTTTGTGTTATAATATCCATAACCCATCTGCTCACTTAATATCTTATTGTCATTTAGGATAACTGAAACATTATTAATATTCTTATTTTTAAGTTCATTTAAGACCAATCTTAATAATTTCTTTTTGGTAACATTATAACGAACAACAATCAAATTTAAATCCACAAATTGAATGATAGCAAAAGCATCCGAAACTTGTGCCATTGGCGGCGTATCCACAATAATATAATCATAGTTTTTTTTAAGGACCTCAAAAAGTTGCTTTGTTCTTTCACTTTCCATCAATTCCAAAGGATTTGGAGGTACAGGCCCGGAATTGATAAAATCAAGGTTCTTAAAATACGATTTTTTTATAGCTTGTTCAATTGAAACTTCTCCTGATAATAAAAGGCTTAATCCTTTTGTATTATCCACATTTTTAAAAATTGAATTTGAATTTCGAAGATCAAAATTAAGTAAGATTATCTTTTTCCCAATTTGCGCAAAAGCAGCAGCAATATTCAATGAACTAAACGTTTTTCCTTCGCCAGAAACACATGAACTTACCAATATTGTTTTGCTGGAATCGCCTTTCAATGCGAAATTTAGATTAGTTCTTAATGTGCGAAAATTTTCAGCTATTTTATTTCCAGGTGAGGAAATAAAAACATTTCTTTCCTTTCTGTTTTTGTAATGAAATACTTTTCCTAAAATCGGTGCATTCGTTATATTTTCAACTTCTTCCTGATTCGAAATTGTCGTTTTAAGCATTATTTTAAGAAATATGATTACCCCCGGAATTGCTAAACCCATAAAAAGAGCAAGTATATAATTTAGTTTTTTATTTGGGGATACTGGCGAACTTCCAACCATTAAGGCAGGTTCAACAATTACATTATCAGGCAAATTAGAAGCTTTCGTAATTCGCGCCTCTGCCTGTTTCTGTAATAAATAATTATATATTGCCTCATTTAGATTATAGTTACGTTCGATTCCACCTAACTGCATTTGTTTTTCCGGCAATTTGCTTAATTCTTTATCTATTTCGCTAATTCGCTCCTGCATCTGTTCAATTGCAAGATCGTTAGTACTTTCTGCAGTAGCAATATTTTCAGAAATCGTGCTTCTTAAATTGTTAATCTGAACTTTCAGTCGACTTACTAATGGATTTCGTTCCTGATTATTGTTTATTAAAACTTCAAGTTGCGATTGAGCATTCGACAACTCTTCAATTAAACTATTTAAAAGAGGATCTGAAACTCCCATTGATGCTGGTGTAATAATTTGAGATTCACTATTATTATTTTTATTGTATTCTTTTATATAATCATAATATCGTTTTTGAATCATAAATTCTGCCAATTGATTTTGTAAATCTAATTGTTGCTCCGACAATCGAGTAGCTTGTGCATCCACATTCATAGCTTTGTTATCTGATTTAAACTTTATTAAGTTGTTACCAGTAACATTTAATGATGAGGAAACTTCATCTAATTGTTTTTCAATGTAATCAATGGTAATATTTGCTAGATGATTCTTCTCGTCAAGTCTATAATCCCTGTAAACTCTCATTAATTCATTAATAATATCCTGACCGAATTTTATCGATGAAGTTTTCATCCCAATTTCAATAACGGTAGCCAGTTTGTCAGGTATATTAAAATCCAATCTACTTTTTATTTGATTTGTTAAACTCCATAAAGTTGTTAATTTGAAAGCTAGATCTCTATCATCTTCCAGAAAACTACTATCTTCATCATTAATGGTTATTAACAATTTCAAATCGGGTGTTTCTAAAATCTGTCCAATATTACCTTTTAAACTTAATTCCAGATCTTCGATCTCTCCAATTTTTTGGTTCTTCTTATAGCTAAACTTAATCGCATCCTGTTTTTTTGTTTTTATAATATAACTTCCGTCAGATTTGAATTTTATATCAAAGATAGTCTCAATAAGCTGAGGATGATCTTTAAATATGACTACTTTGAATGGAGCCCATTGGTAGGCATTATAATAATCATAATTCATATATTCATAATAAAAAACTTCCAAGTTTAGATTCTTAACCGTCTGTTCAATCATTGGATGTGATTTGAGAATCATTAACTCGTTCTGCACATTTTGCTTACTGGAAAGTAAATCATTATTAATGAAATTCACTCCATTAATCGAACCGCCATTTTTTAAATCTTCCTTTATTAACAACGTTGAAGAAACGTAGTAATAAGGCATTGAGTATTTATTCACAAAATGTGCAATTGTTAAGGCTAATAAAACAAATGGAATTATAATCCAAATATTACGAAAAATAATTTTTATTATTTTCGTCACATTTTCTCTATTTTGTTCATTAATTGAATTTTGACTCATAATCTTTCTAAAGTAAAATATAAATTGCTCTATTTTCCAAAGGCTGTATATAATAAAACCGCAGTGGATATTGAAGATAAAAGAAGCGTCCATGGAAACTCATTCAATCCCCAAAATTTCTTATTCATTGGTTTAATATATAACATATCATTTGGGCGGATATAATAAAATTCTGATGCCATAATGTTTGAAGACGTTAAATCAATGTTGATTCTTTTGTTATTTCCGTTTTCATTACGAACTAATATTACATCATTCCGATCTCCATAATCTGTTATATCGCCAGCCAAACTAATAGCACCAAATATAGTGAGTTTCTCCTGGGCATATGCAAAATGACCAGGATTTCTAACTTCTCCAAAAACAGATACATAACGGTTTACTAACCTTACTGTAACTGTGGGATTACTTAATATACTGTATAGTGAATCTGTCAACATGGATGTGACTTCAGGGATAGTCCTATCCTGAACAAGAATATTCCCAATAAAAGGTAATTCCAAATATCCGGAACGATCGATCATATAGGAAGATAAAGAGGCACTATAAGGGGTAACGCCATAACCAGTGCTTTGCTGTTTCCCCACTTGTTGAAATACATTTGTCGTTGGATCGTCAAGACTTTTTATATCTATATATAGTTCATCCCAGGGTTTTAACTTATAATCAGGGATTTCTGTATCGTTAAACAATGTCGTTCCATCACCATTCCTATATTGTAAATATTCCAAATTACGATGTGTTACACAAGAGGATAATAGTGTTGCAGCAAATACAGTTATAAATGAAAAATTCCTTATTTGCATTAAGCGGTGGTATTTGATTACATTCATGGTTTTTTTATTCTTTTTTTAGTAAAACTATTCATTTTAAATAATATAGTCTTATAGCTAAACAATTATTCGAATTTCTTTAGTCAGCTGTTTTTTTAATATCTTTTTTGATTGAAATATCCTAAGCTAAAAAGCACTAGGAATTTGAGCATATACTACTCTCAAATTCCATGCATCATCAGAAACAGAACCAATTTGCTGAAATTTTTTGGTTTTTTCGATGAGTTTCATCACAAATTCACCCTGGCCAAGGCCAACTTCAAAAACTAACCAGCCATTAGGCGCAAGAAACAATGGTGCTTCATTAATTAATTTCTGAATTATTTTAATTCCAAGAATCCCCCCATCAAATGCCAGAGATGGCTCATTCGAAGCAATTTCAGTATCCATTTTTACAACTTTGGCACTTGAAATATAAGGTGGATTACAAATGATTAAGTCAAATTTATTATAGTATTTATCCGACTTAAATGATTCAAACATATCGCTTTGCATTGTTCGAATCCGTTCGTTTAAATGGAAAAGATTAATATTTTCTTTCGTCAGTTCAAGCGCCTCTTCTGAGATGTCGGAAGAATAAACGTTGCATTTTGGATTTAGTTTTGCAATAGCAACACCAAGATTTCCAGAACCACAGCAAACATCAAAAACGTTAATCTCATCTCTATCTGAAGCTATTTCTTTCGAGAGATCCAGTGCTTTTCGACCCAGAATTTCTGTTTCCTTGCGGGGAATTAATGCTCTTTTATCCGTAATTAATTCGATACCTAAAAAATTCTGCCGTTTTGTAATATGGGCAAGAGGTGTATTATTTAAACGCTTGCCAATAAACCCATTTAATCTTTCAATCTCGGTC
>Ga0316576_10000990_pt1 | contig 14606 bp, 17 predicted proteins | sample S0NA_FD_203075 | JGI IMG/M metagenome (GOLD analysis project Ga0316576, IMG submission 203075) | Rhizosphere microbial communities from salt marsh grasses in Alabama, United States - S0-2_050615r3r5 | ecosystem: Host-associated > Plants > Roots > Rhizosphere | place: USA: Alabama | collected... | reverse complement strand
GGGTGTCGGAGGCGACCATGGCCACGGGTCGCCCGACCGTGCTCGTCGCGGGGGAGTGCCTCGTGGGGCGGCGCGAGACGATGGCCATGGGCCTGGCGGGCTGCTACGTCGTGGGCGACCAGCCCGGGGGCCTCGAGGCGATGGTCGCCGACCCCGTGGCCACGTTGAGCCGGCGTACGGCGCGGGTCGCACGCACGTGGTCACCCGCTCGCTGACCTCCTCCGGACGCCCTGAGGGCGGAGCCCGTCGCCGCGGGGACGTATGGTGGTGTCGTCGGGGAACACCGGCGCGCCGTCATCGGTTCCACCCGGTGGACCGGTACCGCAGCCCAGTACGAGGAGAGCTTCCATGAGCGACCAGCTCCAGACCACCGAGACCCCGGCCGGGGTCGAGGACGCCGCGCACGGCGTCCTCCTGACCGACCTCGCCGCCTCGAAGGTCGCGTCCCTGCTCGAGCAGGAGGGTCGCGACGACCTCCGTCTCCGCGTGGGTGTGCAGCCCGGTGGCTGTTCCGGCCTCATCTACCAGCTCTACTTCGACGAGCGCACCCTCGACGGCGACCTCGTCCGCGAGTTCGGGGCGGTCGAGGTCGTCGTGGACCGGATGAGCGCCCCGTACCTCGACGGCGCCACGATCGACTTCTCCGACACCATCGAGAAGCAGGGGTTCACCATCGACAACCCCAACGCCGGCAGCTCCTGCGCCTGCGGCGACAGCTTCAGCTGACCGGCCCTGCGGACCGACACGGGCCCGTCCACCGTCGGGTGGACGGGCCCGTCGCCGTGCGCGGCCCCGGCGAGAGGAGGCTCGCCCACCCGGAACCGAACCGCCGGGGTAGGTTCGGAGCGTGCAGATCGCCGTCGCCGGGTCCATCGCCACCGACCACCTGATGACCTTCCGGGGCAGCTTCGCCGACTCCCTCGTGGTGGAGCAGCTCGACAAGATCTCGGTCAGCTTCCTCGCCGAGCAGCTCGACATCCGCCGTGGGGGCATCGCGGGGAACATCTGCTTCGGGATGGCCGTGCTCGGCGCCCGCCCGATCCTCGTGGGTGCGGCCGGCGAGGACTTCGCCGACTACCGCAGCTGGCTCAGCCGGCACGGCGTGGTCACCGACCACGTGCACATCTCGCAGACCCAGCACACCGCCCGGTTCGTCTGCACCACCGACGACGACATGGCGCAGATCGCGACCTTCTACGCCGGAGCCATGTCGGAGGCCCGGATGATCGAGCTCGGGCCCATCCACGAGCGGTGGGGCCTGGACCTGGTCCTCGTCGGCGCCGACGACCCCGACGCGATGCTCCGCCACACCGAGGAGTGCCGCAGCCGCGGCATCGCGTTCATGGCGGATCCGTCGCAGCAGCTCGCCTTCGCCGACGGTCCGTTCATCCGCCGGCTCGTCGACGGCGCGGACTACCTCATCACCAACGAGTACGAGTCGCACCTCACCGCGACCAAGACCGGCTGGAGCCAGGACGAGATCGACGCGCGCGTGGGCACCCGGGTCATCACCCGGGGCAAGGACGGTGTCGACATCCGCGGCCGCGGGGAGGAGCCGATCCACGTCGACGTCGCGGGCACGGTGCGACAGGTCGACCCCACGGGCGTCGGCGACGCCTTCCGGGCCGGCTTCCTCGTGGGGCTGCGGTCGGGCCTCGGCCACGAGCGCGCTGCGCAGGTGGGCTCGGTCCTCGCGGCGTACGTGCTGGAGACGGTGGGCACCCAGGAGTACGTCGTCACCCGCGAGGCCTTCCTCGACCGCGTCGCCCGCGCCTACGGCGACGACGCCGCCGCGGAGATCGCGCCGGCGGTGCAGGCGGCGCGCCAGTAGGGGAGCGCGCCGTGCCGTTCCCCCCGGTCGAACCGCCTCCCACGGGATGGCTGCTCGACGACGCGATCGCCCAGCCCGGGGAGGACCTGGTCGCGGCGGGCGCGGACCTCGAGCCCGGGACGCTGCTGGCCGCCTACCGGCGCGGCCTGTTCCCCATGGGCCTGGGTCGCCACGGGTCGGGGACCCTCGGCTGGTGGTCGCCCGACCCGCGGGGCGTCATCCCTGCCGGTGGGCTGGTGGTCCGCCGCTCGCTCCGCCAGGTGCTGACCCGCTTCGAGGTCCGGGTCGACACGGCGTTCGACGACGTCGTCATCGCCTGTGGTGACCCCTCCCGGGATGGCCGCTGGATCACCGCCGAGATCGCGCGCGCCTACCGTCGCCTCCACGACCTCGGGTGGGCCCACAGCGTCGAGGCCTGGCAGGACGGCCGGCTCGTCGGCGGGCTCTACGGGGTGAGCATCGGCGGGCTCTTCGCCGGCGAGTCGATGTTCCACCGCGTGCGGGACGCCTCCAAGGTCGCCCTCGTCGGCCTCGTGCGGCGGTTCCACGCCGACGGCGACCCCCGGCGGCTCGTCGACGTCCAGTGGGCCACCGAGCATCTGCGCCGGCTCGGTGCCGAGGAGTGGCCGCGCGCACAGTACCTGCCCCGCCTCGCCGAGGCGCTGCGGGCTCCTCAGGTGGACCTGTCGCTTCCCCCGCCGCCGCCTTCGTCGTCCGCCTCGCCGACCCGGACCGTGTAGACGGTCCAGTCGCCGGTCTCGACGACCTCCACCGTGTGCCCGCGCATCCATGCCCAGGCGGGGATGTCGACAGCGGCCACGGGGTCGTCGGCCATCACCTCGACGACCGCGCCGCGGGGCAGGCCCCGGGTCGCCCGCGCCGCCATGACGACGGGCACGGGGCAGCGCTCGCCCCTCGCGTCGACCTCGACCCGCCCTGCGCTCACAGGTCCGCCGTTCCGAGGCGGCCGCGGACGGCGTCCACGACGTCCTCGAGCGCGGCGCAGAGCCGCTCGACGTCGTGCTCGCGCGTGGGCGAGACCGCAGCGATGGGAAGGCTGACCCGCACGTTCCCCTGGCTGAGCAGCCCCATCGCCGCCAGCACGTGGCTCGGTCGCAGCGAGCTCGTCGTGCACGCCGACCCGGAGGAGACCGCCAGACCGTGGCGGTCGAGCTCGTCGACGAGCGACTCGCCGTCGACGAACAGCACACTGAAGCTCACGACGTGGGGAAGCCGGTCGATGGGGTCGCCGCCGACGACGACGTCCCGGACGTTCCCTGCCGCCGCCCTGATCCGGTCCACGAGGGCGCGGGCGGCGGCCGACTCGTCGGCGTGCTCGGCCCGGCTCTGCCGCCAGGCCTCGGCCGCAGCGAGCACGACGGGCACCCACGGTGACGCGGGAGCACGGCCGTGCTCGGCCTCGTAGGTGCTGCCGGCCAGGCTCCACCGAGTCCCCGTACGGACCGCCAGCAGGCCGAGCGGCGGACCGCCGAACGAGGCGGCGTCCGCGACGACCACGGAGCCCGCTCCCGTGGGCAGGTCGTCGCGTCCGAGCGAGGCGGTGGCGTCGAGCAGGAGCGGGACACCGGCGGCTGCCGCCATCTCCTCGGCCTCGTTGACCGGCTGGCGCGTCCCGACCTCACCGTTGGCGCTCTGGAGCACGGCCGCGCCGACGCCCGGAGCGGACACGGCCTCCGACCAGGCGTCGAGGTCCAGGCGCCCCAGCCGGTCGACGGCGACGGGGTCCTCCACCCCGGGCGACACCAGGACGACGGACCGCTCCACCGCCGAGGCGACCACCCGCTCGCCGGCGCGCCGGCGGGCATGGCGCAGCCCGGCGAGACCGATCTCGAGGGCCCGCTCCGGGCTCTCGTGGACCGACAGCTCGTCCGGGCGGACGCCGAGCGCGTCCGCGAGGATCGCGCGGGCCGTGTCGAGGTGGGCGCGGGCCCTCCGACCGGCTGCATGACGGTGCGCGGGGTCGGCCCAGGCGACGTCGAGAGCGGCCGTCAGCGTCTGCGCCGCCAGGGGGTGCAGGGGCCCGCGGCCAGCGTCCAGGAGGCCCGCGGCGAGCCCCGCCTCAGGGGCTCGGAACTCGTTGTGCGCCACGTGTCGACGGTATCCGGCCCCTACCTGTCAACCCCCTGGGGTGTGCAGTAGGGTGTGCAGCATTCTCGAGAGTCCTCCACACGAAGGGTGCAGCGGTGCCCCAGCACGACTTCTCCACGCCTCGCCGCACTGGCCGCCGACTGGGCGTCTTCCTGCTGGTGGGCGCCACCGTCGCCGCACTTCTCGGTGGGTGTGCCAGCGGTAACCTCCGCGGCGACGCCTCCACCGGATGGCTCCCGCCGGCCGTCACCGAGGAGGGCGTCCGGGTCACGAACCTGTGGATCGGAGCGTGGATCGCGCTGATCGCGGTCGGCCTGCTCGTCATCGGCCTCGTGGTGTGGTGCATCGCGGCCTACCGCCGCACGAAGGACGACACCGAGCTGCCGGTCCAGCTCCGCTACAACGTTCCGATCGAGATCCTCTTCACGGTCGTGCCGATCTTCATGGTCGTCGTGTTCTTCTACTACACCGCGCGCGACGAGTCGGAGCTCATCGACACCTCCCAGGAGCCCGACGTCACGATCAACGTCATCGGGAAGCAGTGGAGCTGGGACTTCAACTATCTCGACGCCGACGTGCACGAGGTGGGCACCCAGGCCATCCTCACGGGCAAGCCCGGGGCCGAGGAGACCATCCCGACCCTGTACCTTCCCGTCGACGAGCGGATCGAGTTCGTGCTCACCGCCCGCGACGTCAACCACTCGTTCTGGGTGCCCGCCTTCCTCCAGAAGATGGACCTCATCCCCGGCCGGGTGAACCGTTTCCAGGTGGTCCCCACCGAGGAGGGCACCTTCAAGGGCAAGTGCGCCGAGCTGTGCGGCGCCTACCACTCGCAGATGCTCTTCAACGTCGAGGTCGTCCCGCGCGCGGAGTTCGACCAGCACATGTCCGATCTCCGCGCGGCGGGCCAGACCGGGCTGCTCAACAACTCGCTGAACCGTGAGCAGCTGATGGACGGCCAGACCGTGTCCGATGGAGGGAACTGACCATGAGCGCCGCCACCGACACCACGATGCTGCGAACGGCCGAGAAGCCGGCCAGGACCCGCCGGATCGCCAAGGGCGCCACCGTCGTCAAGTGGATGACGACCACCGACCACAAGGTCATCGGCAACCTGTACTTCATCACCTCGTTCGTGTGGTTCATCCTCGGCGGGATCATGGCGCTGCTCATCCGGGCGGAGCTGTTCGAGCCGGGCCTGCAGGTCGTCGACAACCCCGACCAGTACAACCAGCTGTTCACCATGCACGGCACGATCATGCTGCTGCTCTTCGCCACCCCGCTGTTCGCCGCGTTCGCCAACGCGCTGATGCCGCTGCAGATCGGGTCACCGGACGTCGCCTTCCCGCGGCTCAACATGTTCGCGTACTGGCTGTACCTGTTCGGCGGGTTGATCGCCGCTGCGGGCTTCCTCAGCCCCCAGGGTGCGGCCGCGTTCGGCTGGTTCGCCTACGCGCCGCTCTCGGACGAGGTGTACAGCCCCGGGCTCGGAGGGGACCTGTGGGTGTTCGGGCTCGCGCTCGCGGGCTTCGGCACCATCCTCGGGTCGGTCAACTTCCTCACGACGATCATCACCATGCGGGCGCCCGGCATGACGATGTTCCGGATGCCGATCTTCACGTGGACGGTGCTCATCACCTCGGTCCTCGTGCTGCTCATCTTCCCCGCCCTCGCCGCGGCGCTGTTCGCCCTCGGCGCCGACCGGCGCTTCGGCGCCCAGATCTTCGAGGCCTCCGCCGGTGGGCCGATGATGTGGCAGCACATCTTCTGGTTCTTCGGGCACCCCGAGGTCTACGTCATCGCGCTGCCGTTCTTCGGCATCATCTCCGAGGTGATGCCGGTGTTCTCGCGCAAGCCGGTGTTCGGCTACAAGACCCTCGTCTACGCGACGATCGCCATCGCTGCCCTCTCGGTCAGCGTGTGGGCGCACCACATGTACGTCACGGGTCAGGTGCTGCTGCCCTTCTTCGCGATCATGACGATGCTCATCGCCGTGCCGACAGGGGTGAAGTTCTTCAACTGGATCGGCACGATGTGGGGCGGGAAGGTCTCCCTGGACACGCCCATGCTCTGGGCCATCGGCTTCCTCGTCACGTTCCTCTTCGGCGGCCTCACCGGCATCATCCTCGCGAGCCCCGCCCTGGACTTCCAGCTGTCCGACAGCTACTTCGTCGTCGCGCACTTCCACTACACCGTCTTCGGCACCGTGGTCTTCGCGATGTTCGCGGGCTTCTACTTCTGGTGGCCCAAGCTGACCGGCCGGATGCTCGACGAGACGCTCGGCAAGGTCCACTTCTGGATGCTGTTCATCGGCTTCCACCTCACCTTCTTCGTCCAGCACATCATCGGCGCGCAGGGCATGCCCCGTCGGTACGCCGACTACCTGCCCGAGGACGGCTTCCAGCTCGGCAACCAGATCTCCACCGCCGGTGCCTTCCTCCTGGGCGCCTCGATGCTGCCGTTCCTGTACAACGTGTGGAAGACGTGGAAGACCGCACCGCTGGTCGAGACCGACGACCCCTGGGGCTACGGCGCGTCCCTGGAGTGGGCCACCTCGTGCCCGCCGCCGCGCCACAACTTCGACCGCATCCCGCGGATCCGCTCCGAGCGCCCCGCGTTCGACCTGCACCACCCGGAGGTGGCTCCGGCAGGCATGCACGACGCACAGCACAGCAAGGACAGTGCGCTCGTCTCCGCGTTGGGCCCGGCGGACCTGCACGAGGCCGGCTTCGTCGACGAGCCGTCGACCCCGAAGGAGGACTGACCCGTGCGTGCGATGGAACGGATCGGCATCCTGATCGGTGTCTTCGCCTTCCTCATGGCCGCCATCTACGGCGCTTGGACGGCGTCGACCCCGCTGGGTCTGGAGTGGGTCGGGTTCATCGGCCTCATCCTCGGCGGCCTGTTGGGCTTCATGGTGGGCTGGTACCTGTGGATGACCCGGCGCCGGCTCGACCCCGACCCGTCGGACGACCCGGTGGGGGACATCGACGAGATCCAGGGCGAGTACGGCTTCTTCAGCCCGCACAGCTGGTGGCCGCTGTTCCTCGGCGTCGCCGCGGCGGTGATGTTCCTCGGCCTGGCCGTCGGCTGGTGGCTGTTCATCATCGGCGCGTTCTTCGGCGTCCCCGCCCTCATCGGCTGGACCTTCGAGTACTGGAAGGGCGAGCACGCGCTCTGACCCACCGACGGGCCCCGGGAGACCGGGCCCGTCCGTCGCGTTCGACGCGGTGCCGGGGGATCAGCCCCAGCCGAGGTCGTGCAGGGCAGCGTCGTCGATCCCGAAGTGGTGGGCGATCTCGTGGACGACCGTGACGGCGACCTCCTCCACCAGCTCGTCGTCGTCGGCGCACATCCGGGTGAGTGGTCCACGGAAGAGCGTGATCCTGTCCGGCAGGGCCCCCGCGGCCCAGCCGTCGCCACGCTCGGTGAGGGGCACGCCCTCGTAGACACCGAGCAGGTCCGGATCCTCGGCGGGCGGCTCCTCCTCGACGAGGAAGACGACGTTGTCGAGCAGCGCCATCAGCTCCTGGGGGATCTCGTCGAGCGCATTCTCGACCAGGGCGTCGAACCGCTCCTCACTCACCGGCTGCACGGCCCCAGCCTGCCCCACCGCGCGGCCCGGCGGGTGTCACTCACGTGGGGACGCGTGCAGGATGGGCGGGTGCGCATCACGGTCCGCGTCCGGCCAGGGGCCTCCAGAACGCGCGTGGGGGGCCGCTGGGGCGACGATGACGTCCTCACAGTGGCGGTGACCGCCCGAGCCGCCCACGGGGCCGCCACGGACGCCGTGTGCGTCGCCGTGGCGCGGGCCTTCGGGCTGCGTCGTCGGGACGTCGAGGTGGTCTCGGGGGAGCGCTCGCGCACGAAGCTGCTCGACCTCGAGATCGACGGTGCCACCGGGCGGGCGCGTCTCGCACGCCTGCTCGAACAGTGATCACCCCGTTCCCGTGGAGCGGTAGGGCGCCCTGCACATGCCGATGCCGGACCACCCTCGGGCGGCCCGGCATCGGTCAGGGGTAGCGGCGGCTCAGTGGCGGCGGACCTCCGCCGACTCCACCTGCGCCCGGTCGTCGCCGGCCTCGATCGCCTCGGCCTCGTGCCCGTGGTGGTGGGCGGCGGCGAGCTCGGCCGGGGTCACCGGGTTCACGGCGTCCTGGAAGTAGAAGCGTGACATCGCGGCCCGGATCCGGTCCGTTCGCGAGCCACGGCGCGCGACGCCGTTCTCGTCGACCTCCGGGGTGAGCTGGAGCGGGGTGACCGGGTCGTGCTGGACGAGGATCCACTGTTCGCTGGGGACCAGGGCCTCGTGCCGCTCGAAGAAGCGGCCCTCGGGGGTGCGGATGATCGTCCCGGACTCGCGTCCGTGGAGCACGGTGTCGCGGTCGCGGCGTTGCAGCGAGTAGCAGATCCGACGGGTCACCCAGAAGACGAGCGGGGGCAGGACGAACAATCCGATCCGGAAGAACCAGGTGATGTCCTCGATCGCCAGCCCGAGCTTGATCGCCATGATGTCGTTGCCCGCGGCGAACATGAACACCGAGTAGGCGGTGATGCCGGCCATGCCGAGGCCCGTACGCGTGGGGGCGTTGCGCGGGCGGTCGAGCAGGTGGTGCTCCCGCTTGTCCTGGGTCACGAACCGTTCGACGAACGGGTAGATGCCGAGCACCGTGTACACCAGCGGGAGCAGGACCAGGGCACCGAGGGCGATGTTCAACGACAGGGTGAACCCGAACGGGTAGAACTCGAGCCACCCCGGCAGCAGCCGCAGCGCGCCGTCGGCGAAGCCCATGTACCAGTCGGGCTGGGCACCGGCCGTGACCGCTGAGGGGTCGTAGGGCCCGTACGCCCAGATCGGGTTGATCTGCACGATCGCGGAGATCATCGCGATGATGCCGAAGACGATGAAGAAGAACCCGCCCGCCTTCGCCGCGTACACCGGCATCACGGGGTAGCCGACGACGTTCTCGTTGGTCCGGCCGGGGCCCGGGTACTGCGTGTGCTTCTGGATGAACACGAAGGCGATGTGTGCCGTGAACAGCCCGACGAGGATCGCGGGGATGAGCAGCACGTGGGCCGAGTACAGGCGGGGGATGATCAACTCCCCGGGGAACGGCCCCCCGAAGATCGCGTACACGAGGTACGAGCCGATGACCGGTGCGGTCTGGACGAAGCCCTGCATCGCCCGGATGCCCGTGCCCGAGAGGAGGTCGTCGGGCAGGGAGTAACCGGCGAATCCCTCGATGATGGCGAGGAGCGCCAGCAGCGAGCCGATGACCCAGTTGATCTCGCGCGGCTTGCGGAAGGCGCCGGTGAAGAACACCCGGAACATGTGCACCGTGAGCGCGACGATGAAGATCAGCGCGGCCCAGTGGTGGATCTGGCGGATGATCAGGCCGCCCTTGATGTCGAAGGAGATGTCGAGGGTGGAGGCGTACGCCTCCGACATCTCGGCGCCACGCAGCGGAACGTAGGAGCCGTCGTAGGGGATCTGCCCCATGCTCGGGACGAACCAGAAGGTGAGGAAGGCCCCCGTGACCAGGCAGATGATCATCGAGTACATGGCGATCTCGCCGAGCATGAAGGACCAGTGGTCGGGGAAGACCTTCTTCATGAGGTAGCCGACCGGCTTCGCGGCACCGGTCCGGTCGTCGACGAACCCGGCGATGCCGCCCAGCCGGCGGGCCGTGCCGGAAGGAGGCGGCTGGGGGGCGGTGTCGCCCTCGCGCAGGGCGTCGGCAGGACGGGGGGTGGAGGTCGTGCTCACGGCGATTCACGCTCCCAGAAGCTCGGGCCGACCGGTTCCATGAACGGCTGCGCCGAGACGAGGTAGCCCTCGTCGTCGACCGTGATCTTCAGCTGCGGCAGCGGTCGGGCCGCCGGGCCGAAGATCACCTTGCAGTCACGAGCCACGTCGAAGGTGGACTGGTGACAGGGACAGAGCAGATGGTGGGTCTGCTGCTCGTAGAGGCCGACCGGGCAGCCGACGTGCGTGCAGATCTTCGAGTAGGCGACGATCCCCTCATAGCCCCAGTCGAGCTCCTTCTGCGACAGGATCTGCTTCGGGTCCAGTCGCATGAGGAGCACGGCGGCCTTCGCCTTCTCCTCGAGGACGTGCTCGGTGCCGCCCTCGTGGGTCACGGGGTCGGGGAGGAGGCCCTCGGGCATGACATGCAGGGCCGAGCCGATGGTGACGTCGTCCGCGCGGATCGGTGTGTTCTCGGGGTCGCGCATGAGCCGCATCGGGGTGAACGTCGGCTCCTGCCCGGGCCCGCTCGGACCGCCGTTCCACCAGGTGAGGGAGAGCGACTTCTGGGGCATCGGCCCGAGGGAGCCGCCGACCTGCAGCGCGATCGGCACGGCGAAAAGACCGAGCGCGCCGCCTAGGGTGTACTTGATGAGGGGGCGACGGGTGATCTGGGAGTCCTCGCCGCCGTCCTTGCGCAGGATGTCGACGACCTTGTGGCGGTTCTCGTCGGTGGCGCGCATCGGGTGCCGGTCCTCGACGACCTCGTGGTCGGGCATCAGGGTCTTGGCCCAGTGCACGGCGCCGAAGCCGATGCCGAGGAGTGAGAGCGCGAGGGTGACACCGAGCGCGAAGTTCGACGCGCTCGTGAGGCCGACGCCCGGGAGGTCGATCGTCGCCTCGACCGGGATGACGAAGTACAGGACGACGAAGAGGATCGTCCCGAGGATGGAGATGCCGAACAGCGTCGCGACCTGCTTCTCGGCTCGCTCGGCGGCCCCGTCGTCGAGGTCGGCCATCCGGGGGACATGGTGCGGGAGCCCCGGGTTGGTGAAGCGCTCGGGAAGCCCGCCCTCACCGACGACGTGCCCCTCGTCGAGCCGCACCGCGGTGCCGTGCTGCGCTGCGGGGGTCACGTCGGTGCCCGTGTGCGGCGTGTCCTGCTCGTTCATCGGTTCCCGATCTGCTCGCTGTCGGTGTGGGGGACGGGGTCGGGGTCAGGCGGCCTTGGAGCCCAGCCAGACGGCGGCTGCCACGAGGATTCCGAGGCCGAACACCCAGGCGAACAGCCCTTCGGTCACGGGTCCGAGAGAGCCGAGGGACATCCCTCCCGGGTTCTCCTGGGTCCCGAGCGCATCGAGGTAGGCGATGATGTCTCGCTTGCTCTCGGAGCTGAGGTTGCCCTCGCCGAAGACCGGCATGCTCTGCGGACCGGTCTGCATCGCCTCGTAGATGTGCGTCGAGGAGATGTCGCGGATCGGCGGCGCGTACTTGCCGCGGGTGAGCGCGCCGCCCGAGGCGGCGAAGTTGTGGCACATCGCGCAGTTGACCCGGTAGAGCTGACCGCCGAGGGCCACGTTCCCCAGGGTGGGGTCGACCATCTCCTCGCTCGGGACCTCCGGACCGGGTGCGAGAGAGGCGACGTAGGCCCCGATGGCGTCGATCTGCTCCTGGGAGAACTTCAGCTGGCTCTGCTCCATCGCCTGGACGCCGGGCTGGGTCAGCGGCATCCGCCCCGTGCCCATCTGGAAGTCCACGGCGGCCGCACCGACACCCGCGAGGGACGGACCGGCGATGTTGCCCGGCGTGCCCGTCTCCCGTCCCTCGGCGTTCTTGCCGTGGCAGGAGGCACAGTTCGCGAGGAAGAGCTGGCGACCCTCCTCGGCGGTCTGTGCCGCCGCCCGGGACGTCGCGGCGTCGGCCGGCTTCGGGGCCACGACGGCGTAGAGCGCGCCCGTGAGGACCAGGCCGAGCAGGATGAGCACAGCGATCGCTGCGGGGTGCCGTCGCCGGGCGGCCAGTGCGTTCACGGGAAGGGCTTCCTGTCGTCGTCTGCGGGTGCGGGAGAAGTTACTTCAGGACGTAGATCATGAGGAACAGGGCGATCCAGACCACGTCGACGAAGTGCCAGTAGTAGGAGGTGACGACGGCGCCGGTGGCCTGGGCGTGGGTGTACCGACGGGTCGTGAAGGTCCGTCCGATGATGAGGAGGAAGGCGATGAGGCCTCCGGTCACGTGCATGGCGTGGAACCCGGTGGCCAGGTAGAAGATCGAGCCGTACGGGTCGGCGGAGAGGGTCAGCCCCTCGCTCACGAGGTTCGCGTACTCGAGCGCCTGCCCGGACACGAAGACGGCACCGAAGAAGTACGTGAGGACGTACCACTCGCGCATGCCCCACTGGCTGACCTTGAGGATCGAGGCACCGGCGGGGCGGCTCACGATGCCCTTCTCCGCCTGGAGGACGCCGAGCTGGCACCAGACCGAGGACACGACGAGGATGATCGTGTTGACGAGCGCATAGGGCACGTCGAGCTCGGCGGAGCGCTCGGCCCACAGGTCCGGCACGCCGGCACGGAGGGTGAAGTAGAACGCGAACAGCGCCGCGAAGAACATGAGCTCGCTGGAGAGCCACACCATGGTGCCGACGGCGACCAGGTTCGGCCGCGTCGCCGGGCCCTGACCCGGAATGGCCGGGACCGGGCCTTGGTGTGTGACCGACGGGGTTGCTGAAGACGCCACGAACGGCATTATGCCGACTATGGCGCGGATGCGCTGCAGGTACCCCTCGAAGTCTCGACATCCGCTGCCGGGCACGAGGATGCCCGGCCCGTGGCGGTCGCTACGATGCAACGCATGAGCGCCGCCCAGGATCCCCCCGCGTCCCCGACGACGAGCGCCGGCGACGGCGTCCACCGGGTCCGGGTCCTGTTGTACAGCGACGACATCACGACCCGCGACGCCGTCCGTGCCGCCGCAGGACGCCGGCCCGACCGCGACGTGGAGATCATCGCGTGGCACGAGTGCGCCACCCCGGAGGCCGTCGTCGAGGCCATGGACGCCGGTGGCCACGACGTCGTCGTCCTCGACGGCGAGGCGGTGCCGATGGGTGGTCTCGGGCTGTGCCGTCAGCTGAAGAGCGAGATCTACGACTGCCCGCCGATCCTCGTCCTCACCGGCCGCCCGCAGGACGGGTGGCTCGCGGGCTGGTCCCTCGCGGACGAGGCGGTGCCGCACCCCTTGGACCCGATCCTCGTCGCGGACGCGATCGCGTCGCTGGCCCGCCAGCGTGTCGCGGTCGGCTGAGCGGGATGGGCGAGCTCGCGCCGGCCGCCACGACGTGGCCGGATCTCCTCGCCGCGCTCCTGCGTGGTGAGGACCTCGGCACCGAGCAGGCGCGCTGGGCGATGACCGAGGTGATGGAGGGGGAGGCCAGCCCGGTGCGGCTCGCCGGCTTCCTCGTGGCCCTGCGCGCCAAGGGTGAGACCGTCGACGAGCTGCGCGGGCTCGCCGACGTCATGCTCGAGCACGCGCACCGCATCGAGGTGGCCGGCCCCAGCGTCGACATCGTCGGCACCGGTGGTGACCGGATGCACTCGGTGAACATCTCGACGATGGCCTCGGTCGTCGTCGCCGCCACCGGGATGCGCGTGGTCAAGCACGGCAACCGCGCGGCGTCGTCGTCGTCGGGCTCCGCCGACGTCCTCGAGGAGCTCGGCGTCACGCTGACGCTCGAGCCGGAACAGGTGGCGGAGGTCGCCGAGCGGGCCGGCATCACGTTCTGCTTCGCGACGGTCTTCCACCCGTCGATGCGGCACGCCGCCGTGGCCCGCCGCGAGCTCGGGGTGGGCACCGCGTTCAACGCCCTCGGCCCGCTCACGAACCCCGGTCAGCCGACGTACGCCGCGGTCGGGGTCGCGGACGCGCGCCTGGCCCCGCTCATCGCCGGGGTCTTTGCCGGCCGTCGGCGGCCCGCGGCGGTGTTCCGGGGCGACGACGGCCTCGACGAGCTCACCCTCGCGACGTCCTCGACGGTGTGGTGGGTCGACGACGGCCGGGTGAGCGAGCTGTCCCTCGGTCCCGAGGACGTCGGGCTGGGCCACGCACCCGTCGAGGCGCTGCGCGGTGGCGACGCCGCGCACAACGCCGACGTGGCCCGGAGGGTGTTCGCGGGCGAGGCCGGTCCGGTGCGTGACGCGGTCGTGCTCAACGCGGGAATGGCGCTCGCCGTCGCGGAGGGACTCGGTGGAGAGGTCTCGAGGGCCCGGCTCGTCGACGGGCTCGGTGCCGGGGTGCGGCGCGCCGAGGAGGCCCTGGACTCCGGCGCGGCGACCGCGTTGCTCGAGCGGTGGGTGGCGACGACCCGCGAGCTCGCCGGCTGACCCCGGCGTTCAGCCCTCGATGCCGAGGCTGAACGCGGCCTCGAGGTCGTGCGCCGAGTACGTGCGGAAGGCGATGTGCGTGTTCGTGCCGGTGACGCCGACGACCTTGTTCAACCGGTCGGCGATGACGTCGGCCAGCTCCTCGTGGTGCCGGACGCGCACCATCGCGATGAGGTCGGCGTCGCCGGCGACCGAGTAGACCTCGGTGACCCTCTCGAGGTCGGCGATCTCCTGGGCGACCTCGGGGATACGGTCGACGTCGGCGGTGATGAGGACGATGGCGGTGATCACCTGCTCAGCCTATCCAGCCACCCCGGGGCCCACAGCCCGCCGCTCACGGCCCGCGGTGCTCACCCCCGGACGAGGCAGAAGGGGTGCCCGGCGGGGTCCAGGTACACCCGGAAGCTGCCCGTCTCCGACGGCTGGTGCCCGTGGACGACGGCCCCGGCGTCGAGCACGGCCGGCTCTGCCGCGTCGATGTCGGGGACCGAGAGGTCGAGGTGGACCTGCTGCGGATGCGCGCCTCCGGGCCAGGTCGGCG
>Ga0316576_10000989_pt1 | contig 14607 bp, 16 predicted proteins | sample S0NA_FD_203075 | JGI IMG/M metagenome (GOLD analysis project Ga0316576, IMG submission 203075) | Rhizosphere microbial communities from salt marsh grasses in Alabama, United States - S0-2_050615r3r5 | ecosystem: Host-associated > Plants > Roots > Rhizosphere | place: USA: Alabama | collected... | reverse complement strand
CCGGGATTGTCTTCGTAGATCACAGGCGCCGCTGCAAGGGCCTGGTTGTCCACCAGCACGTTGACGCTGTACTGGGGGAACTCCTTCACCCGGTCCTTGAGGTTGTCGGGAATCGCTGATTCCTCACGCACCTTGGTGAATGCCTCGGCATTGTCCATGACGTCCGCGTGTACCGCCTCCAGGTGCGTTATGACGTCGGGATAATCCCTGTACTTCTCCTTGAGTTCCTTCATGATCGGGTCGATCGCCAGCTGGCTGAACTCCCGGTTGAGTTCCTTGAACAGATTGCGGCTCTCTTTTTTCCAGCCCGGCAGCTGCCGCACGATCACCTTGAGCTTTTCCTTGAGCTCCTCGATGACCTGCATGGTGCGCTGCTTCTGCTCCTCCGGAAGGGCCTCGAAGTCCTGCGGCGTAATGATTTCGCCGTCTTTCATCGGTGCCAGCGTGTACCCGGAGGGCGTCTGGATCATGGCGATATGCTGCTCTGCCGCCTTTTCCGCCAGCGCCTGGAAGGCCTCCTGCTCGCGACCCTGGTATTTCTCCCCCAGTTCCTGTACCCGCGCCTGGTACTCGTCGCTCTGGAAGGTGGCGGGCAGGCTGCCGAGCAGGTCTTCCACCGCGCGGGTCATGTCGTCGCGGAGCTGGCAGCCCATCCCCTTGGGCAGGCGCAGGGCGACCGGCTTGTCCGGCGACTCGAAGTTGTTGACGTAGCACCAGTCAGAGACCTCACTCAGGGGGGGTGCCCTCTCGTCATCCAGCACGCTGTAGAGCAGCTCTTTCTTGCCCACCCCCGTGCTGCCGAGCAGGAAAATATTGAAACCCTCGTGGGGAATCTGCAGCCCGAATTCCAGCGCCTCCACCGCCCGGTCCTGGCCAAGGTGCGCCACCAGGGGCTCGAGTTCGTCGGTGGTGGCAAACGACAGCTCTGCCGGGTCGCAACGGCGGTAGAGGCGGTCGGCGGGCAGGGACTGTGCCGCGGCGGCAGGCGCGAGCCCGGTGTTCTGCTCTGTCATCGGATTTTTTCCCTCATCGGTCATTGGTTTTCCTGGCAAGCATAGACCAGTTGGCGGCGTCCCGACTTAAGCCAGATCAACGCCCGGGCAATTAGCGCAGTTGCCACCTGTCGCTTTTTCAATCGTGTCGAAAACTGGACAGATGGCGACCCCACTCATCGGGGTAGATGATTCGAGCGTAGACAGAGGCGAACCAAGGAGAGACCCCATGACGACCTCACGAGCCCTCGAGTACAGGATCACCCGCCACCTGTTGCGTCGCCAGGACCAGGTGCGGCACAGAACCCTCTCGCAGCGGGGGCTGGCGGAGCGTATCATCACCGCCGCCGCCGTGATCGCCGGGGCGGTACTGCTCGGCAGCCTGCTGCAGGAATTGTTGTGGGCGCTGCTGGCGGCCGGCACGATACTGACACTAGGCATCAAGAATTAATCATTAAAACCATTACGATAGGATAACTATTTCACCTTATTTATAGGTTAAGGTCCGGCTTTTTGGCAGGGCCCGGCTAGGCGGCTTCCCGGTAAGCGGGTAGCATCGCCACATGGATGACCCGGTCATAAATCTGTCCCTGCCTCAGCTGACGCTGGCGTTCGTGCCGGTGGTCATCACCCTGGTCATTCTCTTCCGCTGGTCCTTCGGCACCGGTAATGCGCTCTATGCCCTCGGCCGGATGCTGGTGCAACTGATGCTCATCGGCTATGTCCTGGCGTGGATCTTCGGCGCCCACGAGGGGTGGCTGATCCTGCTCGTGCTGGCGATCATGCTGGCGGCCTCGGCATGGATTGCCACCGGTACGGTCAAGGCCCATCGCAGGCGGCTGCTGGGTACTGCCCTGGTCGCCATCACCGTCGGCGGCGGGTTGACCCTCGCGTTGGTCACCCAGCTGGTTTTGCAGATGGAACCCTGGTACCTGCCGCGCTATATGATCCCCCTCGCGGGGATGGTTTTTTCCAACGCGATGACCGCCGTCAGCCTGGCGGCAGAGCGCCTGTACGCCGAGCTCGACCACACCAGCGACTGGGAGAAGGCGCGTCTGGCTGCCTACCAGGCGGCGATGATCCCGGTGATCAACGCCCTCTTTGCCGTCGGCCTGGTCTCCCTGCCCGGGATGATGACCGGGCAGATCCTGTCCGGCGTGTCGCCGCTGGTGGCGGCCCGCTACCAGATCATGGTGATGTGCATGATTTTCGCGTCTGCCGGCATCTCCACCGCCATTTTCCTGACGCTGGGCAAATCCCGTGTGGTCCGCCCGACCTGACCAGGGCCGGCCTAGGAGCCTGTTTCCCGGGCCACATCTCCCTCCCAGCTGGCGCGGTCGGGAAGGCCTGTACTGGCCGCGGCCCGGTCGAACATACCGGGGTAGTGCTCGCGGAATACCGCGACCAGCTGCTCGAACGGCAGGTCCGGGTATTCTCCACGGTCGTTCAGGTACTCCATGTGACGGTTGCCGGCGCGGTCGAAGGGGTGGTAGAGGCTGTCCTCCCGGCCGTTGAATTCCAGCGGTTGCAGCCCGAACCTGTCGCACAGCTCGATGTTGAACGCGGGGGTCGCCTTGACCCAGCGCCCCTCGAGCTGCAGGACACTGTAGCCGTGAAAGTAAAAGATATCGGTCTGCATGACTGCGCGCATCCGCGCGGTGGAGAGATGGTTGCGCACGTCTGCAAACCCCACCCGGGCGGGTATGCCGGCAGCCCGGCACAGCGCCGAGAGCAACAGCGCCTTGGGCACACACCAGCCCTCACCCGCCGCCAGGGTGGTGCTGGCCAGGAAAGAGTCCGGGTCGAGTGTCGCGGTGTAAGGGTTGTAGCGGATTCTGTCACGCACCCAGTAGTAGAGCGCAAGAGCGTTCTCGAGCTGGCCCGCGCTCTCCCGGACCAGGGCTGCCGCCTGCGCGACGATCGCCGGGTGGTCGCTGTCTATGAATCGCCCCGGCGCGAGGTAGTTTTCGGTCGGACGGGCGGCCTTCATCAATCTGCACCGCCCAGTGGTTTCGCCAGACTGATGGCGCCGCGCACCTGGCCGAGGCTGTAGCCGGTCGCCATGTCATCGGGGTACCAGACAGACAGGGATTCCTGCACCGCCTCGGCCACTTTCTGGCCGTGGCAGACCAGGCAGATCGGTTCCACTCCCTGTGCCTGGAGGTAGCGATACTGGCCCTTGTAGGCCTCGCCGTGGTTGATGTCGGCCGGGGCTTCCCCCGCGGCCTGGCGTTCGTCGAACCGCTGCAGCACTGAACGCTCCCAGCTGTCCGGCAGGGCACGGCTGACGTTGCGGGCCCTGAGGCTCACCCGCTTGACGGTCCAGCCGGACTCAGCGCTGAGCGTATCGGCGATCTCCGGTGCGGCGCTGGCGCAGACCTCGATAGCATAGCCGGGCCCCCCCTCCGCCAGGGCCTGCTTGAGCTGTGGCTTGAGGCGATCGATGAAGGCCTGGGCGAGCGCCCGGGCCTCCTCTTCGGCGGGGTTCCCGGCAACTGCGGCAAGCGGTTCGAACGCCGCGCAGGAGAGGAGAAGCAGCACTGCTGACAGAATTCGCATGGTACATCGACTCCGCTGTTACATTTTTTCAGCATAGCCAGTCGCGATGCCGGTCTCTATGATATAGCGCAAGGTTGCGTTAATGAATTGCCTATACTCTGACTGGATGAATACCATGTCATACAGCAAAGTTGTCGCCCTGCTCCTGCTGGTTTGCAGTCTCGGGCCCTTTGCAGCCCAGAGCCGTGCGGAGGGGTGGCTGATCGATGTTGAGGGCGCCATCGGCCCCGCCACGGCTGACCACATGGTCCGGGGCCTGCAACAGGCAGCCGAAGCCGGAGCGGCGCTGGTGGTGCTGCGCATCGACACGCCGGGCGGCCTCGACACCTCGATGCGGGGAATGATCAAGGCCATCCTCGCCTCGCCCGTGCCGGTGGTCGGCTATGTCCATCCCAGCGGCGCCCGTGCGGCAAGTGCGGGGACCTACCTGCTGTACGCCACTCACGTGGCGGCCATGTCCCCGGGGACCAATCTCGGCGCGGCAACACCGGTGCAGGTCGGTTCTCCGGGCCTGCCCCGGATGCCGGAGACCGACCCGGTTAACCCCCCTGGCCAGGAGCCGGAGCAGGCGCCGGGACAGGGCACCCCGCCACAGCCGGGTACCCCGATGGAACGCAAGATCGTCAACGACGCGGTGGCCTACATCCAGAGCCTGGCGCAGCTGCGGGGTCGCAACGCCGAGTGGGCGGAGAAGGCGGTGCGCGAAGGGGCGAGCCTCGCGGCGGAGGATGCACTGGAGCAGGGCGTGATCGACATCGTGGCCGATTCCATGGCGGACCTGCTGGCCCAGCTGGACGGGCGCGAGGTACAGGTCGGGGAGGGGGTCAGGACCCTCGCTACGGCCGATATGGAACTCTACCGCCACCCGGTGGACTGGCGCAGTGAGTTCCTTGCGGTGATTACCGATCCCAACATCGCCTACGTGCTGATGCTGGTTGGCGTCTACGGCCTCATCATCGAGTTCTACAACCCCGGCATCGGGGTGCCGGGAGTGGTGGGCGCGGTGTGTCTCCTGCTCGCGCTCTATGCGTTCCAGGTCCTGCCCATCAGCTACGCCGGCCTCGGTCTCATCCTGCTGGGTATCGCCCTGATGACCGCAGAGGCATTCGCGCCGAGTTTCGGCATCCTTGGCGTGGGCGGGATCGTCGCGTTTATCGTCGGCTCCATCATGCTGATGGACACCGAACTGCCGGGTTACCAGATCGCCATGCCGATGATCCTCGCCTTTGCCGCCTTCAGCGCAGCGCTGCTGATCATCGCGCTCGGGCTGATTCTGAAGGCGCGGCGTCAGGCCGTGGTGACCGGCCCCGACCACCTGCTGGGCGCCAGGGCCGAAGTTGAAGTGATGCGCGGCGACCGGGCGTTCGTGCGCCTGGACGGGGAGTTGTGGCAGGCCCTTAGCGACCAGCCGCTGGCACCCCATGACACGGTAACGGTAGACGCCATCGACGGTGTCGTACTCAGGGTAAGCAAGGATGGAGGAAGCAAGTGATGTTCGATATCGAATATTTCGGCGGTGTCATCCTGTTCCTGGTCATCGCGCTGGCGATCTCCATGTTCAGGGTATTGCGGGAGTACGAGCGCGGTGTCATCTTCATGCTGGGGCGTTTCTACAAGGTGAAGGGCCCCGGCCTGATCATCGTCATCCCCGTCCTGCAGCAGATGGTGCGGGTGGACCTGCGCACCATCGTCATGGACGTGCCCACCCAGGATGTCATCTCCCGAGACAACGTCTCGGTGCAGGTCAACGCGGTGATCTACTTCCGGGTGATGGACCCGGAAAAGGCGATCATTCAGGTGGAGAACTACCTCGAAGCCACCAGCCAGCTCTCCCAGACCACGCTGCGCTCGGTGCTCGGCCAGCACGAACTGGATGAAATGCTGGCGGAAAGGGACCAGCTCAATGCCCACATCCAGGATATCCTGGACAAGCAGACCAATGCCTGGGGCATCAAGGTGGCCAACGTGGAGATCAAGCACGTGGACCTCAACGAGTCCATGGTGCGGGCCATCGCCAAGCAGGCCGAGGCGGAGCGGGAGCGCCGTGCCAAGGTGATCCACGCCATGGGTGAGTACGAGGCGGCTGAGAAGCTTGCGGAGGCGGCCGCCGTGCTGTCCCACCAGGACCAGGCGATACAGCTGCGCTACCTGCAGACACTTGTGGAGGTGTCCGGCAATCCCAGCGCAACCATCGTCTTTCCGCCGATCGACCTGCTGAAATTCAAGAGCTGAAACACCGACTATTGACAGGACTGGACACGCATGGACTGGAAATACTTCGGCAAGGTGCACTCCCTGCTCTACCGCCTCTCAGGAGGGCGTTTCGGTGCGCGGATGGGGTGGATCGACGTGGCCCTGGTGGAGGTAACCGGGCGCAAGAGCGGCAAGCTGCGCACCGTACCGATCGCCTGTTACCCCTATCGCGACTCAATCGTGGTCTCCGCCTCGAACAGCGGCATGGAGCGCCACCCCGCCTGGTACCTCAACATGAAGGCCAACCCCGAAGTGATGGTGCAGCTGGGCAGGGAGCGGTTCGCCGCGATGGCCGAGGAGGTGCCTGATGAGGAGCGCGAGGCGCTGTGGGAGGAGATCGTGAAGATCAACAAACACCAGGGCGAGTACCTCAGCAATACCGAGCGCAGGATACCTCTGGTCTACTTGCGGCGCCTGTGAATAATCAGGCTATAATCCTGTCTCGACCCTGAGACGAATGAACGGAGACAAACATGGATCTACTTGAACTCGGAGCCCGGCTTCTCAGCCAGCAGGCCAACGTGGCCGCCGAGAACGATACCATGAAGTCGGCACTTGCCAGCGTGCTGGGCGATGGCCAGGGACTCGACCTGGCTGGTCTGGCGGGCAAGATGGCCCAGAACGGGGAGCTGCAGTCGCTGCTCGATTCCTGGCTGGGAGACGGTGCCAACGCGGCGATATCGAGCGATACCGTCCGCAACCTGCTGGGCGAGGGGAGTATCGCGGATTTTGCCAGCAAGCTGGGCATCGACCAGGACAATGCCGCCCAGACGCTGTCTGCCGTCCTGCCGCAGATCATGGACAAGGCGAGCAGCGGCGGCAGCCTGCTGGACAGCGCCGGCGGCCTCAGCGGCCTGATGAACGCCGCAAAGTCGTTCCTCTCCTGAAGCAGCCTCAGGCGCCGGCCAGGTAGCCCAGTCCGGCGCCCACTGCCATGGCCACGAAACTGGCCAGGCTCGCCACCTGGGCCGGGATCAGTTGCGCGGTGACGCCGCCGCTCTGCAGCGTGCGCCAGGCGGAATAGCCGGCCGGGACGGCCCCCGCCAGACCCCACAGCAGTCCGCTCGCGGCGGGATAGTAGAGCGCCGTGAGCGCCAGCCACAGGTAGCCCGTCGCCAGGATCACCACGTAGACCAGCGCGGCACGCTCCAGCCCGAGGCGCACCACCAGGTTGTTTTTCCCGGCCTGTTTGTCCGCGCGGTAATCGGGAAATTCGTTGATCCACAGAAACGCCGCCACCAGCAGGCCCAGGACCATGGCCGCGTGCAGCTGGGGTGCACTGAGGTGGCCGGTCTGGACCAGGTAGGTTCCGCTGACCACCAGTGGTCCGTAGGCGAGGGCCACCGCCAGCTCGCCCAGACCCCGGTAGGAGAGGCGGATGGAACCCCCGTGGTAATACCAGGCCAGGGCCATGCCGATGAGGCCGATGCTGAGGACCCGCTCGTCGCGGAACAGGACGATCCCGATGCCGACCAGGGCGGCAGCGCCGTAAAAGACAGCGGCAATGGCCCTGGTTTCACCGCGGCTGAGGAGCCGGTCCACCAGCACCCGTTTGCCGCCGGAGAACGGGCTGCGATCCGCTGCGGCAACTGCCTGGTCCGTGCCGCTGTCGTAATCGACGAGTTCCCCCGAGGCGTTCTTGGCCACCTCGACGCAGAAAACCCCGAGCACGGTGAGGACCAGCCACGGCCAGTCGATCGTCGCGTCCGCAGCCGCCATGCAGCCACCGAGAAAAATGCCGGCAAACGACGCCAGTGAGATCTTTGGATCCGCCAGTCGCCAGAAGCCTTGCCAGAACGTGGATGTCATTGCTGCTTTTCCTGCAGGGCCGGTTGGCGTCGGGATGGTATTCTAGGCAGGTCAGTTTACCGGTCAAGTCAATGCACGGCAGGAAAAGGAGCGTCACATGAAAGTGCCCGCCGGAAAAAGGGCCCGGCTGCGTGTCTGGGTGCTGGCAATCGCCGCGGCCTTTCTGGCGGTGCTGCTGTGGGGCGGTGTGGACGGGTACGCCGGGAGCTACCTGGTCAGCACCATCGGGGACCTCGGCCTTATCTACGCCACGGCCCGGGGCATCAACGCCCTGGTCTCGGTGCTGCAGGGAACGGAAATCGACCTGCCGATGCTGACCCTGACCCTGGGCGAACTGCTGGACCCCGTCAATGACCTGATCGAGCGCTTTTCCGGTGTGCTGACCTTCGCCCTGGGCGCCCTGATCCTGCAACAGATCCTGCTGGCCGTGCTCTCGGACGCGGCGGTGACGTGGGTGCTCGCGGCGGCGGTGGCCGGGCTCGGTCTCCTCAGCCTGGCAGCCGGGCCGGGCGTCAACCGCCAGTTGCTGCGGCTGCTCCTGGTGACAGCGTTCATCCGTTTCTCTCTCGGGATTGTGGTGGCCCTGAACAGCGTGGTGGACGCCCGGTTTCTCCCCTCCAGCGATTCGGAACAGCATCGGCAGATGGTGGCCTTCAAGGGCAACCTGGAGCAGATGAAATCGATGGTGGACGGACGCGAACCGGGTGAGCAGCAGCTGGCGGACCTCCAGGAACAGCTGGAGGCTCTCGATGCCATGCTCGCCGGGCATGGCGAAACGCGCGGGGCGCTCGAGCAGCAGGAGGCTGCCGTAGAGCAGCAGATCCGTATCATCTGCGACCGGCTTCCCTGGTGGCGACGCTGCACCGTCGACAACGCCGCAGATCCGGCGCTGGCCGGGCTGCTGGAGGAGAGGGCGAGCCTGCGGGAGCAGCAACGGGAACTGGATGACGTCATTGGCGGCTTTCGCGAGGACCGCGACCAACTCGCCGGGCGCCTGGAGTGCCTGGCGGAGAGATCGCGGGGCGGGGATTGCGGGCTGTTCGATTGGCTCGGGGAGATGGAGCCAGGGCAGCTGGTGGCCAGCAGGCTGGAACTGCTCGAAAGCAGGGTCTCCTATTTCGTGGACAACGCCCTCAACCTGCTGATGTCCGCGCTGCTCAAGTCGGTTCTGATCCCGATTCTGTTTCTCTATGCGCTGGTTATTGTCACTCGCAAGATCTGGCGTCGGGTGGGAGCGCTGCCGCTGGCCTGAGTCGGGCGACAGGGGCTTTCGGTGCCCCCGTTCCTGATCATCAGCGCGGAGGGGGCCATGCAAACCTCCCGATGGGCCACGCTGCAGCGCGTACGGACGCGCCCGGTCCTCAATCGTCCGCGTCGGCCTCGCCGAACCACCGCCGCATCCTGGTGGCCGCCTTTTCCCGAACCTCCTCATCGATATGGGCAGCAACGACCGCCACGGCGAGAGCCAGCACCCCGAGATCGTCGGCATAGCCCACCGCCGGGGTTAAATCGACGATGGCGTCCAGCGGCACGATGAAGTAGCCGAGTGCACCGGTGATGGTGGCCCGCGCCCAGGCAGGCGCCTTGTCCTCACGCAGGACGTAGTAGAGGAGCAGCGACTTCTCCACCACCTCCCTGCCCGCGGACCGTGCGTAGCGGGTGAGTTTCTGGCGGTAGCGCCCTTCGGAAAAGGCCTCCTGGTATTCGTTGCTTTCCCGGTCAGTCATCAGTTCACCCGAACAGCCACGGCGTCAGTTCATCCCGGTTCTCGACCACGATCTGCTGCGCCATGGGATCCTCCAGTGTCTCCTTGGGGTCGATGTGGAGCAGTTTAAGGGCGTAGGGTACCAGTTTGCCACGGGTGGTCACCTCCAGTGCGCCGTTTTCCATACCGTAATCGACCTGTACCACCTCCCGCTGGTCGCGACTCAGCCGTGGGTCCGGCGCGATGCGGATCGTGACCCGGGTATTCCACAGGGTGTCGCCGTCTGCACCGTGTTCCGATTCATCCATGATCTCCGGGGTGTCCCGGAAGCGGCTGAGCACGAAATCCCGGTATTCCAGGTTCTTTTCACACCACGCTCGCACGTGCCAGCGCAGTCCGGTGTAGACCAGGGTGTGAGGCACGATGATGCGGCCCTCGCGATCCGGGTTGTTGATCGAGACATAGTCCACATCCAGACGTCTCTGCTGGCGCGCCGCCTGCATGATTGGCCGCAGCACCTCTGGCCGCACATCCCGGACCGGCACGGACAGCACCTCGACGTTGGCCACGTTGAGCGCCAGGGATTCGAACATGTTCATCAGCTCGTTGTTGCGCGCCATCAGGTGCAGGTATTCGTCGGCCATGCCCCGGGTCACCTTCGGCTCGAACCCGGCGCTGGGCTTGTAGCCCTTGAGGAACTTGTCGTATTCGAGGTTGCCGGGGCCGACTTCGCGGAGGTAGTTGTTGATATCCTTGCTGGCCTGCTGCCGGCCGATCCCGAAGGTGTCACAGAGATGGCGGGTGGTGAGACGGCCCTCCCAGAGCGCGATCGTCTCGATATAGCGGTAGCGCAGGAGGAGGTCCCAGCGAAATGGCCAGTCAGGTGAGGGGCGGGTCGGCATGCCAGGCGTTCCGGTGACGGGATTACCCGGGCAGTATACGGATACACGTATTGTTTGTGTACATGTCGCTGCGGGCGCGGAACCGCTACCATCCCCATTTTATCCCGGAGCCGATCATGCGATTGTCACTTCTGCTTGCCGCCGCGCTGCTGTGGCCCCCAGGCCTCTGCGCGGCAGAGCCATCCCCGGTCATCACACCGGCGATGCTGGCTACCGCAGGCGAGCTCATGCAGAAGGCGCGGCAGGAGAATGCGGCGTATACCATCGTCGAGTCGCTCACCACGGAGGTGGGGCCGCGCCTTGCGGGTACCGAGGCCGAGGCACGGGCGCGGCAGTGGGCGGTATCGACACTGCGGGAGCTTGGCTTCCCGAGCGTGCGGGTCGAGCCGTTTGCGGTGCCTCTCTGGCTGCGCGGGGTGGAGCGGGCGCGTATTGTGGCTCCCTTTCCCCAGCCGCTGACCATCACTGCGCTGGGCGGCAGCGCCGGCACCGGGCCCGATGGGGTTTCGGGGGAAGTGGCAGCCTTCGACTCGCTGGCGGCGCTGGCAGCCGCCGGGGATGGCTCACTGCAGCGCAGGATCGCGTTCATCGATGAGCCCATGACCCGCACCCAGGACGGCTCAGGATACAGCGTGGCCGTCGCCAAGCGCCGCGAGGCGGCCTATGAAGCGGAGCGCGCCGGCGCCGTTGCCCTGCTGATCCGCTCGGTCGGCACCAGCAGCCACCGTTTTGCCCACACCGGACAGATGCGCGATGCCGGCAGCAGCGAGCAGCGGGGCGTGCCCGCGGCAGCGCTCGCGGCCCCCGATGCGGATCAGCTGCGCCGGGCCCTGGGTCGCGGGCAGCCGGTTGAGCTTCATCTCACGATCACGCCGGAACAGCGCCCGCCTGCCACCTCGGGCAACGTGATCGCCGAGATTCCGGGGCGTGAACGGCCTGATGAGATCGTACTGGCCGGGGCGCACCTGGACTCCTGGGACCTCGGTACCGGGGCCGTCGATGACGGAGCCGGTGTCGGCATCGTGGTCGCTGCCGCGAAGCTGTTAATGGATCACCTGCCCCATGCGCCGCGCCGCACCATCCGGATCGTGCTGTTCGGCTCAGAGGAGGTGGGCATCATCGGCGCCCGGGCCTACGCGGAGAAGCACGCCGCGGCGCTCGCTGACCACGTCCTGGCTGCCGAGTCGGATTTCGGCGCCGGCGACATCTGGCGCTTCGACACGCGGGTTGCCCCGGAGAAACTGTCCATCGTAGGGACCATCGCACAGGCGCTGCGCCCATTGGGTATCGGCCCGGGAGGCAACGATGCCCACGGCGGGCCTGACCTCGAGTACCTGCGCGAGGCGGGTGTGCCGATCGCCGGCCTGGTCCAGAACGGCTGGGACTATTTTGACCTTCACCACACCCCCGATGACACCCTGGACAAGATCGCCCCGGGGGCCCTCGACCAGAACGTGGCCGCCTATGCGGCCCTTTTGTATCTCGTTGCGGAGAGCGAGGCTGATTTCCGTTAGGACCTGCCGGCGGGCCCTGCCTTGCCAGTGCCCGCGACATTCCCGATAATCCCGGGTCAATCAAGGTATACGGGATAGTCCATGGCCTCCTTACAGGAACAGCTGCTCAAAGCGGGGATGGTCGACGCCAAAAAGGCGAAAGCGATCGAGAAAGAGAAACGCAAGGCGGCCAAACAGGCGCCCAAGGGGCAGGCGGTGGTGAACGAAACCCGTGAGCAGGCCCTGCAGGCCCGGGCGGAGAAAGCCGAGCGAGACCGGGAAATCAATCGGCGGCAGCGGGAGGCGGCCGAACAGAGGGCTCTTGCGGCCCAGATAAACCAGCTGATCGGGATGAACCGGATTGACCGGGGCAGGGGTGACACGGCCTACCAGTTTGTCGACGGCAAGAAGATCAAGAAGCTTTACGTCACCCCGCTTCTGCACAGCCAGCTCAGCAGGGGCCTCGCCGCTATCGTCAAATTCCATGGGCAGTATGAGCTGGTGCCGGCGGCGGTCGCCGCAAAAATAAGCCAGCGGGATGCGAGCGTCGTGCTGGTTCACAACGATAAGGTGGGGGAGAGCGTCGACGAGGACGACCCCTATGCAGACTACCAGATTCCCGACGACCTGATGTGGTGAGTGGCAACGCGGCGCCGCACCGGCGGGTCACCGGGATCAATCACAGGGCGGGGTGGGGAATCCGGCCCGATGCGTCGGCAACACTCCTGTAGGTGATTTCAAAGGAGGCCTTGCCAGGGCGTCCCCACCAGCAGGCGTCGGCATCCAGCACGACCTGCCATTGCTCCTGCCGTGGTCGGCTTCTGCGGTTGATCGCTGCGGGGTCAAGCACGGCACAGTTGATGCCTTCCCTGGCGCGCGCAGACCAGAACCAGATCATCCCCGCACCCGAGTCGCGGAGGGCATCGCCTACGGATTGGGAAAAGTCATAGCTGCCGGGGTCCGATAGCCGCTTGCGGTAGCGCTTCAGGGCCGGCAGCGTCAGGTCGCTGCTCCGGGGATGGGCGAGGTTGAAGCGCAGTGCCGTCCTGCTGTCCTCGATCTGCCGCAACGGCCCGAGCTCGACGGGCCCGCGCCGGAACAGCCACAGATAGACCGCCGACTCGGTCATGGCGGTGGACAGTTCCCGGGAGGCGTAGAGGATCCCCGGCTGGTAGGGGGATCCGAATCGCGAACCGTGGCGCAGGGGTGGATACCGGAATGGGGTCTTGAGCAGCCAGTGGAGCCGCTCCGTACCCGGCAGGTAAGCCGGTTTGTTTGCCTCGAGCAGGGCCTCGAGTCGGGATTGCTCCTCGGCCGAGTTGGTGATGCTGCGGGTGGCGGCATGTTCCTGGCTCTCGACGACCCGCCAGACCGGTCCGCCCGACGGCCCGGTGGCGAGCAGTGCGGGTGCGATCAAAGACGGCCCCGCATAGCGTCCAGGTAAACGTTGACCTCAGCCAGCCCCTGATAAGTCTCCACCAGTGCAGCCGGCGCAAGGTTGCGCAGGTGCCGGTTGGGGGTCACGATCCAGTGCTGCATCTGTTCGCGGTTACCTCCGAGGATGGCATAGAGCGCCCGGTAGACGCGAATGAATCCAAGCGCGAGCTCCTGGTTTTTTCCAGACGAGATGGCGGCGCTGCCCCGGGAATAGTTCTTCATGGTCGACTCGCTCACCCCGATAATCCGGGCGAGCTGGCCGAGTGTCATGCCCAGCTCCCTCCCGGCGCCGACAAAGGCGCCGGTGACCAGGGTCGCGTCGTCACGCAGTGCCATGGGGTCCGTCACAGTCTGGCCCTCGCTCTCCACAAAAAACAAATATAAACTAAAAACACAAAAAGGTCTAAAAATAAACCTATGCTTGCGGGGTGTGCTTTTGCCTCGGTGCAATCCATAATAGGTCTTCACCGGTGAGTCTGCCCATGTCTATCGACAAGCTGAAAGAAGATCCTGAACTCTACGACTATCTCGTCCGGCGCGTGGGGAAAGCCCATCTGCGGCAGCGGATCGGGGTGGAGACCGAGCACGCGGCTGACCTGTTCGGCCAGGGGCGCACCTTCCTCAATATCGAGAACTGGCGCCTCGCCGCGGCCGTCCTCAGGTTTCTGCTCGCCGTTACGCGGCTGTCCGCGCGGGGAAAAGCCAATGTCGTGGATTTTCGGCTTCGTCACAACCGGCTGACGCTGCCCCACCTGCCAGCGCCGTTCGAGGGTTTCACCCTGCTGCAGCTGAGCGACCTGCACCTGGATTCTCTCGAGGAATTCCCCGATCGACTGGCGGAGAAGGTGGCGGCGCTCGACTATGACATCTGCGTCATGACGGGTGACTACCTGTTCCGCACCCACGGCGCGTTCGACAGGGCAATGAAGGGCCTGGAGAGGCTCTGCCGGTCCATTGACAAGGATGTTTACGCCATACTCGGCAATCACGACAGCCTGCTGATGGCAAAGCCGATCGAGTCCTTCGGGGTCCGGCTCCTGCTCAACGAGAATGTGCCATTGCAGCGGGAGGGCAGTACCATTTTCCTCGCCGGTATCGACGATCCCCACTATTTCGCTGCCGACAACCTGGAGAAAGCCTACGACGGCATACCCGACGATGCGGTCTCGCTTCTGCTGGCCCACTCCCCGGAAATTTATCGACACGCTGCCTATGTCGGCTTCGATGCGATGATGTGTGGCCACACCCACGGCGGCCAGATCTGCCTGCCCGGGCCCTTGCCGCTCTACTACAACTCGTCGGCTCCGCGCTACACTGGCGCCGGCGCCTGGTCCTTCGACCTTATGCAGGGCTATACCTCGGTGGGCACCGGCAGTTCGGTCGTTCCGGCGCGCTTCAACTGCCCGCCCGAGGTGACCTTGCACCGTCTGACAAAGGGGGAGTTCAGTACGGGGTCT
>Ga0316576_10000988_pt1 | contig 14608 bp, 15 predicted proteins | sample S0NA_FD_203075 | JGI IMG/M metagenome (GOLD analysis project Ga0316576, IMG submission 203075) | Rhizosphere microbial communities from salt marsh grasses in Alabama, United States - S0-2_050615r3r5 | ecosystem: Host-associated > Plants > Roots > Rhizosphere | place: USA: Alabama | collected... | reverse complement strand
TTTGGATATGTCAAGATATATCCGGTGTATGGTTTAAGGTAAAGGGGCTTCGGTGTAGGGTATACGGTGTAAGACGTTAGACGTGAAACGAGTCTCTCGCTTTACCTCTCACCTCTCACCTTTCACGTCTCACGTTTCACTTTAACGATGTAATCCGCTCAAATCAGCTTTTCCAGTGCCTGCTTGGCCTCTCCCACCACGTACAGCGACCCGGCGATGCAGATGACCTCGTTGCGTTTGGCGGTTTTCACGGCATGGGCGACGGCTTCGTCCACCGTGGGAAACTGTTTCACATTCCGGACAACCTCTTTGGCGACATCGTAAAGCACTCCGGGGTCGAGGGCCCGATCGATGACGGGCCGGGTCACGATCACCCGCCGGCACTGCTGCATGAGGGGGTGCAGCATGGCCCTGTAGGGCTTGTCGTCCAGAATGCCGGCCACCAGGGTGATGGGTCTCTTGGCCAGGTTGTCGCGCAGAAAGCGGGCCAGGTTGCGGGCGGCGGCCAGGTTGTGGGCCCCGTCCAGCAGGATGAGGGGGGCCTTACCGACAAATTCGAGCCTGCCGGGCCAGTGGACCTTCTGCAGGCCCTTCCGGACATGGGCTTCGTCGATCGTTGCCTTTTTTCTGCGGATCAGAGATTCGCAGGCGGCCAGCACCAGGGCGGCGTTGTCGACCTGATGCGGGCCGACAAGACTGGTCTTGAGCCGCTGCCAGTTGTGCTCCAGGCCGTAATAATTGAAGGAACCGTCCCCGTTTCTGCGGACGCGGAACGCCTTTCCGAAACAGTGAATCGGCGCCTTCTTCTGTGCGGCGATGGATGTCAGCGCGGAGCGTGCCTTGGGCTGGCTGGCGCCTGTCACGACCGGGACCCTGTATTTGATGATGCCGCCTTTTTCGCCGGCGATTTCGGCGATGGAGCCGCCCAGGTACATCCGGTGTTCCAGGGAGATGTTGGAGATGATACTCACGGCCGGTCGGATGATATTGGTGGCGTCCAGCCTTCCGCCCATACCGGTTTCGATGATGGCCCATTCGACGCCCTTTTCTGCGAATTCGTACAGGGCCATGGCCGTGGTGAACTCGAAAAAGGTCGGCTGACGTGATCCCCGGTGCGCCTTTTTCACCTTGCGGTAGGCGTCGACCACCCGTTTGTCTGAAATCATCCGGCCGTCGACCATGATTCTTTCGTTGAAGTCGATCAGGTGCGGTGAGGTGTAGAGGCCGGTCCGGTAGCCGGCGGCCTGCAGGATGGCGGCGAGCCCGGAGGCGATGGATCCCTTGCCGTTGGTGCCGGCAACGTGGATGCAACTGTATTGCCGTTGCGGATTACCCAACCCTTTCAGGATGTTGCGGATGGTGGCCAGTCCCAGCTTGATGCCGAAACGCTGCAGGGCGAACATTTCATCGAGGGTGGCCTGGTAAGATGATTTTGGGGCCATAACCGGTTGCCTCCGGAAAAAAAAACGCCCGACAGGAAACGCTTCCTGTCGGGCGGCATGCTGAAATCAGCTTATCTGTATCTGCGCCGAGAAGCCGCTATGCGCTGGCGCCGCAGCGCTTCACGCTGTTTGCGGCGTCTGTATTCACTGGGTTTTTCATAACTTTTCTTCAGCTTCAGTCTTTTGAAAAGCCCATCGTTTTGAATTTTCTTTTTCAAAATGCGCATGGCCTTTTCAAGGTCGTTGTCGTAGACTTTTACCTCAATTGCCTTCAAACTCGATCGCCCCCTTTGGTCCCATCGGCCGCACGATCGCCGATGGTTATTTCATTCCGGTCTGATGGGTAGTGCTCAGGTTAAAATATTTATAAATATACACGTTTTTCAATGATTGCAAGCAAAAAAATCACCCGGTCTTTTTTCAGGGCCGGGCGATTTTTGAACCTGAAGCGGGGGTTTCAACCCTAAAGCTTGGAAAGCAGCTCTTCGGTAACCGCTTTCACGCTGGGTTCGCCGTTGAGGGTGATGTACTTCATGCCGCCGTCTTTTCCGGCCAGGTCTCTGAAGTAATAGGCCGAAGCCAAGGTGCCGGTTTCCGCGTCGTAATAGATGTTGTGCCGTTTGTTGATGGCCTCTTCGTCCTGGTCGTCCGAGCGGGTTTTCAGGTCTCCCCCGCAAACGCGGCACTTGTCTCCGTCCGGCTTGATCGCATCGATATAGATGTTGTTGGGGTGGTTGTTGTCGTTGACGCAGAGTCTGCGCCCCATGATTCTGTTTTTGGCAATTTCACGGTCCAGCAGGATTTCGACGACGATATCCAGGGCCATGCCGGCTTCCTTGAGGGCCTCGTCGAGTTTGACGGCCTGGTTCTTGTTGCGCGGGAATCCGTCCAGCAGCCATCCATCCTTGCAGTCGTCTCTTTTCAGGCGGTCGAGGATCATGGGGATGGTGATCTCGTCCGGCACCAGATCGCCCTTGTCGATATATGCCTTGGCCTGGGCGCCCAGTTCGGTCCCATTGGAGATATTTTCGCGAAAAATGGCGCCCGATTCGATATGCGGTGTGTCATATTTGTCTTTTAGAATCGCCCCCTGTGTCCCCTTGCCGCTGCCGTTCGGCCCAAAAAACAAAATGTTCATTCTTTTCTCCTTTTCTCTTTATATGGATGTATATCAATTTAAAGTGTGAAACCCGCTGGGATTGCCGATCCGATGCCGGCATTACTATACAACCAGGCGGGTATTGTCAAGCTTCAAGCCGGGGTTAGGACCGTTTCTCCCTGCCGAGGATGACAGCGGCCAGGTCGAGGGCTTCCCGGCGCGTATCGATAAGGCCTGCAATTGTGGCCTCCTGCACCTGTCGGAGCACGGTGCCTATCAGGGAGGAGGGGGCCAGGCCGTAGACCCGCATGAGATCGTGCCCGTCCAACAGGGGGGCGGCTTTTTCCCGCGGCAGGTAGCCGGTGAAATAGTCGTCTAAAAGCCGATCCGCGAACTCGATAAACGCCCGGTGTTTTTCCGTGACCTCTCTGGCTTTGCCCCGGCTGTCGGCGGCCGCATGCAGGACGATGTCCGGGACCAGATCCCCGCAGGACAGGAAAAAGCGGGCGCGGGTCCTGCCGGGCGGTGCGGCGGCGGCCTGGTTGAACAGAAACAGGGGGCGCAGGTGGTGCCGCACGATGAAGCGCGTGGCCTCCCGTTCATGATTGGAAAATTTGTAGCGCCGTCCGATCCCGTCGATCATCCGGGCGCCGGTTTTGTCGTGACCGTAAAAGTGCCGGCCGCCCTTTTCGTCGACGGTCATGGCGGCCGGTTTGCCGATGTCGTGCAGCAGGGCGGCATTTTTAAGGACGGCGCAGCGCTTTGGGCGCATCCGTTCTTCCAGTCTCGCCGCGGATAGGGGGAGCGTGTGGCCGAGACGGCCCGTCAGGGCTTCGAGGTGGCCGAACGTCTCGATGGTGTGCACGAACGCATCATAGGCGTGGTGCCGGTTCCCGGGGCATTTCTTGAGATCCGCCAGTTCCGGGAACAGTTCCAGGATCAGGCCGCCGGCTGCCATGGCCCTGACGGCGGGGGCGGCGGAAGGGTATGTGAGCAGGGTAAACCACTCGCTGCGGACACGTTCACCGGGGGCCAGCCGTATCATGGGCCCTTTTTGCCCGATCGCGGCGGTCGTGCGCGCTTCGATGCCGAACCCGGTTTTGGCGGCGATGCGGTAGGCCCTCAGCAGCCGGACAGGATCGTGATCGAAAGCAGCCGGGGATACCATGCGGACGGTTTTGCCGGCCAGGTCTTTCCGGCCGCCGGCGATGTCGACGAGTTTGCGCGCCCTGATATCCCAGGCCATGGCGTTGATGGTGAAATCGCGCAGCCCTAAGTCCTCTTCGATGGATGCGCCCTTGAGCAGGGACACGTCGAAAACGACATTCCTGCCGACGACGCGCCAGATACGCTTGGCCCCCCTGCCCATGTCGATCACACGGGTTCGATGCATGGCCGCCAGTTCGCGGGCGTATCGCTTCGGATCCGTTTTTACGACGATGTCATAATCCAGCGGCCGCTGCTTCAGCAAGGAGTCCCTGACGGAACCGCCCACCAGGAAGACGTCGTCGTTTGTATCCGGCAATGGGTGGTGGATGTTTATCATGTTTGACCTAACCCGGATAAACCGGAAAAGATAAGGATTTGATCACGAAAACACGAAAGTCCAAAGCAGGAAAAGGACCATGAAAATTTTCGTGTTTTCCCGTTTTCGTGCTTTCGTGATCGGTTTTATTTTTTTCCCATTACATATCACTCGGTGGCTTGTGGGCGTTGAGTAACCAATACCCTACGTTGTTTACGCCGTTTCCGTCAAGAAGCGCTTCCGCTCCCATTGCCGCTTTGTGGAAGCCCGCTAAAAAGCTTGACATAGGGGCAAGGATGAATTATTTATATACACAGAACAAGTGAAGGCATGTACCCGCCTTGTAAGAAAATACCCGAATTCTGCATAATCAAAAGGTCAAGAAAGACACTCATATAGTCCTCAAACAGCCGGCAGGTCATAAAACACCCGTAGATACGCATATTTTTATATAGAGTTAGATGCAAACTGCAGACAACGGCCTGCTCACGATCCTTTGATGTAAATCAGACAGAATGGTATGCGGTAAGGATGATTGCCGGCGAGGTGCAGCAATTCAGTGCCGTTGGGCTTTACAGAAATTCAATGAAAAGGGGTTATGAATCGATGAACATTGTCGAACTAAAGGAACAGAAAATCAGCAAGCTGGCCAAAATGGCCAAAGAGCTTCACATCGACGGTGCCGCGGGCATGCGCAAGCAGGAACTGATCTTTGCACTGCTGCAGGCCCAGATCGAAAAAGACGGTTTGATCTTCGGTGAAGGGACTTTGGAGATCCTGCCGGACGGATTCGGTTTTCTCAGGGCGCCGAACTACAATTACCTTCCGGGACCGGATGACATTTACGTGTCTCCTTCTCAGATCCGCCGGTTCAATCTGCGAACCGGGGACACCGTGTCCGGACAGATTCGCCAGCCCAAAGAATCGGAACGCTATTTCGCCCTGCTGAAGGTGGAAGCCGTCAATTACGAGGACCCCGAAGTGGCCCGGGACAAAATCCTCTTCGACAACCTGACGCCCCTGTATCCGGAAAAGAAGATCAATTTGGAGAATGACCCGGAAAACTATTCGACCCGCGTCATGGACCTGATGACGCCCATCGGGTTCGGCCAGAGGGGGCTGATCGTTTCGCCCCCGAGAACCGGTAAAACCATGCTGCTTCAGTTCATCGCCAACAGCATTGTGGCCAACCACAAGGACATCGAGCTTTTTGTCCTCCTGATCGACGAGCGGCCCGAGGAAGTGACGGATATGGAGCGTTCGGTCAGGGGAGAGGTGATCAGCTCCACCTTCGACGAACCGGCGGAACGCCATGTTCAGGTGGCGGAGATGGTTATCGAAAAAGCCAAACGGCTGGTCGAGCACAAGAAAAATGTCATCATCCTGCTGGACAGCATCACCCGGCTCGCCCGGGCCTACAACTCGGTGATGCCGCCCAGTGGCAAGATCCTGTCCGGCGGTGTGGACTCCAACGCGCTGCAGCGCCCCAAACGGTTTTTCGGGGCGGCGCGGAATATCGAGGACGGCGGCAGCCTGACCATCATCGCCACGGCGCTGGTGGACACCGGAAGCCGCATGGACGAGGTCATTTTCGAGGAGTTCAAGGGTACCGGCAACATGGAAATACAGCTGGATAGAAGGCTCGCAGACAAGCGCCTCTTCCCGGCCATCGACATCAACAAATCGGGTACGCGCAAGGAAGAACTGCTGCTCGACGAAGCCACCCTGAACCGGGTGTGGATTTTGAGAAAACTGCTGTCGTCGTTAAATCCCATTGACAGCCTCGAGTTTTTGCTTGATAAAATGACGGGAACAGAGGATAATAAACATTTTCTGGATTCAATGAATGCCTGACAAAGCGCTTTTGCGCTGCCGGGCTTCGGACCGGAATCATTAATTTATATTATTGCAGGGGGTTATAGTAGACATGAAACCAGATATTCATCCGGAATACGCCGATACAACCATAAAGTGCGCCTGCGGCAACACAGTGGAAGTGGGTTCCACCAGAAAAGATATCAGCGTTGAAATATGCTCCAAGTGCCACCCGTTCTTCACCGGAAAGCAGAAACTAGTGGACACGGCGGGACGCATCGAGAGATTCCGTAAAAAATACGAGAAGTTTCAGAAAAAGTCCTGATCCGGAACCGTTTCCGGCCGATACGAAAAAGCCTCTTCCCAACGACCCCGGCGTTTTGCATGCCGTCCCGCGGGAGGCACAGAGCAGGCCGGGAGGTGAGGGCTATCTGACACCTTAGTCGACAAGCGTTCGAAGCAGGTGGTACTGACATACACGACCGCACGCAGTCCGAGGCCGACTGTATCCGGTTTTCGCCGCGGCAACGCACGGAAGGACCGAAAAGCACGAAACCGCCCGTTTCGTGTTTTTGTCTTTCGGAGTATGCGCCCATGTTCAATAAACTGATTGGTGTTGAAAACCGTTTTCTCGAGATCGAAAAGCAGCTGAGCGATCCGAAAGTCGTCCAGGATCTGGAGGCCTACCAGAAGTACGTCCGCGAGCACGCCGAACTCGGCAAGATCGTCAACGCATTCAGGAAATATAAAAAAATCGGGGTGGAAATCGACGGCAGCGTCGAACTCTTGAAAGATGACGACCCGGAGATTCACGCCATGGCAAGGGACGAGATCGAGCGGTTGACCGTGGAAAAGGAGGCGCTGGAAAAGGAGCTGAAAAAACTGCTGATCCCCAAGGATCCGCTGGATGAGAAAAACGTCATCATCGAAATCCGGGCCGGCACCGGGGGAGAGGAGGCAGGCCTGTTCGCGGCCGACCTTTTCAAGATGTACAACCGGTTTGCGGAGACCATGGGGTGGAAGGTCGAGATCATGAGCCACAATCCCACCGGCGTGGGCGGCTTCAAAGAAGTGATCGCCATGGTCCATGGCCGGGGGGCCTACAGCCGGCTGAAATACGAAAGCGGCACCCACCGGGTTCAGCGCGTGCCGGCGACGGAAGCCCAGGGGAGGGTGCATACCTCCGCCGTTACCGTGGCGGTACTGCCCGAGGCCGAGGAGGTGGAGGTTAAGATCGACCCCAGCGACATCAAGGTGGACGTCTACCGCTCCCAGGGTCCGGGCGGACAGTCCGTCAACACGACCGATTCGGCCGTGCGCATCACCCATCTGCCGACCGGTGTCGTGGTCACCTGCCAGGATGAAAAATCCCAGCACAAGAATAAGGCCAAGGCTCTGAAGGTGCTGCGTTCGCGTCTTTTCGACACCATGGTCAGGGAACAGAACGAGGAACGCTCCGAGCAGCGCAAATGCCAGGTGGGATCCGGCGACAGGAGCGAACGCATCCGAACCTACAACTATCAGCAGGGGCGGGTGACCGACCACAGGATAGGGCTCACGCTTTACAAACTGGAAAGCATCCTGCAGGGCGACATCAACGAAATCGTCGACGAGCTGACTACCTTCTACCAGGCACAGACACTGAAGCATGAAAGCGCCGCAACCATCCAGTGAAGGCCCCTGGACCATTCTCAAGCTTCTCGAGTGGACGACCGGTTACTTTAAAACCCAAGCCATAGACAACCCGCGCTCCACGGCCGAGGTGCTGCTGGCGCATGCACTCGGATTGCAGCGGCTCGATCTTTATCTGCAATACGACCGCCCCATGAACGCAGACGAATTGAGGGCGTTCAAAACCCTCATAAAAAGGCGCCTGGCGCGGGAGCCGGTGGCCTACATCACCGGGAGCAGGGAGTTCTGGTCCCTCGATTTTCACGTCAACCGGGACGTGCTGATCCCCAGGCCCGAAACCGAGTGTCTGGTGGAAACCGCCGTGGCGGTCGTGGACGCCTGGGATGCCGGCCGACCCGGTCGTATCCTGGAATTGGGCACGGGTTCGGGGGCCGTGATCATCTCCCTGGCGGGGGAACGGCCGGGGCACCGCTATTTCGCCTCGGACATTTCCAGCGCGGCCCTTTCCGTGGCCCGCGCCAACAGCGCCTCCCACGGAAAGGAGGCGATCCTGTTCTTTGCAGGCGACTGGCTGGCGCCCGTAACATGTGCTGGAGAAGGGTTCGACCTCGTCCTGTCGAATCCCCCCTACATCCGTCGCTCCGACATCGACGGCCTGCAGCCCGAAATCCATCGCTATGAACCGCGGCAGGCCCTGAACGGCGAAGAAGACGGACTCGGAAGCCTGCGGCGGCTCATCGAAACCGCGCCCGACTGTCTGCGGGAGGGGGGGCACCTGTTGCTGGAAATAGGGTACGGACAGGAGCCCGACGTCGAGGCGATGGCCCGGCTGTCCGGCCGCTATGACCAAACAGCGTTCGCCAAGGACTACAGCGGGATCGCACGCGTGGTTAAATTGAGGCGCGGGGCGTAGGGCGCAAGGTGCAAGGGGTTGCCGTGAGACGTGAAAGGTAAGACGTGAGGCGCGGGGCGCAAGGGGTGGGAGTAGGTACCCGACGCCCTGCGCCTTATTCAAAAAATACCTTGCATGCCCAAAAATAATTTGTTACGTATCAACGTTTTAATCACACCCGCTCCTGGACCCGGAGGCCGGTGCTTTTCAATGGGTTGAAGACACTTGGAAAGTCGCCTGCGGGGATGATGGGGGCGCAGGAAAAACCAGCAGTAAAGGAGAAAAAAATGGCGTACATTACAATGAAAGAGCTTCTGGAGGCCGGTGTTCACTTCGGGCATCAGACCAAACGATGGAATCCGAAGATGAAACCCTATATCTTTGGAGCCAGAAACGGCATCTACATCATCGACCTGCAGAAAACCGTCCGCATGTTCCGGTCCGTATACGACTTCGTCAGGGAAACGGTGGCCGGCGGCAAGTCCGTTCTGTTCGTGGGAACCAAGAAGCAGGCCCGCGAATCCATCTACGAAGAAGCCAACCGCTGCGAGATGTTTTACGTCCACAACCGGTGGCTGGGCGGGATGCTGACCAATTTCAAGACGATCAAACAGAGCATCGATCGTCTCAATTACTTGAATACCATCGAAAATGACGGTTCGATCGAGATGTTTCCGAAAAAGGAACGCCTGAAACTGGGAAAAGAGCGCGTCAAACTGGACAACACGCTTGGCGGCATCCGTGAAATGACAAAACTGCCGGGGGTCATTTTTGTGGTGGATCCCAAGAACGAAGCCATTGCCGTTCGCGAGGGCCGGCGGTTGAACATACCTATCGTCGCCATCGTGGATACCAACTGCGACCCCGACAACATCGATCACATCATCCCCGGAAACGATGACGCTATCCGTGCCATCAGGCTGATCACGTCACGCATAGCGGACGCATGTATCGAAGGCCGCGAGCTTTACAAAGAGAGACAGCAGGCCAAGGCCGACAAGGAGGTCGAGGGGGAGTCTGAACTCGAAGCGGCCTCCGCCGATTTGAAGCCGGGCGAAAGAAAGGTCATTTCCGACGGTACCGACGGGCCGGTGGTCGAGATCATCCGCAAGGGTGCCAAGCCGGAAACCGGAGACGAAAGCCAGGAAGCGACGGGCGCCGACACAGAGGCACCGGCCGCCGAAGATACAGGAGAATAGAAAATGACGACAATAAGTGCAGGGATGGTCAAGCAGCTCCGGGAGAAATCCGGGGCGGGAATCATGGATTGTAAACAGGCCTTGGCCGAGTGCGAGGGTGATATCGATAAAGCGGTCGATTTTTTGCGGAAAAAAGGGCTGGCCACGGCCAAGAAAAGGGCCGGCCGGGCCACCATGGAAGGCGCCGTTCAATCCTACATCCACATGGGTGGGAAGATCGGCGTGCTGGTGGAAGTGAACTGCGAAACCGATTTCGTTGCCAAAACCGATGATTTTCTGGACTTCGTCAAAAACATCGCCATGCACATCGCCGCTTCCAATCCGGCGGGCATCGTGGAGGAAGACGTATCTCAGGACGTTGTCGACAAAGAAAAGGAAATTTACCGCGCCCAGGCCCTTGAGATGGGAAAGCCCGAAAAAATGGTCGACAAAATCGCCGAGGGTAAACTGAACAAGTTCTTCAAGGAGAACTGCCTGATGCACCAGGCCTACGTCAAAGACCCCAACATGACGATTACCGATTATTTGAACGACGTTATCGCGAAAACAGGGGAGAAGATCACCATCAAACGCTTTGCACGCTTCCAGATCGGAGAGTCATAATATTGGCGAAGCCCCGCTACAAGAGAATACTGCTGAAATTGAGCGGCGAGGCCCTGATGGGCGATCAGGATTTCGGCATCAGTCCGGGAATGTTGGAATACGTTGCCGCGGAAGTTCGTTCCATCTGCGATCTCGGCATGGAAATCGCGATCGTCGTGGGCGGGGGAAACATCTTTCGCGGCGTGGCGGCGAGCTCTTTCGGCATGGAAAGAACATCGGCGGACCACATGGGCATGCTGGCCACGATCATGAACAGCCTGGCGTTGCAGGACGCACTGGAGAAAAACGATATCCAGACCCGGGTCCAAACGGCAATCTCGATGCATGAAGTGGCCGAACCCTACATCCGCAGGCGTGCGGCAAGGCACCTCGAGCGGGGGCGGGTCGTCATTTTCGCGGCCGGTACCGGAAATCCCTATTTCACAACGGACACGGCAGCGGTTTTACGGGCCCAGGAGATACATGCCGAGATCCTTTTCAAGGCTACGAAAGTGAACGGCCTCTACGATGCGGATCCCGAAACGAACCCGTCGGCCAGCGTTTATAAAGAGATCAACTACATGGAGGTACTGGAAAAACAGCTGAAGGTGATGGACATGACGGCCATATCGCTCGCCATGGACAACAGGCTTCCCCTGGTCGTTTTCAGCCTGAAAGAAAAGGGCAACATCAAAAGGGTCAGTTGCGGAGAGGATATCGGTACACTCATTCATTGATTTAAGGGGTGACGGAACATGATAGCAGAAGTTCACGAAGATACCAGAGAACGCATGAGTAAAACGATTACCGCCCTTAAGAACGAATTGAAGCGGATCAGGACGGGACGGGCCTCCCTGTCGCTTCTTGACGGTATCCGGGTGGATTACTATGGGACCATGACACCCTTGAACCAGATGGCGACACTGGCCGTTCCGGAGAGCCGCCTGATTACCATTCAGCCGTGGGACGCTTCCGTGCTGAAGGAGATCGAAAAAGCGGTCTTGAAATCGGACCTCGGGTTGACGCCCTCCAACGACGGAAAAATCATCCGCCTCGCCATTCCACCGCTGACGGAAGAACGCCGCAAGGAACTGGTCAAGGTGGTCCACAAAATGTGCGAGGAGCATAAGGTCGCGGCCCGCAACATCCGGCGGGATTCCAATGAACTGTTAAAGGCCATGAAGAAAGACGGGGACATCTCCGAAGACGACGCCTTCAAGGCCCAGGACGACGTTCAGAAGATTACCGACGGGTGCATAGAAAAGATCGACGACATCTACAAGGAAAAAGAGAAAGAGATCCTTGAATTCTAGCGCAGACCCGGCTGCCCGGGCCGGACTCGATACCGCCGCAATGCCGTCCCACGTCGCCATCATCATGGACGGCAACGGACGCTGGGCCAAGAAGCGCATGCTGAACCGGGTAAGGGGCCATGAAAAGGGCGCCGACACCGTTCGCATGGTCGTACGTGCCAGTCGCGAACTGGGAATCCCGGTGCTGACCCTCTACGCATTTTCGACCGAAAACTGGCAGCGCCCCGCCGCCGAAATCAACGCTCTGATGACCCTTTTAAAGCGTTTTCTCAAATCGGAGCAGGCGGAGATGCTTGAAAACAACGTCCGGCTGAACGCCATCGGGGAGATCGACCGTTTGCCGGCCGCTGTTCGGAAGCTTCTGCTCGACACCATGCGGGCGACGGAAGGCAACACGGGCCTGTTGCTGAACCTGGCCCTGAGCTACGGTGCCAGGTCGGAGCTTGTCCGCATGGCGCGCATGTTGGCCTCGGCCGCCGCCGATGGAAAACTCCCGCCCGCCGCCATCGATGAAGCCATGGTTTCATCCCACCTGTACACCCGGAACATCCCCGATCCGGACCTTTTGATCAGAACCAGCGGAGAAAAGCGGATCAGTAATTTCCTGCTGTGGCAGATTGCCTATGCGGAACTGTACATCAGCGACACGCTGTGGCCGGATTTCAGCCGGGAAGAATATGTTCGCATTCTCAAGGATTACCAGGGCCGCGAGCGCCGTTACGGCAAGGTGGACGCCTGAAAGACGACGCTTCCGAGGGACGCGTACGGTGTGCATTCATCTCTGCCTGAAAGCCGCCTTAAATGGTTGTCTATAAGGATTCCAGGGGAAAAAGTTCATGGCTCATAGCTGACAGCCGATAGCGTGCCATGAGCTATGAGCTCGTCTCTGTGTCACTCGACCAGGCCCCGCCGGAGGGGGCCGATTTGCGCCAGGCGGTTGAACCAGGCCCTGTCACGCCATCGAAGCCCGCGTCAATTTATTTGTTTACACGGGCCCTGTCTTCCCTTTATACTCCCCTTGACTGCCCGCACCGCTTTTTTCTGGAAAAATCGGCTTAGGAAAAAAACATGCATCTGAAACGCTGGATTACCGGGCTGAGCGCCCTGCCTCTGCTCATCTATATCATCGTAAAAGGCGGGCTTTTTTTCACCCTGTTTGTCGGACTGGCGTCCCTGATCGCCATGTGGGAGTACCTGCGCATCTCTCAGACGGCTAGAGGGGGTACAGCCGCCCTGGTCATGAAAGTAGTGGCGTACCTGTATGTCCCCTTGATCGTGGGGGGCGCCCACCAGCTGTCCGCGGAAAGCATCCTCAACAGCGTCGTCATCTGCTTCTGTATAACGGGCGTCGCGTCGGTTCTGCTTTTTGGGAACGACCCGCAGATAATCGATACCACCCGCAAACTGCTGTTGGGGGCGCTGTATGTCCCCTTGCTGTTTTCCTACCTGGTTCTGATTCGCGACGGCGTTGCGCCTGGGGGCGCCGTATGGATCTTTTTCGTCCTGGTGATCGTGTTTGCCGGGGATATCAGCGCCCTTTACGTGGGCACCTATTTCGGGAAGCACAAGATCTATCCGGCGTTGAGTCCCAAGAAAACGATCGAAGGTTCTCTGGGGGGGCTCGGCGCCAATCTGTTTTGCGGGGCTCTGTTCAAGGCTATCTTCCTGCCGGAGCTGTCCTGGTGGACCAGCCTGGTATTTTGCCTGTCGCTGGGGGTCGCCGGACAGATCGGCGACTTTTTCGAATCCGGGTTGAAAAGAGGGGCCAACATTAAGGACTCTGGGGGCATCCTGCCGGGACACGGAGGGATCCTCGACCGTACCGATGCGCTCATGTTTGCGGCCCCCGTGGCGTACCTGTTCAAGGTGCACCTTTTCTAAGCCGAGCATTTTCCTGGTGGTTGTTAAATGATGAAAAATATCAGCATACTGGGATCGACCGGGTCCATCGGCACCAACGCCCTTGACGTCGTCGCTGGATTTCCGGACCGATTTCAGGTGAAAGCCCTGACCGCCAAGAGCAACATTGCCCTGCTGGCCGAGCAGATCAAAAAGTTTTCACCGGCGGTGGCGGTGGTTTACGACGAGGAGGGCGCACAGCGGCTTGAGGACATGCTTCCGGAAGACACGGCGGTCGGCATTCATTACGGGGACGAAGGCTATCGGATCGCGGCGACCCTGCCGGAAGTGCATACCGTGCTGACCGCCATGGTCGGCGCGGCCGGGCTGAAGCCCACGGTGGCGGCCATCCGGGCGGGCAAGACCATAGCGCTGGCCAACAAGGAAACACTGGTCATGGCCGGCGAGCTGGTGATGAAGATGGCTGCGGACCACGGGGTGGACATTCTGCCGGTGGACAGCGAACACAGCGCGATCTTCCAGTGCCTGCAGGGAAACCGGCGGGAGGACCTGAAACGCCTGATCATAACGGCTTCCGGCGGTCCCTTCTTCAAAAGGGATCCGCGCACCTTCGACACCATTCAGCCTTCCGATGCCCTGAAACACCCCAACTGGCAGATGGGCAGCAAGATTACCATCGATTCGGCCACCCTGATGAACAAGGGCCTGGAGGTGATCGAGGCCAAACACCTGTTCGGGGTCGACCTCTCCATGATCGACGTCGTGGTTCACCCGCAAAGCATCATCCACTCCATGGTGGCGTACAGGGATGGTTCCATCATGGCCCAACTCGGTGTTCCGGACATGAAAAGCGCCATCGCCCTGGCCCTGTCCCACCCGGAGCGACTGCCGCTGGGGCAGCCCCTGCCTGATTTCAGCGCAATCGGCGGCTTCACGTTTGCCGAACCCGATCTGAAAACATTTCCCTGCCTGGCGCTGGCCATGGAGGCGTGCCGGATGGGCGGCACCGTTCCGGCGGCGATGAATGCCGCCAATGAGATCGCGGTGGCGGCGTTTCTGGAGGGCGGGTTGCCGTTTACCGGGATATCCGGCGTCATCCGGGAAACCATGGCACGGCTGGGTGAGGGCGGCAGCCCTTCTCTGGAAGCGATAATGGCTGTCGACCGGGCCGCGCGCCTGCATGCCGCGGCGGTGATCGCGGCCCTGTAGGGCCGGATATAAAAATCCTAAATTTTAATTCACCAAATTC